>Ga0302154_10001310_pt1 | contig 20525 bp, 19 predicted proteins | sample I_Bog_N2_3_FD_193507 | JGI IMG/M metagenome (GOLD analysis project Ga0302154, IMG submission 193507) | Peat permafrost microbial communities from Stordalen Mire near Abisko, Sweden - I_Bog_N2_3 | ecosystem: Environmental > Terrestrial > Soil > Wetlands > Peat | place: Sweden: Abisko, Stordalen... | reverse complement strand
TGGGATGAACCTTGAGCGTCAAGCAAAGCCGTCGAACCGCGTAATGACCCGCTTGCTGCTTAATAAAGGCGTACTTCAGCCGCACTCCTTGGCAAAGTACGCGGCGGCCTTTTTTAAGATGTCTCGCTCCTCGGTCACCCGTTTCAGCTCGGCACGCAGACGACGAACCTCAGCGCTCTGATCATCCTCCTCGACGCGCTTCTCCTGGGGCTTGGTGTAGCGCTTAACCCAGGCATAGAGACTGTGCACGGACACACCCAATCGTGCAGCCACCTCCGAAACAGGAAGCTGCTTTTCGGTCACTTGCTTGACCGCCTGGATTTTGAATTCTTCGGGATATCGCTGGTTGCTCATGGCACCTCCTAATGGGCCTCATTTTAAGGCTTGGAGGTGTCTACGAAACTAGGGGCGATTCAGTCAGCCTGGCAGGGCACTGTGGCCAAAGACCCCATGTTGGTGAACGACCTTTTCAAGGGAGATGCCTATCTGCAAGAACTCCTTGATTCGCAGATCGTGGTAATCGGCACGCCTATGTACAACCTCACTATCCCGAGCACACTCAAGGCTTGGATTGACCGGGTCGCGATAGCAGGCAAATCCTTCCAATACACCGCCACTGGCCCAGAAGGCCTCTTGAAAGGAAAGCAGGCTTACATCGCCTCGTCACGGGGCGGTGTGTATTCGCCTGGTAGTCCAGCGGCAGCTCTAGAACATCAAGAGAGTTACTTGATCGGGCTATTGGGATTCCTGGGCGTCATCGATACACGCGTCGTGCGCGCGGAAGGCTTGGCTGTAAGTCCCGAGGACAAGGATGAGGCGATAAATAGGGCTCTTCAAGAAATCGCCACGATTGGCGCCTGATCAAATCTACTTTCATTTTTCTTCAGGAGTTAAAAAATGAAATACGCCATTATTGGTTCCGGTAACGTCGGAACCGCCATTGCTCGCCAATTTGCCCGTGTCGCGATTCCAGTATCTATTGCGAACACAAGAGGGCCGGAAACGATTCTTCCCCTCACAGCAGAGTTGGGAGAGGTGGTCACAGCCACCTCTTTGGAAGAGGCGCTCTCTGCCGACGTTCTATTCCTGGCACTTCCATTCATCGCAGTGGAGGCTCTAGCTCGTAGTCGATCTGACTGGGCTGGCAAGATCATCATCGATCAGACCAACGCCTATGGTGTAGCACCGGAAACACTTGCGGGACGGCTCTCTTCTGACATTGTTGCCCAAGCGCTGCCAGGCGCTTCGGTCGTCAAAGCTTTCAACCAACTTCCGGCTGGCGTACTGGCCCGAGATCCCTCTCAGGAAGGCGGACGGCGTGTCGTATTCGTCTCTAGCAACGACGAAAAAGCTGCCTCCACCGTCAAAGCCTTAGCAGAGCGACTCGGGTTCTCGCCAATCCTTGTTGGCCGAATCGATGAAGGTGGCCGCCTTCTTCACATCCCTGGCCCACTGGTGCTCCACAACTTGATCGAGCATCCACTCAAATGAGGCGATGAGTGCGATGAGCATGACGACTGACGAGCCGATGTTCGTTCGTGAGGTAGCTCTTGTTGCTAACCCTGGCACCTCAGCTGGACGTATGGCCGGGCATCGGGCTCGCCGACTAATAGATGGCGATCCAGCATTTTCCGATCCCTTCGTAGTGATGGCCGAAGACTGGATGCCCCGTGGAGCATTTCCTCGTCATCCACACCGAGGCATGGAGACTGTGACCTTTGTGATTGATGGGGCTGTCGAGCACCGCGACAGCGCTGGGAATGCCGGCATGATCAACGCGGACGGTGCTCAATGGATGACAGCGGGCCGGGGGGGTATACCACGAAGAAAATACGCTTCCAGGAACGACGGCCCATACGTTGCAACTATGGGTGAATTTGCCAGCGGCACTGAAGATGTCCGAGCCACGTTATCAGGATCTAGCGGGCAGCACGATGCCCGTCAGGCGAGAGCCGGGGGTCGAGGTTCGAGTCTTCTCGGGTCAGTCCGGGAGCGTAAGCTCGTCCACTCTCAATCATGTTCCAATCATAATGCTGGATGTGCGAATTGAGCGCGGAGCGCCCCGGACGCTGAGCCAGATCAGTTGCGCGTCGATGGGACTTGAAGGTGTAAGTGAAGCAGCCCGAAGGAAAAAGGGTACGCAGTTCACGGCACTGCTGCACTGACGGCGGAAGTCACCTACTCGCGCTAGAGCGCTGACACCACAACGTCCCCTCCACCAGACCACCCCAGTGAGCACCGCCAAAGGCCGTGCTCACTTTTTTTGCTGCCCATTTTTCAACACGCCACTGCTGGACGGTGCGTCGCGGCAATGCCCATGCCTGTCAATGACAGCGGTCGCGATGTTAAATAATGTTAACAATAAAAATAACTTCACATAATCCGATCACTGGAGGATTATCTCTCCAACACGCATGACGCCCTGACAAAAAACAAAACAGGATGGCAACGATGATCGATCACTCCCCGAATGCCCTGCCGGCGAACACGCTGGCACCTCCTCCCCCTTACTTGTACCTGGATAACGGTCCGCACCGCTGTGGTGTTCACGTACCTGCTGCCGTTTTACGGAGCCTCCATGAATAATAAGAATGTTGGTGTTATCGGTTTAGGCGCGATGGGCCTCGGTATTGCTCGGTCGCTGTTGCGCAGCGGCTTCAACGTACATGCCTGTGACGTGCGCGAAACCGTAACGCAGCAGTTCGCCAGCGAAGGCGGCGTTGCCTGCCACTCTCCTGCGCAGATGGCGGCCGCGTGCGATGTGATCATCACCGTGGTGGTCAATGCCGAACAAACCGAGACGGTGTTGTTCGGGGAGCATGCTGCGGTCGCCTCATTGCGCCCCGGCAGCCTGGTGATCGGGTGCGCCACGGTGGCCCCGACCTACGCGGTAGACCTTGGCCAGCGCCTGATGAATGCCGCACTGTTGTATCTGGATGCACCGATCTCCGGTGGTGCGGCCAAGGCGGCCGCCGGTGAGATGACCATGATGACGTCCGGCCCGTCTGAGGCTTATGCAAAGGCTGACGACGTGCTCGCCGGCATGGCCGGCAAGGTCTACCGCCTGGGTGACGCACATGGCCTGGGCTCCAAGGTGAAGATCATCAACCAACTGCTGGCCGGCGTGCACATTGCCGCCGCCGCAGAAGCCATGGCCCTAGGCCTGCGCGAAGGGGTCGAGGCCGACGCCCTGTATGAAGTGATTACACATAGCGCAGGCAACTCGTGGATGTTCGAAAACCGCGTGCCGCACATTCTCAAGGCGGATTACACGCCCCTGTCGGCCGTCGATATTTTCGTCAAGGACCTGGGCCTGGTGCTGGATACCGCGCGAGCCAGCAAGTTTCCGCTGCCGCTATCGGCGACCGCCCATCAGATGTTCATGCAAGCCTCCAGTGCCGGGTTCGGACGAGAGGACGACTCGGCGGTGATAAAGATTTTCCCGGGTATCGAACTGCCGGCTGCCAAGACTGACCCCGTATAAGGACACCCCCATGAGCCTACCTTCAGCACGCCCCCTGCTGGGCTGCATCGCCGACGACTTCACCGGTGCCACGGACCTGGCCAACATGCTGGTGCGCGGCGGAATGCGCACCGTCCAGAGCATCGGTATTCCCAGCGACGACGTCGCCACCGAATTGGATGCCGATGCGATCGTGATTGCGCTGAAGTCGCGCACCGTCCCCGCGGAACAGGCGGTGGCCGATTCCCTGAAGGCGCTTGAGTGGCTGCGCGTACAAGGCTGCGAACAGATTTTCTTCAAGTACTGCTCCACCTTCGACTCGACGGCCGCCGGCAATATCGGCCAGGTCAGCGAGGCCCTGCTTAAGGCTCTCGGCAGTGATTTCACCCTGGCCTGCCCGGCGTTTCCGGAAAACGGCCGGACGGTTTTCCGCGGGCATTTGTTCGTGCAAGACCAACTGCTCAATGAGTCAGGCATGCAGCACCATCCGCTGACCGCCATGACCGACGCCAACCTGGTCCGCGTGCTGCAATCGCAAACCTCGCAAAAGGTTGGCCTGCTGCGTTACGACAGCATCGCCCAGGGGATGCCGAAGGTCCGCGAGCAGATTGCCGCGCTGCGCGCCCAAGGCGTGGGGATGGCGATTGCAGATGCCCTCAGCGATCAAGACCTGTATACCCTCGGCACCGCCTGCAGCGACTTTCCCCTGTTGACCGGTGGCTCGGGCCTGGCCCTGGGGCTGCCCGACAACTTCCGCCGTGCCGGCAAACTTCGTGACTTCGACCCGGCTTCGTTGCCCACCGTGCACGGTGGCGAAGTGGTATTGGCGGGCAGTGCGTCTATCGCCACCAACGCCCAGGTTGCTGCGTGGATCGACGCGGGGCGACCGGCGTTGCGCATCGACCCAATGGCGCTGGCGGCCGGTGAGCCGGTCGTGGCCCATGCCGTTTCCTTCGCACTTAACCAACCACACACCGTGTTGATCTACGCAACCAGCACCCCGGACGACGTCAAGGCGGTGCAACAGCAACTGGGCGTCGAGCGTGCCGGCGAATTGGTGGAAACCGCCTTGGGAGAGATCGCCCAAACGCTGCGCCTCAACGGCGTAAGGCGTTTCGTGGTCGCCGGCGGTGAAACGTCCGGGGCCGTGGTCACCGCCCTTGGCGTCCGTCTTTTGCAGATTGGCGCGCAGATTGATCCCGGCGTTCCTGCGACGGTGAGCAACACCGCCGAACCGCTGGCACTGGCGCTCAAATCTGGCAACTTCGGCGGCCGCGACTTTTTCGACAAGGCCCTCAAACACCTGGCGGGGGACGCGCAATGAGTCACGAAAACGCCTTGCGCGAAGAGATCTGTACCGTCGGCCACAGCCTTTATCAGCGCGGGTATACCGTGGGCAGCGCCGGCAACATCAGCGCACGCCTGGAGGATGGCTGGCTGATCACCCCCACGGACGCGTGCCTGGGGCGGCTTGACCCGGCGTTGATCGCCAAGGTCGACCTGAGCGGTCAATGGGTCTCTGGCGACAAACCGTCAAAAACTCTGGCCCTGCATCGGCAGGTCTACGATCGTAACCCTGGCGTCGGTGGCGTGGTGCATACCCATTCCACGCACCTGGTGGCCATGACACTGGCCGGCGTCTGGCACCAGGATGACATCCTGCCGCCGCTGACGCCGTATCAGGTGATGAAGGTGGGGCATATCCCGCTGATCAATTATCAACGTCCCGGCGCGCCTGATGTGGCCGAACAGGTCGCGCTCCTCGCCAACCGTGTGCGTGGCGTGATGCTCGAACGCCTGGGCCCGGTGGTCTGGGAAAGCTCAGTATCCAAGGCCAGCTATGCCCTTGAAGAACTCGAAGAAACCGCCCGGCTGTGGCTGATGAGCAACCCACGCCCGACCCCCTTGGACGCGGCAGCGCTGGACGAACTCCGGACTGTTTTTGGCGCCCACTGGTAGGCACCGACTTACAACCGCAACACCCTTGACGCACATCTTCGCGACGCCAGGCAGCCAGACTGTCGCGAAAAGGTGCCAGAACAATAAAAACAACAGGACCTTCCAGCATGACCACACCCACCTTCACTGTTGATGTTTGCAGCCACAAAAAACCATCATGCCTTTGCCTTGGAGGGTCGCGGTCATGAGCCCGCTTATCCTGATGGCAACCGCCGGACTGGGCATAGCACTGCTGCTGTTCCTGGTACTCAAATACAAGTTCCAGCCGTTTGTGGCGCTGATGCTGGTCAGCATCCTGGTGGCCCTGGTCGCCGGGGTCAAACCTACCGACCTGGTCGCCACGATTGAAGGCGGCATGGGCAAGACCCTTGGCCACATCGCAATCATCATCGCGCTGGGCGCCATGATCGGGCGCATCATCGAGCTGTCGGGCGGTGCCGAGGCCCTGGCCAAAACCCTGATCGAGCGCTTCGGCAATCGACGCACGCCCCTGGCCTTGACGATTGCCGGTTTCATTATCGGCGTGCCGGTGTTCTTCGAAGTGGGGGTGATTATCCTCATGCCGCTGGCCTACGGCGTTGCCCGTCGCGCCCGCAAGCCGCTGCTGATGTTTGCCTTGCCTATGTGCGCCGCCTTGCTCACCGTGCACGCGTTTCTGCCCCCTCATCCCGGCGCCGTCGCTGCAGCCAGTCAACTGGGTGCCGACCTGGGCCGGGTGCTGATGCTCGGGCTGCCGCTGACGGCGCTCTTGTGCTACGTCGGCTACCGCGTGGCGGGACGCATGACACGCCGCTTCTACCCGATGTCCGATGATATCCGCGCCGAAGTCTACGGCCCGCACGTCACCAACGACGATCTGCGCGCCTGGCAGGACGGCACCACCCAGAATGTGGAACAACGCGCAGACGCCGTTTCGCACATGGGCCTGGAGGAGTCCACCAGCAGCATCGTGGCCAAGCTACCGCTGGCCCCGGCGCCGGGTTTCGGCTTGATCGTCAGCCTGATCCTGCTGCCCATCGTGCTGATCCTGCTGGGCACTCTGGCGACCTCGCTGCTGCCGGTCGAATCGACCCTGCGGGGCATCATGACCGTACTCGGCGCGCCGCTCGTGGCACTGCTGATCGACACCTTGCTGTGCGCCTGGCTGCTCGGCTCCCGTCGCGGCTGGAGCCGTACCCAGGTCTCCGATGTGATCGGCTCGGCGCTGCCGGGTGTGGCCATGGTGATTCTGATTGCCGGTGCCGGTGGCGTGTTCGGCAAGGTACTGGTGGACACCGGGATCGGTGCGGTGGTCTCCGACCTGCTACGTACCACAGGTTTGCCGGTGCTGGCACTGGGATTTTTGCTGACCATGCTGCTGCGCGCAGTGCAAGGCTCCACCACGGTGGCGCTGGTCACCACCGCAGGCATCATCAGCCCTCTGATCGCCACGCTCAACCTGACGCCCAACCACATGGCACTGCTGTGCCTGGCCATGGGCGGTGGCGGCCTGGCGATGTCGCACATCAACGACGCCGGTTACTGGATTTTCACCAAGTTGGCGGGCCTCAACGTGGCTGACGGCCTGCGCACCTGGACGGTGATCACCACCCTCCTCGGCACGCTCGGCTTCCTTATCACCCTGTTGATCTGGCCTTTTGTCTGATCGTATTTGACCAGGAGTTCACATGCCTCGCTTTGCTGCCAACCTGAGTATGCTCTACCCCGAATATCCGTTTCTGGAGCGCTTCTCTGCTGCGGCTGCCGATGGTTTCGACGCCGTGGAGTACCTGTTTCCCTACGAGTACAGCCCGCAGGAACTCAAACAGCACCTGAGCGACAGCGGCCTGGTACAAGCCCTGTTCAACGCACCGCCCGGAGATTGGGCGGCAGGCGAGCGCGGCATTGCAACCTTGCCGGGGCGCGAAGCCGAATTTCGCGCAGGCTTCGACCGTGCGCTGGAATACGCCGCGGTGCTGGGCAACACCCGCATCCACGTGATGGCCGGCTTGCTGCCCAGTGAACATGACCGCGAACGGCATCACGCGGTGTACCTGGAGAACCTGTCCTACGCGACCCACCAGGCCAGTCTTACCGGCGTCACGGTGCTGCTGGAACCCATCAACACCCGCGACATGCCGGGGTTTTTCCTCAACCGGCAGGACCAGGCACACGCCATCTGCAAGGAGGTCGGTGCGAACAATGTGAAGGTGCAGTTCGACTGTTATCACTGCCAGATCGTCGAAGGCGATTTGGCGGTCAAGCTGCTTCGTGACATCGACGGCATCGGCCATATCCAGATTGCAGGCGTACCCGATCGCCACGAGCCGAACCTCGGGGAACTGAACTACCCCTACCTGTTTGAGCTAATTGACGAGTTGGGCTACGACGGCTGGGTCGGTTGCGAATACCGCCCTAAAAACACCACCTCGGTCGGGCTGCAATGGTTGCGGGATTGGAAGGCACGCTAGGTTACCGCTAATCCCCTGCTCGCCATTGGCACAGGGGTTCCTAAAACAAAAATAACAGGATACGTCCCATGCGACATTTCACTTCCCGACCTGCACTCGGGCTATTGTTATCGCTGTCGTTTAGCGTCGGCGCCGTCAGCGCCGCGCCGCTGCCGGCCGCGACCGAAGGCGACTGGATCGCGCCGCAATTCACCTTCCATACCGGTGAAAAACTCGCCAACCTGAAACTGCACTACATCACCCTGGGCGACCCGAAGAACCCCGCCATCCTCTACCTGCACGGCACTTACCGACCTGGCAGCGATGTGCTGAGCAAGGATTTTGGCGGTGAACTGTTCGGCCCGGGCCAACCGCTGGACGCCAGCAAGTACTACATCATTTCCACCGACGGCATCGGCGTGGGCCAATCCAGCAAACCCTCGGATGGCTTGCGCACTCAGTTCCCCGCGTACAACTACACGGACCTGGTGCAAGCCCAGTATCGGCTGGTAACCGAAGGCCTGGGGGTCAAGCACCTGCGGCTGATCATCGGCAACTCCATGGGCGGCATGCAGACCTGGATGTGGGGCCAGACCTGGCCGCAGATGATGGACGCGCTGGTGCCCATGGCGTCGCAACCGACTGAAATGTCGTCACGCAATTGGATGATGCGCCGCTTGTTAGTGGAATCGATCAAGCAAGACCCGGCCTGGAACAACGGCAACTACAGCGCGCAGCCACCGTCGCTGCGCCTGGCCAACGCGATGTTCAGCGTTGGCACCAGCGGCGGCACCCTGGCTTATCAGGCGGCAGCACCGACCCGGGCCCAGGCCGACAAGCTGGTGGATGAGCGTCTCAGCGCGCCGCAAACCGCCGACGCCAACGACTTCATCTACCAGTGGCAATCGTCGGCTGATTACAACGCCGCCGAGGGGTTGAGTAAAATCCAGGCACCGATGCTGGTCATCAACTCGGCGGACGATGAGCGCAACCCACCCGAAACCGGTCGGCTGGAGGCGTCGATGAAAGCCCTCAAGCATGCCCGGCTGCTGCTCATCCCGGCTAGCGCCGACACCCGTGGCCACGGCACCACCAGCATGGCGAAGTTCTACCGCGAGGCGCTGGGGCAATTCATGCAGGAGACTGAAAAGCCGCGCTAGACGGGCTGCGGGTCGGACGGCAACATCAGTTCGACCCCTTGCTTGCGAATCCCTTCCGCTGCCGCGTGCGCCAGCGCATCGTCACTGATGATCACGTCGAACTGCTCCAGGCCGGCAATTTTGTACATGCTGAACGTGCCGTACTTGGAGCTGCTGGCCACCAGCACCACCTGGGACGCCGACTGCATGGCCACCTGCTTGACTTCCACCTTGAGGGCCGACGGCGTGGTGATCCCACGCCTCAGGTCCCAGGAACTGGTCGAGATAAAGGCGATGTCCGTCACCACCTGACACAGCGTCGCCACCGCCAGCACGCCGACACAGGAATGATTGGAATGGTCCAGTTGCCCACCGGTATGGATCACCGTCACCTGTGGCTCATCCATCAACGCCTGCACCACCCCGAAGTCGTTGGTCACCACCGTCATGCCACTGAGCGATTTGATGTAGGGCACGATCTCCAGCGTGCTGGTGCCCGCGTCCAGGTAGAGGGTCATGTCCGCACGCAACAGGCGCGCGGCGAGCTTGGCCATGGCTTGTTTCTGCGGCAACTCGACCACGGCCTTGAGCTGGTGGCTGGGCTCACTGTGCAGCTGGCTGGCGATGCGTACACCGCCCGTCACCGAATACGCCCGGCCCTCCTGCTCAAGCAAGGCGATATCGCGGCGCACCGTCATGTGTGAGCACTCGAACATCTCCATCAACTGATGAACACTCAGCACCTGATGTTTACGCAACTGGCGCAAGATCAACTCACGACGTTGTTCAGGAATCATCGGCGCGCCGCTTTCGGCGGCCACGTCCTTCTGGCTTGGCATTCGGTGCTCCAAAGGCTTGAGTCAAGTGGTGGTGGTTGACCTACATAGTAGCGAATCCACCCGCCGATCTGTAACTCGCTGCGGCTATTTCAACTCGCTGTCCTTGATATGCGCAATCGGCGCGAGGAGCGACGGGTCGAAGGCTTGCAGCGCACGCGATTCAAGCGAGCGTTGCAGCCAGTCCGGATTGGCCAACGCGGCCTTGCCTGGCGTCAAGTTTTTCTCGGCCTTAGCTGGCGTTAGTCTTGCCTTGAATTGATGTGGCCGAATCCAATTATCGATGCATTAGGTAATGGCCGATGTCTCGGTACGCTTCTTAGACCAGCGGCCAACTGTCGCTATCTATTCCGTTTTCAAACTGCGAAACACGCGTTTCACTTGCTATTGATGATTCTATGTCAACTCGCTAGCCGCGACTCATTCAAATCAGCCAAGATCATGGGGTAAAGCGCTCTGATGATGTGAGGTCCAGACCGGCCAATTGAGAGAGCAAGTTAGCCGCACCAGCCTGATGATCACCGCTCGACGCTGGCGCAGTTAGGCGTGCAGCTCCAGCCTTTGGTCTATGCTCTGCTCGAAACGGTGCTGAGCGAGAGCGTAATGGCGAGAGTGGTCGAGTTGGCCGCCTTTGAGAATTACCGTCACCTGCGAGGTCCCATCAAGTCCTGCTCCACGCCGAAATGATTAGTAATAATGGCTGTATGCCCCCAAGTTAAGGTCGTGAATCATAACGTGGTGCACGCTGGATCTGAGTGCCGGGATATGGGAACCGATCTCGGCCAGAGAGCTGGCGTTGAGGCCAGATCTTCGGCCACGCAGGTATGCGGGAGATCGGCGAGAAGTGACGTTCCACATGCCCAAGGAGGTAAACAACTTATGCCTCTAAGGCAAGACATTCGCTAAAGGTAGCTTCGAAATTTCACATGGAGGTGCAGCCGGGTTGGTATAGCGAAGTTAAACATCAAATTTTATGTGAGGGCTGGTAACGGCCTGCCGCCAGGCAGGCCCTAATTTCACCAAGTTGGCCTAATAAAATAAGTTGGGCTAGTCAGTTTTAACGCACGGGAGGGCCGTATTGCAGCCCGCCATGAGTCCATAGCGCATTCAGGCCACGCTTGATCTTCATATCACTCCCCTCCCCCAAGTTGCGATCGAAGGACTCACCATAGTTACCAACCTGCGAAATGATCTGTACAGCCCAATTGTTGGGCAAATTAAGATCCTTGCCCAGGGAACCCTCGGTGCCCAACAGACGTGCGATATCCGGGTTCTTGGTTGTCTTGACCAGCTCTGCGACGTTCTTGGAGGTAACCCCCATCTCCTCGGCATTAAGCATGGCGCTCTGGGTCCAGCGCACAACAGTGAACCAGTCTTCGTCGCCGCGTCGTACCGCCGGCGTCAGCGGCTCCTTGGAGATAACGTCGGGCAGCACTTCATAATCGTCGGGATTGGCCAACTTCAAGCGCTGACCGTAGAGCTGAGATTGATCTGTCGTCAGCACGTCACAACGACCTGACTCCAGTGCCTTGAACGACTCATCAGAGGTGTCGAAGGAAATGGGGGTGTAGGTCATGCCATTGGCACGAAAGTAGTCCGCCAGGTTCAGTTCAGTCACAGTGCCGGCCTGAATACAGAAGGTGGCACCGTTAAGCTCTTTCGCACTTTTAACGCCCAACTTTTTATTGACCAGGAAACCTTGTCCATCGTAGTAGGCTACGTTGGCGAACAGGATGCCCATGGCTCCGTCCCGCGAGGACGTCCAGGTGGTACTGCGCGAGAGCATATCCACTTCCCCCGATTGCAACGCCGTGAATCGCTCTTTGGCAGTGAGTTGTACATAGCGTACTTTTTTGGCATCCCCCAAGACGGCGGCGGCAACGGCACGACAGACGTCAACGTCAAACCCATGGAACTCCCCTTTGGCATCCGGGTAAGAGAAACCGGGAAGTCCATCGCTAATGCCACACTGCACGTAACCTTTCTTTTTCACATTGTCCTGCGTAGCGCCAGCACAAGCATTACCCGCGAAGGCAGCGGTCACCGCCAAAGCTGCCAGCACGGAGGTGATGTTCGAAAAGCTTCTTTCTCGTTTCATTTGAATGCTCTCTAGGTTGGCGTAAAAGTGCTAAATCCAGCGCGCACGAATGCAACGCTTTTCCGGCGAAATGCGACTTTTCAACAAAAAACGGAGGGCAGAATCAAAAGGGGCGACAACATCGCACCCTGAGGAAGTGTTTAAACGTTGGCATCTTGGCCTTCTTATTATTTTATTGTTGTCAGACCTGACCCAACGGGTCGGGTGGGCGTCGGGTCAGCAGGTGACTGGCAAGGATTGCTCTACCAGTGATGTCCAAATGGCAACGCCGGGCTCGATGACCTGATCGTTGAAGTCGTAGTACGGGTTGTGCAGCGCAGCCGATGGTTTTTCACCGTCAACTCCGAGCCATATGTAGGCGCCAGGACAAGCCTTGAGCAGATAAGAAAAGTCTTCGGAGGCCATCGAAGGTTTGCCCCCCCAGATCACCTGCTGCTCTCCCACCACCGCGATAGCGGCTTTTCGAACAACCGCTGCGGCGTCAGGATTGTTCTCCGTGACGGGGTAGCCGACGTGGTAGGTCATTTCACCTCGCACGCCAAAAACCACAGGGAGCTGCTCTACGAATTCTCGGATGAACGCTTCGACCTTGTCCCTGACCCCGGACTGCAAACACCGGACGGTGCCCTTCAAGATCGCGCGCTCTGGAATGACGTTGATTGCTTCACCCGCGTTGAACTGGGTCACACTGATCACTGCCGAATCCAGTGGCGAAAGTCGCCTTGCCACAATGGTTTGCAGAGCCAGGACGAGCTCAGCACCCGCGACAACAGGATCATTTCCTTTCTCGGGCATGGCCGCATGACACCCTTTGCCAATAAGGTGGATTTCAAAGGTATCCATAGAGGCCATCATCGGCCCGGGATTGATAGCCACCCTTCCGGCGGCCAGGCCGGGCCAATTGTGCAACCCATAGATAGCCTCCATGGGAAACAGGTCGAAAAGCCCGTCGTCAATCATCCTCTTTGCCCCCGCCAGCCCCTCTTCGGCCGGCTGGAAGACAAAGTGCACCGTACCGCTGAAGCGGCGGGTGTCGGCCAAATGGCGTGCGGTCGCCAGCAGGATGGCAGTATGACCATCATGACCACAGGCATGCATGCAACCTGGGCGAGCCGACTTGTGGCATGCATGACCCAACTCCTGGATGGGCAATGCATCCATGTCCGCCCGAATACCAATCGTAGGGCCCCGGCCATTTCGAAGAGTACCTACCACCCCCGTACCGCCCAGCCCGCGATGGACTTCGATGCCGAAGTCTTTCAACAGACTTGCCACCTTGTTGGAGGTCTGCAACTCCTCGTAGCCAAGCTCCGGCGCGGCGTGCAAGGCACGACGCCAGACCGTAGCCTCGTCAATCAAAGACTTCGAGATCGCCATATCCCTTACTCCAGGCTCGCACCGTAACCGAAACTCGCTGCCGGACGGGAGGCTGTCTCTACCCAGACGCTTTTCACCTCGCTGTACTCACGCAACGCATCGAGCCCGGAGGAACGGCCATAACCACTTTCGCCGTAACCACCGAAAGGTGAGCTCACATGGATCGTCTTGTAGCCATTAATCCAGAAAGTACCGGCACGAACCCGCTTGGCAACTCGGTGCGCGCGGCCTACATCACGTGTCCAAATTGCACCGGCAAGACCAAAGCGGCTATCGTTGGCGATGCGAATGGCGTCCTCTTCATCCTTGAAAGGAATGGCAACAACGACCGGGCCGAAGATTTCTTCCTGAGCACAGTGCAGATGGTTGCTGCCGACCAGGACCGTGGGATTGACGTAGTAACCGCCTTTGCTCGGAATGAGACCCGCGTCAACGCCCAGGACCTTGGCACCGTCCTTTACAGCCCCTTCGAGCATATTTTTCACATGGGCATATTGCTTGGCGTTATTGATCGGGCCGATCTGGGTCTCAGGATCACTTGGGTCGCCCACCTTGAAGTTCTCCGCCGCGCTAGCCAGTGCATGGGTGAATTTTTCGAAGATCGATTCTTGAACCAGCAAGCGCGACCCGGAAACACAACTCTGGCCCGCCCCCGAGAAAATCGCGGCCTGGGCACCGCGCAATGCGACGTCAAGATCAGCATCGTCAAACACAATGTTGGCCGACTTGCCGCCCAGCTCAAGCACTGCGGGAATACAGCGCTGAGCCGCCGCCACGGCCACATGCTTGCCGGTGGCAGGCGAGCCGACAAAAACCACCTTACGGATATCAGCCTTGGCGATAATGCTCTGGCCGATGGTGTGGCCAAAACCGGCGACCACGTTGACCAGACCTTTAGGCGCACCTGCACGCTCAACCAGCACCCCCAAGACCAACGACGTCAGCGCAGTGAGTTCCGACGGTTTAAGAATGACCGCGTTACCGGCGGTGATAGCCGGTGCGATCTGCCAGCCTGCCGTGAATATAGGAGCATTCCACGGTGTAATCTGAAAAACGGTGCCCAGCGGCTCGTAAGTCACGTAGTTCAGGTGGGAGGTCGGGACAGGGATGACTTCGCCGTGAAGCTTGTCCGCCCAGCCGGCATAGTATTCAAACATCTCGGCGACTTTCGCCACTTCGACTTTAGCGTCGCGGATCGGTTTGTTCGCCGTGATCGATTCTATTTGCGCCAGGTTATCGGCTTCTTCGCGGACCAATGCGCCAACCTGATACATGATTCGCCCACGCGCCTGTCCAGTCAGTGCCCACCACGTAGCCTGAGCTTGCTTGGCGGCCATGTCGGCCAAACCGACCAAGGACTCGTCGGCATCCGGAAACGTCAACATCACGCTATCGTCATGAGCGTTACGAACTTCGACCGGCGCGCCATGCCCCTCCACAAACTCTCCACCCACATAGCTGGCGACGACAGTGCGGTCGCCCCAGTATGGCCGCATCAGCTCTACAAGTTTTTGAACGCTCATCAGTCACTCTCCACGGCCGTAAAGTTTGCTATCGGTACGCTGCACGATTGCGCAGAAGTCTTCGTTGTCGGGAAGCGTCTCACTGCTCGCCTGCCAGAGCTGTGCGACCATGCGAGAGAGGGGCAAATCAAGGTCAAGGCTCAGCGCTAGGTCGCGGGCCAGCCCGACGTCCTTGCGCATCAGGCCCATTGTGAAACCGGAGTCATACGCCTTGTTGAGAACCCAGGCAGGGAACATCGCCTGTGAAGCAGCGCTGCGACCTGAGCCCGCATTCAGTCCTTCCAGAAGTTTTTCCGGCGCGACACCTGCTTTAGCCGCCATGGCGACAGCTTCGGCAGTAGTGATGAGGTGAGCGGCACAGAGCATGTTATTGGCGATCTTGGCAACGTTGCCCGCGCCAGACTTGCCAACATGGACACGCACTGCGCTCATGCCCTCCAGTACAGGCATTGCCCGTACCAGATCGTCGTCCTCGGCACCGATCACCATCGACATGGTGCCCGTGGCCGCCCCTCTGGGGCCGCCCGACACCGGAGCATCAATAAAGGCTATATCCAGTTTGCGAAGGGCCGCGGCAACTGTGCGGCTGGCTTCGGGAGTGGAGGTGGTCGTATCGATCACGATCAGGCCCGCGCTGCCAAATTCGACAATACCGCCCTTGCCCAGGCATACCGCTTCAACGTGTTCAGCCTTGGGCAGGGAGAGAATGAGCACTTCGGACTGTTTGATCAGCTGATTGCGGTCAGTAACCGGTTTGACGCCTTTGCTCTGCGCTTGATTCAGCGCCGCTTGCGACAAGTCAAAGCCGCTGACATCGAAACCTTTGCCAGCCAGGGTAGCGGCCATCCCGCCCCCCATGTTGCCGAGGCCGATCACACCTACTTTCAAGGACATGTGCTGAGTCTCGCTTAGATAGTTTGAACAAATTCAAGGATGACGTTGCCCGCAGCTCGGGGTGCGACCATCACCCGCCCTGGGACCTGGACATGAGGTACGGCGTTGTGTGCCAGGATTGAACGAACATCGCAGAGGCTCGTGGTATTGAGCTTGATGGCAATCGCGTGAGGTCGCTCTTCGACTATCTGCGGCAACTCAATACCGGGGTATTCCCCGGCCGCAGTCGCTGCATCCATTGCCCGGAGCACACCGCATCGGGTGTCGGCTTCAAGCACGTCGCCTTCATAGCGCACGGCATCGCCATAAATAGCCCTCCAGCGGGCTTCCATGGCGGCGGGGTCAGCCAGGTAGGTGACCGCCAAAATGCCGTTTGCGCCGTTAGGATGGTGCTGCCATCCCTTGACCCAGATCAGTTCGGGACGGTGCTGGTGACAGATGAAATTGGAGGCATCCGGAAGCGCTGGATCAATGAACAGAGCCAGGGAAACCACAGCCTCATCGTGGCGCCCATCCGGCAACATCATCCGACGGCGGAAGTCGATTCGACCCTGACTCGCCAAGCCGGACTCAACTAAACGGGCATGGTCGTCATCAGCATTTTTGCTGTGCAGGGCAACCAGCGATACGCCTTCCTCTCCGCGGTCAAGGAACTGACCCAGTTGGCGACCAAAGCAAAATCCATTGACTGAGTTTGTGCCGAACTTCGAAGGGTCATCGACGCCGATGAGCTCGATGAAGTTGCTGGGAAACATCATCAGGGAGGTCACGCTGCCCCAGGGGTGGTAGCTGACCGGAGAGGGTGAAAACCCCATCTTGCGATACTGCTCCAGTGCCACGGCGTGGTCACGTACAGTGACCAGTGGGTGGTCGATACCTTGAGGAAATTGCGCGACAGCGGTCATAAAAATAACTCCAGTGTTGATGAGTCAGCCGTTGGTTTTCGAGGACAGGGTGGCAAGCGTGGATGGAGCCATACCGACCTGTTTAGCGGGTGTCCCTGCAACTACGGTCCCGGAAACGACCGACTTGAGAACGACAGAGTTGGCAGCAACGATGGCACGCTCCCCTACTTCGATGTTTCCGAGCACACTCGCTCCGGCACAAATGAGTGCACCACGCCTGATTTTTGGATGGCGATCACCGACTTCATTGAGCGTGCTACCCAGCGTGACCCCATGCCATAAGCTGACTTCATCCTCGACCACGGCAGTCTCGCCAATCACCAGGCCAATGCCATGATCCACGAACAGTGACTTGCCCAGCTTTGCTGCGGGATGAATATCGATGCTCCAGGTATTGGCCGCCCAGTTCTGCAAGAGAACGGCGCTTTGAATGTCGCCCTCGTTCCACAACGCATGGGCAATGCGATAAGCCTGCACCGCCTGGATGCCACGAAACGTCAAAAACGCCGTGAGGTGATCGGGACATGCCGGGTTGACCTTCACCAGGTACTCAATGTCCGCCGCAGCGCTCTGGGCAATCGACTCAGAGGCTTGAATCAAAGAGCCGAACCATTGCGCCAGGTTGGGTCCGCCCTTGTCCGCAAGGGCGTGAGCGAGGTTGGCCGCCAGGGCGGCCTCAAACGATTTATGCGACAGCACATGGATGTCCGCATAAGTGCCAAGCACCGGGTTGCGTGCGCCAAGTTGCCGGGCTTGGTCGCATAACCTCAGCCATAGAGAATTCATTGTGAGCTCCTGTTCCTGATGACACGAGTATGGACACCGTGATAGCAGAGCATCAATAATCCAAAAATCTAAATTTCGTTGCGATTATCGCAACACAGGAAGCTTATGAGCCTGGTACAAGACCGACGCATCCTCTATTTCTTCGAGGCCGTGCGCCTTGGCAGTGTCCGAGCGGCCGCCGATTCGCTCGACGTCGCCCCTTCGGCGGTGAGCCGACATGTCGCACAGTTGGAGCAGGAGCTCAATGCCCCACTTATGGAGAGGCACCGCCGGGGTGTGAAACCGACGGAGGCCGGTGAGCGGGTACTGGAGTATTACCGCCAGCGAATGGCACAGCAGGAAGTGCTCCTTGATTCACTGCAGTCGCTGCGTGGCCTTCAAAGCGGCTCGGTTGTTCTTTCGGTAGGTGAAGGATTCATTGAGGGCCTGACGGCATCGCTGACTCGTTTCTCCACCCTCTACCCCAAGGTTGACTTGCAGGTAAATATTGGCGGAAGCAACGACGTCATCAGGCAGGTGGTGGAGGACGACTCGCATATCGGCCTGGTATTCAACCCTGCTGGCGATCCGAAGATTCGCGCTCATGTCAGGCGGCGACAACCGGTACGGGTGATCGTTACGCAAGACCACCCATTGGCGGAGGAGAAAGGCCCTATCACCCTGAGAGGCCTGGATCGCCATCGCCTTGCACTGCCGGGCGTTTCCTTCGGCATCCGGCAAATTCTGACCTTGGCAGAGCAACAGCTCGGCATCGACCTGGTGCCGACACTCACCTGCAACAACTTATCAATGCTCAAGCGCTATGCGATGCAGGGAGGCGTCACGCTCCTGCCCGCCTTTGTGGTGGAGGAAGAGTTGAAAAATGGGCAACTGCTTGCATTGCCTTTGCATCACGAGGTTTTCAGTAGCCCTGAGGCCCAGCTGATTACGCGGCTGGGCCGACAGCTCAGTGTCGGGGCCAATCGCCTGATGAGCATGCTGCTCCAGGACATGAGCGCCTTCAGAGAATGATGCGATACCCAATGCTTGAACACGGCCCCATCGCCCGTGCTACGGCCCGGAACGCCTAAGTGTTGCGATCATCGCAACATAAAACGAACTTGGCATCATTGTTCCGCCTTTTCTCAAGCTCCCATACTGCGACCCAACTTCTCCGGGACCAATGGCCACTGAACGGCAACTGGCGCGGTCATTCGACAAGCCAGGAAACCGCGCTTCAAACATAAAAAGTAGACCCCCCCTCAGTGGCTTCCCGGACAACCGGCCTACAAATCAAATAACAGGGGTTGGAAATGGATGAGTTAAGAAAAAACGGGCTTCACCGGGATCTCAAGGAGCGTCACATACGCCTCATTGGCCTGGGAACCTGCATCGGTGTCGGCCTGTTTCTGGGCTCTTCGGCGGCCATAAAACTGGCCGGACCTGCGGTGATGCTGGCATATTTGATTGCCGGTTTATTCATCTACGTGGTGATGCGGGCGCTGGGTGAAATGTGCGTCCACAATCCCGTCGCAGGTTCTTTCAGCCGGTATGCCCATGACTATCTGGGCCCCATGGCCGGATTTGTCAGTGGTTGGAACTATTGGTTCCTGTGGATCGTCACGTGCCTGGCAGAGGTCACGGCCGTTGCCATCTACATGGGCGTCTGGTTCCCAAGCGTTGCGCCGTGGATATGGGCCATGACCTCATTAATGCTGATGGTCGCGATCAACCTGCTCTCAGTGAAGGTGTTTGGAGAGTTCGAATTCTGGTTCTCCTTGATTAAGGTCGTGACCATTCTAGGGCTAATCATCACTGGGCTTGGCCTGATCATCTTTGGTATCGGCAACAACGGTCACCCCATGGGCATATCCAACCTATGGAGCCACGGTGGTTTCATGCCACACGGCGTGTTCGGCGTAATGATGGCATTTCAAATGGTGACGTTTGCCTATGGGGGCATCGAAATCATCGGCCTGACAGCAGGAGAAGCCAAGCATCCAAAAACCACGATTCCTCAAGCCATTCGCTCAGTGCCCTGGAGAATCCTGCTGTTCTACGTCGGCGCGATCTTTGTCATTCTGTCGATTTACCCTTGGAATGCCGAAGGTCAAGGCAGCCCCTTCGTCAGTACTTTCGAAGCACTCGGGATCAAATCAGCCGCAGGCCTGATCAATTTCGTGGTAATCACCGCAGCGCTGTCGTCCTGTAACGGAGGCATCTACAGCACGGGTCGCATGCTGATGAATCTGACGGATCAGCAGCAGGCACCCCGGTTTTTCGGCAAAACCACGGTGCACGGTGTACCTCGCCGCGCGTTGATGCTGACGTTGGTCATGTTGTTTATCGGCGTACTGCTCAACTACATGGCGCCAGCCAAGGTATTTATCTGGCTGACCGCGGTCGCTGCCACTGGCAACATCACGACCTGGATTCTGATTCTGCTCGCGCAAATCCGCTTCCGACGAGGACTCATCCAAATCGAGGTCGATACCTGCGATTTCAGAATGCCAGGTTGGCCGCTCACAAGTTATGCAGCGCTGGCCTTTATGCTGTTCGTGCTAGGCATCATGGCTTACATGGAAGATACCCGATTAGGAGTCATCGCCGGGGCCTTGTGGCTCATTTACTTAACCGGTGTTTACTGGACCGTGTATCGAAAGAAAAAAGGTGTATTGGTCAACTCCGTAAGTTACCCCTCCATTGACTGATCTATTACCTGCTCCCGGACTAATTTTTTGGAGGTGCCTCCAAGTGATATCCAGAAATAACTTGAACCGTGCGTTCCCCTCAGTTTGAACTCGCATGCATGAATCTGGCGATACGCAAAAAGCCGTCGCCACTCGTGCGGTTTGGTCACCCTCGTTTGCGGGTTCAGCTGTTTGCTTCCAGAGCAATCTGGAAGCTTTTTTTACAAAACAGCTATCAACATTGAGGTACCACTCAATGCAGCCTGGTACTGCGCCAACTGGAGACCGTAATACGGCAGGTGTGCGCTGACGCCACACTCTCCCTCACTTCTGTCGTAAGCAATCTGTAGTGGTCAACTAATTCCGGACACCTCGATAGGTAATTTCTACACCATCGCCCGCTCGTAAACGGTCGGTGGCAGATACCCCAGTTTCGAGTGCAGTCGC
>Ga0302154_10001308_pt1 | contig 20532 bp, 13 predicted proteins | sample I_Bog_N2_3_FD_193507 | JGI IMG/M metagenome (GOLD analysis project Ga0302154, IMG submission 193507) | Peat permafrost microbial communities from Stordalen Mire near Abisko, Sweden - I_Bog_N2_3 | ecosystem: Environmental > Terrestrial > Soil > Wetlands > Peat | place: Sweden: Abisko, Stordalen... | reverse complement strand
CAGCTCGACGGAGTGGACGCGCAGGTTGTCAAACATGAAGCTGCCCTGAAAGGTGGAGGGCGCGTCGATCGCGAACTCGAAAATGAGGTCGCTGAAGGCCTCTCCATGCAGGGCGGAGCTGACCGATTCGGGAATTGTGAAGCTGACGGTGTTGTAGATTCCGGTTCGGAACTTCTGAAACGTCACCTGACCGAGGGGAACGTTGTTCAGACCACGCGACCTGCTGCTGACGAAGGCCTCGATGAAGCTGGCGTTTGCGGTTTCGGGCGTTGTCTCCGCGGCTGGGAAAAGTGAGATGGCCGCCGGTTGAACCCGGATGTCGAGCTGGAGGACTGCCCCGTTATTCCCAATGCCGGCGAGGGCCTTGGTGGTGTACGGGATCGGGCTGCTGGTGAGGGTGACCTCGCTGGCCGGATTGGCGACCACAAGAGCGGCGTTTCCCTCGGTGCGCACCGTGGTGGACTTCACATTGAGGTAGGGGCTCTTTCCCTTGAACCGAACGCTCCAGAGGGCCGGATTCTCAAAGCCCATGATGGGGTTTGGGTTCAGAATGATGATCGACGAATTCGCGCTGTCGCATTGTTCGCACGGGGCGCCATTCTGGGCGCTTGCAGTGGCGTCGGAGTCGGGTGATGTTGCGGGTTCCTGGGCCGCGGCGTGCATTGGGAGGGCAACCGCGATTCCGGCGGCCATGATTCCTGTCAGGAGGAGGGCCGGGGTGGGTGTGTGGCGATTCAGTCTTCGCTCGGCGCGGGCCGTTGCGGGGCTCGACCGAAAGGGCATCATCAAGGCTGCGATGCAGACCTTTAACGATTTGGGGAAGCTCATGGGAGTGTCTCCTGCTTTTCCGAATTTCAAGATTTGCGACCGCACCGGGTGCGGAGGAAAGATTTGAAAAGCGACTCACGTTCCGGCGCCCTTCAAACCCCTGCCTAACACGGCGTAGAGCGTCCGCCAGAACTATCATTGGCGGCGGAAGTTTTTCCGGAGGGATCAAGGTCATCCGTCATCGGTCTATAATTGGTTGAATTTCGCGGTGTCGAGGCCGGCAGTCGAATGGATCTGGCGTTCAATCCGTCGTCGGAAGTGGAGATCGGCACCCTGCTCCAGGCCTGGAGCGACGGCGACCGGGACGCATTGGAGAAGCTCACTCCGATCGTCTACAACGAATTGCATAAGCTGGCCCGGCATTATCTGCGCAACGAGCGCTCCAACATCACGCTGCAGACCACCGCCCTGGTGAATGAGGCTTATCTGAAGCTGGTGGATTTCAAACAGATGCGCTTCAAGGACCGGGCTCACTTCTTCGCCGTTTCGGCGCAACTGATGAGGCGGATTCTGGTGGACCACGCCCGTCGGCGCAATCTGAAGCGCGGGGGCGGGCTTCAGCGCATATCCCTGGACGACATCAACGCGCTGGGGGCGGAGCCGGACGCGGATCTGGTGATGCTGGACGATGCCATGCTTGCGCTGGCACAATTCGATGCGCGCAAGGCCCGGGTCGTCGAGCTGCGTTTCTTTGGGGGGCTGAGCGTGGAAGAGACGGGGGAAGTGCTGGACATTTCGCCAATTACGGTGATGCGCGACTGGACCACCGCGCGCGCATGGCTGTACCGGGAGATGAGCCGCTTATCGGACGAGCCGGCAACGGCGAAGTGACGCAAGCCAAGAGAATTTTCCGACGCCGGGTTGCGTCCTGAACGATGGATACAGATCGCTGGAAGCTCGTGGAAGACCTACTGCAGTCGGCGCTGGAGCTTCCTCCGGAGCGCCGCGAGGAATTCCTTCGCCAGACGCGCATCGGCGACCCGTCGCTGATCGACGAAGTCCGGTCGCTGCTGACTTCGCACCGGAAGGCGGGCGGTTTTCTGGAGACGCCGGCGGCGGAGGCTGCCGCCCGGGCGATGGCGGCCGAGGCCGCGCCTTCGCATGCAGCTTCACGGGCCGGGCAGCTCGTCTCGCATTATCGTCTCTTGAAGATGATCGGCAGCGGAGGCATGGGAAGCGTGTGGCTGGCCGAGCGCTGCGATGGCCGGTTTGAGCGCAAGGTGGCCATCAAGTTCATCCATCTCACGGTGCTGGATGTGGCGGGCGCGGAGCGGTTCAAGCGCGAAGGCGCGATTCTGGGCAAGCTGTCGCATCCGCAGATCGCCGAGCTGGTCGATGCGGGCCTTACCGCGAGCGGAGAGCCGTTTCTTGCGCTGGAGTACGTCGAAGGCCAGCCGATCGACACCTATTGCAACGAGAAGAAGCTGAGCGTGGAGGCGCGCATTCGTCTGTTCATCGACGTGCTGAGCGCGGTGGCGCATGCGCACACCAACCTGATCGTCCATCGGGACATCAAACCGACCAACGTCTTCGTCCGGAACGACGGCGAGGTGAAGCTGCTGGATTTTGGCATTGCCAAGGCGCTGGCCAGCGATGAGGAGATCGGCGCAGCGACCTGGGTCACCATCGAGGGCGGCGTGGCGCTCACGCCCATGTTCGCCGCGCCCGAGCAACTGAGCCAGGGCACGATCACCACGGCGACCGACATCTACAGCCTGGGAGTGTTGCTGTTTCTGCTGCTGACCGGGCAGCATCCCTCGGGGCCGGGTCCGCATTCGCCGATGCACCTGATGAAGACGATCGTCGATCAGGAGTCGCCGCGTGCGTCGAGCGCCGTGGCATTTGGCGGCGCGGATGCGGCGGCGAGCCGCGCGGCGACACCGGAAAAGCTGCGCGGCCAGTTGCGGGGCGATCTGGACAGGATCGTCGCCAAGGCGATCCGGAAAGCGCCGGGCGAGCGGTACCCATCGGCCCTGGCCTTTGCGGACGATCTGCGGCGTTATCTCGAACACGAGCCGATTCTGGCGCGGCCGGATTCGGTGGGATACCGGATGGCGAAGTTCGTCCGCCGGCATCGAGTGGCCGTATCTCTGGCGGCGCTGGCGTTTTTCGCGCTGACCGGGGGCGCGGCCTGGATTGTGATTCAAAACCGCAGAGTGCGGGCAGAGCGAGACTTTGCCTACCGGCAATTGGCGCGGGTGATTCAGCACGACGACTTCCTCGACTTCCTGCTTTCCGACGCCGCGCCCACCGGAAAGCCATTTACCGTGAATGAACTTCTGGCGCGCGCGACGCGGATCGTCGAAAAGCAAAAGGCAGGGCCGATACAAGTGGAGTTGCTGGACTGGATCGGTTCCGACTATGTTTCGCTGGATCAGGACAAGCTGGCCGCGCCATTGCTGGAGCGCGCCTATCAGCTTTCCCGGAAGTCGGCCGATCCGGATATCCGCGCCACCGCCTCCTGTACGCTGGGATGGCAGTTGGCGCAGGACGTGGACCTGACGCGGGGGGAAGCACTCATTCAGGAGGGGCTGCGCGAGTTGCCGGACGACCAGCAATATGCGTTCGACCGGGTGACCTGCCTGGACTACGGAGGGGAAGTCTCGCTGCAGAAGGGCGATGCGCGGGAAGCGGTGCGGCGCATGGAGCGGGCGCGGGGCATCCTGCGCGCTTCGCCGTTCGATTCCGACCCGCTCGAGGTGGGGGATTCGATCGATCTGGCGAATGCTTACGGCGAAGCGGGAAGAGACCGGGAAGCGCTCGCCGAGTACAGTCGGGCGGTTGCGCTGATCTCTTCGCTGGGACGCGACGAGACGCAGACGGCGGTGGTTCTCTACAACGGCTGGGCGCTGGAGCTGGATCAGGTCGGGCGTCCTCTGGAAGCGGAGAAGGTCTTTCAAAGAGCCATCGATATCAGCCGCGGCAACGCGACGGAAGATGCCGTTTCTCCCACGGTGCTGGGCAACTATGCGAGTGTGCTGACTGAGCTGAATCGCCTCTCCCAGGCGGAAGACTACGCCGAGCGCGCTTACACCAAGGCGACCGGGACGGAGGATCAGCTGGCGATTAGTGAAACGCTGCTGACCCGGGCTCGAATCTACCGGGAGCAACACGATCTCGTCGGCGCCGAAGCCATGCTTGCCCAGGTAGAGCCCAAAATGCGCCTGGATCTGCCCGCCGGACACTATGCGTTTTCGGCGCTTTTCGCCGAGCGGGCGTTGATCGCCAAGGAGAAACATGACTTGCCGGAAGCACTGCGGCTGATCGACCAGGCAATCGCGACCGTTCAGGCGGCGGTGAAGGCGGGCGGCCAAGGCGGTTTCTCTTTGCCCGGCCTGTACATGAACAAATCGGAGATCGACCTCGCACTGGGCCATGCGGACCAGGCCGAGTCGGATGCCAATCTTGCACTGGCGGCCCTGCAACCCGAGCAGCATTCCGGGGAGGTTTCGAGCCGGATTGGCCAGGCATGGCTTGCGCAGGCGCGCGCGCTGGCGGCGGAAGGCAAAGCGGCACCCGCCCGCGCGGCCGCATCGCGGGCGTTGGCGCAGCTTGAGAGTTCGATCGGGCCCGATCATCCCGACACGCAGAGCGCGCGGAAGCTGACGCAATAGGGCTGAGCACGACCGTCGAGACTGCGGGCACCCGATTCCGCCGTTTTTTCAGTTAGACGCGTGGAAGCCAGCCTTTGCCATCCCGGCGGACACCTCGGGATTCTGGGCGAATGTCTGCCAGACGAAGCCAGTGCGCAGGTTTTCGGCCATCAGCACACCGATGCCGAGATCGATGCCGAGCACGTCGCGGTCATACCACCCCTTCTCCGGATGAAGCGCGTCGCAAAAGCCGTATCGTCCCCAGGCCCGTTTGCCGTAGAGGTCCCGCAGGGAGCGGAGAACGCGCAGGCATTCGGCTGGGAGAAAGGGAAGCGAGCCCGCTGTGGCGTTGGGGACGACCGAGCCATCGATGCCGCCGAATCCGGGCGGCCCTCCCCAGGCGGTGTATCCGTGTTGCGAGTCGGATGCGGAGATGCCCCAGTAGTCGGGAGAGTAGGGCTTGCCGAGGCTGAGGCAAAAGGCCTGATGGGCGCGGGTGGCCAGAATTGAATTGGCGAAGTAGTCGGCGTACTTGTCGCGCTGGTTGCGAAAATCGAACCAGGCGTGGCTGTATTGATGGACAAAGAGCGGGTCGGGCGCGCTGATGTAGCTGAAGCCGGCGTACCGCATGATGGGCCGGTTTACCGCATCCCAGCATGCTGGGTCGATGGGGTGAGTGGGCGAGCCCAGAGCGAGGAGATAGAGCATCATCAACTCGCAGTAGCGGTTCCAGTGCGCTTTCAGGAAACCTCTCTCGTTCCAGCCCATGGAGAAGGAATTTGACGCGTCCAGCATCCAGGGCCAGTCGACCCGCTCGTAGATGGCGGTGGCGAGGTGGACGATCTCCGCGTCGCGATGAAAATGCGCGCGGGCGGTGAGCACCCCACAGAGCAGCAGCGCCGTGTCGATGGAAGAGATTTCGCTGCCCGGGAAGGCTACGCCGGTCTCGACGTCGTTGAAGTGGGAGAAGAAGCCGTGCTGATTGGGCAGTTTGTCCAAGTGGAAGCGCAGGGTGCGGCGGACCTGCGCGAGGATCTGGGCGGCGGGCTGGTAGCGGCGCTTGTCCGCCACGCACAGCGCGGTGAGTCCGAAGCCCGTCGCGGCGATGCTGGCCATCTTCCGCGAATCGCGCTGGCCGGTGGTGTTGGCCCATTTTGCGCGGTCGAGCACCTGGCCCGTCTGGGGGCTGGCTTGCTCGGCAAAGTAGAGACATCCGCCCCGCTCCATATCGTCGAGGAAGCTGTCGTCGGCGTGGCTGAGAGGCGGGGCGGCAGACGGCTGGGCTGAAGAAGATTGACTCAGCAGGGGCCTTGCCAGTGCCGACGCCGCGAGGAGCTTCAAGAGACTGCGGCGGTTCATTTCGCCCGCTTTGCGATCACCACGACAGCAAGTCCGTGCGCCGGGACGGAGATGGAAAGCCGGCCATGGTCCAGACGTGACTGTTCCGGAGGCGCAAGCTCGCCCGCCGCGCGAAGCTGGGCGACCTGCTCCTGGGTGAGGTCGCCGGGCGGACGCCCCATCGCGTCAAACGCTTTCAGCACGTTCCCGTGGTCGTCGTCGACGCGCCATATCTCGGCCGAGGCATTTGGCGCCACGTTCGTGAATTCGATGTCGAAGGTCTTTGCCGGGCCGGCGGGGCCGCTGGGCATGGTGTAAGCCGCGCCAGTGCCTGTGGGCGGAGCATAGTTCCAGGCAGCCATCGCAACATCGCCATCCGCCGTCTCGGTCGCCAGCGTGGAGGTGGATTCGGTGGGGATTCTGCGGTCGCCCAGCTTGTGCAGGATGCGGAAGATGTTCAGCGCGGGCTTGGGAATGCTGTCCGCGGCGAGCAGGCCGAAGCCGCCGTAGAACGGCGAACGCACCACGCCCTGCTCCTCGAAGACGTCGGAAAACGCCCAGTAGCTCATGCTCTGGGTGAGGCCGTCGCAAAGGCGGATGTTATTCCCGAGCCAGGGGCCCATGTAGGTGGAGTCGGTGACGTTGGGTTCGTTGGCGTAGCTGGCGTTGTACTCGGAGAAGATGAGCGGCGTCTTTGGATAGGGTGAGTGTGCGATTTCGTCGTGGACCTTTTGCACTGCGCGCCAGACCATCTTGTCGCGCGGGATGTCTTCGTTCGTTCCCAGCACATCCTTGGCGGTGTCATTCGCGTAGACGTGGGTGGAGACGAAGTCGACCGGGACTCCATTCGCCTGAGCATGCGCCAGGAACGGAGCAACCCAGGCCGCCTGCGCCGTGGATGGCCCGCCGACCTGAATGCGGGGGGAAACCGCCTTGAGCGCCCGCGCGGTGTGATCGTAGAGCTCGAAGTAGGTCGCCTGTTTCGGATTGCCGGTCCAGAAATCGATGTTGGGCTCGTTCCATACTTCGAATTTCCAGGTGCTCACCTCGTCCAGCCCATAGCGCGCAACCAGGTGCGCGGCGAAGGCGCCGATCATCGCGTCCCACACTGCGTAGTCCCTGGGCGGAGAGACGTTTTGCTTGTACCAGAAAGCATGCAGCGCGGCCGGGTCGGAGGCCATCTTCTTCGGCATGAAGCTCAGTTCCACAAAGGGCTTGACGCCGGCGGCGAGCAGGCCGTCGTAGATCTGGTCGACGTAGGAGAAGTTGTAGACTGAGGCGTCGCGCGCGGCCTGGGCGGCGAGGCCGGGATTCTGAATGCGGCGGTCGGGATCGTAGAGCCCGACCTCGTCCATGAAGATGCCGTGGAAGCGGATCGATTCGAACCCGGTGGCCTCCTTAACCGTGCGCAGGTCGTCGCGGTAGCTCTGGCGGAGCGAGAGGATCGCGCGGCCGGAGCCGAAGGTCTGCTCCCAGAAGTGGGGAAACGGGGTGGTTTGGGCCTTCGCGTCAACCAGGACGCGTTCCTGACCGCGCGCTCGCACCCCTGAAACCAGTGCCAGGACGAGAAGCAGGGGAAGGACGAAGGATGTTTTCTTTTGCATGACGGGCATGTCGCTTCTCCGGCTCGATGCTTTGCCCGATGCGAGGATCAACGGGGTCGGAACAGAGCATCTCCGATCATACTGCGGGCAATCGGGAGTGACCAGCGGGAGTGACCGGCACTGGCCGTTCCTTGCGGGAACGGCCAGTGCCAGTCTTTTGCCGCCAGTTTGGGTCGCGGATCAGAAGTTGATTCTGGCCAGGAACTCGAGGACGCGCCCGGCATCGGAGCCCGCGGACTTGCCGAAGTTGGGGTCGGTAATGCTGGTCCCGAATCCCTCGTTGGTGATCGGCTCCAGTTGGAGCACGTTGAAGGCGTTGTAGATATTCGCCTGGAAACGCAGCGTGGCGGTGTGTCCGAGCCCTTCCAACTGAATTTGCTTGGCCAGGCTGAAGTCCACGTCGCGGTAGCAGGGGCCGGTGAGGCTGTTGCGCCCGATGATGGGAACGTAAGGGACGGTCTTCGAGGGCTGCGCGGTCGAGAAGTACTCGGTTCCACCCGCCGTGCCTCCGGCGCCGCGATTGGGGAAGTTCGAGCCCGTCTTGAAGGCGTCGTTGCCGCAGTTGTTGCCAAACTCCCGCGCGCTGACCCCGGGAGCAAAGGCGATGGGACGAATGGGGCTCACGGTCGCGGCGTTGGGCACGGAAGTGAATCCGTTGTTGACCACGGGCGTCCAGGAGAATCCTGAGTGGAGCGAGATGATGGAGGTCGCCTGGTAGCCGCTGGCCACCATGTTCAGAATCTTGTTACCCGAATGCACCTTGGGCGAAGTGTAGAGAACGCTGCTGGTGAAGCGGTTGCGCATGTCGTTGTCGGAGAGCCCGCGTTCCAGCTTGTTGTTTGCCGGGTCGGTTTGGTTGGCCGCGCCGTCCGATTGATCGCCGTTGGTCACATTGTCGATGCTCTTGGAGAATGTGTAGATCGCATCGAACTGCAATCCGTGCTGCAGGAGCTTGACCACGCGGGCATTGAGAGCGTTATAGGACTGGTTGGAGTCGGTGGTGGCCAGAAAATCGGAGCCGGCCGAGGTGCTTACGCCATTTGCCGAGTTCGGATAAAGGAAGTTCTGATTGACCAGCCGGGCGTAGTGGTGCCCCGTGCTGCCCGAGTACCCAACGGTCAAGGTCACATTGCCCTTGAATGCCGTCTGCGTCTCCAGGGAGTACAGGTAACTGACCGGATTCTTGACCGAGGGCGCGGTGCCATAGAGGCCAACCTGAGGAGCTCCCTGGCCGGGCAGGGCATTGGGGAAGCCGGCCGCGTTGACGCCGGTGGCGAAGGCCGGGTTGGCTGGGAAGCTATCGAGGTTGTTTCCGCTTCCCTTCACGTAGTCGATCAGGCCGCCGTCGAAGGGCGTGCCGAAATCCTGCTTGCTGGTTCCACAGCAGACGCCGTAGGAAAGCACGCCGGGCCCGTTCTGAATCGTGTTCTCGAAGAGCGAGAGATCCAGGTGGTTGTAGGCGATGGCCGCACCGCCGCGCAGCACCACGCGATAGTCGTAGTAGGCGGGATTCCACGCAAACGCGAGCTTGGGCGCAAAGTGGCCGTAGTCGGTGTTGTAGAGGTTCTTCACCGGTTTCAGGGTCAGGTCGACGATCTCCAGGCCAGGCGTGGTCGAGGGCGATGGAAGGTAGGACAAGCCTGAATCGCGCCGGTGCCACGGGGTGTAGATTTCGTAACGGAAGCCGGCGTTGAAGCTGAGCGTCGGCGTCACCTTCCAGTCGTGCTGCGCGTAGGCATAGTAGGTTTGGGAGCGGAAATGAGCGGCGGTTTCGGGGGCCAGGCCGTTGATAGGATTGACCGTCTGCGCCTCGAAGAGGGACGCGTCGTTGGCCAGATTCCAGAATCCGGCGAAGGCGAAGTCGGGCCGTACGCCACCATTGAGATTGTCGTTGTCCTGCTCCCAGCGGATGCCGCCCCCGAGCTTGAGCGCGTGCGAGCCAAAGGTGTGGGTGACCATATCGCTGGTCTCAATGGTGTTCTGTGCGAGCGTGGCCGCGGTCGTCGATCCGGCGACCACGCCGTAGTCGATGTTGTTGAAGGGGATGTTCTGGATATAGGTGTACGGGATGCCGAGATCGACGCTGCCGAAGTCCTTCGGTCCGTCGTCGTGGAAACGCGTTCCGTTGGCGCGGAATTCGTTCAGCCAGGCCGGCGAAAAGGTGTGGATGAAGATGATGGTGGCCGCTGAATTGAGAGGCTTGAACGGCACATCGCCCAATACGCGCGAGGTGGAGTCCGAACTGGTGAGATTGTCGAGCTTGGTGAAGAAGACGTTGCCGGCGATCAGGTCCTTTGAGGTCGGCTGAAAGTCGATCCGTCCGTTGTACTGCTTGCCGCGCGAGTGCGAAGGGATGCTGAGTTGGACCTGTTCGACATCCGGAAGCCCATCCAGCCCTCCGCCGACAAACGCTCCACCGATCTTGGTTGAGGGACCGGGCGCGGCTGCCGAGCCGCTGCTGAAGTTTGACAGATAGACCCCGAGCTGAGACGCCCCTCCCGCCGTCGGCGAGCCCAGGTCGAGGCCCCCCGGCACGACATTGCAGTACGGACCACTCTGTTCAGTCTGCGTCACCACCGGGCCCGCGCCATTCACCTGATTGGGCACGTAAGTACCCTGGTTGTTCGCGTAATCCGCGCAATTGCTGGTAATCAGGTTGCGAATGCGAGGCGCAATGTGCGGGTCGGCGAGCGTGCCCGCCGACAGACCGCCGGGGCGGGCGGTGATGACGCTGGAGCGGTACTGCGCGGTCTCGACGTACTCCCCGGCGCTGACCGTGTTGTTGCCCTGACCGTATCCCTGGAATGAACCGAAGATGAACAGCTTGTTCTTGACGATCGGTCCGCCCAGCGAAGCCGCGTAGGTGCGCTGCTTGATGGAGACTCTTGCGGGAAGCGAGCCGATAATCGGACCGCCGTAGCGGTTGTAGGCGTTCAGCCCCGGCTCGTTGTAGAGGGAGTAGAGCGAACCATGCAGGTCGTTGGTGCCGCTTTTGGTCGTCACCTTGACCTGCGCTCCGGAGTTGCGGCCATCGGCGGCATCGTAGGAGGTGGAGATGACCGTCAGGTTGGCGACCGATTCCTGGTTTGGCGTCACTACGGCCGCGCCGCCATGGACCAGCGAGTTCACGCTCACGCCGTCGATCATGATGTTGTTGTCGGCCACGCGCTGTCCGTCGGCGGCAATCTGGATCTGGTTTTCGGTTTGGTAGATTCCGGAGTTCGACCCGCCGACGCCGACGTTGTTGGGAAGAAAGACGGCTTGTCCGGCGCCATTTCTCGCGCCGTCCCCGGTGATGCCGGGCGCTGTCCGCAGCAGCTCGTATGGGTCGGCGCCAAAGATGGGCAGGCGCTCGATCTCCTCGCCGCTCAGGGTCGCCCCAATGTTGGCGTCGCTTGTCTCCAGCACGGGAAGTGTATCCGCGCTCACTTCCACCGATTGCGTGTCGCCTCCGGTGGCCAGCTTCACGTCGATGTTTCTCGGAGTTTCCGCTACCACATTGACATTGTCGACGGTGGTCGGCTTGAAGCCCGCCGCCGTAACAGTCAGCTTGTAACTTCCCGGGGCCAGCTCCGAAAAGCGGTAAGAGCCCTCGCCCGTGGAGGTCACCGTGACCTGCTGCTGGGTTCCGGTGTTGAGCAGCGTTGCGGTGGCGCCGGAGAGGACGGCTCCGGTTGCATCCTCGACCGTGCCAGAAAGGCTGGCGTTGAACTGCGCGCTCGCCGGAACGCTTGCCAGCATCAGCAAAGCAAATGCCGCCGTCACGACTCCAAGTAAAAATCTCTTGTTCCTGCCGTTGTTCATAGTGCCTCCAAGATGTTTCTCGACGCCGGCGAACGTTCCTCATCCGCCTTTGCGTCCTTGCCGGCCATGCCTGGGAATCCAGGCAAAATCCGTTCAACCGGCGCCCAAATTGTCGAGTGTCGATTGAGGCCCGCTAGGCGTCCGCTGGGATGCCAAGCGCTTGAGCGAGATCGCTCTGCCGGGGCGAGCCGCGCCGTGCCAAGAGAAATCTACGGGAGCGCTGTTTCAGCAGTCTGTTCTGAATTGACCTGAATTTCTTGTGAGAACTGGCCCGACACCCATGCGGCCCAACGCCGGCCAGGCCCCTGGGGGCACGTGGGCTGCTCTACACTGGTAGGCGATGCTGCTCACCGTAACCACCACGCACGAACCGGCGACCGACCTCGGCTACCTGCTGCACAAGAATCCCGCGCGGATGCAGGAGGAGGAGATGTCGTTTGGGAAGGCGTTCGTGTTCTACCCCGAGGCCAGCGCTGACCGGTGTACGGCGGCGCTGCTGCTCGAAGTCGACCCGATTGGCCTCGTTCGTGGACGCAAGGGGCCGGCGGGGGAAGGCGGTCAGCTGCAGCAGTACGTCAACGACCGGCCTTACGCGGCCAACTCGTTCCTGAGCGTAGCCATCGGCAAGCTCTTCGGCACGGCGATGACCGGGCGCAGCAAAGACCGCCCGGAGCTCGCCGGGCAGGCGATTCCGCTCATCGCCGCGCTGCCGGTGATTGCGGCGCATGGCGGCGCGGAGCTCGTTCGGCGGCTCTTTGAGCCCCTGGGCTACGCGGTCGAGGCGACGCGGCTGCCGCTCGACGAGACGTTTCCAGAGTGGGGCGGGTCGAGCTACGTTTCGCTCCAGATTGCGGCCACCGTCACGCTCCAAACCCTGCTGACGCATCTTTATGTCCTGATTCCCGTTCTGGACAACGAAAAGCACTACTGGGTAGGCGACGACGAAGTGGAGAAACTGCTGCGCCGCGGGGAGGGCTGGCTTGGTCAGCATCCGGAAAAAGAGCTAATTGTCGAACGTTACCTGAAGCGCCAGCGAAGCCTGACGCGCGAGGCCTTGGCTCGCCTCGCGGAGGACGCACCGCCGGAAGACGAAGACAAGGCGAGCGCCGGCGACGAAGAGGAGCAGCGGGTCGAGCGGCCGCTTGGCCTGCATGAGCAGCGGATTGGCACGGTGCTTTCGGTGCTCCGCGGCGTGGGGGCGGCGCGGGTGCTCGACCTGGGCTGCGGGGAAGGCAAGCTGCTGCGGGCTCTGCTGGCCGACGGCCAGTTCGAGCGTATCTTGGGAATGGACGTCTCCTGGCGCTCGATCGAAATCGCCACCGAAAGGCTCAAGCTCGACCAACTCGCCGAAAAGCAGCGCGCGCGGATCGAGTTGATCCAGGGCTCGCTCATGTACCGCGACAAGCGTTTGGAAGGCTTCGACGCGGCCGCGGTCATTGAGGTCATTGAGCACCTGGACGCGCCGCGATTGGCGGCATTCGAGCGCGTTGTCTTCGACTTCGCCCGGCCCGCCACCGTCGTGATTACCACCCCCAACGCCGACTACAATCCGCTGTTTCCCACGCTGCCGGCCGGGCAAATGCGCCACCGCGACCATCGCTTCGAGTGGACCCGTGCCGAATTCGCGCGCTGGGCCGAGGGTATCGCCAGCCGCTTCGGCTACTCTGTGCGCATCCAGCCGGTGGGGCCGGAGGACGCGGCGCTTGGGGCGCCTACACAGATGGGGATTTTTTCCCGTGCCTGACACGCGGACATCCGCGCCGCTCTTGATTGTTCCGGTCGGGACGCAGGTGGTGCTGCGCGCCGGAATCCCGGATTCGGAATCCCCGGACCGCCTTCCCAGGGGAAGCGTGGGAGAGATCTTACGCGCCCCCGCCGATGGCAGCCATTCCTACGGTGTGCGCTTTGCCAATGGCAGCCAATTCAATTTGCACCGGCAGGAATTCTCAATTCTCAAGCACCTCAAGTCCGGGCCGATTGGCGATCCCGCAGGTCTCGTAGTAGAGCACGACCTGCGCAGGCATATCGTGTACCAGTGCGTTGTCGGTTCGCAGGCCTACGGCTTGAGCCGGGAGGGCTCCGATATCGACCGCCGTGGCGTCTATCTGCCGCCCGCCGATCTCCAATGGTCGCTCTTCGGCGTTCCCGAGCAGTTGGAAAACCGCGATTCCGAGGAGTGCTACTGGGAGCTCAAGAAGTTCATCGTGCTTGCACTCAAGGCAAATCCGAATATCCTGGAGTGCCTGTACACGCCCATCGTCGAAAAGACCTCCGAAGTCGGCGAGGAGCTGCTCCTGAAACGCGAAATCTTTCTCTCGAAGCTTGTCTTTCAGACTTACAGCGGCTATGTTCTGTCGCAGTTCAAGAAACTTGAACAGGACCTTCGTGCTGGTGGGGAAATCAAGTGGAAGCATGCGATGCACCTGATCCGCCTTTTGCTCCAGGGCATCGGAGTGCTCCGGGATGGGCACATTTCCGTGCGCATCACCGATCATCGGGAGGCGTTGCTGGCCGTTCGCGATGGTCTCGAATCCTGGGAGGCGGTGAACCGCTGGCGGCTCTCACTTCACCGCGAATTCGACGAGGCGTTCCGGCAGACTGCGTTGCCTGATGCGCCCGATTATGCGGAAGCCAACAGGTTGCTTGTCTGGGCGCGGCGCACCATGGTGGAGGTGCGGCTTGATTCCTGACCAAGTCCATGAGGCAGTCCAGCGTCACCCCTACCCCATGCTCTTTGCAACGGTCAGCGGAGCGCATCTCTATGGCTTTCCCTCCGCCGACTCGGACTGGGATCTGCGCGGCGCTCACATCCTTCCTGCAAGCCAGGTTCTAGGGCTCGGTCCGGTCGAAGAGACCATCGAGCTGGCCGAAGAGTCAGGAATTGAACTTGACCTGGTCACCCACGATGTCCGCAAGTTCTTTCAACTGATGCTCAAACCGAACGGCTACGTCCTGGAGCAGCTTCTGTCGCCCATCGTTGTGCATACCACGCCGGAGCACGAAGAGCTGAAGCGGATTGCCCGCGCCTGCGTCACCCGCTTTCACGTGCACCACTATCTGGGCTTTGCGGCCAATCAATGGAAGCTCTTTGAAAAAGAATCACCCAGGCGCGTCAAGCCGCTGCTGTATGCGTTTCGCGTCCTGTTGACCGGAATTCATCTCATGCGGTCTGGAGAGGTCGAGGCCAACCTGCGAAATCTGAACCTGGAGTTCGGCCTTCCCTTCATCCCGGATTTGATCGCCCGGAAGACGGGCGGGGTCGAGGGTCAGACGCTTGAATTGACGGAGTTCTCTTTCTTTGAAGCTCAGTTTGCCCAGCTCGATCGCCGGTTGATTGAAGCAGGAGAGGCTACCTGGTTACCGGCGAAATCGACGGCGAAAGGGGCACTGAACGACCTGCTGGTTCGCCTTCGGCTCGGGACGGTAGCTGCAAGTCTATGATGGACTTGGCATCCATTCCGAAATGCCCACGACGGGATCGATCGACACAATGAAAATCACTCTCCCCGACATGTCGCTCGTCGTGCTCGTCGGCCCCTCCGGCTCGGGAAAATCCTCGTTCGGCCGCAAGCACTTTCTGGCGACCGAAGTAATCTCCTCTGACTTCTGCCGTGGCCTCGTCTCCGACAACGAAAACGATCAGTCGGCCACCGAGGACGCCTTCGCGCTGCTGCACGAGATTGTCCGCAAGCGTCTCGCGCGGGGCAGGCTTACCGTCATCGACGCCACCAACGTGCAGCCCGAGTCGCGCAAGCCGCTGGTGGAGCTGGCGCGCGAGTTTCATGTGCTTCCCGTCGCGATTGTCTTCGACCTGCACGAACGGCTCTGCCAGGATCGGAACACGGCGCGCCCCGACCGCCAGTTTGGTCCGCACGTGGTGCGCAACCAGATTCAACAGATGCGCCGCAACCTGCGCGGACTGGAGCGCGAGGGCTTCCGGCATATCTTCAGGCTGTCGTCGGTGGAGGAGATCGACGCGGCGACCGTTGAGCGCCAGCCGCTGTGGAACAACCGGCGCGGCGAGCATGGTCCGTTCGATATTGTTGGCGACGTCCACGGGTGTCTCGACGAGCTGCTGGAGCTGATGGCCCTGCTTGGTTACCGGGTCGAGCGCGGCGAGAGTGGGTTCGCCGTGGCTCCGCCCGAGGGGCGCACGCTGGCTTTTGTGGGCGATCTGGTCGATCGCGGCCCGGCTACTCCGGACGTCCTGCGCCTGGTAATGGGCATGGTCAAGGCTGGGCAGGCGGTATGCGTTCCCGGCAACCACGATATGAAACTGGTGCGCGCGTTGAAGGGCCGCGACGTGCAGATCACCCACGGTCTCGGCGAATCCCTGGCGCAGTTGGAACGGGAAACGCCCGAATTCCGCGCCGAAGTGGCGAATTTTCTCGATGGGCTGGTGAGCCACTACGTCTTCGACGATGGCAAGCTGGTGATCGCCCACGCCGGCCTCAAGGAGTCGATGCAAGGGCGCGGCTCGGCGAAGGTGCGCGATTTCGCGCTCTACGGCGAGACCACCGGCGAGACGGACGATTTCGGACTGCCCGTGCGCTATAACTGGGCGGCCGACTACCGCGGCAAGGCGCAGGTGGTCTACGGGCACACACCGGTTCCGGAGCCGGTCTGGCTGAACAATACGGTCAATATCGACACAGGGTGCGTCTACGGCGGACGACTGACCGCGCTGCGCTACCCGGAGCGCGAAACCATCTCCGTGCCCGCGCGGGCCATCTACTATGCCTCGCGCAAGCCGTTTCTGCTCAACGACGAGCTGATGCCCCGTCCTTCCGGACAGACCGCGCAGCAGACCGCCGACGATGTGCTGGATATCGAAGACGTGCTTGGGAAGCGGCTCATCGATACGCGCCTCGTACCGCGCATCACCATCCGCGAAGAGAACGCGATCGCCGCGCTGGAAGTGATGAGCCGTTTCGCCGTCGATCCCAAGTGGCTCATCTATCTGCCGCCGACCATGTCGCCGACAGAAACCTCAAAGCTGCCGGGCCTGCTGGAGCACCCGCAGGAAGCTCTTGCCTATTATCGTCACGAGGGCGTTCCACGGGTGATCTGCGAGCAAAAACACATGGGTTCGCGTGCGGTGGTCATCGTTTGCCGTGACGAAGCTGTATCCGTCCGGCGCTTCGGAGTGGCCGAGCCGGCGCTTGGTGTGGTCTACACGCGCACCGGCCGGCGCTTCTTCACCGACGCCTGGCTGGAGCGGGAGTTTCTGCAGCGGATCGTTCAAGCCGCGACCATGAGCGGACTGTGGGATGAACTGGGCACGGACTGGATGTGCCTCGATTGCGAGCTGATGCCGTGGTCGGCCAAGGCGCAAGAGTTGCTGCGGCTGCAGTATGCTCCGGTCGGCTCCGCCGGCATCCATGGGCTCACCGCCGCCCAGGCTCTGCTGGCCAAGGCGCGGGAACGGATCGACAGTGCCGAAGAACTAACGCAGCGCACAGATGCGCGGCTTGACGCGTTGGTCAAGTACCGCCAGGCTTATCGCCAGTACTGCTGGCCGGTCGCATCGATTGCGGACCTGAAGCTGGCGCCGTTCCATCTGCTCGCCTCCGAGGGAGCTGTTCATACGGATAAGCAGCATACCTGGCACATGGAGACGCTTGCCCGGCTCAGCGCCGCGGACAGCGGTCTGCTGCTGGACACGCCGTTCCGCGTCGTGGACCTGAACGACGCCTCGGAGTGCGAAGCCGCAACCACTTGGTGGATCGAGATGACCGCCTCAGGAAACGAGGGGATGGTGGTCAAGCCGCTCGACTTCGCCGCCCGAGGGCGCAAAGGCCTCGCCCAGCCGGCCGTGAAGTGCCGCGGCCGGGAGTATCTGCGCATCATTTATGGCCCAGAATACCTGCTGCCGGGCAATTTGGAGCGGCTGCGCGCCCGGGGGGTGGGCGCCAAGCGTTCCCTCGCCAGCCGCGAATTCGCTCTGGGCATCGAGGCGCTGGAGCGGTTCGTCCGCCGCGAACCGCTGCGCCGCACCCATGAGTGCGTCTTTGGCGTGCTGGCTCTCGAAAGCGAGCCGGTCGATCCCCGGCTGTAGCGGTCTCCACTCACGAAGCCGTTACACTGGAGAAGCAGTTTCGCGACCGTGGTTTGCCGCGGCATCCGACGGGTCTTCAAGGATACTCATGCATTGGAATTTAGATTCTGTTTTGTGGGCCCTGTTGCTGGCCGGGCACCTGGTGGTCTTGGTGGTGCTGCTGGGCCGCGACCGCGCTCAGCGCTTTCCCTGGTTTACGGCCGCTGTGGCCGTCGCCGCCGCGCGCCTGCTCATCGACCATCTGCTGCATGGCAAGCTCACCATGCTCGCCTTTTACTGGCAGAATTATTCTCTGCTCCTGGTCAGCTCGATTCTAGTGTTCTTTGTCCTGGCGGAGCTGGTGCGGCCCGTCTTCGGCAGCGGCCATCCGGGTGAGCCCGGTAAGCGTCTCAAAGCCAACGGCTGGATCGCCTGGACCCTGCTCACCCTGCTGATCGGCGTCGTCGCCGTGGTGCTCATCGGCCCGTGGCCCAGTTGGGCTTCGATCACGGACGAGAAGGCGCTGATGGCCCTGCGGCTGGTCTGGATCGCCGCGCTGAAGACGGATTTGCTCGTCGCGCTGCTGGCCGTCGAGGTCACGATTCTGCTGCTCGCCTTCGGCAGGCGCTTCGGTTTCCCCTGGCGCAATCACTCCACGCAGATCGCCATCGGCCTGTCGACGATCGCCATCGGCCAGTACGCGGCGCAGTTTATCAGCCAGGCGATGGTGCGCAATGTCCGCGAGATCACGGAAGAGAAGCGCGTACAGATTCTCCGCGTCCTGACCAACATCGACCACGCGCGGCTGGCGGTCTGGATACTGGCTCTCATCTGGTGGATTGTCTGGCTGTGGCGCGATGAGCCAGGTCAACCGGCTGCGTCCGAGCCCCTCGCACTCTCCGAGCCTCTGGAGTTGCCTTCCGAAGCTCTCGCGACCTCGGAGCCAGAGACTCAGGCCGCGCTGGAAGCGGAGACTCCCACCGATCCCGCCTGAGCCGGCCTGAAACCACGCTTACGGACCCACCTCATTCAATTGATGAAATCCGGCGCCGGGCGACAGGTTGGAGTTGATCGTGACCCCCTTGCCATTGGAGTAGTAGTTCGCCTTGGGTCCGCTGAAGACCTGGAACGGTGTCCCCGTGTTGCCATCGACGACCGTAGTCAGTCCGGTCAGCGTCTGGCCCCAGCCGGAGACCTGCTGCGCCTGCCCATGCTGTTGCGCCTCAAAATGGGCCACCTGCTGGTTCATGCCTGACGCGCGCTGCTGGTGATAGGCCTGCATCTGCTGCAAGAACTGCTGGAAGCCGGCGCGGATCTGGTCCTCTCCCATCTTGGTCATCTTCTTCTGGTACGTCTCCCAATCGGGATTCACCTGCCAACTGTCGATCATGTGCTGCATCATCGATCGCGCCAGGGGGGTTGCCGCCGGGGTTGCGATCATGCTCAGGATCGGGTCCACCTGCCACAGGCCGGTACCGGCAAAGAGCGAGTTGCGGGCGAAGACGGTGACCACGCGGGGTCCATCGGCGGTGGCGCAATCGTAGGTGAGCGTGGCCTGCGTCATCCGCGTGGCTCCATCGACGCGCCAGGCGGCAGGCATCCGAGGCGACCAATCCGCGGGCCGTGGCGTGAGCGCGGTGCAGACGCTGGAAAACCGATGCTTCGCGTACCCTTCGGCGTAGCCCTGCGCCTCGCGGTAGTTGTCCACCATCATCTGATACTGTTGCGGCTTGATGTTCGGACTTCCGGCGGGGCCGGTATGCGGGCCGGGCAATGCGTAAGGCGGCACGTTGGGGTCGTCGATGCGGAGGATAACCTTGCCGTCGAGCGAGCGGATGTCCATCATCCAGCGCACGTCGAAGTAGCCGAAGCGGTACATTCCGCCCACCACCTGCCAGCCGAGCGGAACCTCTATGGAGAATGCGGATTCGGCGGAGTCGGTGTAGCGCACCCAGTTGAGCCCGTCGGCGGAGGCGGGAAGTCCATTGGAGAAGCGATACGATTGTATGGCGGCGCTCCCGGTCGCGGCCCCAAGACCCAGGGCCGCGCAGAGAATGGTCCGGAGAGTTGTCTTCATGGCGATCTCCTGGGGGGAGGCCGTGGGGGGATTTGGGCCGCGGAATTCCCGCGAGTCTCCGTCCAGCGGTCCAAATCGTGAGAATTATAGCGCTGCGCCGACGCGATTGCCCACATCCCTGGCGCGATCCTGGGGGACGGGTCTCCTCTGAGACTGAAAGAAAGCTGTAAATTTCTCTTGACATGGAGAACTCTATAAAATAGAGTTCTCTTCATGGATGGTTCCTCCGCAAGCGGACGGAGCCCGGAAGGAGAATCGAAATGACAGACATGACCGAAAGACAGGAACTGCAGGATCGGCTCAGCCTGATTGAGCAGATGATGGCCGAAGGCCGTCAAACCACTTCCAGCTGGGGATGGGTATTCGTCCTCTGGGGCATTGCGTACTACATCTCCATCGCCTGGTCCGCACTGGGCCACAGCGCGGTGGCGTGGCCGGTGACGATGATCGCCGCTTCCATCATTACCGCCGTCGCATCATCGCGTTCGCGAAGCGGGCAGCCCGGCACCACCGCTGGCCGCGCGATGAGCGCCATCTGGATAGGCGTGGGCGTATCCATGTTCATTTTGCTGCTCAGCGCCGGCATCAAGGGGCGCATGGATGCGCAGACCTTCATCGCCGTGGTTGCGGCCATGCTGGGCTCGGCCAACGCCGCCTCCGGCATCCTGCTCAAGTGGCGGGCGCAGTTCCTGTGCGCTCTGGTGTGGTGGGCGACAGCCGTCGTCTCCTGCTTTGGGTCCGAGGCGCAGAGCCAGATTGCCGGCATGACGGCTCTCTTCCTCTGCCAGATCGTCTTCGGGGTCTACATGATGGTGCTGGAAGCCCGTGAACGAAAGGGACAGGCTGGGAAGACGAGTGGCGCCCATGCCTGAAGAACTGACAACGGCACTCCCGGAACTCAATCCGGTCATCCACGGCAAACTGCGTCTGGCGCTGCTCTCACTGCTTTCGAGCGTGGAGGAGGCGGAGTTTACCTGGCTCCGCGCCAAAACCGGCTCGACCGACGGCAACCTCGGCGCGCAGTTGCTCAAGCTGGAAGAAGCGGGGTATGTGGCGATGGAGAAGAAATTCGTCCTCCGCAAACCCCAGACGACATACGCCATTACCGCATCTGGTCGCGAGGCTCTGACCGACTACGTTCAGGCCTTGAAGCAGCTACTCGGCGCAGCCATCGGCGCGTAACCCATCCCTGAAGAAGGAGAACTCTCATGAAAACGACTGTCACCGCAAACCAGATCAAAGGCCGCGCCA
>Ga0302154_10001303_pt1 | contig 20570 bp, 18 predicted proteins | sample I_Bog_N2_3_FD_193507 | JGI IMG/M metagenome (GOLD analysis project Ga0302154, IMG submission 193507) | Peat permafrost microbial communities from Stordalen Mire near Abisko, Sweden - I_Bog_N2_3 | ecosystem: Environmental > Terrestrial > Soil > Wetlands > Peat | place: Sweden: Abisko, Stordalen... | reverse complement strand
TTCGTACTACGAAAGGATTTCCATGACCACCCAGCCCCGCATGTACCCCGTGGAAGAGGCCCTCAAAGCACAGAAATCACTGCGCGAAGCCGCCGGTCTGGGCCCGGAGCAGTTTCCTCTCCAGGCTTTTGTCGGCATGATCAGCGATGAGATCGAGTCGCTACGCCGGCGCGGCAACAGCGATGAGCAGATTGCCTCTCTGATTGGGCAGAACAGCGCTATCGAGATCAGCGCTGCCGAGATTGCCGCGTACTACGCTCCGCCGGAGCAGCGCCACGGGCACGGCGAGTAGGCTTCGGCGGCGCTTCGTCCCCGGTTGCGCTCAGTTTGACCATCTGCTCCAGCCCCAGCAGCAGGCCCTCGCGGCGCCTCCGGCCCATGCGCGCGAACAACCCTGCCATGAACTGGTGAAACTCTTTCGAGGCTGCATTCTGCATAGCCTCCCCGGACCGCGTGGCGCAGATATCGACCTTGCGTCCATCACTGACGTTACGGGTGCGGCGGATGAGACCCCTCTCCTCGAGGGAGTTGACCGTTGCATTCAATGTAGCTGTGCTTAAGTTCAGCTTGCGCGCCAGCCCGGTCAGGGTCATGCCTCCTTTGGGCACGACGTTCAACGTCATGAACTGGGTAGCGCTAAGGCCGGCCCGCTGAAAGCGGTTGAAGTTGGCCGCCTGCACCATCTGCCGCACCAGCAGCCACGCAGTCAGAAATCGGGTTGTGTCATCTTCCAGAGCATCCATGAAGAACCATTGTCCATGACAAACCCGTTTCGAGGACTGCGTCCGGCAGCGAACTAGGGTTCCACCATCACCTCATCGACATAGCACCAGCCCCAGTCCTCGCCGGGCTCTACGGAACGCATCACCGGGTGCTTCGTCGCATGATAGTGTTTGGTCGCGTGCGTGTTCGGCGACGAATCACAGCACGCGACATGCCCGCAGATCAGGCACTCGCGCAGATGCACCCATGTGCCGCCGATCTTCACGCAGTCCTCGCAGCCTTTGGCATAGCTCGCCGCCGGCCCCGGCACATGCTTCAATCCTTCAAAGTGATGACATGCCATGACGACTCCTTGGGTAGCTAGTTGTTCGTAAGTTCCCCAACAAAATCACTAAGAACCAACAACCATCTTCTGCGCCAGCAGAAGATCCCGTATCCCCACCTCCGCCACGTCCAGCATCTCGTTCAACTGCGAACGCGAGTACGTTCCCTTCTCCGCGGTCGCCTGCGTCTCCACCAGTCCGCCATCGGAGGTCATCACTACGTTCATGTCCACCTCGGCGCGCGCGTCCTCCTCATACGCCAGGTCCAGCAGGACACGTCCGTCGACAATCCCCACGCTCGTAGCTGCCACCATCTGTTTCAGTGGCGACTCCTTTAGCGTTCCCGCCGTTTGCAACTTTCCCAGCGCAATCGCCAACGCCGCGCACGCACCCGTAATCGCCGCGGTGCGCGTTCCGCCGTCCGCCTGCAGCACGTCGCAGTCCAGAATGATGGTGCGCTCGCCCAGCAGATTCATGTCCACCACGCTGCGCAGACTGCGCCCAATCAGCCGCTGAATCTCATGCGTCCGGCCACCGATCTTGCCCTTCTCCGCCTCGCGCGGGCTGCGTGTAAGAGTCGCGCGCGGCAGCATCCCGTACTCCGCCGTCACCCAGCCGCGGCCGGAGTTACGCATCCATCCCGGCACGCCGTTCTCCACCGTCGCATTGCACAGAACCCGCGTGTGCCCCACCTCAATTAGCACCGAGCCCTCCGCCGTAGCCACGAACCCCGGCGTCAGCTTCAACCCTCTCGCCTCGGCCGCGCCTCTACCCTCGCTGCGAAACACCTCGACCTCATCCACCACGGCACGGCTCATGTTTAATTTGCTCCTGCCGATCATTATAGGAACCCAGCTTCGCCGATTCGGGAAGAAGATGGGCTTCGACAGATCAGAAAGCTCTCAGAAACTACACCACGGAAGGACCAAATGTGGCCGTACGGTCCTTCACCTGTGCTGATTCCGCATCCAATGGGGTACCAACCCCACGAGGAATTGGTCATAGGATGCACCAAACCGGGAAATCGGCACCACTTCGGGAACGCCGTAACTCCCTTGGCTGCCGCGTGATAGAGTGATGCACAAGCCATACGCGTACCATAGCGGGAAGGCAACTCGCTCCACTGATTGGACGCTTCCATGGCTTAGCTCAATCTAATGAAGCACTTGCAGGATTCTTCCGGTTTGGCACGCAACGTGATTACCTAAAGCGCAGAGGTAACCAGTTCGACCCAATTCGGAGCGTCACCATGCAGGCACACCAGCAGAGCATTACAGCCGCACGGAATCTATCTGTCTTCCCGCCGCCCCAGCTATCCCCAGCCTCCACCGACGAGAGTCCTGTGGAGACAACTCACGACGCTGCGCCTCCTCTGTCGGAGAGCGCCGGTCTGGCGCACGACGCCGGAAACCTCCTGGGCGCTCTCAGTCTTTACTGCGACCTATTGGAGGCTCCGGGTGTACTGGACGCGCGCCACCGCCACTATGCCGCCGAGCTCCGCCTGATCTATGAGCGCAGCGGGGCGCTGCTGAGCCGCCTGCTCCATCTCACACCCGAGCCGATCAGCGTCGCCACGGTGCATCCCACCGCGGCCACCGGCAAGGCCGCACCTGCGCACCAATCTCCGGCGGAGACCCTGCGCACTCTGGCGCCGCTGCTCTCTAGCCTGGCCGCCCCTTATGCCCACGTCAGCCTTGAGGTCGCACCCCGCCTGCCGCACATCGAACTATCCGCCGAGGCGCTGGAGCGCATCGCCGTCAACCTGGTACGAAACGCCGCCGATGCCATCCACACGGCGCAACTCTCCGGCGGTCAGATTCACGTCTGCCTCAGTGTGGTCGCCGGCCGCCTGCGCCTCAGCGTCGAGGACAACGGTCCCGGGATGCCACCGGCACTGGCCGCCGCCTTCCTTCATCCCGCGCCGCTTCCTCCCGGCACCAGCAGGGGCTTCGGCCATCGCAATGTTCATGAGCTGGCCGATGCCACTGGTGGACGCCTCGGCATCCATGTGCGACCGGGCCGCGGCACTACCCTCTGCATCGAATGGGCTATCCCCGGCGGCGACCATGTTCATCCCCGCCACCACGCGCACCCTGGCCACCACCGGTTTGCCTCCTATCATTTGTCCCCGCCCCCGCCCATTGCCGCCCTGCGGCTGCGCCCGACCCACTGGCACTCCAGCCGCAGGACAGAAGGAGAACCCTCCGTATGATCCATGCCAAGCTATCTCCGGGTAATACAGGCCGCGTGCCGGCCAGTCGCACGGACCTCCCCATTGCGCTGGGCAAAAGCATCGTCGGCAATTCGCACCGCACCAGCGGGGACTACCGCTTGTCCCCATCCAGGAAGGGTACCTCCGCGCCTGCAACGGCTTCCCCGGAAGCCGCTAAGCTTCGGCCGCAGGCGCCTCTGGCCGGCTTCCGCGCCTCCGCGGAGGAGCACCTGGCGCAGCTCCATTTATTGATCGTCGACGACGATCCCCCGGTACGCTCGGCCTGTGCCGAGATCGCCGGAGGCATGGGCTTCGCGACCCGGATGGCGGAATCGGTTATGGCGGCACGCGAGGCCCTGGCCGCAGGCCCGGTCGACCTGGTCCTGCTGGACCTGCGCCTTCCCGGAGGAGGCGGCCTCACTCTGCTGGATGAGATCCGCTCCAGCCATCCCGAGACCCTCGTTCTGGTCATGACCGCTTACGCCACGGTCTCTTCGGCCGTGGAGGCGATGCGCATCGGCGCCAGCGACTACCTCACCAAGCCCTTCTCGCTGGAGGATCTCTCCGTCGTGCTGGAACGTGCCGCCGAGCGGCGCAGCATTGACGTCGAGTCACGCGCATTGCGGGAGCGACTGCGCACCAGCTCCGGCCTCGGCGATCTTATCGGCCGCTCCCCCGCCATGGAGAAGCTTTACCGCATCCTCTCCAAGGTCGCCCACACCACCCACCCGCTGCTCATCCTGGGCGAGTCCGGCACCGGCAAAGAGCTGGTGGCACGCTCCATCCACAACCACGGCCCCAACGCCGACAAGCCCTTCATCGCCGTGGACTGCGGCTCGCTGGTTCCCTCGCTGATTGAGAGTGAGCTGTTCGGCTATGTCAAAGGCGCGTTCACTGGCGCCAACCGGTCGCGCACCGGCCTGCTGGCCGCTGCCGAAGGCGGGACCGTCTTTCTCGATGAGGTCGCCGAACTCCCACTCGACCTGCAGACCCGCTTGCTGCGCGCACTGCAGGAGAAGGAGATCCGCCCCATCGGCAGCAACCAGGCGGTGCCTATCAACGCGCGCATCCTCGCCGCCACCAACCGCGATCTGACTGTCATGGTCGAGACCGGCCAGTTCCGCAAGGACCTTTTCTTCCGCCTCAACGTGGTCAACCTGCGCATTCCGCCGCTGCGCGAGCGCAAGGCCGACATCCCGCTGCTGGCAGCGCATGTGCTGGAGCGCGTACGCCGCGAAAGCGGCCTGGCCTACAGCTTCTCCGACGACGCGCTGCGCCTGATGATGGACTACGACTGGCCCGGCAATGTCCGCGAGATGGAGCACGCCATCGAACGCGTCTGCGCGCTCTCCAGCGGACCGGTGCTGCACATGGCAGACTTCCCTACCCAGATGCAGGACTACAGGATGCACCAACAGCACGCCCAGCGGGAGGAAGTGCATGGGCCGGCGGACCCCGCCATCTCCACGACCCAGGAAAAGAGCGTGCTCTCCATCGCAGAGCTGGAGAAGAACGCAATTCTCAGCACCATCCGTCAGCTCAAGGGCGACAAGCTGATGGCCGCGCGGCTGCTCGGCATCGGCAAGACCACGCTCTACCGCAAGCTGAAGGAGTACGGTCTCGGTGAAGACCAGAGCCTGATCTAAAGCAGGGAAAGCCGCACCCTGGAGATGCCCATGCCCACATCCCTCCTGCTCATCGCCCCCGTAGTCGCCGCCGACCCCGTCGCCGCCGCGCTGCGCCGTGACCTCGACGCCGAGGTGGAGCTCGCCACCACCCGGCGCGCCGGCCTGGCCTGTCTGCGCCGCCGCGAGTACACCCTGGTGCTCCTCGAAGACTCGCTCGCCTCGGCCGACCCCGAAGCCGCCGAGCTCATCTATCAGGCGGCCGGAGCCACACCGGCGCTGGAGATCCACTGTGTCCTCTCCAGTGCTGAGCGCATCGTCCACCAGGTGCGCTCCGCTCTGCTGCGCCTCAACCGCGACCGCACGGAGGCCGCCGCCGCCGCAACGGAGCGGCTGCAACACGAGCTCGGAGCCACGCTCACTGGCATCCTGCTGGAGTCGCAGCTGGCGCTGCGCGAGGCCAATCCCACCCTGCAGCCCAAGCTGCGCCATGTAGTCGAAATGGCTTCCACGCTCTGCGAACGGCTACGCGCCTGAGGGTCAGAGGAAAAATAGGATAGACAAATCCAATCTCTCTCTGCCTGCGGCCCTGCTCTCTTCATCTCTGCGCTGTACAATTTCCCCCGAAGGCAGCGCGCTGCCCACACCATCTTCTAAGGGGAAATCATGAAGCTCACACCTGGAAAGCTCGCCGGCCTGAAGGCCGTCTCCGACACACGCAACGTCATCGCGGCCGCGGCCATGGACCAGCGTGGTTCGCTGCAGAAGTCGCTGGCCAAGGAGCGCGGCGCCGCCGCCGACGCCCACGATCTCGAGGTCTTCAAGACGCTGGTCACCGAAGTCCTCACCCAGTACGCCTCCGCCATTCTTCTCGATCCCGAGTTCGGCCTGCCCGCCTCGAAGCACCGCAACGGCAAGGGCCTGCTGCTGGCCTATGAGAAGACCGGCTACGACGCCAACACCGCCGGCCGTCTGCCCGACCTGCTCGATGTGTGGAGCGTCCGCCGCCTGAAGGAAGCCGGTGCCGACTGCCTGAAGATCCTGCTTTACTACACGCCCTTCGACAAACCGCATATCAACGACATAAAGCACGCGTGGATCGAACGCATCGGCGATGAGTGCCGCTCCGAGGACATTCCCTTCTTCGCCGAGTTCGTCGGCTACGACGCCGACGGCGGCGACGAGAAGACCGTGGAGTACGCGCGCAAAAAGCCGGCCATCGTCACCGGCGCCATGGAGGAGTTCTCCAAGCCCCGCTACGGCATCGACGTGCTCAAGGTGGAGGTCCCCATCGCGATGGAGTTCGTCGAAGGAACCAAGGCCTACAAGGGCGCTTCCGCCTATACCCGCACCGAGGCCCTGCAGTGCTTCCGCGACGCCGCCGCGGTGACAGAACTCCCGTTCATCTACCTCTCGGCGGGCGTCTCCAACCCGGTGTTCATTGAGACCCTGGAACTGGCCGGCGAGTCAGGTGTGGCCTTCAACGGCGTGCTCTGCGGCCGCGCCACATGGAAGGACGGCATCGCGATCTACGCCAAGCAGGGTCCGGACGCCTTCCGCAAGTGGCTGGAAACCACCGGCGTGGAGAACATCCAGAACGTCAACAAGGCCCTTCAGGCTGCCACCCCCTGGACCGCGAAGGTCCAGTCAGCCTGAACCAGTACCTCCTCGCATCTCCCTCTGCGACCTTTGCGTTTTTCCTTCGCGACCTTTGCGTTATAGCTTTTGCAGTTGCTTTTTGCCATTATCTTTTGCTTTTCCTAATCCCATATCCCTGTTCTCCTGTCTCATTGCCATTCCCGTCCGTCGCCCGTACCCTGAGGAGTATCCATGAGCCCCATTGCGCGCGTTCTGACCGTCCTTTCCCTCCTCGTTTCGCCCTGTTGCCTGCCGGCGCAGGATACCGCCGCCGCGCCCGCGCCTATGGCGGCGGTGACCATCGACCGTATCACCTTCACCGGCTCCGATCCTTACACTGACTCCGAGCTGCTGCGCGTCATCCAGTTGCACACCGGCGGCATGGCCACCGATCCCATACTCTCGGCGGCGGTGCAGGCGCTCTCCGACACGGGCCTCTTTGCCAACGTGGCAGCTGACGTCGCCTTCGCCGACGGCGTGCATACACTCACCTTCAAACTCAAGCCCATTCCAGACGACCAGTTGTTTCACGTCAGCTTTGCCAACCTCATCTGGCTCACGCCCGAAGAGATCGATACCGCCCTGCGCCGCGCGATCCCTCTCTACCACGGCAAGGTGGGCGGCCCAGGCAAGACCGCCGACCAGATACATGGGGTCGTGGACAACCTGCTCGCCAAGCGTCACATTCAGGCCACCATCGGCTACGCTGTCGTCGCGGCAACCCGCGAACACCCCTATCGGGCGCTGGAGTTTCGCGTGACGGACCCGCCCATCCATCTGCTCAGCGTCAACGCCATCGGCGGTCCGGTGGCGTTGGTCAACGCCGAGGTCGCCGCGCAGAAGCAGGCGCTCGCTGCTCCCTACAACCAGGGCACGGCCGGCGTCACCACGGAGGACATCCTGCTGGGTCCGGTCCGTGACGCCGGCTACATCGGCGCCAAACTCAGTGACGTGAAGGTGCTGCGCTCCGCCACGTCGGACGGGATCGGCATCGTCTACACGGCTCGTATCGACGCCGGCCCGCAGTACAAGGTGGGCAAAGTAGTCTGGGCACCCACCGCGGTCTACACGGCGGAGGACTTCGCCCGCGACTGCGAGCTGCATCCCGGAACGCTGCCCCGCGAGGGCGCCCTCGCCGACACGCGCCAGGCCATCCTCAACGCCTTCCACAGGAACGGCTACATCGAAGCCGAGGTCCACATCGCCACCGACTTGAATGACCAGGACGGCACCGTCAACTACACCTTCTACGCGGTACCCGGCGAGACCTATCGCGTGAGCAAGGTCAGCACGACGGGGCTCAGCGCGGAAGCGCAGGCCGAGTTCGATGCCAACTTCGCCCTCAAGCCCGGGCAGGTCTTCGACTCGCTCTATGTGGACAACTTCCTGGTCAACAGCCCATCGCTCAAGGCGCTGAGCGGCTACGGCTACTCCTACCAGACCCTCACCAGCCCCGAGACCCACGAGCTGGAACTCACCCTGAACTTTTCCCCCGCGAAGTAAGTCGCCAACCTGCCTGACCCAATCAATCGGCTGGGTGGTCCTTCATGACAGTTTTATCGTCATGGGTGGGGTGACGATCGCCTGGGTGGTTCGGCAGGCTCAGTACCCGATGGTAAAGCGGGCGCGAATGTGCTGCGGCTTCTCCAGCTCGTCTACCAGCGCGACCGCATAGTCCTCCATGGAGATGCGGCTCGCGTGCTTCTCGTCGGAGATTAGGTCGTCCTTGCCCAGCCGGAACTTGCCCGTGCGCTCCCCGGGCTCGAAGTAGGCAGCCGGGCAGAAGCTGGTCCAGTCGATGCTGCTGGCGCGCAGATGCTCGTAGACCTCCAGGTGCGCCTTGGCGATGCCCACCCACTCCGGAGGCAGGTAGTCCGAGTCGATGAGGGTGACACCCGGAGCGACATTGAGGCAGCCGGCCCCACCCACCACCAGCAGCCGCGGGCCACCGTTCTTTGCCACTGCTGTAATCAGCGGATCGATGAGCGAGACCAGCTTGCCGGGATCGGCCGGACCGGGGCCGAGCGCGCTGACCACCGCATCGCTACCCTGGATTTGTGCAACGATCCCGTCGACCGAAGAGACGCCGCCAGCGGTGACGGTGAGTCCGGGGCGCGGCGCGAGGGAGGCGGTATCACGGACAATGGCCGTGACTTGATGCCCGCGATTCAGTGCCTCGGTGAGAATGCGGCTGCCGGCGTTGCCGGTGGCCCCGTAGAGAGTGATGTGCATGGGGTAGACCTCCGATGGGATGAAAGCAGTCGCGACGGCTATTTTGAGTGCGGCGGTTGCAGGTAGGCCCAGCGCTCGACGAGCTGGCCGTGCGCGATGCGCCAGATGACGATGCCGCTGAACTGATACACGGTCCCGGTGGCGGCCTCGGTGCCCTGCCAGGTGTTGCGCACCACGACCTTGTCGCCTTCGGCGATGATGTCCTCGATGGTCACATGCAGGTCCGGGAACTTCTTATAGGCGCCGCCGACATACTGCATGGCGCCGACTGGGCCGGGCGGCGTTCCGGGCGGGACATCCGCGCCGTGGTCGACGAACTCCGACGCGAAGTTCACATTGCCAATATCAAGATTCTTGCGGTTGACGAACTCCTCAAAATGGTTGCGGACAAAGTCCTTCATCCCGGCTACGGACATTCCGGGTTGCGCATCGGGCGTGGGTGGCATGATGATCTCCAGAAGATGATGGGAACCAACTCAAGACACTGTAGCCGCCGCGAAGTCGCTTGAGAAGTACGCACTAATTTGTAAGCTGGGGTGATCATGCAAACCAAACCGTATTTTGGATGTCCTATCAAAGCCACCGCGAATGCGCTGGCCGGCAAGTGGAAGGTGCTGATCGTGTGGCACCTGTCGTTCGGCACGCGGAGGTTCGCTGAGCTCCGCGGCCTGCTGCCCGGCGTGAGTGAGAAGGTGCTGGCCGAGCAGTTGCGGCAGTTGGAGGCCGATGGGATTGTGAGCCGGACCGCCGCTCCAGGCGCGCAACCCCGTGTGGAGTATGCCCTGACGGTCGCGGGGAACGAGCTGATCCCGATCCTGAGCGCGATGTGTGACTGGGCGGCGAGCCACCTGGGTGTGTTGCCAAACCTTCCCCGCGCTGTGGCCGTCCCAGGCTAGCGCGCGAAGGTGCAATGCGACCGCCGACCAAACCATCCTAACGATTGGCTGTCATGGATGGGCGACGTGGCTGAGGAACGAACCTGAGCTAGTACAACACCGAGAAATCATAGCCCCTGGCGTAGATGTCTTTCCGCTCATCAGCGGAACCGATGACATAGACCATATAGGCACCATGCTTGAGCGGCTTGTCCGGCAGCAACTGAAAGGTATTGTTTCCGCGTGGAATCACGAGGGTCTTGCGAATGGCGCTGGTCTCGACACCAGACCTGCTATTGGAGATGCCGGAGCCGGTACTCACCTCAATCTCGCGCCGGTCGCCCTTCTGTTTCATCTGCACCAGGACGTAGTTTTTGATGGAGTCGCCTCTGGGCACGGTGATCTTGATCTCCGGCATTGGGCTGGCCGAGGTCGCGGCGATAGGTCCATCGAGATAGGCGTTCTCTTTGAGCGGCGTGAGGTCCCCCGTCAGGTTATTCAGCAGCCGCCCGCCGGTCTTGGCCTGGGACAGCGTGCTGATGTCCACATGCTTGTCGTCGACGAACACCGACGCTCCGCTCAGCACCATGTGGTCTATCATCACCGCGATCACCCGTGCGGAGAGGCCCTGCTTCCGCAGGGCCAGCATTTCGTCGTCGCTCAGTTGAAACGTCCAGTTGGAAGCTTTGATCTTCGCGACGATAATGTCATCGTCGAGGCCCTTGTTCAGCATGGCGACGACGAGGTCATCATCGTTAGGCGCGAGCGCCAACGCCGGTCTGGCCGCTAGAGGCTCCAGAGAATTCTGGCCCAGCGCGGACTGGAGGAGTGTGGGGGGGAGGAACAGGAAGGCGGAGAAAAGCATCAAGAGAACCGGAACTCTGCGCATGACGAGGACTCCTTGCAGACCCTTCCGCGACCAGGAAAATAGGTCCGGAATCATCTTGTCCTTCGTGAGCTTCCATTGTGTGCAGAGGCCCGCGTTGAGGCAAAAACACGCACGCCGACAGCGAACGTTGCGGGTCAAATGGATTAGATGCCTTGAGGGCTCGCCGCGTACACATCACGGCAAGGATATTCACCGGCCGTCCAAACGGCAGAGCCAGCGAACGAGGCACCGGACGGAAGTATGCGCTGAAACATGCAAAATGCGCATCGAAAAGCAGTTCAAGACGCCAATTTGCGTACTCACCGCGGAGCGTATCTGTTGCAAACACGATTGTTCCACGTGGAACAATTGGCGCGTATCTCCTGCATTTGCATAATTTGCTCCGCCCGGCCCTGCTTAAAAGCGCGGCCGGGGACAGTTGCCCCGGCCTCTGGTTTTTCCTGCTTCCGAGTTATGCCCCGGCCGCATCTCCTTCATTCTTAGCGGTATCGGCTGCAGCGCGGGCTACTTCGTTGGCAGCGTCCTTTGCGGCTTTGAGGGCCTCGAGATCGCGCTCCTTCTTGGCTTCGGCCGAGTTGCGGCCGAGTTCGTCGGCCAGCTTCTCGGTGGTGAAGGCCTCGATGAGGTCGCCCGCCTTGATGTCCTTGAAGCCGGCGAGATCTATGCCGCACTCGACGCCCTGACGGACCTCGGCGACGTCGTCCTTGACGCGCTTGAGCGAGGCGATCTTGCCCTTCCAGACCTCCTCGCCGTCGCGCAGCACGCGTACCTGCACGGTGCGCGTGATGACGCCATCGCGGACCACGCAGCCGGCGATCTGGCCGACTTTGGTGATCTTGAAGACCTGCAGCACCTCGGCTCGGCCGGCGTAGTTCTCCTTGAACACCGGTTCGAGTAGGCCGTACATGGCCTTGGTGATCTCATCCTGCAGCTCGTAGATGATGGTGTGCAGGCGGATCTCAACGTTCTCGCGGTCGGCGACCTCCTGGGCCTTACGGTCGGGCTTGACGTTGAAGCCAATGATGACGGCGTTGGACGCAGACGCGAGCAGCACGTCGGACTCGGTGATGGCGCCGACGCCGGAGTGCAGCACCTTCACGCGCACCTTCTCGGTGGACATGCGCTGCAGCGAGTCGGCCAGCACTTCGACCGAGCCCTGCACGTCGCCCTTGAGGATAAGGTTGAGGTCCTTGACGCCGGCTTGCTTGATCTGTTCTGCCAGGCCTTCAAGCGAGACGCGGGAGCTCTTGGCGAGTTGCGCCTCGCGCTCCTTCATCTTCCTGTACTGCGCGATGCCCTTGGCCTTGTCGCGGTCGGCCATCACGAGGAAGGTATCGCCGGCGTCAGGGATGGACTCGAGACCGAGGATCTCGACGGGAGTCGACGGTCCGGCTTCCTTGATCTCCTGGCCGCGATCGTTGAACATGGCGCGGACCTTGCCGAAGGTGTTGCCGACGATGTAGCTATCGCCGATCTTCAGGGTGCCGTTCTGCACGAGGATGCTGGCGACGGCGCCGCGGCCGCGATCGAGCTTGGCTTCGATGACAGTACCCAGCGCGGGGCGGTCGGGCTGCGCCTTCTGCTCGTTGGTGTCGGCGACAAGCAGGATCATCTCTTCGAGCGCGTCGAGGTTGAGGCGCTTCTTGGCGGAGACTTCCACAAACTCGGTGTCGCCGCCCATGCTGGTGGCCTGCACGCCGCGCGCGGCGAGCTGCTGCATCACGCGGCTGGGGTCGGCCTCGGGCTTGTCGATCTTGTTGACTGCCACGATGATGGGGACCTTGGCTGCCTTGGCGTGGTCGATGGCTTCGAGCGTCTGCGGCATCACGCCATCGTCGGCGGCGACCACCACGACGACGATGTCCGTGATCTTGGCGCCGCGGGCGCGCATGCGGGTGAAGGCCTCATGGCCCGGAGTATCGAGGAAGACGATCTCGCGGCCAAAGGCGGGTGAGTCCGGCTTGGTGACGTGGACCTTGTAGGCGCCGATGTGCTGGGTGATGCCTCCGGCTTCGCCGCCGGCGACGTCAACCTGTTCGAGTTCGGTGGAGCGGATGGCGTCCAACAGGCTGGTTTTGCCGTGATCAACGTGGCCCATGATGGTGACTACGGGCGCGCGGACGACCTCAACCAGGCCGGTGGTGTCTTCGAGCAGGCCTTCAATGGCCTCATTCTCCAACTGCTCTTCGACGGAGATGACGGTGGCGTCGGCGCCGAACTGGCGCGAGACCTCCTTGACCAGCTCGCCGTCGAGCGACTGGTTCACGGTGACCATCACGCCCTTCATCAGCAGCGTGGCGATGAGATCCTTGCCGCGGACATCGAGCTTTTCTGCGAGGTCCTTGACAGAGATGCCTTCGGTGACGGTGATGGCCTTCGTAATGGGTACATCGCCGGTGGGAATCTGGGCGGCACCGGGACGGTAGCCTTTGAGGGCGACCTCCTTGTTCTTCTCGTAGCGCGGGGCACCGCGTCCGCGCCCACCCGCGCCGGGACGCGCGGGACGGCCCGGAGCAGCGGCTTCCGTAGGGGGTAGTAGACCGCCGGGGCCCCCGGGACGCGCACCGAAGCCGGGACGCGCACCAAAGCCGGGGCGGGCCGGGAAGCCTGGACGGCTGCCGGGGGCTCCCGGAGCACCGCTGGGGCCGCCGGGGAAGGTGCGCGTGGGGTGCATGGGGCGCCGAGCGCCGGGAGCGAGCGGTGTGCGCGAGCCGGGCGCTCCCGGAGAGCCGGGCCGGGGACGCTCAAAGATGGGGCGGCGAGCGACGCCCTCGGGCTGCGCGGGAGCGCTGTAGGTGGGGCGGGGCCCAGTCTGTGGCATGACGACGCGGCGCGCGGGAGCAAGAGGATTGGCTGACTCAACGGAGACATCTTCTACCGGGGATGCGGCAGCCGCGATGGGAACCGGCGCGGGCTCGGCGAGGGGCGCAACGGGAGGCGGCGCGGGAACCTCGGAGCGTTTGACGGCAACCGGAGCAGAGGGTGGAACGGAGGCGACCGCAGGCGCAGGCGCGGCGGGCACGCTGCCGGGCCGGGCCACCACCGGGCCTGGGACGGGACGGCTGGAGATGGCCGGCGGCGCCACCACCACAGCAGGCGCAGGCCTCGTCTGCTGCGGAAGGATGCGGCGGGGCGCGGGCGTTGGCTCAGCCTGGGTGGCGGCAGACGCGGCGGGGGGCTTGGAGGCCGGAGGCGCAACGGCGACCGTGGCGCGTGGCGCGGACGGGGACTTTGCGGCGGCTTCGGCCTGTTTGTTGGCCAGAATAGCCTTGGCTATGTCGCCGGGCTTGGTAGCGCCAGAGAGGTCAATCTTGCTCTTGGGGGCAGCAACAGGCTTGGCGGCGGCAGCCGGACGGACGCCGCGCTTCAGATGGCCGCGCACCTTCTCGGCTTCATCGTCTTCGATGGAGCTGGAGTGCGTCTTTTTCTCGGTGACGCCCACCGCTTTGAGGGCATCGAGAATGGCGTTGCTCTTGACTTCCAGTTCCCGTGCCAGGTCATTGATACGAACTTTGCTCATCTATTCCTTTTTGAAGGCCGGCGGCGGCTGCCCGGTCCATTTTGGTTCCACTGCGCGCTTAGCTGGTCATATCAGCCTCAATCGAAGGTGGAGTTTGGTTCAAAGCTATTATCCCTTGAACGTTCCCTATTCCCGGTGATTTGCCGGTCGTTCGGTCAGCGGTTCGGCTGATGTGACTCATTTGTCGATTCCTTCATCGGAGACCTCCTGGGCCTGGTCAACGAGTTCATCTACGGTATCGTTGTCCTGCTCGATGGCTTCTTCACGTGCGTCGCTGGCGTCGTTGGCGTCGCTCTCGGAGCGCGCCTCCTCGGCGTCGGCGATGTCCTCGGCGGAGAAGGCGCTGATCTCCTCCGTCGAGCCGCTGCCCGCGGCCTCGGCGGCGATGATCTCCTCCGGCGTCTCGGTCATGGAGTGGATCTCGTCGCCGGCTTTGTCGGTCTCCGCAGCGGCGGCGATGGCCTCTTCGCCGGCAGCAAGCACGGGATCAACTGGCAGAGCCACGGGCTCAGGCCGGACTTCGCCTTCTTCGTATTGCCCGAAGTAGTGGCGCACGGCGACGGCGATCTTCTCTACCGTCTTCTCGCCGATGCCGGGGATCTCGCTGAGCTCCTCGGCGGTCATGTCGGCGAGCGCCTCTACGGTGGTGATGCCCGCGGCGATGAGCTTCTCCATGACAGAGTCGCCCAGTTCAGTGACATGCTCGATGGGCGTGGAGGGTCCGCCGCCCAGGGCCTGCATCTGCTGCTCGACCTCCTGGCGCTTCTCCTCTTCGCTCTTGATGTCGATCTTCCACTGCAGCAGCTTGGCGGCGAGACGGACGTTCTGACCCTTCTTGCCGATGGCCAGCGAGAGCTGCGTGTCGTCAACGATAACCTCGAGTTGCTTTTCTGCGAGGTCAGTGATGGAGACGCGCGCGACCTTGGCCGGCTGGAGTGCTTTCTCTGCGAAGGTGGTGATCTCCTCGGAGAACTCGATGATGTCAATCTTTTCGCCGCGCAGCTCGCGGATGATGGACTGCACGCGCATGCCCTTCATGCCCACGCAGGCGCCGACCGGGTCCACGTCCTTGTCGCGGGACTGGACGGCGATCTTGGTGCGCTCGCCGGCCTCGCGTGCGATGGCGCGGATGCTGACCGTGCCGTCGTATATCTCGGGGACTTCGCTCTGGAAGAGCGACTGCACCAGCGCGGGGGCGGCGCGGGAGACGATGACCTGCGGGCCCTTGGCGGCGCGGTCTACGCGCAGCAGCACCACGCGAACGCGCTCGGCGATGGCGAACTGCTCCAGGCGCGACTGCTCGCGCTTGGGCATGCGGGCTTCAGCCTTGCCGAGGTCAAAGATCACGTCCATGGGCTCCAGCCGCTTGACGGTGGCGGTAAGGATCTCACCGGCGCGGTGCGCGTACTCATTGAATACGGTGTCGCGCTCGGCCTCGCGGACCTTCTGGAAGATGACCTGCTTGGCCATCTGGGCGGCGATACGGCCCAGCGGCGAGGTGTCTTTGTAAAAACGCAGCTCGCCGCCGACCTCGACCTCGGGGGCCAGTTCGCGGGCCTGCTCTAGCGCGAGCTGGTTATCGGGGTCCTCCACCTGCTCGGGCGTCTCCACGACAGTCTTGTAGACATAGGCGCGGATCTCGCCGGTCTCCTTGTCCATCTCTCCACGCATGTTCTCCACGGTCTTGTAGTACTTCCGCGTGGCGAGCGCGATGGCGTCTTCCACGGCGCCGACGACGATCTCGGGCTCAATACCCTTCTCGCGGCTCAGGATTTCAATCGATTGGTAGAGTGCGCTTGCCATGTTGGTGTTCTCGTTTCTGCGGTTGCGGGCTATTAAGTTGTAAGTCGTAAGTTCTAAGTTGTAAGTCGCTAGATTTCGGCAACGAGGTTGGCCTTCTCGACGTTGGACAGAGCGATGGTGACGGTCTGTTCGGATGCGGATTTCTTCGCCTTGACCTTCTGTTTGATGGCGGACAGGTCGAGCATGACGTTGTGGCCGTCAAAGGCGGTGAGTCGGCCGGTGAAGTGGCGGTTCTCGCTGACAGGCGAGAAGGTCTGGAGCTTGATGAGCGATCCGGTGAATCGGGCGTAGTCGGCGGCCTTGAGCAGCTTGCGTTCGAGGCCCGGAGAGCTAACCTCCAGGGTGTACTCGGCGCCGGGGATCAGGTCTTCAATGTCGAGGACGGTGCCGAAGTCGCGGGCGAAGCTGGCGCAGTCCTCATGGGTAACGCCAGAAAGGGTCTCGACTGCAACACCGCCGAAGTGGCTGGGAGGATCGTTGGCGGCGGCGAGGCGGGCGTACTCGGCGCGGGCGGCGGCGTCCTTTTCCAGGAAGACGCGGAGCGCGCGGTGCTTGCCGCCGCCGGTGAACTCCAGGTCCACCACGTCAAGGTGGTGGGAGGCCGCGACGCGGTCGGCGGTGGCGCGAATTGTCTCTATCTGCAAGGCCATAGTGCGTCTTGTCACGTTGGGATTTGGCAGGAGATGGGGCGGCTGCCAAACCAGATTTAGAGCAAACAAAAAGTGGGCTCTCGCCCACTCCTCTCTTCCGCCACATTCCCGGTACGCTCACGGGTGAAGACCTGCGGCAGAACGGATTCGTCTGCTTCTAGTAATGTACACCCCGAACGGGCGCTTTTTCAAGATGGAGGCTGGGACCGACTGCTAGAATCTACACCAATTTAGGGGAAACTCCATGAAGATGTCTCTGTTGGCCGTCGTCCCGTTCCTTTGTATCGGTCCCGCCTTCGCGCAGGATGCGGCGGGCCCCGACTCTGCACAGCTTTATGCCCAAACCACTGCGGCTACCGTCATCATCCTTGCGGGGGAAGGCGCGGGTAGGCTCCGTGACGTGGCGACGGGAGTTGTTATCTCCAAGGACGGCACCATCCTGACCGCGTGGCATGCCGTGAAGGGCGCATTGGAGGTTCAAGTGCGGCTCTCCAACGGGGAGGTGTACGACCGTGTGGATCTGGTCGGAACGGACGAGCGCCGCGATGTTGCCGCACTTCGAGTGACTGCGGGAGGGCTTGCGTTCCTGACTCCCGCCGAGTCGCTACCTGCGCAAGGCGACCCCGTCTATGCGGTGACGAACGCCAATGGCCTGACATTCAGCGCCACTTCCGGGATTCTCTCCGCAATCCGTCCAGCCGAAGAAGTGCCCGGCGCGGGCACTGGATTCAGGCTGCTTCAGTTCACGGCTCCGGTAGCACCAGGAGCCAGCGGCGGCGCTCTCGTCGATAAGAAGGGACAGCTTATCGGCATCATCACGGGCGGGATGCGCGGTGGCGCGGCGTTCGCTGTTCCTATTGACAGCGTTCTAGGGTTGCCCGCCTCTGGACAACGCGTGGTCCTGGGCTCGGGCAGTTCTCTGCAGATGCCCGCCAAGACCGCCGCCCAAGTCCCGCAGTCCAGCGCAGCGCTCGGGGATGTGAGACCCAAACAGATTCTGCACGACGCAAAGACGATCCATATCAGTTCAAAGACGTCATTTCTTACCGTGGACACCCTCATCCGCGCACTGACGCTGGAGAAGAACTGGGATCAGCTTGGCCTGACGATAGTTCAGGATCCCCGCCTTGCCGACGTGATGATCGAGATTGACCGGCCACTATTCACCTACGTTCATACCTTCGTGATGACCGACAAGCGAACTTCCGTCGTGCTGGGATCGGGTAAGGTGACAGCATTTGACGGCACGATTGCCTCGGGTGGGATCGCTGACGAGATTGACAAAATCTTCGCGGCACAACGCTTGCCAAAGGCCGAGAAGAAGTAGGCGCGCCATTTCAACCGGGCACCACAGATGAGTGCCGATTTGCGCCCACAGGCTCTGGTGCAACAATAGAGAATGATGATTCAAAGCCAGATTCCCGAGGCGCTCACGTTCGATGACGTGTTGCTGGTACCCGCCTACTCCGATGTGGTCCCCACGCAGGTGAGCACGCAGGTACGCCTGACGAAGAACATCACGCTGGCCACGCCGCTGATGTCCGCCGCCATGGACACCGTGACCGAGTCGCGGCTGGCCATCGCCATCGCCCAGCAGGGCGGTATGGGCGTGGTCCACCGTAACCTCACCATCGAGCAGCAGGCCGGCGAGATCGACAAGGTGAAGCGGTCGGAGTCCGGCATGATCGTCGACCCGGTGACCATCGAGCCGGAGCGGCCGATCGCAGACGCGCTGGAGGTGATGCGGCGGTTCAAGATCTCCGGCGTACCGGTGACGAAGAAGGGCAAGCTCGTGGGCATCCTGACCAACCGCGACCTGCGCTTCGTCTCGCGGACGGACATCCCCATCGGCGACGTGATGACCAAGGAGAACCTCATCACCGTTCCAGTGGGAACGACGCTGGAACAGGCCGAGCACATCCTTCACCAGCACCGCGTGGAGAAGCTGCTGGTGGTGAACGACGCCTACGAGTTGAAGGGGCTGATCACCGTCAAGGACATCCAGAAGAAGCTGAAGTACCCGAACGCGAGCAAGGATGAGCAGGGGCGGCTGCGCGTGGCCGGAGCCATCGGCGCTACGGGCGACTTCCTGGAGCGGGCGACCGAGCTGGTGCGCGCCCGCGTGGATGCTCTGGCCATCGACTCGGCGCACGGGCACTCGATACGCGTGCTGGAGGCCGTGGCCGAGGTGAAGAGGGCCTTCCCGCACGTCGACCTGCTGGCTGGCAACATCGCCACCTACGAGGGCACGATGGCGCTGATCGACGCTGGCGCCGACGCGGTGAAGGTGGGCATCGGCCCTGGATCCATCTGCACCACGCGCATGGTCACCGGCGCGGGCATGCCGCAGATTACGGCCATCTCCGAGGCCTACCGCGCGGCCAGTGAGCGCGGCGTGGCGCTGATTGCGGACGGCGGCATCAAGTACTCCGGGGACATCACAAAGGCCATCGCGGCAGGTGCGAGCGTGTGCATGATCGGCAGCCTCTTCGCCGGCGTCGACGAGAGCCCGGGTGAGACGATCCTGTACCAGGGCCGAAGCTTTAAAGCCTACCGTGGCATGGGCAGTCTAAGCGCGATGGCACAGGGCTCCGGCGAGCGCTACTTCCAGAGCAACGAGGACATGGCATCGGACGGCGGTGTACGTCCATCGATTACAGCCCGCGAGAACGGCGGTGGCAACCGCCTGGCGAAGTTTGTGCCGGAGGGCATCGAGGGCAGGGTTCCGCACCGAGGACCTTTGGAGGCGATGGTCTATCAGCTGGTTGGCGGTCTGCGCTCCGGTATGGGCTACCTGGGCTGCGGAACGATTGACGACCTGCAGACAAAGGCGAAGTTCATCCGCATCTCCGGCGCGGGGCTGCGCGAGAGCCACGTACATGACGTGGTGATTACGCGCGAGGCTCCCAATTATCACGTGGAGTAAGACAGGTTCGTTCTAGACCCTGGCACTAGAATCTTTTGTCCCACACCATCGCATCAAACCGGTGCAGGGTGGAGAAGCCGTTGCGTTCGTAGAGGCGGAGCGCGCCCATGTTGGCCTCCGTGACGGTGAGGGAGAGGCCGGAGACGCCGCGGCGGGCGATGTGTGCAGCACAGTGGTGCAGCAGGGCCTCGGCGATGCCCGCGCGGCGCAACTCCGGCCGGACACAGAGCTGCGTAATATGGCCCACGTCCGCTCGCACGCGCGAGCAAAGGATGATGGCCTCCAGCGCGTGGGTGTGCCGGTCGCGTGCGACCCAGGAGTCCTCCGCATCGAAGATGCCGCAGCCGGGGAAGCGGATGATGTTGTGCAGGAAGCGTTGGGCTCCATGCACACTGCGGTACTGATCGTTGATGTTGCTGTCCACGTTACCGGTGTAGGCGTGGTGGATGAGCGCAGCCGCAGCGTCGTAGAACGGCGGCCGCCAGGGCTCCAGAACGAGGTTCGTCAGCATAGGCGGCGGCTGAACCCGGCCCTCCGCGCCGATATGCAGAAGTCTCTTCGCTTTGCCTCGCGATGGAACTGAGAGAGTCTGGTCAAGATGACAACTACTGTGGGGGAGGTCGCAGGTCATGAACAGCCGTGGATAGCTGCGGAAGCCCCGCGATAGGAACGGGCTGGCGAGCGCTCCGGCGGGAAACATCAGCAGTTGCGACTCCACCCGTTCCACCCCGGGAGTGGCCTGCAGCATCTCCAGCAGGTGATGCAGCAGGGTCTCGCAGATGGGGTTGTCGAGTTGTTCGCCCTCACCGAAGGCGTAGACATCGCCGACCACGGCCTTGGCCGCCTCGAAGACGCAGAAGGCATAACCGACCACGCGGCCGGCGTGCAGCGCGACGAACCCGGGAAGGATCCGGCCGTCGATATAGTCCAGCAGCAACGTGATCGCCGAGGCGTAATCCCAGCGCAGACGCTGCTGCCAGCGCTCTGCCTCCTCCTCCAGCAGCGGCCGCAGCCGTGCCGCGGAGAAGTGGCGCAGATCGAGGATCTCGAGCTGGGGCGTGGAACTCATTGGGCGACCGGAACTCGTCGGTTGGGGCTGCGCGGCCATGAGGCTCCTCAGTTCCGAGGATAGACCTTGTAGACCGACAGGCCCT
>Ga0302154_10001287_pt1 | contig 20694 bp, 14 predicted proteins | sample I_Bog_N2_3_FD_193507 | JGI IMG/M metagenome (GOLD analysis project Ga0302154, IMG submission 193507) | Peat permafrost microbial communities from Stordalen Mire near Abisko, Sweden - I_Bog_N2_3 | ecosystem: Environmental > Terrestrial > Soil > Wetlands > Peat | place: Sweden: Abisko, Stordalen... | reverse complement strand
GTAACCCACCGCCAGTCGCGCTGCAATCTTCGCAATCGGAAAGCCCGTCGCCTTACTCGCCAGCGCTGACGAGCGCGAGACACGCGGATTCATCTCAATCACCGTCATGCGACCGTTCTGCGGGTTCACCGCGAACTGCACGTTGCTTCCGCCAGTCTCCACGCCAATCTCGCGGATCACGGCAATCGACGCGTCGCGCATCTTCTGGAACTCGCGGTCGGTCAGCGTCTGCGCCGGGGCCACCGTAATCGAGTCGCCCGTGTGTACGCCCATCGGATCAAAGTTTTCAATCGAGCAGATGATGACGACGTTGTCCTTCAGGTCGCGCACCACCTCCATCTCGTACTCCTTCCATCCGAGCACGCTCTCTTCAATCAAGCACTCATGCACCGGCGAGAGGTCCAGCCCGCGCGTCAGAATCTCATTCAGCTCCTCGCGGTTATATGCGATGCCGCCTCCCGAGCCGCCCAGCGTAAAGCTGGGACGAATCACCACCGGAAACCCCAGCGTGGCCGCAAACTCCAGCCCCGCGCTGGTATTGTTCACCAGCTTGGACTTTGGCATGTCGAGGCCGATCTTCGTCATCGCGTCCTTGAACAGCAGCCGGTCCTCGGCCTTCTTGATGGCCTCCAGCTTCGCGCCGATCAGCTCCACGCCATACTTCTCCAGCACACCCTCATCGGCCAGCGTGACGGCCAGATTCAACGCCGTCTGCCCACCTACCGTCGGAAGCACCGCAAACACACCCTTGGATCTGGATGCCTGGAGCATCTCCGTTTCGACTCGCAGAATCTCCTCCACATACGCCGGCGTCAGCGGCTCAATGTAAGTCCGGTCGGCGACCTCCGGGTCGGTCATGATGGAGGCCGGGTTGGAGTTCACCAGCACCACCTCATACCCCTCGGCCTTCAGCGCCTTGCATGCCTGCGTGCCCGAGTAGTCGAACTCAGCCGACTGCCCGATCACAATCGGACCGGAGCCAATCACCAGAATCTTCGCGATGTCATTCCTGCGTGGCATCAGTTGTACACATCACTCCTATGGCCGGCTTTTACTGCGGTGACGAGCAGCCTTTTGTTCTCTATTGTGCAGATGACTCGATACTCATCAATGCGAAACCGGACGCACCCTCGCCATTTGCCGGTCAACGGCCTGGATGCCGTATAGGGATCGTCACCTTCTAGAACCTGCTCTCGGAGAAATCGGAGGATTTCAGCCTTCACCTTGGGACCGAGCTGATCAAGCTGTCTTCTGCAAACGTCGAGGTACTCGATCCTCCAACTCACACGCGCTCTCCATTTCCTCTTGGGTGTAGGTTCTGCCGCCCGCCGCGAGTGCCGCCATCGCGTCGCGGCCATCTTCGTAATCTTCCATGAACGTCAGCAACGCCTCGTTAGCAAAGTCGTCCACGCTGCGGCCCATCTCCTCGCACAGCTTCCTCAAATGCGCTTCACGATCTGGTCGAAGATTGATCTCCATGGCAGCCTCCCTACTTCTTCCACTCTTCCATCATTCTACGAAACTGCCGGAAGAGATAGTGCGAATCGTGCGGCCCGGGGCTGGCCTCCGGGTGGTACTGCACGCTGAACATCGGATCTGTCTTGTGCTTCAAGCCGGCGAGCGTATTGTCGTTCAAATTCGTGTGCGTGCGCTCCACATCGTCCGGCAGCGACGCCGGGTCCACGTTGTAGTTGTGGTTCTGCGCGGTGATCTCCACCTTGCCGGTGGAGAGGTTCTGAATCGGATGATTGCCGCCATGGTGGCCGAACTTCAGCTTGTACGTCTTGCCGCCCAGCGCGAGGCCGAAGATCTGGTGCCCTAAACAAATCCCAAAGATCGGCTTCTTGCCCTGCAGCGCGCGCACATTCTCTACCGCATACTCCAGCGGCTCGGGGTCGCCAGGGCCGTTCGAAAAGAACACGCCATCCGGCTCCATCGCTAAGACATCAGCCGCAGATGTTTTTGCTGGAACTACAGTAACGCGGCAGTTCTCCCGCGCCAGCATCCGCAGGATGTTCTGCTTGATGCCGAAGTCATACGCCACCACGTGCAGCGTGTCCTTCGCCGCAGCGTCCGCGGCAGGCAGCAGGTTGTCGCCGGTCTCATTCTTCGGCTCGCTGGCATCCCAGGTGTAGGTCTTCTTGGTCGTGACCGCGCTGGCGAGATCCGTGCCGTCCATCTTGCGATGCGCGAGGGCCTTCTTCACCAATGCGTCCGTATCGCCCACGGCAGTCGAGATCACACCGCGCATCACGCCACGCGAGCGCAGGTGCCGCACCACGGCGCGGGTATCGATCTCCGCGATCACCGGCACGCCGTTGCGCTCTAGGTACTCGTCCGCAACCTCCGTGCTGCGCCAGTTGGAGCTCACCGGCGAAAACTCCCGCACCACCAGCCCTTCGATGTACGGCCGCGCGCTCTCCGCATCGCTGGGCGAGGTCCCATAGTTCCCAATGTGAGGATTGGTCAGCACCACAATCTGCCCTGCGTAGGACGGATCGGTAAAGATCTCCTGGTAGCCGGTCAGCGATGTATTGAAAACCACCTCGCCCACGCGCTCCGTCAGAGCGCCGTAGGCCTCGCCGCGAAAGATCCGCCCGTCTTCGAGCGCCAGTACAGCCTGCATTCCCTCTCCGTCTTGGACCGGATTTCCCTGATTTTACCAGCCGCAACGGTGGGAAACAGAAAGGCCCGGCGAAGTTCTCACCGGGCCTTCCCTGGCTTCTGCCGCACGGTACCGCTCTAGCGGCAGTGACGGTGGTGATGACGGATGTAACAGTGACGGTGACGAGGCGCAGCATGCGCCGGAACCACCGTGCCAATCAATACTGCCAGGGTAAAGAGCGAGAGTAGAGCTTTCTTCATGGTCGTTCCTCCGGGATACTGCTAGGTACAGGATGATTGTGAGGGGCAAAGCCCGCCGCTGCTGGCATCGGCTTCACAGGCTCACAGTTTAGAGCGTCTGAATCCTACCGTGGTTATCCCTGTTCATGCAAAAGAATCGATCGCTTTCCTCAAATGCCTCGATTTCCCCCTAAGAATGGTTCGCGTGAGATGCTGAAAGCAGCCCCGGAGGACCATGACCAGGCAGACCAACCGGCAGCGCAGCAACCCTCCCACGCGCCCATCCCGGCATAACCCGCACGCGCCACAGGCTTTTCAACTGGTCGAGCTGCGCTGGATTCTGCAGGCGCTGGCCGCCGCCTTTGCCGTGGCCATCATCTGCGGATACCTCACACTGTGCGCCGTCTACTCCCGCACCCAGTGGCAGCTCGTCCTGCACCCCTCGCGCACGGTGGCAACCACCCCCACCGCCGCCGGCCTGCCCTACACTGAGGTCCACTTCGGCGTGGACGACAGCGGCCAGCCTCAGCTCGATGGCTGGTGGATTCCCAGCGACGCGCCCAGCGATCCCGTCGCGATCCTGCTGCACAACGGCGATTCCAATATCGGCGATGCGACTCCCATCGCGCAAAGCCTCCATAACGCACACCTCAACGTACTGCTCTTTGACTACCGCGGCTATGGCCTCAGCGGTGGACAGCACCCCACCGAGGCCACCATGGAAGCTGACGCGGAGTCGGCCTTTTCCTTCCTCACAACCACCAAGGGAGTACCATCCACGTCGCTCATCGCCTACGGAAATGGCGTGGGCGGCTCGCTCGCGGTCAGGTTGTGCGCTGCCCACCCCCAGATCGCCGCGCTGGTCCTCGAGGCCCCGGACGGCGACTTCAGGACCCGAGCCGAGACGGACGACCGTTCCCGCCTCTTCCCGGTCAGTCTGCTCTTCCATGAGGACTTCCCTCTCGCAGGACCGCTCCACACCCTCGCGACTCCCAAGCTCCTCATCTCCTACTCGGTGCAACCCGCGCCCGCTCCTGAAGTGTTTCAGCGCGCCTCCGACCCGAAGATGACCGTCGAACTCCCGGTCTCGCCCGCCTCTTCTATCCACGAAAGCCTCACCCGCTTTCTAAGCAGCTACGTCACCCATCCACCCTCCACGCTCACCCCCACTCCCTAATCCCTACTCCCTGCATTCCCCTGCCCCTCCCTGCTTTTCCCTGACTTAAAGGCGTAACGCCCCCGGTGTTCCGGGGGCCTTACGAAGGGGAGGGGTTGGTCTTGCGGATAGGGGATGCCGGAGACCGTGGGGACTGCAGGTTCCGGCTCTTGCGTGTTACATCCCTATAGAACGCCATTTCCAGCAAAAAGTTGATAACCAGAAAGGGGCAGAACGAAGATTTATTTTCAGGCCGTCCCGCCTTGGGACACCCAAACGCATCAGACCTAAGCTGGTTTGCACGGCGCACTTCGCCTAGGCGAAGTGCAGGAACGTCCTCGGGTCGACGTTCGCCTCCGGGAAGACCACATCCAGCTTCCGCGAGCCCAGCGTCTTGTATGCGGCCTCGCCCAGCACGTTGCGGAAGTCGGTGGTCACCTTCAGGTCGCGGCCCTCGTTGAGCTGCTCATCGGCCACGCCCGGCCACTGGCCGTAGATCTTTCCGCCCTTCACGCCGCCGCCCAGCACGAACATCACATTCGCGTGGCCGTGGTCAGTGCCGCCGGTGCCGTTCTGCCGGGCCGTGCGCCCAAACTCGCTCATCGTCACCAGCGTGATGTTCTGCTGGTCGCTGCCCATGTCCTGCCAGAAGGCCGCAATCGTCTCAGAGAACTCCTTGAGCCGGTTCGCCAACTGCCCGTTTGCCCCGCCCTGGTTCTGGTGGGTGTCCCAGCCGCCGATGTCCGAAAACGCCGCCTCCACACCCAGGTTCGCCTTCAGCAACTGCGCAATCTGCTTCATGCTGTTGCCGAACGCCGTATTCGGATACACAACGCCTGCCGCCGGAGCATACTTCGCCGGATCGGCGGCCTTGAGCATCTTTACTGCCTCAAAGGTCTCCTCGCCGGTGCCATGCAGCACAGCGTCGGAGCTCTCGTCGTACATCGCCTGGAACGCATTCGAGATCGACGACGTCTGCGGCCCTTTGCCGGCCACGGAAAAGTCCGCGAGGTTCGCCACCGCAATCGCCGGAACCGGCCCCTGCAAGGTGCGCGGGACCTCCGTCCCCAGCGCCACGGCGCGGAACGCCGAGGGCTTCCCCGTGAGCGGTTCCGTCTGCAAGGCGCGGTTCAGCCAGCCATCGGGAGTCACCTTCACCCCCGGCGTGCCGCTCTCCATGTAGTCCTGCGCGTCAAAGTGCGACCGCGACGGGTCCGGCGAGCCCACCGCGTGAACAATCGCCAGGTGCCCCTGGTCATACAGCGGCTTGAACGCCGCCATCTGCGGATGCAGCCCGAAGAATCCGTTCAGGTCGATGACCTCATTCGGCTGGATGGCGATCGTCGGCCGCATCGAGTAGTAGTTCTTCTCCGTGTACGGCACCACCACGTTCAGGCCGTCGCAGGCGCCGCGCTGGAAGATCACCACCAGCTTCTTCCTGTTGGCAGCCGCGGTGGTCATCTCCGCGTAGATGGAGCGCGTCAGGAAGCTCGGAATCACGCTCGTCCCCACCAGCGCCAGCGCCCCGCCCTTCATAAAGCCGCGCCGCGTCACCGCATTGCGACGGGGCAGATCGCGCCCGTGCATGTCACATCCCCAGTCGCTCGCGTCCGTATACATCGTTCGGTTCGACATGGTGAAGCTCCTTCTCTAAGAACGCTGCCTGTGTATAGGGACTCCAACGCGGCAGGAAAGTTGCTCTTACACAGCAGGTTACTCCCCGAATAGACCTACCGACGCTGAAAATCAGGCGAACCCAGCAGGAGTCCCGCCATCGTATCCAGCGGCGTTCCGGGCTGGTTGTTCTGGAAGCCCTGCCCGGCACCTCCGCCGCGGCGTCCCCCAACTCTGGTGAGCACGGCCGTGTCCGTCCCCCCCGCCATATCCTCGCCATCCTGCCCGTTTGCTGCTTCCGGCCGCGGCGCGTTGAAGCTCTGCTCCGCCTGCTGCTGCGCCGTGGGGTTGCTGAACTGCTCCAGCACGGTCTGTCGCGTCCGCGCCGCCGCCGGCTGGCCCAGCAGCAGAGACTCCAACTGCGTCTCGGTCGCGGGCGTAGGTGAAGTTCTTACTGAGGTATCCGCGCTATCTCCAAGCAAAAGCGGCCAGTTGGTCTGTACCCCCGGCAGCCGCCCGCTGCTCAGCACCAGCCCAAAGTTCATCCGCGAGATCAGCGCATTGCTGCTCACCCACTCGCTCGCCATCCACGAGTACCCATTCGGCGTCTGCATCCCGTAGACCGGCATCCCTAGCCGCTCCATCGCCTGCACCAGCGGCAGCGGATTGCGGACCTCCGCATCGCTGGCCCGCAGCGCGCTCGCCAGAAACTCGATCGGGGTCTTCACCTTGGCGCGGTACACCTCCGGCGACCAGAACTCCGGCGAGTGGAACATCGTCGTCAACACGGCCCTCATATCGCCGCCGGTCTTCAGGAAGGTTGCCGCCATGCGGTCCACCAGCGCCGGAGGAGGCGTATCGCTCACGAACCGCACGGCCAGCTTCTGGCTCACAAAGTGCGCCGTCGCGGGGCTGGTCGCCAGAATGTGCAGCACCTCCAGGCCCTCATTCATGCCGCCATCGCGGATGGTGTGGCCCAGCACCGTCTTGTTCCCGGGCTCGTGCCGCTCCGGCATGTAGACGAACTCGCCCGGCTGCCCGCCGTCCTGCATGCCGTAGCGCCCATTTCGGCCGCCACCACCCGCATAGGGGCGTTCAATGGTCCAGCCGGTAAAGCACTTGGCCACCTCGATCACATCCTGCTGCGTATAGCCGCCGTTCACGCCCAGCGTGTGCAGCTCCATCAGCTCGCGCGCGTAGTTCTCGTTGATGCCCTTTGGAAGCGCCTGCGCCAGTTGCCCGTTCGGCCGCGCGCGCTGCACCCGCTGCACCCGCGTCGCCGCCATCGAGTCCGGCCCGATGCTCTCCCAGTTGTCCAGATACATCAGCATCGCGGGGCTCTGGGCGGTGGCCACCAGCAGGTCCTCAAACTTGCCCAGCGCGCGCGGCAGGATGACGTTGTTCTGATAATCCGGCAGGTAGTACGGCTCATTCTGGTTCTTGCGCACGTATACGCTGAAGTGGTTCAGCCAGAAGTCCGCCATCACCGCCTGCAACTGCCGGTCGCTGTACACATCGCGCAGCAGCCGCGACTCCAGAGCCTCGCCGCCCACCACGCGCACGGGCCCCTCCATCGCAGCGATGATCTCAGTCTGCGCCGGCGTAAGCCCCTGCATCAGCCGCGGCATATCCCGCGGGCGCATCGCCGCCCGCAAGCTCAGCATCTCCTGCGGCGACATCGCAATCAGCCGCTGCATCCGAGCGTCCGGCGGCAGCGCCAGCACCGCCTCCACATCGTCCGCATCCATCGGAGCGGCCTGGTTGCGCTTGGCCTTGCCGTTCTTCCCCGTCACCACCGGCGCAGGAGTCGCACCATCGCTCATCGCCTGCCCTGCCGGCTGGCCGCTCTCGGCCATCGCGGCCATGCCCGCGTCCGCCGCCGAATCCTGCATCCCCGCGCCAGCCTGCATCGAATCGCCCGCCTGCATCGCCGAGTCGGCCATCGTCCCGTCCGGCTTCGCCGCCGTCGCTCCCGCGGCCAGTTGCTTCTGCCGAACGTCATACAGCGCTTCTTCGTCGGCGTAGATCGCCCGTTCCACCGGGTCGCTGGGCAATGGCGCATCCGTCCGCTCCATCTGCTTGATCATCTGCGGCGTAGGAAACCGCCTCATGAGTTCGCTTGTCGAAAGCTGCATCGCGGGAAACGCCTGCAGCCGCTGGCCGAGCGCCGCATCGTCTATCCGCTCCGGGTGCAACTGCTGCTGAAACCACGCCTCCAGCCCCATCCGGCTCACCGCCGCCTCATCGCCGGGCCGCGGCCCGAAGGTCAGCCGGTTCAGCGCATGGAGCACCCGCTGCTGCTGGGTCAGCGCCGCCGTATGCACCTCCACGGGAACCGCCGGCCCATCGGCCAGAGCCGGAGAAACAACCATCAGCCCGCACAAACACGCCACAACCGCCGCGTTCATGGCACCCTGCATCTTCCGCCCAAGCCGCCTTGTCATCTCGCTCGTCTCCCTGATCCGTGAACCTGTCCGCGCACACCCTGATATCTGGTTGAAACCCTACACCCTTACGCGAGTTGCGAACCATAGAACAAGGTCTACTGAAATATCCCTCACCTCCCCAAACTCTGTCATCCTGAGCGAAGGCTCTCGCAGCTTGACCGCGAGAGCCAGAGTCGAAGGACCCCGAGGCTGCTCGCATCACCGATCATGTCTAGCCCTTTTCACCCACCGAACTCGAACAAATCGTATGTACGATAAACCTATGACGAAGTTCAAGGATGACACCCCCGACCACGAGAACCCGGAGTGGACTGCGGACGACTTCAAGAAGGCCGTTCCTATCAAAGACCTTCCACTCGCCACGCAGAGGGTCATTGCAAACGTCATCGCCGACCGCAAGCGCGGCCCGCAGAAGGCCCCCACCAAGGTGCCCATCTCCATTCGCCTCTCCTCGGACGTCGCCGCCGGCCTGCGGGCCACCGGCCCCGGATGGCAGAACCGCGCCGACGAAGTCCTACGCTCCTGGCTCAAGGCCGAACAAGCCGTCACGAAGTAACCAAAGCAGCGAAGCGCCAACTGCGCGCCCTATCCCAGCCCAGGCCGAACCGGGGTCCCCGGCGGGCGCACTTGCCCGCTGGGGTGGGGAAGGCCTGGGTACGGGCACCCATCCCGAAGGACGAGGTCTGAAAGACCGCCCTAAAATCCCCACACGCGGCCGAAAAAACTTGACACGTCCATTACAATAGAACCTATCGAGAAGACTGCGCGGCACCCCCCCCTGGCTCTTCTCTCTCTTCCGGCCAAGCGCCGGCTAAACCATTGATATTTGACAACTTGAACAGGCCGGAAAACCGCACCCATCTTTAGGATAGGTCATATATCCATAAGATATATGGCTCAAGAATAGCCCCGCTGAAAACAAAGGGGTTAGCGCCCACACTTGCACCACCTCTAGACCTGGAGGTCCACGCCTAAGTCTTTATTCTTGAGGATTTTGCGGGATAATGGATGGGGGTGCCCAGTCTAGAACGCCGCCAGCGCGCTCATCGCCAGGAACAGGTGCTCGGCCTGCGGCAGGATGACGTCCTCCAGCAGCGGCTGGTAGGCGACGAAGGTGTCCATCGCGCCTACCCGGCGGACCGGCGCGTCCAGGTCGTGGAAGAGCTCGTCGCCGATGCGGGCGGCGATCTCCGCGCCATAGCCCCAGCTCAGCATGTCCTCATGCGCCACCAGCACCTTGCTGGTCTTGCGGACACTGGTGGCGATGGCCTCCCAGTCGTACGGGCTCAGGCTGCGCAGGTCCAGCAGCTCCACCTGCACGCCCAACTCGCGCTCCATGCGCTCGGCGGCCTGCAGCGCGCGCGGCACGACCGCGCCGTAGCTGATCACGGTAAGGTCCTTACCCGGCTTCACGATGGCCGCCTTGCCGAACGGTATGGTGTACTCCGGCCCCGGATTGCGCGAGCGCCCGAAGACCGCGCGGTACAGGTTCTTGTGCTCCAGGAACAGCACCGGATCGTCGCAGCGGATGGCCGTGCGCAGCAGCCCGATGGCGTCCAGCGCATTGGACGGCATCACCACGCGCACGCCGGGCGTATGCGTAAAGATGCTCTCGCCCGACTGCGAGTGGTAGATCGATCCGCCGGTCAGGTAGCCGCCCGCGGGCACGCGCATCACCAGCGGGCAGGAAAATTGCCCGTTGGACCGCCAGCGCATGGAGGCCATCTCATTGCGCATCTGGTGCATCGCCGGCCAGATGTAGTCAAAGAACTGGATCTCAACCACGGGCTTCATCCCACGTACGGACATACCAATAGCCCGGCCCACGATGTTGGCCTCAGCCAAGGGAGAGTTCCACACCCGCTCGCTGCCGAACTCCTTCTGCAGGCCGTGCGTCACCTTGAAGACGCCGCCCTTGCCGCGCAGCTTGCCCGTAAGCAGCTCCTTGTCGCGGGTGGCATCGGCCACGTCCTCGCCGAAGATCACCACCCGCTCGTCGCGGCGCATCTCGTCGCGCAGGCAGGCGTTGATGCCGTCCAGCATGGTGTGTTCGGCGGTGTCGGACGTCGGCTGCGGCGTCGCATCGAAGCTCGCGTCGGTCGGCTTTAGGTCCTCCGAGTAGACGTGCGTCAGGATCGACTCTGGCTGCGCCGGCAGTGCGGCCAGTGCGCGGTCAGCAGCGCGCTGCACCTCGTCGTCCACCGCGCGCTCCAGTTCGTTAATGCCCTGCTCGTCGAGGATTCCCTCACGCATCAGCCAGGTCTGCATCTTCAGCACTGGATCGCGCAGCGCGTCGGCCTCGATCTCGGAGGCGCTGCGGTAGTGACTCTCCTCGTCGCTCAGCGAGTGCGAGTAGGGCCGTATGACGTGCCCATGCACCAGCGCTGGGCCGTGGCCGGCGCGGCAGTAGGCAACGGCCTCCACCATCGCCTCATAGCTGGCGATGGCGTCGGTGCCGTCGATCTCGGCGAAGTGGAAGTTCGGGAAGTTGGCGATCAGCCGGGAGATGTTGCCGCCCGGAGTGTTCGCTTCCACCGGAGTGGAGATGGCATAGCCGTTGTCCTCCACCACGTACAGCACGGGCAGCTTGCCGTTCGATGCGGTGTTCAGGCTCTCCCAGAACTCGCCCTGGCTGGTTGAGCCCTCGCCGATGGAGACGTAGGTCACCTCGTCGCCGTGGAAGCGAACGTCCTTATAGGCACGGTAGTCGCCGCTGTGCTTCTTCGCGGCCTCAGGATGCCGCGAGAAGAACCGCCCAGCCTCAGCGCAGCCGATGGCGTGCAGACACTGCGTCGCCGTGGCTGAAGACTGCGAGACGATGTTCAGCCGCCGGCTGGTCCAGTGCGAAGGCATCTGCCGCCCGCCGCTGGCCGGGTCGTCCGCCGCGCCGACGGCCTGCAGAAGCTGGTCCTCCACGGTGTTGCCCAGCGCGAGACAGATGGCGCGGTCGCGGTAGTACGGAAAGAACCAGTCGTACCCCGGCTTAAGCGCCAGCCCCGCAGCCACCAGCAGCGCCTCATGCCCGGCGCAGGATATCTGGAAGAATATCTTCTGCTGCCGCTTGAGCAGGATCTCGCGGTCGTCGGTGCGGCGCGAGAGGTACATCAGCCGGTAGAACTCCACCAGCTGGGCGCGCGTAAGCCCGCCTGCGAACTCCTCGTCGGGGGAGCGTTCAGCGACCTTTGTCCGGGACAGGCTCTTTTGTGCCATGGCCCACGCTCCCTTCTTTCACCTCAACGATTTTACTCGCAAACCCTGCGGAAACTTCCAGACCTCGGGCTGCGGCAGAGACCTCAGTTCTTGAGCCGGTCTCTCAACGAGTGCGCCAGCTTTTCAATCTCCTCGGCATCCCGAATCGCCGTGACGGATGTGACGAACTTCCCCGATTTGTCCACCTCGGCCTTAAGGTCATTGGAGAGCTGCACGAGCCGCGCCGAGTCCTCCAGCAGATGCTTCTGACGGTCATCCGCCAATAGCCGCTGGCGCTCCTGCTCCATGCGTCCCGCGGATGGATTATCTGTGTCGGGAGCCGTCGTCCTAATCGGAGGCGGTCCTTGAGTTTGCTGTGTCTGATAGGGCGTCGGCTGCATCTGCGTGGATGTTCCCTGCTGCGCCGCGTGCAGGGCGGGCATCATCGTCCCCACCACAAGGGCCGTAACAAGGGCCGACCGGTATGAGATTGTCTTCAAGCACTTCATTCGGCATCTCCTTCCAGTGGCGCGGGCAGCCGATACAGGCTGCCGCGCGTCATAGTCAACATTCGGTATTCTCGACCTGAAGTTCTCTCCAACTATCTGGATACGCCACTATCATGCCCCCGAGCACAGCTTCTCCACAACTCTCTGACTCGCTCCCCCACGACGAACACATATTTCGCCACGTCCTGGAAGGTTGGCGTACGGACTTCGCGCACTTCATCCAGTATGGTGTGCCCAGGATCCTTGTCGCCCTGGTGCTGGCGTTTATTGTGCTGCGCATCGTGCTCTTCTTCGTCAAGCGCATGCACGGCCGTGCGGATCAGATGGTCGGCAATACGCAGCGCGCCGCGCAGTTACGCACCATGGCCGCGATACTTCGCGCCACCACCTACGGCGTGATCGGGTTCTATCTGATCACACAAGTCCTGAGCGCCATTGGCGTCTCGCTGGGTCCGTTCATCGCCTCCGCGGGCGTCATTGGCCTCGGCATCAGCTTCGGCGCGCAGTCCATCTTCAAGGACATGCTCACCGGCGTCTTCATCCTCATCGAGGACCAGTACACCGTCGGCGACACCATCAAGATCGCCGGGCTGACAGGCACCGTTGAAGACCTGAGCCTGCGTGTCACCAAGCTGCGCGACGGCGACGGCACCGTCTACATCGTGCCCAACAGCCAGATCACAACCGTCTCCAACCTCTCGCGCGACTTCTCCATGGGTACGCTCAACGTCTCTGTTGACGCCCGCGAGAATCCGGACCGCGTGATGACGGTTTTGAAGAACGTGGCAACAGAAGTCCGCAAGGACGAAGCCTTCAAGGATGTTGTCCTCGACGACCCGAACATCCTGGGCGTGGACAAGATCAGCGGCTTCGAGGTTATCTATCCCATCACCGTGCGTGTCATGGTCAACCAGCGCGATGGCGTGATGCGCGAGCTACGCCGCCGTATCCTTCTGGCATTTGCGAAAGAGGGTGTGGCCTTCGGCGCCTCGAGTAGTACCTTGATTCTGCAAAACCCCGGCACAGCCAATCCACCCAAGCCCATAGAGCCGGAAAACTCTACACGGTAGATAGCGCGGCCTCCAACCGCTCCACCGAATCTATCGGAGGCAGGCACGAGTTTCCGCGGCACACGACTGCCACAGTGCCGTCGCCCGTGGACAAATGCGGTAGCGTCTCCGCCAGCGCCGGGGGCAGCGCACTCAACTGTTCGCGACGCAGCCGAATCACGCTCTTGTTCACCGCATAGCGCGCCATAGCCGTCACTGCAAGCGCCTCGGCAAGCGCATCGTCTCCGATGACGCACACCTGCACAGGCGACTCTACTAACCGGCGCAACGCCAACCCATAACTGGCTGCATAGAGCCCAAAGTGCTCGACGACGCCCGCGAAGGTCTCCAGCGTGTCCACGGCGCGAGACCGGTACAACTCGTTGCCGGTCAACTCATGCAGCCGAAGAAGAAGAGTAGCTGCCACAGCGTTGCCCGCTGGCGTAGGCGAGTCCTGTAGTGGCTTTCGCTGCGCGACGAGTGCCCCAATCGCAGCCGGGTCGCGCTCCGTATCAAAGAATCCGCGGCTCATCGCATCTCCATCTTCGGAGTCGCAGAAACGCGCCAGCATCGCATCGCCAATCGCCTGCGCCGTCGCAAAGTAACTCACTTCGCCCGTCGCCTCCCACGCATCCAGCGCAGCATTGGCGACAAACGCATAGTCCTCCAACACGCCCGCAATCGGAGAAGCTCCCACTCCCTCGCCATACGCGACGACATGAGCCAGTCCAGCAGTCTCACTCCATGCCGCTGCAAGCACGCGGTCCAGAGACTTCAACGCGAACGCCACCGGCTCCTTCAATCCCAACGCGCGGCCCGCCTGCAGGTATGCCGCGATGCACATGCCGTTCCACCCGGTGTAGACCGTCTTGTCCACATAAGGCGTCTTGCGCAGCAGCCGTGCCGCATACATCTTCTTCTTCGCGGACTCCAGCAGCAATGAAATCTCCGCAGCACCATTCTTCTGTGCTGCCGCGATCCTCTCAACCGTCACAACTCGATGCAGCACATTCTTTGCCGGATTGTGGTGCATGTCTCCCACCGTCTGGATATCGAAGTACGCCGCTGCCGCCTCAAATTCCTCCGCAGACAGCACCGCAGCGGCCTCATCGCGCGTCCATGTAAAGTAGTCGCCGTCGTCGTCCAGAGAGTCATCCGCATCCTGAGACGCATAGAACCCGCCGCGTGCGCGGTCGCTCAGCCACTCGTCCATCCAGCGCAGGATGTCCTTCGCCACCCGTGCGAACTCAGGCTCGACAAAGCTCTGGAACGCATGCGCGTAGTTCTTCAGAAGCTCGCTGTTGTCATACGCCATCTTCTCGAAGTGCGGCACGATCCACCGCTCATCCACCGAATAGCGATGAAAGCCGCCCGCCAACTGGTCATAGATGCCGCCCTCAGCCATCTTCTCCAGCGTGACTATCGCCACAGTCTTCGCCGCTGCGACCAACTCTCCGCCGCGCATCGCGCTATCGATCAGGAGATCCAGCGCTCCCGGATGCGGGAACTTAGGCTGCGATCCGAAGCCTCCATTGCGCTCATCGAACTGCTTCACTGCCGACTCGATCAGCTTGTCCAGCAGCGCAACACCCAGATCGCCGCCACGCGCAGAGAAGCTCTCGTTGTGTTCAATGGCGCGCAACACACTACCAGCTGACTCCTCCACCTCGTCGCGCTTGTTGGTAAAGGCATCAGCCATCGTCAACAACACACGCTGAAAGCTGGGCCGTCCATAGCGCTCGTCTGGAGGAAAGTACGTCCCGCCGAAATATGGTTTGCCCTCCGGCGTAAGAAACGCCGTCAACGGCCAGCCACCCTGTCCACTGATCGCAGACACCGCCGCCTGGTACCGCGTGTCCACATCCGGTCGTTCATCGCGGTCCACCTTCACCGCGACAAAGTGTTCATTGATGATCTTCGCTGTCGCTGGGCTCTCGTAGCTCTCGCGGTCCATCACATGGCACCAGTGGCACCACACCGCGCCAATATCCAGCAGCACCGGCTTGTTCTCCCTCTTCGCCTTCGCAAAGGCCTCAGCGCCCCACTCGTTCCACTCGATCGGCTGGTGGCGCGCCGAGCGCAGATACGCCGACGCTGCCTTCCCCAACGCATTCTCCTGCTCACTCATCGAAACTCCATTCATCCCCAGTATCGCAGGGCTCTACTATCGATTCCCACCGTGCAAGCAGAAGGGCCGCAGCATCTCGCCGCGGCCCTTCTCGTTTTATCCCCTGTTTGCCCAGCATTACCCCGCTTTTCCCTGCGTCACTGCGGTATCGGCGGCGGTGTAGCTGACAGCGGCTTGGGCTGCTCGGGCGGTTTAGGTGCTGTGAGTCCCGGAATCACCGGCGGCTGCGACACCACACCGCTCGCTGCATCGTTCAGGCTTATGCCGTAGCGGTCCAGCGTGTTGGCAAGAATCTGTTCCAGCGATGAGCGGTCGCGTGCATACGCAGCGGTTGCCGAGATCAGGCTGTCCTCCGCACTCGCAAGATTGCGCTCCTGCTGTAGTACGAGCGCTGTGGTCGAGGCTCCCAGCCGGTACTTCTTCTGCTCTGCGTCTGTGGACTGCGCTGCATAGTCGCGCGCCGCCTGCGCTGCCTCCACACCGGCGCGGTCGTTGGTCAGCGCATACTGCGCGTTGATCACCTGGATGCGGAGTTGTGTGTAGAGCTGCTGTAGCCGCATCTGCGACTGCCGGTACTCCATCTGCGACCGCGCCTGGTCGGCCTGCGCCGTGCGGTTACGAAGCGTAATTGTCAGGTTTGCGCCCACGCCATAGTCCGGCGAAGAGTTGTTCACGGTATTGTTCAGCACCGTACCGTAACCCGTGGTTGGGGGGCAGGACGACGCCGGCAAACCTGAGGCTATGGCGCTCGCCGCACAGCTCGGGCTCACCACACCACCTACCCCGCTGCCGCCGTAGAACGCATAGGCATCAAGCGTCGGCAAGAGACCATTCTTCTCCGCCTTGATCGTGATGACGTTGTTCTTCATCGTCAGCACGGCCTGCTCGACCTGCGGATTGTTGGTATAGGCCTCGCGAACCAGGTCTTCAATGTTCATATCCTCTTCCGGCAGCCGCTCCAGTCCCACCCGGTCTGTGGGAACAACCGGCGCATTGGCCAACTGAGGATCGTCAAGATTGCGCGCGATCGCCTGCTTCATCAACAACTGCTGATACTCCAGATTGCTCTGCGCAGTAATCAGCGACTGCTTGTCGGTCGACACCGCTGAGTCCGAGTTCACCACATCCAGCGGCGCCAGTGTTCCAATCTGCAACTGCTTGCGATTGTCGCTCGCCAGTTGCGTTGATTGCTGTAGTGCGCGCTCCTTGGCCTGCTCGTCCTCATACGCGCTCACCAGCGCCCAGTAGATGCTCTCCACCTGATTCACCGTGTAGATCACCTGCTGCCGGAACGAGGAGTCAGTAATCTGCCGATCGTTCTTCGCCTGCACGATGAACCGGCGGTTCAGCCCCAGACCGAAGCCCTGCAATAGATGCTGCGTCGCGGTCGCGCGGAAGGTCGTATCCAGCACCGGGCTGTAGGTCGAGCGCAGGCTGTTGGTGGTCTGCCGTGTGTTGTCGAATCCCACGCTCAGCGAGGTGCCGGTTGCAAAGCCCTGAGTAAAGGCGAAGTTATAGATACCTGTGGTGGTATTCAGCGTGTTGGTCCCGGTGATGAAGGTGCTGCTCTGGGCTGTGTTTGCGGACTCGTACTGCAGTGTGCCGGTCAACACGCCATCACGCGCCTCCGGCTGCGGTCCACCGCCGTTGGTGCTCAGCACCAGTCCAGAAGACCCCGCGCCCGAACCGCCGGACCCGTTAGCCGTTCCACCTGGACCGCCGCCACTGGTAATCGTTGCACTGCCACCGCCGAGTGTGTTAGCTACAATCCCGGTGCTCACGCCACGCAGACTGGAACCGGCCTTGGCGCGCAGGATGTCCGTATCCGCGATGTCCAGATTGATCCGTGCGATGGCAATGTCGTAGTTATTCTCCAGCGCCAGAGTCACAGCATCGCTCAGGCTGAGGTATATCTTGCCGTCATGCAGCAGATCGTCCAGCCGCGGCGTGTTGCTCAACCGCGTCGCTGGGTAGCTCCGCGAGGTGTAATCAGCAAACGGATTGGGGAAGAACTTCTTGCCGTTGGTGTAATCAATCACTGTCGGACGCAGGGAGAACGGAATCGTCAGAGCCGGCGCCGGGGCCTGCGGCAGTCCCGGGGTCTTTGTGGTGTCGTTCTGCACGGGCTGCGGTGGCGCGGCATTATTGGGGCTCACCTGCGTCTGCGAGCTTGCTGTCTGGGGCAGCGCCGCGCTCTGGGGCGCTACTGGCAAGGGTTGGGACACTGCTGCTGGTGCGATATTAGCCGGAGCCGGCGCGGGAGTTGCCGGAGTTGGCGCAGCGGCAGGTGATGCCGCAAGGTTATTCAATATCTGCTCCTGCTGCTCCTTCGTAATAGGAACCTGCCGCTTGCTCTGGTCCGGTGGGGGGGGCATCACCGGGGCCTGCTGCTGCTCTGCCGCAGGCTCAGCGCTCGCGGGCAAGGCCATGCTCATGGCCGCTGCATTCCACACTAGTACGGCCACGCAGGCGCTCGCCTGCCAATGCCTCAGTCTCACGTTCGGTATCTCCAACTGGCTGCTCTCTAATTACGTCCTGGCGTTTATACGGCCCCGTGGAGTGCTTAGTTCCAACAAGCTTCCGTTTCCATTACCGGGAATCGGCTCCAGTATATCCTTCACCCCGCCCACAATCCCCCCTGGGGCATCGCAACCGGTCCAGCCACAGTGATAACGTCGCCTCAGGCGCGCATGACTCTCTGGAAGCTCATTCTCAGCTATGACGGCACCGGCTTCAACGGCTGGCAGGTGCAACCCGGCCTCCCCACCGTGCAGGGCACGCTGGCCAATGCCCTGTTGCAGATTACCGGCGAAACTGTTCTGCCTCAGGGCTCAGGCCGCACTGACGCCGGGGTGCATGCGCTCGGCCAGGTTGCCTCGTTCACCCTTAATGCGCCTATCCCTCCTGAAAACCTGCTCCGAGCCCTGAACCGCGCTCTGCCGCCCAACATCCGTGTGCTCTCTGCGGAGATCGCCCCTGCCGGCTTCCACGCCCGCCACACTGCATGCGGTAAGACCTACGAGTACCGCATCTTCGAAAACAACAGCAATGACCGCATCTGTCCGCCCTTCCTCGCGCCTTACGTCTGGGACTGCCGCTGGCCGCTCGCCCTCGAACCCATGCAGCAGGCCGCAGTGATGCTCCTCGGCACCCACGACTTCACCTCCTTCGCCGCCTCCGACTCCGACCTGACCAACCGTACAGGAGACACCGCCCCTAACCCCACCAAGACCATCACTCATGCCACCATCACTCGCGAGAACAATCTCCTCATCTTCCGCATCACAGGCAGCGGCTTTCTGCACCACATGGTGCGCAACCTGGTGGGCACGCTCGTCGAAGTCGGCCGCGGCGCGCTCGCCGCAGACGACCTGTCGCGCATCCTCGCCGCGCGCGACCGCACCTCCGCCGGCCCTACAGCGCCGGCGAGCGGCCTCTTCCTGGTCAGCGTGGAATACGGCAATGGAGACCAGCCATGAGTCCCGCCTCCGCCGCGACCGCCAACCGCCGCATCACCGCGCTAGCCGCCGACCGCGCTCTGCACCGCGCCTTCCGCTGGCTGCACCTGCATGAGCCCCAGCTGCGCCGCTGGCAGCTCGAGTTCCTCCGCGTCCCAGCGCCGCCGTTCGCCGAATCCGCCCGCGCCGCCTGGTTCCGCGACCGCTTCGCCGAACTCGGCCTGTACAACCCGCACATCGACGCCGAAGGCAACGCCCTCGCCGAACTGACTTCTACTCCCTATTCCCTACTTCCTACTCCCTGCATCTTGCTCTCCGCCCATCTCGATACCGTCTTCCCCGCCGCCACCGACTGCACCCCCCGCGAAGACGGTCCGCGCATCTTCTGTCCCGGCGCCAGCGACAACGGTGCAGGTCTCACCGCGCTGCTTGCGCTGGCAGCTGCGCTCACACATGCAAAGCTCCAGCCGCCATGCACAATTCTTTTCGCCGCCAACGTCGGCGAAGAAGGCGAGGGCAATCTGCGCGGCATGAGACACCTCTTCCAGCGATCTCCTTACGAGGGCCGCATTCCCGCCGCGATTGCACTCGAAGGCAGTGGCACGGCCACCGTCGTAGACCGCGCTCTCGGAAGCCGCCGTCTGCGGGTCGCCATCACAGGTCCGGGCGGCCACTCCTGGGCTGACGCAGGCAGGCCCAACCCCATTCTCGCTCTCTCTGCCGCGCTGCTCGCCGTCTCCCGCCTCAAGGTTCCTGCAAACCCTCGCACCACGATCAACTGCGGCACCATCCACGGGGGCACCTCGGTCAACTCCATCCCGGAGTCCGCCACCGCCGACCTCGACCTGCGCTCGACTACCGCGCTCGAGCTCGACCGCACGGAGCTCGCCGTGCTCAACACGCTCACCAAAACCATTGAAGCTGTCGATGGCCTCCAATTCAACGCCATTCGCATCGGCGACCGCGCCGCAGGAGCGCTCGCCGCCAACTCCTCGCTGCTCACCAGCCTGCGCGCCGTGGACCGACACCTCAGCCTCGCCACCGACTCCCGCATCGGCTCCACGGACGCCAACCTGCCGCTCTCGCTCGGCATACCCGCTTTGGCCATCGGAGCCGGTGGCACCGGAACCGGCATTCACACCCTCGACGAGAGCTACGACCCGACCGGCCGCGACCTGGCTCTGCGCCGCATCCTGCTCCTCCTGCTGGACACCTGCGCCCTCGCTGCAGGCTGACGCCCCTCCCCCTTTTTCTCGCAAAGTCTTCATAAATATAGACTTAGCTTTGTACCTCCCTGATCCAAGGTTGTTAATGAGTAAGTTAACCATCGGCACCCCACTTTTGTTTCTTGCGCCATCGTTCCTATGCCCCGATTGCTGGCGTCACATAGACTCCGCTACCGCATCGAGCACGCCCAGGTCGTCTCACCCGGAGACTTCGCCCGCTTCCACGACCTTGGGATCATCGCCTCCATGCAGCCCTCCCACCTGCTCACGGACATGGCCTGGGCCGAGTCCCGCCTCGGCCCCCAGCGCATCAAGTACGCGTACGCCTGGAAGTCCTTCCTCAACCACGGCGTAACCCTCGCCTTTGGAACGGATTACCCGGTAGAGTCCATCTCACTCTTCAGGGGTCTCTACTCTGCTATTACCCGCATGAATGAGACCGGAACCCAGACCTTCCAGCCGCAGGAAAAGATCACCCTCCAGCAGGCGCTCTACGCCTACACGCAGGGCTCGGCCTTCGCCGAGAACGAGGAGAGGCTCAAGGGCAAGCTTGCACCCGGCTACCTCGCCGACATGGTCGTGCTGGACCACGACCTGACCACGGCCACCCCGCAGGAAGTCCTGCACACCAAGGTCCTGCGCACGGTCGTCGGCGGCCAGACGGTCTACCTCGCAGCGCATTAACTCGCAACTCACAAACTCATCACTCAAAACGGAACAGAGTCCCGCCGCTGCGTCGAATGACTCCGGGAAACCACTACAACGCATGCGACAAACAACAGATATTTGGCGTGCTATATTGCTTCCCATTCCAACTATAGGAGAGAGAATCCCCATGAAGACTAAGCTGATTCTTATCGCGGCCATCGCCGCGTTCGCGCCATTCGCCGCCACGGGGGCCATGGTGGACTCGAAAGCTGCTCAAGCCGCCGCCTGCGCCAAGGCGCAGGCGGATGAGAATATTGCTGCGGCCGACATGGCCAAGGCGCGAACCGACGCCGCGGCGGCTCAGGCCGAGAAGGCTGCGGCCCTTGCCGAGGTTCAGGCCGCGGCAAACGATGTGGAACAAAACAA
>Ga0302154_10001266_pt1 | contig 20932 bp, 28 predicted proteins | sample I_Bog_N2_3_FD_193507 | JGI IMG/M metagenome (GOLD analysis project Ga0302154, IMG submission 193507) | Peat permafrost microbial communities from Stordalen Mire near Abisko, Sweden - I_Bog_N2_3 | ecosystem: Environmental > Terrestrial > Soil > Wetlands > Peat | place: Sweden: Abisko, Stordalen... | reverse complement strand
TCGCCGCCGCCGACGATGGCCTGCCAGCCGCCGCCAGTCTGCCGGAACGAAATCAGCCGCGCCTGAACGCCCGACACCTGCTGAAGTTGCGTCTTGACGAACTGCGGGGTTCCCTGCGCCGTCGAAAGACCGGCCTGGATGACCTGGGCTTGATAGTCCTGGATCGTCTGCGCTGCCGCGCCCGGGACGCCCGTCGAGGCGTTCGTGAACGTCAGCGCGATTGTGCTGGGAACGCTTGATACTCGCGAGGTAACCGTGTTGACCGGAACTGCCCAGGTGCCCGCCGTCGTCGCGAGACAGTAGACGGGGGCTGTCACGCCGCCCGAGGGGATCGGGGTCGAGTCCTGAACCGAATACTGGTACGTTCCATCGCCAACCAGGAAGCCCTGATTGACCAGGAATCCAGGCGTCCCCGTGAACGTCACATAGACGCTCGTGTTCGACCCGATGCCCTGCTGGACGCCGTACACCTCGCCAAGCTGGATGACGATGGACGGATTCGCGGTGAGCGGGGAAATGCCGTTGAGCAAGTCCACTGCCGCCTGATCCTGGATCGATAGCGCGCCCGTGTCCGTGCTGGCAACATCTTCGATCAGCGTGCCCGGCAGGTTCGCGGTCAGGCCCGGGGCGATTCCGGTCGCCACCGCGATCAGTTGCGCGTTGAGGTCGGCCAGTGGCGTCGGGATCGCGCCTGCGGTGGTGATCGTTGGCATCAGGTGGCTACGGTGGCTTGGATGACGGTTCCGTCGAGGAAGACGACCGACAGGTTATAGGTCGGCGTCACCTGCGTATTGTCGCGGGCAACCGTCAGGCTGGCAAAGTACTGGGCGAACTGCGCTTGAATCTTCGCCACAGCAGCGTCCGGGGCGATTTGGGTATTCACTGAAACCTGGGAGGGCACTCCGGATTGCCCATATAGTGGCGATTCCCCGAGTTCGAGTTTCAGCGTCTGCACGAGTTGCGTCAGGCGGACATAGCTCGGCTCCGTGATTGCAACCCATGCGCCAGTGGCGTCGCGGCCCCAAATTCTCATACCAATGTCCCCGAATCGCCGGTAATCGACGTGGTGCCGGCCTTGTAGGTGCCGGGCAAGTGCTCATGGCTCGTGAAGTCCTTGCCGTTGATCGACAGGGAGCCCGTGATCGCGACCGCCGAGGAAATCGTCATTGTCGGCGCGGAGATGCTGAATGTCGTGCCGCTGGCAGAGAAATTACCCGTCAGGCTCAGGTTTCCCGTGATCGAGGTATTTCCGTTGACCGTCAAAGGCCCGTTGATGGTATTCGACGGACAGGTGATCGATAGCGCATTCGGGGCATTGATAGTGATATCGCCGCCGCTGATGACAATCGTCGTCGATCCCTGCTGAACCTTCACCTTTCCGCTGTCGATGGTGACGATAGAATTCCCGCCGAAGTCGCGCAGGACGGCACCATTCGGGGCATTGATGACGACCGCGTTCGGATCGATGGTTGCCCACGAGGCGTTGCCCACAGGGTGAAAGACCAGGGCGCCCAGGTTTGACGGGACAACCAGCGGCGCCAGCCCGGTGCCCAGGCCGGAGATGCCACCCATGCGCGCGCGCGCAGGCAGCGCATAGCCCTTGTCGCCCACCTGGATCGGCAGGCGAACGTAGAAGCTCTCCGCAATGGGGCATGTCACCTGCGGCAGCGTCTGACCATTGGTCGACACCTCGAACGCAATCGTCACCACGGCGCCATTGACCGCGACGACAGAGCACGGGAGCGCTTGGCCTTCGATCTGCTGGCTATCGGCTGCGCGCCCATCCACCATACGCGTCAGCGTCAGCGCAAGCTGTTTCTTGATGGCCGCGCTCATGAGGTCGTCCCGACATTCGAGGAGGCATCAATCACGGTCACCCAGGCGTCCGCCGTAGCCTGGCGGCTGTCTCCGAGGTGCCGGATGTTGTTCACCCTGAACGTACCCTGGAATGGGTTCTTGTTACGGTACTGCGAGAAGTTGTTCTCCGCGTTCACCGCGTTCGTGCCGGCCGGCATGGTCACGATGTCGCCCACCTTCAGGTCGGCCCGCAGGACGCACTTGAATTGGATGTTGAGCACGTCCAGCCACGTCGGCGCGCCGATCAGGTCGTAGTAGCTAATCGCCTTTGCGGCAGGGTCTTTCGTGCCGTCGTACAGGTAGAACCCGGCCGGCGTCTGAGTGATCTGGGCGCCCACGTAGGTGGTGCTGGGGATGATGGCGTGGCTGGTGTCGATGACGTACCGGGCAAACTGATCGAGCGTCTGATAGTTTCCGGGCTGCGTCTCCGTGTAGACAAGGGAATCACTCAGAGTCCCGGTGATGACTGCGCCAGGGTACGCGGTTTGTAGGGTCTGGGTGATCGCTGTTTGCAGCGTCGTTCCCTGAAGCCAGTTCCATGCGAGATTGACCGGCTGCGCCTGCGTGCCCGGCTTGTACGCTACGATGATTTCGAGCGATGTTTCCCGGCCCTGCCAGTTACCCCAGCACTGGACAACTTGGCCCTTGAGCAGCAGCCCGTATTGAGCGGGATTCGCCAGCGGAAGCCCCTTCGCCATGCCGCCCCAAAACTCGACGTTGGCGCCTCGCGGGCCACTCGCATCGGTGTTCGCGGTCGCAAGGTTCGAGGACTGCTGGATGTCGGCGTAGTTCACGCCTGACACCTTGATGTGCGCATTGGCCGCAGGGCTTCCGTAGGCATAGGCGGGAATGTCGAACTCGACTTTCAGGGCCGCGCCATTGTTCGAGCCGTCAGGGTTCTGGCTCACGTACTGCTTCAATACGGTGCCGTCGTCCTTCGTCATGCGAAGCCAGTACGATCGCATATCAGCCGCCCACTTCGAAGTTGCCCGTGGACACGCGGTAGACCAACTTTGTAGTGAAATACCCCAAGGTTATCGAAATGCCGTAATTGTCAGGCGAGCCGACGACGGGACGAATCAGCGCCAGCGTCTGCGAGGTGTCATAGATCCACACGTAGTAGTCCTGCCGGTACGTGTTGAATCGACAAATGGCGACGTACTGCTGCCCGTCCAGGGTCAATTGAAACTGGAAATTGGCGCTTGGAGACGGCGCGAATGCAACTAGGGTGGCAGCCATCAATCAGGCCCTGTTCCGCTGCCCTGCGCCGGCGCAGGCTGGTTTGTGGTGGCGTTGCCGATGGCCGCGCTCGGCCCGCTGTTGGTCGGCGGATTTGGCACAGGCAGCCCGCCGTCCAGCTTGGCGTATAGATTCGCGAATGCCGTGTCTGCCGCCTGTTGCGTGATGAGCGGCTTCACGAAGTCGAGTTGAAACACGCCCTGCACCTTCTTGTCCCCCGCGTTGCTGATGTCGCGGAGCGTGGTGAACAGGCAATCGCTGTAGATCGTGGCCGGCGTGGCAACCGTGAACGTCCCGCCAGCGAGAATGTGCGCCGTCAGTTGTTGCTGAATCCGAGTGATCGTGGATTGGATCGACTCGTAGTTGTTCGAGTCCGTGCGCGCCGGGCAAATCATCTTGAGGCTGATCTTCAAAGCCTGCTGGAGCATGGCGTTTGCAGCCATGTTCATGGACGCGAACGGGTATTCGGCCGGCGAGAAATCCACCAGCGTGCCACCCGGAAGCGGCTCGAAGTGCGCGAAGTAGTCGCCCAGGTTCGGATAGTTGACAGTCTCGATGCCCTCAGTGAGCGCGAGAATCGTCATCTGCCCGTTGTTGACGTTGTTGTTTGCGATGCCACCCACCAGCACGATAGGGGCCAGTTGATACGAGCGACGAAAGTCCTGGATCGACATGGATCAGCCCCCGCCCAGCGCCGCAACGGTCTGCTGCGCGTTGCCGCCCGTGTTGTTCTGGATCACGATCTTGACGCCACTGACATAATTTTGCGTCTCTTTGGGCGCGTATTTCAGCCAGTCGGCACCATGGCCCTTGTGTTTCGCGTCGCCATTGATATCAAAGTCCAGATTTCCCGGCCCCCAGTTGTATGCCGCGAGTGCCTTTTGCTGGTCTCCGTTGTACTTGTCGAGAAGTTTCTTCAGGTAGCGCGCAGCCGCATCGGCAGATTGCGCAAAGTCCCAGCGGTCTTTGATCCCGTACTCCGCAGCCGTGCCGGGCATGAATTGGAAATCACCGCCCGCCCCCGACTTGGATAGGCCATTGTTCGCGCCCCGGCCACTCTCCATTGACCAAACATTGTCCAGCAGACCAGCAGGTAGCGCGTACTTGCCCTCGAATGCCTTCACGGCGGCGGCCTTGTTGGCATCATCGGTCGGGCCGGAATTGATGCCTAGAACGTTCTGCCACCATGACCCAGAAGGCGTCTCGGCTGGCGCGAAATTCACCTTGTCGTTATGCGAATTGTCGATGAACGGCAGGAAAATTGTTTCCATTGCCGCTGCCGCCCCCTTGAGGCCGCGCATGAATCTTCCGATGTCAGATTGAAACTCGTCGCTTACCAGGTAGTCTGCCGCCTTCGCGATCCCGCGCGAGAAGGCATCCAGCCATTTCGCCAGATCATGGTTCGCCAGGAAAGTATCGATGCTCTTGGCGACAGCCGTGGCGAAGTCTTCCAGCTTCGGCGCGAGCACGGCAAGGTGCTTGATGAGCGAAGTCTCAATGACCTGCCCGGCGCGGTGGATCGCCACCAGGAACGATTGCCAGTCCTGATTGACGGAATCGTCAACCTTCAGGGATTCGCGATCCTTCTGGTATTGCGCGATGGTCTTGGAAAGCTCCTCGCGGCTCAACTTTGACAGCCGGCGCAGGTCGTCCATGCTCGCGAAGGCGGTCAGGCCCATCGCGTCAGCCGCCTCTTTCTTGCCGCCAACGGCGTTGAACTTGTCAACCAGCTTCGGTAGGATTTCAGCCAGCAGCGCGGCCGGGTCTTTGCCAGCCGCATTCACGCCTAGTTGACCGAAGCGGTATTGCTGGCCGTAGCTCGACTGAGCCTCGGCGATGCCGCCCAGCATTGATTCCGGGTCGATGTACTTCCCGAAGTTGACCTGTGCGGCGCGAAGCTCTCCCGAGTCGATCCCAAGGCCCTGCGACTGCCGGCGCGCGTTGGACGCAGAGGATGCCAGCGCCCCCAGCCCGAAACCGCCCGCCAGGCCGCCGATGGTCATCCACTTGGCGAAGTTCAGCGCCGCCCGGCCGGTGCTCAGGGCAACGTCGGCCGTCCACTTGGCGATTTCCTTGTTCGCCTTGACCGCATCGGCGCGATCTTTCTTGCGCTTGAGTTCGACACGGTTTTCCTCCGCGACACGCTTCTTTTCGGCCTCGGAGTCTTTCTTCGCCTGATCTTCGGATTCCTTGGCAGCCTGCTTGCGCTTGGCGCGCTTGCCATCCACAGCCTTGGTTTCGGCAGCGGCTTGCTTCGCGCCAGTCTTGGCGGCCTTCGCCTGCGCCTTGTCCAGGTCGCCTACGTCCGAAATCGCATCCTTGACGGCGGCTCCAAACGCAGCAAACGCGGCGGCAAACTTTTTGAAGCTGCCGTCCTGAACATCGATTTCGATAATCTTGCGCTGGGCCATCGCGGTATTGTCGCCTTACATGCCCTTGCGGGAAAGCGCCTTGAGAATGTGCCGCTGTCGAAACTCCTGAGCATCGGAAAACTGCGACGGCGCATCAATACTCATGAGTTCCTTGAACCACACGGTTTGCAGGTTCGTCAGGAGATGACCGATGAGCGTTTCTTCGTCGTAGGTTTTTCCGGCGTCGAGGTCGGCAAAGAACTGAGGTACTCCGAAAAGTCCAAGGATGTAGCCTGCCAGCCCCTCGGGGAGCCCGCCGCCAGAAGGGAATGCTCCATCAGAGTCTTCGGCCCAACGCGACAGGCTAGAAAGAAAAAACAAAGCGACGAAATGACCTCGGCGTGACTGTCTTCGTCCAGAATCTCGCGCTTCAGGGCGAGTTCCAGCGGGATTTTCTCCCATCCGTTCTCGCCCGCGTAGGCAACCTGCGTCAGCCTGGAAATCTCGTTGATGAGGCCGCTTTGCACGCCCGCCGCGCCATCCCATGTGCCCAGCTTGATCGCGGTCTGCTTGAGCACCGGATAGGCCAGTTGCGGGGCCGTCATGGCGACGTGGCGCGGATCATATCCGCCGAAGACCTTGGAGTATGTCTCGCCCAACTCCAGGCAGAATTGCTCGAAAATGACGCGCGCCAGGGGCAGGCTGTAGACGTGCGCTCGCCCGTGCTTGGCAGTATCCACGGGGAAGACCAGTTTCAGGTCACGGGTGATTTCCATGCGGCCTCAAAAAGAGAAACGCCACCGGGGCGCGGTGGCGTCATTGTAGGGCGATCAGCGCGGGTTAGGCGCTATCCCACAGGGACTGGTTGATGTAGTAAATCGCCTGCATCTTGACCACGAAACTCGGGGTATTGCCGTCGAACGTCAGCGCGTCCATTCCCGTGATGATCGCGCTTTCCAACTGCCAGTTGTCCAGCGCGGCCGAATCCGGGATGACGTTGATCGATCCCATGGTGCAGTCCGTCTCGATTTGCTGCTTGTAGGCATCGGCGAGGTTCTGCGAGCGCACGAGGTGCATCGTGATTTCGGCCATGACGTAGGGTTCCGGGCTGCCCACGCCGCCCGTCATCGTCGGCAGAAGCTGGCTCATGGCCCCCTGGAACGAAAGCGTTACCGCCTCCTTTGTCATGTAGGGGCTCGTGACCGTCAACTCCGGGAAGTCCGCGAAGACTACGGAACAGCGGAGCCGGTTTACGACGCCTTGGGCGACAGGTGCAACCATGCTGATTCCTTATGCCGTGGGCAGGTTCGAGGCCACGATGGTGAAGACGATCTTCTTGAAGCCGCGCTTCGGGACGATGGTCACGGCGTAGCCGGCATATCGACCGATTGCGTAGTCCCCGGGGTTTTGCGCGACGTAGGTCGAGAACGGCACGGCAGTCACCGTCGCGCCCGCATTGATCATCCCGAAACTCACACCATTGTTCACCGTCTGCTGGAGCTTCTTTTGGCCGCCATTGATGCCGGGCTGGTCAAAATAGACGGGGTTCGTCGGGTTGTTCGAACCGTTGATGATGTAGTTCGACAGGTTCAGGTCGCATTGGATTTGCGTCCAATCCACGCCGTACCAGTAATTCCACGGGTTCAGGTCGCCCATCTGCCCGTTGATGATGAGCGTATTGCTGATCCCGCCCTCCGCGCCCGTGCCGATCCAGTTCAGGCCGGCGGCCGTGAACGTGGTGATCTGCGGGCCGGTGAGCGTGCTGTACGGCGTGACGCCCGACACAAAGCGGAAGGACAGCGGGGCAACCAGCGAGGTCGAGCCCGGCGAGGTTGCCAGTTGGACGTAGAAGTCGGCCGCGCCGCTGAACTCGGCGCTGGGTGCGCTCGGGCTCTCCAGCGTCAGGTACATGGACTTGATCGGAACCGACGTCCAGTTGGTGTACGTGGCCGGCGTGGTCTGCTGGTGGAAATAGACCCTGCTCGTGGTGCTTTCGTACTGTTTGGCGAGCGTGGGGGCGGTGGGTTCGGTGTCCCACTCCATCGGCCACAGGTAGCGGTAGAACCGCAGCGACGGGCTTGCCAGGTAGGCGCTCAGCGCAGTGACGCCCTGGGCTGCCGTGCCGGTGCCAAGCTCGTAGACGTAGACCGCCTGAATCGCGCCCTGGCCGAAAAACGTGTTGCCCATCGAGGCAAGTTCGTTGACGGCGTTGAGCGTGAAGAAGCCGGCGACGGTTTCGGTGCCCGGGTTCGTGGTCAGCGGGTAGGTAAAGCTGGTCGTGCTGACGTAGGTGCACGCAAACGTGCCATCGTAGCCCGTGGGCGTGGCACCGGAAATCGTGCCCAGCACGGTATCGCCGGCCGGGATCGTGTGCGCCGCCGCCGTGGTCACCGTGACGACGTTCGAGGCCCACACGATGGACGTGATCGTCAGCGGCGTCTTCAGGAGCGAAGTCAGGTCGGATAACTGCGTGAGCAGCGAATACGTGCCCGCCGTCAGCGTGGTGCCGCCCTGGGAGACGAATGCGCCAGTCTGCTGCAGGAGGTTCGGCGCGGGCGCAACCTGCTGGTAGACCGTGCAGTCAACGATGTTATTCGACATGGGCTAGGCCCCTCGCTTAGTCGTAGCTGACAGAAACCACGCCGCCCGTGCCGACCGTCAGGACGATGCCCGTCGCGCAAGGGAAGTCCACCGGGTAGATGCCCACGGTCTCAGGGATGGCGAACACCAGATTCGAGGCGGCTACCGCGCCAGTCGTGGCGCAGTCGCTGACGCTGCCAATCGTGGATGCCGCCGTGTTGACGATGACCTTCGAAATTCGACCGGCCGTCGCCTTGATGATGCTGGCGCCTGCGGTCTTGTTGAGGACGCTGGTAGAGCCGGCGCCCGTCAGCAGGTTACCGGTCTTGTCCATTTGCAGCGGGGCCTGCGAAAAGCCGGCGCCGTTCGGAATGGTTGCGACGGTTACGGGAATCGGGCCTTGGGGCATGGTCTATCCTTCTGAAGTCGTACTTCGGGGTGTTGTGGCATTCTAGGCGGAGTGCGCTTTCGCAGCAATTCGACTAGCCTTCGGAAACTGTGATGAACGCTTCCAGGATCAATTGGCGGGCAATATCTCGCGTGCGGGATTGGAGATAGTTCACGTCCACGGTCATGGATTTCTGCTGCGCGATGATCGCGAATTCAGGCTGGGGCTTTTTCAAGTCAACCGGCACGAGCGGCGTCATCGTCCCATAGGGCGCATCGTCCGGCATCGAGTTCGCCAGGATGGCCGACTGAAAATCGAGCGCGTCATTGTTTCGGCAGCCCCACAGGGTGAAGACCACGGTTTCTTTGCAAAGCTGCGCCTGGCCGGACAGAGAATCCACCAGCGGGGCCATCGTCAGTGCCTGCGTGCCCTGAATATCCGCCGTGATGTAGGGCGGAATGAGATTCATTGGGGACAGGTCGGACGGGTAGATTGGCAGGGCTGTCGTGCTCATCGCCATCCAAATAGGCAGCGAGTTTGAGACGATGGTGCCGTTGGTCAGAACGTCGGCCGGCGTGGCGACGATCTGGCTGGCCTCGTAGGGCAGCACAGCCACCCCGGCGTAGTGCCAGAGGTCGGATGTGTCGTACCTCATGTTCTGCGACGAGAACGCGGCCAGCGAGCCATTTGGCAGCGTCATGAAGAACAACTCGGTGTCCGCCATGTCGGAGAATTCGAGAATCTGCTGCTCGGCCGTGAAGATGACCGTCTGCCGCGATACCGTGCTGTCGAGGTTCTGCTCCGTGCGCTGGGACAGGTGCAGGCTGCCGGGCGCGGTGAACGTCAGCGAGGGATCGATCACGTTCGGGTTCAGGCTCGCGGTGGGCGCCCAGAACACATAGCCATCCGCAGGCAGGATCAGCCGAGAATACTTCGTGAACGTGAATTGCTGCTGCTCCGAAATCTGATCGACGCCAGCTTGCAGTACGGCGCCCTTGCCGGCACCCGCCATGGCTGCGCCTTGTTGGAGCGTGGTCATTTCTCGACCCAGGCCGATAGGGAGTCACGTAGGATCATGGTGTCCTCGAAAGACGGCCTGCGCGCGCCCCGCTGGAATTTGCTCTTGCGGTGGTTGATGCCCTTCAGTGCGGCCTGGGTGGGCACGCCGATTAGCCCGGCACTCTCCACTTCGCCAGTGTCCAGCCACTTCTGGAACATTTCCCGGATGCGCTCGCACCCTTCGTAGTAGGGGTCTTCTGGCACATGCCCGGCTCCCGTCAGGTCTTCAAGCGCACCCTCCAGGCTTTCCGCGAGCACGTTCGAAATCTCTTCGGCGTGAATCTCGTAGAAGCCCCGGAAAAGGTCATACTTGGCCTCCAGAATCTCCGCGAGGTCGCCAGTGGTGATCCTGTCGTCCAGGTGCGGTACGTCAATGACACCCAGGGCCAGCTCAGTCATGACAGTCCATACACTCCGGGGCCGCACTCACCCAAGATGGCAATCGCGCGCCGGCCAAACGGGTCAGCCATCGTCTGCAAATCCCACAGGCTCAGATTCGCCAGTTGCGTGCCCACGGTGAGCGTGGTTGAAGTCGCCTGATCGGAGGTGGCCGACACTACGCCCGGGACGAAGTTTCCGATCTTGTAGGCGGTGCGCAGGCCGCCAAAGAAGCAACTCCCCGGCTGGTCGGGCTGGTAATTGAGCAACAGCGAGACGCCGAGGTTATAGACGCAGGCCGTGTACAGCAGCCCGCTCATGCATTGCATTTCACACGGCACCCACGCCAGCGCATACGTCAGTGCGTCCTGAAACCCGGGATCATCGGCCGGCATCGCGTCCGTGGTGATCCCCGCGACGTTCTGGCAGAAGGTCGTGAAGCCGGAAAGGGTGGGCGCGAGGTCGGGCATACTCAGTTACGGCGCGAGTTCTTGCGCGGCTTCATGCCTTCGCGGTTGACCTGGATGGTGCTCTTTTGAAGGTCTTGCGTATCGACGCCAGGGCGCGGCTGCTCGACCACTGCGACCTCGAAATTGCTGGCCGTGGCGCCGGCTGCCTGCGCCTCTTTGGCGGCGACAGCATCGCCGCCCAGGGCCGCCGCCGTGCGATGCTCCAGGGCGCGCGCAATGGCGTTGGAGTCAATCTCCGACAGGCCGGCGCGGATCGCGTCCAGCGGGATGACCTTCTCCGAGAAGATCAGGCCCGAGAAATGGCGGTCGCCATTGACCTTGGAGGGCTTGACTGCCCCGTAGGACTCGAGCTGCTTGATGATCGCGGACTCCTGCTGAGGTTCCTCGTGAGGAACCTTGTACTGCGTTCCCGGCGAAATGATGCGTTCGTAGACGCGCTCGTCGCCAGGAATGCGGTAGTTCAGGTGGTGCGGGCGCGGCGTTGCGTTGCAGACGTACAGGCTCATGGCGTTGTCTCACTCATGGTTGCGGGCCTCAATATTACCGCACAGCGGATGGAAAAACGCCCCGGTTTGTGGCCGAGGCGAACTCACGGAGAGTGAGGGAGACAACCAAGAATCAGAAGCCAGCCGAGAGGATCGTGACAACTTCCGGGCGAATCGCCCATGCCGGCGTCACGCGGATTTCGGACAGCACGTCCACGGCGCCACCAGGCAGCGGAACCGTGATTTCCTTCGGAGCAACCATGTCGCACAGTTGAACGACCGCCGAGGTCATGCCAGGCGACAGGTCGGCGAACACGTTGGTATTGATGCGCGAGCGGCCAACCGGCTTCTTCAACTCGGGCATGTTGATGATGATCGCGTCCGTGGTGCCGCCGCTGCCGGCGTTGATGAGGGTGTCATCCACCGTGAACGTGATCGTGTCGCCGTTGCGCTCCAGGATGTTCTCGACCACGCCAGCCGTGGTCTCGACGCCCGCGCCGTTGCGCTGGAACTGCGTCAGTTGCACGATGCTCTGGTATTGCCACGTAGCAATCACGCGCTGCGGAGCCATGATGTTGATGCGAACATTCATGCCGATCTGATTGGTGCGCACCTTCAGCGCCGAAATCAGCGAAACCAGGTACAGCGCCATCTGGCCGTTGTCGTAGGTCGAAACCGTCGTGTTGCCGTTCGAGTCGGCCGGCAGGTTCGCGGTCGTCGCGCCCACGGTGTTCAGCAGGCCCTCGCCTGCGCCGCCCATGCCGAACAGAGCCGCCGTGCGGATTTGCTGGAAGATGGCTTGGCGCATCGCCAGGCGCTGGGCATCGGCCAGCGACACGCCCCATTCGCCGGCCTGCTGGATGTCGTGGTGGTCGTACTCGGCGCGCGCACGCATCAGGTACGTAGGCGTCGAAATCATCTTCGCCTCGACAACCTGACTCGGAAGCTGGTTGTATGCCGTCTGACCGGCCGCGATCTGCGTGCGAACCTCGATGGCCTTTGCATAGACCTGAAGATCGCCCACGCCCAGGCGCGGCATCACTTCGCCGCCCGCGAGAGCTTCGGTGAAGCCGGACACTTGCTGGTACTGAAGGATCAGTTCCGGCATCGTGTAGGAAGGATGCGCCTGGATGTAGGCCGGGAAGATGCTTGCCATGGTGGCTTGTCCTTACAGTTGAACGATGGCGCAGGCGTTGCCCGACGTGACCCAGGTTGCGACACTGGTGGCGCTGGTGTAGCTCACCGTCTTGCACTGGCCGGTCTGCACGCTGAGGATTTTGATCGGCAGGGCGGCAACCGAGTCATAGGCCACAATCTTCTGGTTCGTGTAGTCCCAGGAGACTTGCTGCGTGATGAGGCCGCCGTCCAGAGAAATCAGCGCAGGATCGATGGCGAGGACGAGGCGCGCGCCGGCCGAGACGCCCAGGCGGTAGAAGTTGACCTGGCCACCCACCAGCGACACCGGAACCGGCGACTGCGGCGAGCTGATCGCGGCGCCGTTCTGGTCGAAGACCGCGAAGCCCGTCAGGTTGGTTTGTGCCGTTGCGCGACCCACCGGGTTGCCCAGGGCGTTGAAGCCACCGGCCGCGATGTTCTCCTGGATGCCAACGCCGCCGAACATGGCGAGCGTTTCGGTCGATGCCAGCGTGCCGCCAGCGAGGCGGAAGCGAGAAACCGGGTCATCGAACGCGGTGCCCTGGATCAGGCCGGTAGCCGTGACCGAGAACAGGCCCGCTGCGTTGGTAGTCGCAGCGGGGTTGAATGCGACAGAGGTGGCAGACATTTAGATGGTTCCCTTTTGCTTCGCCTTGAGGATGATTCCGCCATCTGCGAGTTGGGCAGGCGCCTTGAAATCAGCGCACCATGCGCCGGCGCGCCCGGCGTAGGTGGTCACGTTGTGGCCGGTGTCCGGGTCGACGCGGCGGATCGCGCGCAGGCCGTCGCCGGACGCGGCGCCAATGAAGTTCGAGGCGGTTGCAGCGTCAGCGTAGATCGCGGCCTCGGCCATGCTGAACGCGACCTCGTCCTTGATCGCCGCGAGGTCAGCCTTCGCCCAGGTCTTGGAGTGCGGCTGCATCTTGCGCGCGAGGCGAATGCGGTAAGGCCTCGGAGTTTCGCCATCCATCGGGCGCGGGGCCGAGAGGGAGTGAAGCTGGTAGACCGAATCGGCGCGAGCCTGACTGTCGGCCATGGCTTCCGGGTCGGCGTCGGCCTTGCAGTCTTCCTTGTCCATGGCGTCCTTCTTTGCCTTCTCTTCGGCTTCCTTGTCGTCGGCGTCCTTCTTCGCGTCCGCCTTGACCTTTTCCTCTTCGGCGTCCTTGCGGGCCTTGTCGGCCTTTTCCTTCTCTTCGGCCTCTTCCGCATCCTTCTTCGCGTCGGACGCGGAGTTCAGCGTCGGGGCCGGCATGTTCTTCTCGACCGAATCGAGGCGGGCGTGCAGCTTGCTCGTCGAATCGGCCATGGCGGAAATCGCCGTCATGATGTCGTTGAGCGACAGTTCGGTCTTACCCGTCTTGTCGTCGCTGGTTTCGCCTGCCATGGATTGAACCTCTTTCAGTTGATCGACTTGAACGCCCATTGGCGGGCCACCTTTGTCCCAAACTCCCAATTCGCATACTGCGAGGTGGTCAATCAGAACAGGATTGCCCTCGATCAGGAGGGGCGAATCATCTTTGAGCGGTACTTTAACATTCCCGCTAGATTCAGCAAATACAGCGTTCGGGGACGTGCTCAATTGGACGCTCGCCATATGCTTGGCGGCGTCCATATCGATGATGCGCGCAATACCCCAAACCTCATCGCCCTGAATATAGGGCAGCATGATGGTGCCCACGATCTGCTTTGACAGCGATTCGCCGTCCAGCATCGGGCCTTCCGTATGCAGCCAAATGACCGGCAGGCCATTGCAGCGCGCCAGAAAATCCGGGGTGAGGTAGATCGAGGGGTCGCGCCATGCGTGCTCATCGTGGGCGCTGCGGTAGCTGTGCCCGGTGCCCGTGATCCGCAGAGCGAAGTAAACCGATCCGGAGAACGGCTGCGGGCTGGGCAAATCCCCGTCGCGGACTAGGGTAGCAACGTCGAGTTCGGTATGAGCGGCAGCGATTCGGAAGATTCGGGGGATTCCGGGATGGAGCGGGAGCGGGGCTTCTTCTGGCTTGCACCAGGCGTATCCGGTGCTTTCTTCGCAGAGCGTGACCTCAAACTTTTCCACTCCCCGGGCCAGGAACGTAGCAAATCCTTGATCTTCGTGAATGCGTGTGAGGGGGCCTTCGTAGGAATACCCTGATTCTTCGCGGGTTTCGCGGCGGGCTGCTTCTTCCGGGCTTTCTCCGGGTTCGATTTTTCCGGCCGGGAATGCCCAGGTTCCTGCATGGTCTCCACCTTCACCCCTTCGCAGTAGCAGCGTTTCCCCGTCCGGGGTAATGAACATGATCCCGGACGCATGCGCGCCGGTCGGGTTCGGGTTAGTCTGCTCGGCCATCCGCTCAATTGTGCCTTACGCGGCCTTGGCAGTCGATTTCACGGGCAGGGCGTACATGCCGGCCTTTGTCAGAAACTCCGGGGGCAGGCGACTCAGGGAGAAGAGATACTGCGCGCTGCACGAACAGTAGACCTCCTCCCCCACCGCCGTGATTTCGTCGTAATACCCGTTCGGCCCGGCTTTCATCAAGCCCTTCTCGATGGCCCAATTTCCCCGGATGGCGTAGATTTTCTCATCCCGAGCCTTGTGGGTGTCCCGATAGTCGTAACCGGGGCGCCGCCAGGGTGAGTGCCAAATCAGCGCGATGGCGCCCGCATCGGTGGCCGTGATGTCGCGGATGGCTCCAATCAGTTTGTGGGTCTGGTCGATCACTACCCGGCGCTCGATGAACGTCATCTGAGACAGCGGCTTGCGAATGGCATCCTTCTCAGCCTGCTTGTCCACCGCGCGCGAGCCACCGACGGGGATTGAGGTCGCCCACCCCTGAAACCGCCGCAGTGTCGTGCTCACCGCCTCCTGGCGGTTCAGGCTGATGAGGTTCGCGCTCGCCATGATTCGGCGGTCGAGTTCCTTGCGCAGCTTCGGCTTGACCTTCTCCAGCGTATAGCGCGACACCTCAGGCATGGAGTTCAGGATGCCGGCCTTCGTGACCAGGTGCTTGTAGCGGTCGCCCAGGACGCGCTTGAGTTCGCGCTCCGTCTCGGCCGGGGGCTTGAGTTGCAGCAGAGCGGCGCGGCGGATTCGGCCCACCCATTGGTCAAGTTGAGCCTGCGAGGTGAAGCCGAACGCCTGGAAGTGCGAAATTGCTGCGCTCACCTCCTGGTAGAAGGTCGGCGCCTTAGTCGCCATGAAGCGCCTCATCCATGCGATTCCTCTTGCTGCGGTTCTCGGATCGTGTGATCACCCGAAGATTGTCTTGGACGTGAAGGCCGCGAACACTGGCGCCATTGATCGGAACGATGTGATCCACCTCGTGACGAACCCCTGTTTCCTGGGTGAGTCGAGCTGCCTCCTTGTAGTATTCAAGCATCTTCTTTGGGTCAGCCCATGCCGGTGTCTGCTGCAGAACCATCCCGCGACGCATGGCATTTGACGCCAGCACCCATATTTTCCCGCCTCCGTCATACCAGCGCATATGCGATTCTTTCTGCATCGCGGCACCCCTTGGTGTCATCCGGTACTCACGCTGCCTTTCGCGTACTGCCGCTGGGTCTTTATCCCATTGAATCTTCGCCCTTGTTCGCCAGCGCTCCCTGTTGGCATCCACCCTTTCAGGGTCATGATTTCGCGCATACTGCCGCTCGCTTGAGCACTGTCGACAATGGCTGTGGTGACCATCCTTTAGCTCGGCCCTCTTGCGAAACTCGGAAAATAGCTTGAGGATTCCGCAACTACTGCATGTTTTACCCGCCTTTGTCTGAGGAATCGCCGTCTTCATCACCGGGGGCTGCGGGAGTTGGTGGGACGTATTCTGCGAGCGCGTCATAGTCAATGATCAATGAGTTTGTGAATAGCTCATCCATGCCGGATAGAGCTTCTGCAAACCATTGTACGACGTTTGCCCGATTGACGGGGTCGACGACGGGAGCGAGCGCATTCAGAACATCAGTCATCGCCTTGAGTTTCTTCGCATTGCGCTCGGTCTTGACCGATTCCTCTTCTTTGATGAGGTCGGGCCACTCGCTGGCGAACAGGTCGCATGTCGCGAAGAACCACGTTTTGTAGTCTTTGCCGGCCAGTTCTTCCGGGTAGGCGTTTTGCAGCGCAGCAAAGAATTCCGGGTTCCACGCCCGGTGCATGGTGATCTTGTCGAAGAACTCGTAGAGCGGGTTCGTCTGCGTGCGGATGGCACTGATCGTCTGCACCACGGCCATCATGTCTTGATCGCCGCTGGCGAGGCCCTTGGCGAAGCTCTCATCCTTGATGAGGATCGCTGGCACGTCCGTGGCCGCCGCAATGTCGGCGATGATGTTGTCCCGCGCCATGGTCAGCGCGCCATCGATGTTCTGTAGGTTCAGCGACTCGATGGCGTCATTCTGGCCGATGGACAGAACCTGATTGTTGCCGCCCTCCTTGAGCAGGTTGCGCTTGCGGCCGGTCGCCTTGTCCATGAGATTTGAGACGATGCTGCCGTTTTGCTGCACCTTCTCGATGAGCAGGCCCGCCTTGGACGCCACCATGTCGTTCTGGATCATGGTGTTGATGTACGACTTCATCGGGTACAGCGCGCGCAGGAAAATCGAGCGGCCCGAGAAGCTGAAGCTGGACGACTGGTAGTCGAGGTAGACCGGGGTGCCGTGGAACACCGTGCGCGTGCGGCTCGAATGGTACGGCTGCCCGGCCGCCGTAATGTCCTGATTCGGCTTCTGGAAGTCCGGCGCGTTCGGGTTCTGGTTCGTGACGATGGAGCCCGACAGGTTCAGCGGGTCGAACGTGTTGAAATACAGATCGGGCTGGCTCGCCAGACTGAACAGGTCAATCGGCTTGTCCGTGGGCACGTCCGGCAGGCCAAAGGCCACGGCACCGGCCCCATAGGCGCGCGACAGGTGCATGACGTCGCGGACGTGGTTGTCTACGCCCAGGCGCTCGTGCTCGTCGGTGAACGCCTTCACCAGAACCTCTTCTAGCGCGCCCGGGACATTGATCTTTCGGGGTTCGCCGATGGCAAGGGCCACCGGTTTTTCGACCACCTTGCCGCCAAGAATGTGGCAAGTCCACAACAGCTTGCAGGTGGAGTATCCGGGGATCGAACCCGGCACAATTTCGTCCGCGCACAGAATATCCATCAGCCCGGAGGTAACGCTAGTTGCGCTGGAAATCGAAATCATGCTCATGGCGTGGATTCTCGCAGGAATGGCTGGGCTAGCCTAGGGCGGAGGATTCTGCCAGCGCCAGGGCAATTGAATACGTCGCACAGTCAAGTAAGTCATCCTCGCGCTTGTAGGCGTCCTTGTCGCCGATGCGGAAGCGGGTTATCTGGTTCATGAGGTGATTCTCGGTGCGGCCCTTCCACTCCACCAGCTTTTCCAGGGCATGGCGGCTGATCTTCGCCTCACCGCGGTAGGCTGGGCCGCCCGCGATCAGCGCGCGCTCATCCTTGCCCTTCATCATGAGGTCGGAGGGGATCGCCTGGATAGGCCAGCCCTTGGACTTGGCCTGCTGGATCAGGACGATGCCCCCAGCCGCGTCCTCAGCGAAGATGCCCAGCGATCCACTACGGGCGCCGCATTGCTTTGCAAGCTCCTCGCAGCGGGCCAGAACCTTCGGCGCCAGGCTCTCCAGCATGGCTGCGTCGATGCTGTGCATTTCATAGTCGAGCCACACCATTTTGTGGCCGTGGTATCGGCTGACGGAGCAATACAGGACGCCCGTCGCATCGTTGTTCGTGCCCGACTTCGCGGCGCAATCCATGATGGCGAATACGGCATCGCACTTCGTGGGATAGCCCACCGGCATCTTGTCTTCGTCAAGGAAGTATTCAGCTTTGAAGAATGTAGCTGAATCCCAGCTCACAAACTCGGCGGCGAACTCCTGTTTCCAGACGAGCGGATGCACCTTCATGCGCTCGGCCTCCAACTCGTCGGGTGGGACGTAGGGATTGGTCGAGGTCGGGGCGTGGAATTGCTTGAACCCTAGTTCGGGGTCGTGCCACGCCTGATAGAAGAAGTTATCCGGGTTCACCCCGTTCGGCGTCGAGAACAGCCAGAATGTCCCGCGCGTGGTCAGGAGGGTAGGCTTGATCGAACGGCGCCAGATTTCCAGCATCTGGCCGTCCTTGGAGAACGCGGCCTCATCCATCAGGCCCATGTGATACTCGCGCCCCCGGCCGGCCAGGTGGTTGTCCGTGGTCGCCCAGAAGTCCAGGAAACCGCCCGTCGTGGTGCGCATCTTGGCGTCATTCTTCGCCGCGATCCGCTTGATGGGCAGGAGCATTTCGTACAGCTCATCCCAGGGTTCGGCCCACTGCTTGTGCTCAGGCGTGAAGATTCCGACCTTGCGACCCTTGGCTGCAGCGTTGCCTGCGAGACAGGTCAGGAGCTTGGTTTTGCCCCATCATATTCGTCGGCCGCAACATACTATGTTGAGCCGACTCCTCCTTTCAAAAATGTCCACCTGGCCGGCGTGGAGCGTGGGAAGAACGACGGTAGGCATTAGATGGTGCACCCTTCGTGGAGAAGCCGCTTCGCTTCAATGTAGGCCTCGTGCGCCTGGATGGCGGTCTCGAATCGGCCAAGGAACTTCCGCGTTCCGTTCGGTAGTTTGATTTCCGACTTGAACCCACCGCGCTCGATATCAACGCCGGCACCAAGCAGGCCTGTCGAGTTCTTAGGCATGGCGCGCCGCATGTTCTGAGAGTTCATTCGCCGGGTAGCTGGGCGCAGATTGTCCAGTCGGTTGTTCAGCGGGTCGCCGTCTCGATGATCCACTAGGGGCGGCCATTCTCCGTAGGTCATGAACCACGCCAATCGGTGGCCCCGATATAGGCGGTAGTTGATGCCGATCAGGTAGAGCCATACATCCACCGCGCTACCGCCCGTGCCGGCCCTGGTATGGATGAATGCGCCCCCGGCTTTTGAACCTGCCGCCTCACCTCCGCGCGACTCTCGCCAGGTAAACAACCCCTCGTCGGGATCGTATGTAAGAAGTCGATGCGCTTGATCGAATGTGATTAGTTCGGCCATGCGCCAGTATAGCGCAGTCTTTCCCTAGTCTGGCATCCCGCCGCGAATATCAACGCCTTCGCGCTCGCCGGATTCACCCATGGATTCGATGGCGGATGCCATTCTCATGGGGGCCTCTACAGAATCATTTGCCATCCGGGTAAGTCTAGAAACCGACTTCAACCGCTCGATGGTCTTTTCCTCAAGCATCGCCGTCTCGTCAACCTTTGAAAGCTCAGTCTGGGACATGGATGCAAGGCGCATGAAGTTTCCAGACAGCATTTCAAACCCGGTCGCGAGGTTTGCGCGCATCCTTTGAATCCGCGCAGCATGGTCTTGAGCAGCGACCTGCGAAGAAATCGGGAGGGCTTTCAACGCGATATCTGTTGCAACTATTTGATTTGCAACAGCTTTTATTTGTCGGGCGGAATTTCCGATGTTTCCGCGCAGGGTTACTTCCGAAACTTTCGCCTCTTTGGCGAGCGAGCGGATGGACTCCCCTGCGAGGTGTCGATCCTGGTAGTGCTTGATCTGCTGCGGAGTCAGCTTTGCTTTGCGGCCCATGGCCTATTCTATGGCTGAGTGGCCTGGGAGCCTAGATGCGGCTGCGGGTGATGCTGCATGCGCTCCAACGGGTGGCGCCTGTGAAGCGATCAACTGAGCGCTGCCATCCCACCCAAACGCGCAGTCCGGGGCGCTTGCGCATCCCGTAGATTGCGAGGTCGATCCTGCGAGTCATCCCGGCGCAGGCCCGGCGCTTGTGGGTGCGGAGGCTGATGCTCATAGTTCGTAGTACGCTTGGAGTGCCTTGACGGCTGCGCGCTCGAATGCGGGGCCGCTGAAGGCTTGGTGCAGGAGATCGCCCATGACACCGTTATCGTAGGCGGTGAAAGGCTCGGCCTTAGTGATTCCGAGCGGCCATAGTTGATCGACCGGCGGGACAGATGGGAACTTCTCGATTTCTCGGATCATCATGCGCCTGGTGGCGCGGCGGCACTGCCGCAGTGCGAATTCGCGGCGAAGCATGGCTGCGAGCGTGCGGCGCTTGTGCTGGCGGAGGTTCATGACAGACGCCCGAACGGGCCTTCGATGGACAGGATGGCGTCAATATTCCAGCCGCCCGCCCGGAGTTCGCCATCGCGGGCGTAGGTTCCGCTGGCGAGTTCCAGTTGGAAGCACTTGCCGGCGGCGTCAACCTCAACGAATCCGAGGACGTGAGGCGTTACCACGGCGTAGATGCCGGGGCGCGACAGGACTACGTCGAGGCTTTTCATGGCAGTTCTACGGTATCGCCGAGCCTGCTGGCGACGTAGGCTCGCATAGCTGCGATGAGGGGCGTAGGGCCGGCCATGGGGCGACATCCGCTGATGGAGGCATCCACCGAATGCTCGATTCGTCCTGATAGGCTGAATGAGTGGTGCTGGAGTCCGATCCGAGCTTTTTGAAGGATGGGGCCGCCGAGTTCCCAATCCTGAGAAGGCTCGTAGACGCGCATCTCGTCATCCGCCTCATCCAGGGCGAGGCACCATTTCCCGTGGATGTTGTCGAAGGTTAGCCCTTCCGCCATGGCTACAGCCCCGTCCAGCAAGGGGCCCGTGAGTTCAGCGACTTTGTACGTTGCCATGTCAGCCCACATGATGCGGTTCGCCGCTTTCGTCCTCGGCGTCGAGGTTGACGGCCTCCAGGGCTTGCGCAACATGGCTTTCGGAATCTTTCAGGCCGGCGATGATTCTCTCCGCCTCAGGCGAGCCGACGTGAGCAGTTTGGGCATTCTGCTCGGCGGTGGCCCGTGTGTGCCAGTAGTCCACCACGCGACACAGGACGGATGCGAAGGCTTGGGATTGTTGCTTGTTCATGGTGGTTGTCGTTGGTTGAATGTTGCCGCCTCAGTCGTTCAGGGGAGTCTTTCCTCCCTGCCATGCCTCTCTGCCCGTCAGAGAACTACCGAAGGGCTTGCGCCCAGTCGAGGGATCGAACCTCGTC
>Ga0302154_10001265_pt1 | contig 20935 bp, 19 predicted proteins | sample I_Bog_N2_3_FD_193507 | JGI IMG/M metagenome (GOLD analysis project Ga0302154, IMG submission 193507) | Peat permafrost microbial communities from Stordalen Mire near Abisko, Sweden - I_Bog_N2_3 | ecosystem: Environmental > Terrestrial > Soil > Wetlands > Peat | place: Sweden: Abisko, Stordalen... | reverse complement strand
CTGCAGGAGGGCCATTTCGCCCACCAGGTCACCCCGGCCGATGGTGGCGATGCTCTGGCCACCCTGGGTCACCTCGGCCATGCCGCTGACCAGGATCATGAACTCGTTGCCGATGCCGCCCTCGCGCACGAGGACCTTGCCCGCCTTGACCTTCAACCTCGTCAACTGCCGTGTAATGACAGCCAGCTCTGACCGGCTGGCCTCCGAAAACAGATCCAGTTCCCGCAAATCATCCTTGAGCAAACGCATGATGCTCCTTCCGTTTCACTCTTCCCTAGCCAGAGTGACCCTGGAGCGATGATCTGTCAAGCAGCTTAGGAAGATTCCTTCTATCTCCCTAACAGATTAGCAGGAGTTACCCCTCGAACCAGCGGTAGCGGGTCCAGCCGGCCATTTGGCGGGCGCCCAGGCGCTGGTAGAAGTCCATGGCGGGGACGTTCCACTCGAGCACCTCCCATTCGAGACGGCCCTCGGTCTCCTGGCGCAGACGGGTCAGGATTTCGCTGGCATGGCCCTGCCGGCGGTGCTCCGGCCGGATGTAGATGTCCTCGAGCCAGATGCCGGTCTTGCCCAGGAAGGTCGAGAACGTCCGGTACCACAGGGCGTGGCCGACCAGGGCCCCGCCCACTTCGACGACCCAGTCCTGGGCCATGGCGTCGGGCCCGAAGAGCGAGCGGGCAAGGCCGTCCTCGGTGATCGACAACTGGTCCGACAAGTTCTCGAACTCCGCCAGCTCGCGGACCATTGCGACCAGTTCCGGGACGTCGGACTCGACCGCCGGACGGATCACCCGTTGCGGGCCCGGTTGGCGGCAGAGACCACGGCGCCGAGCGAGGCGTCCAGAATGGAGGAGTCGCGCCCCACGCCCCACCAGGTCGTCCCGTCGGCGCCGGCGCACTCCACGTACGCCACCGCCGACGCGCCCGAACCCTCGGTCAGCGCGTGCTCGGAGTAGTCCTTCACTTCCAGCACAATACCGAGATCGGCTTTGAGGGCGCCGACCAGTGCGTCGATCGGCCCGTTGCCCTGGCCCGTCACGGTCCGGTGCTGGCCGTCCACGAGCAGCTGCGCGGTGACGCTGGTCTGCCCCTTCCCGGTCGAAACCTCGCTGGTGATGAGCCGCAGGCCAGCATCCTCCGACAGGTAGATCTCCTCGAAGACGTCGCGCATCTTCCCCGACGCGATGACCGTCCCGCTGGCCTCGGTGATCTCCTGGACGTGCTTGGAGAACTCGACCTGCAGCCGGCGTGGCAGGTCGAGGCCGTGGTCGGTGTCCATCAGGTAGGCCACGCCACCCTTGCCCGACTGGCTGTTCACCTGAATGATCGCCTCGTAGGTGCGGCCGGTGTGCTTGGGGTCGATGGGCAGGTACGGCACCTCCCACTCGTCGTAGTGATCCCCGATGGCGGCCATCCCCTTCTTAATGGCGTCCTGGTGCGAACCGGAGAAAGCGGTGTACACGAGGTCGCCCGCGTAGGGGTGCCGCGGGTGGACCGGGAGCCGGGTGGCGTACTCGGCCACGCGGCGCACCTTCTCAATGTCGCCGAAGTCCAGGCCAGGGTCGATGCCCTGGGAGAACAGGTTCATGGCCAGGGTCACGATGTCGACATTGCCGGTGCGCTCACCGTTGCCGAACAAGGTGCCCTCGACCCGGTCGGCACCGGCCAGCACCGCCAGCTCGGCCGCGGCCACTGCGGTGCCGCGATCGTTGTGCGGGTGCAGGCTGAGCACAATGGAGTCCCGGTTCTTGATGGTGCGGCCGAACCACTCGATCACGTCGGCGTACACATTGGGGCTGTACATCTCGACCGTGGCGGGCAGGTTGAGGATCATCGGCGAGTCGGGTGTCGGCGCAATGACGTCCATCACCGCCTCGCAGATCTCGACGGCGAACTCGGGCTCGGTGCCGGTGAAGCTCTCGGGCGAGTACTCGTAGCGGATAGCTGTCCCGCTCACCCCGGCCTCGTACTTCTTGCACAGCTCGGCCGCCTTCACCGCGATGTCGATGATGCCCGGCTTGTCGAGACCGAACACCACGCGCCGCTGCAGCTCGGACACCGAGTTGTAGAAGTGCACGACGGCGCGCGGCGCGCCGGCCAGCGACTCGAAGGTCCGCTCAATGAGCTCCTGGCGGCACTGCACCAGCACCTGGATCTCGACATCGTCGGGGATCAGGCCCTCGTCGATGATGAGCCGCTGGAAGTCGTAGTCCGTCTGCGAGGCGGACGGGAAGCCGACCTCGATCTCCTTGAAGCCCACGTCGACCAGCGTCTGGAAGAGCGCCAGCTTGCGCTCGGGGTCCATGGGGTCGATCAGGGCCTGATTGCCGTCGCGCAGGTCCACGCTGGCCCAGCGTGGCGCCGCGGTGAACTGCCGGTCGGCCCAGGTGCGGTCGTGCAGGACGAGCGGCACGTGCGAGCGGTACTTGTCGAAGGGCATCGGCGACGGGTCGCAGGGCAGGGCCAGGTGACCCCGCTCCATGTCGTCACCACTCCCTTTCTGTCCCTCAGCCATGAGTCTCTTTCCCTTCTTTCATTCCATCAGCTCGAACCGGTACCGGCCCAACAAAAAACCTCCTGGCCTTTCGGCGCAGGAGGTTGCGAGCGAACGCGATGTGGCGTTCGCCGTCAGGTAAGCAGCAGGTTCGTGGAGATGGGCTTCACCGGCACGAGTGTAATCGTCTCATTGGGCGGGCCGGGCGTCAAGGTTTCACTGGCGATCCGAAGCGCAGCAGGTTCCCGTCGCCGTCGGTGTGGGCCGCCTCCCAGACACCGAATCCCGGGTCGAAAAGGTCGGAGGTCTCGCCGACCGCGGCGGCCCGCCACTCGGCGTGCAGGGCATCGGCGTCATCGACGCCCAGGTAGGCCGCACCCCGCTCCGTGGCCGGGCCCATGTCGGGGGTCAGCTTGAAGTGGATGCGGATGTCGTCCCGGGCCACGGTGCCGTAGCCGCCCGCGTGGTCGTGCACGGCGAAGCCGAGTGCCTCGTAATGGGCCCGCATGGCGTCCATGTCCGCCGTGGGGAAGATCGGGGCAATGTGTTGCAGGGAGGGCATGCCCGGTCACGCTACCGTGGGCGGATGCGCCGGTTCGTCTCGACCCTTTTCCGCGCCGCCCTCGTGATCAGCGTGCTGGCGGTGGTGCGCGCCGTGCTGCTCGACCGGGCGCCGCGACGCGAGCTGCACGGGAGCGAGCCGGTCATCGGCAGCCTCGACACCTGGCCCGCCGTGCCGCGCAAGACGCAGCCGGAAGAGAACCCGCAGCCGCAGCCGCAGCCGCAGCCGCAGTCCTAGTCCTGAGCGGCCCTACAGCGTGACGCGGTGGATGTCGAGAATGCCCTCGTCGCCGCGCAGCTGATCGACCACCGCGTCGGAGGCCGCCGTCGTGGTCGAGATCACCATCATCGCGGTCGAGGCCTCGGGGCTCGGCCCCACCGCCATGGACGAAATGGAGATGCCCGCCGTCCCGAGTGCGGTTCCGACAATCCCGATCACGCCCGGGCGGTCGTCGTTGCGCACCACGAGCATGTGGGCCGACGGCGGCACCTCCACCTGGTGGTCGTCGACGATGACGATACGCGGCTCGGTGTGCAGGCCGGCGGAAATGAGCGTGCCGGCCACCGAGTGCGAGCCCGAGCGCAAGGTGATGAGCGACTTGTAGTCGTGTGATGTGGCCGTCGACGACTCGCGCACCTGCAGGCCGCGTTGGGCGGCCAGCTGCGGTGCGTTGACGTAGGACACCGGCACTTCGGTCGAACCGCCGAAGATCCCCTTCAGCACCGAGAGCGTGAGGATGCCCGTGCCCTCCGCGGCCAGCTCGCCCTGGTAGTCCATATCGATGGCGTCGGGCAGCCCGTCGTGCAGGCCGACGAAGAAGCGGCCCAGCTGCTCGGCCAGTCCCATGAAACCGCGCACCGTGTCGGACACGTCGCGCGCCGCCACGTTGACGGCGTAGGGGACGAAATCGCCGGCCAGGGCCAGCAGCACCTGCTCGGCGATCGTCACCCCGGCCTTGTCCTGCGCCTCCTCGGTCGAGGCACCAAGATGCGGCGACACGACCACCTGGGGCAGTTCGAAGAGCGGCGACTCGGTGCAGGGCTCCTTGGCGAACACGTCGAGCCCGGCCCCGGCCACGATGCCGTTGCGGATGGCTTCGGCCAGCGCCTCCTCGTCGACGATGCCGCCCCGGGCCGTGTTGACGATGCGGATGCCCGGCTTGGCCTTGGCCAACAGGTCGCGGCCGAACAGCCCGATGGTCTCGGGCGTCTTGGGCGTGTGGATGGAGACGAAGTCCGCCTCGCCCACCAACTCCTCGATGCTGACCAGGCGCACGCCCATGGCCCGCGCCCGCTCCTGGGACACGAAGGGATCGAAGCCGATGAGTTCCATGCCGAAGGCATGGGCCCGCTGGGCCACCAGCGAGCCGGCCCGGCCCAGCCCCACCACGCCGAGCACCTTGCCGTGCAACTCGACGCCCTCCCACTTGGAGCGCTCCCAACGCCCGGCCACCAGTGCCGAGTGCGCCTGGGGGATATTGCGGGCCTGCGCCAACAACAGGGCCATGGCCTGCTCGGCCACCGAGAGGATGTTCGAGGTCGGCGCGTTGACCACCATGACGCCGCGCTCGGTGGCGGCATCGACGTCGACGTTGTCGAGCCCGACACCGGCCCGTCCCACCACCACCAGTGACGACCCGGCGGACAGCACGTCGGCTGTCACCTGCGTGGAGGACCTGATGATGAGCGCATGCGCGCCCACCACCGCTCCGAGCAGTTGCTCGGGGCTCAGCCCTTCCTGCACGTCGACCTCATGGCCGGCCTGCGCCAGCAGGTCGAGCCCGCTCTGTGCGATCTTCTCCGTTACCAGTACCCGTGCCACCGCGGTGGTCTCCTCACTCCCCCGCCGACTTGGCGGTCAGTCTTGCGCCTCGCCGAAGAGCGCGGCCAACCGGCTCACACCCTCGACGAGATCGTCGTCCCCCAACGCGTAGGACATGCGGAAGTAGCCCGGCGCGCCGAACGCCTCTCCGGGCACTGCCGCCACCTTCGCCTCGTTGATGCAGATTTCGGCCAACTCCGCGCTGCTCGCCGGACGTTGTCCCCGGAGGCTCCGACCGAGCAGCCCCTTGACCGAGGGGTAGCAGTAGAAGGCGCCCTCGGGCTCCACGCACACGACGCCCTCAATGTCGTTGAGCATCGACGTCATGGTCAGGCGTCGGCGGTCGAAGGCGGCGCGCATCATGGCGACGTCGTCGAGATTGCCCGACACGGCGGCCAGCGCAGCGCGCTGCGACACGTTGGCCACGTTCGAGGTCTCGTGACTCTGAATGTTGGTCGCTGCACCGATGGCGTCGGTCGGCCCGATGAGCCACCCCACCCGCCAGCCGGTCATGGCATAGGTCTTGGCCACGCCGTTGGCCACCAGGCAGCGGTCGGCCAGCTCGGGCACGAGCACGGGCATGGAGTGGTGCTCGGCACCGCCGTACACCAGGTGCTCGTAGATTTCGTCGGTCAGCACCCAGATCCCCTTGGAGACCGCCCACTGGCCGATGGCCTCGATTTCGTCGCGCGGGTAGACGGCGCCGGTCGGGTTGGACGGCGAGACGAACAGCAGCGCCTTGGTGCGCGGTGTCCAGGCGCGCTCGAGGTCTTCGACCGAGGAGCGGAAACCGGTCGTCTCGTCGGAGGAGACGATGACCGGCGTGCCGCCGGCCAGGGCGATGGCCTCGGGGTAGGTGGTCCAGTAGGGGGCCAGCACCAGGATTTCGTCGCCGGGGTCGCACAGGACCGCGAAGGCGTTGGCGACGGCCTGTTTGCCGCCGTTGGTCACGAGCACCTGGTTGGCCGCCACCTCGTAGCCCGAGTCGCGCAGGGTCTTGGCCGCGATGGCCTCGCGCAGCGCCGGGATCCCGCCCGTCGGGGTGTAACGGTGGTTGGCCGTGTCGCGGCAGGCGATGACGGCGGCCTCGACGATGTGCGCCGGCGTGGGGAAGTCAGGCTCGCCCGCGCCGAAGCCGATGACGTGTTCCCCTGCCGCTTGCAGCGCCTTCGCCTTCGCATCCACGGCGAGAGTGGCCGATGGCGCCACGGCGGCAGCCCGGCGAGAGATCCGGCGGGGCCCGGTCGTCGAAGGGGTGGTCGTCACGGGTGCCATGATCTCATACGTGCCAGACGTCCCCGACATCATCATTCCCCCCGAATTGCTGCCCTCCGACGGCCGTTTCGGGTCCGGTCCCTCCAAGGTCCGGCCGGCCCAGATTGACGCGCTCGCCGCCGTGGCCACGACCTACATGGGCACCAGCCACCGCCAGAAGACAGTCAAGTCACAAGTGGGCCGGGTGCGCGCCGGCATGCGCCAGCTCTTCTCCCTCCCCGACGGCTACGAGGTCGTGCTCGGCAACGGGGGGACGACCTGCTTCTGGGACGCCGCCACCTTCGGCCTTATCGAAGCGCAGAGCCAGCACCTCAGCTTCGGCGAGTTCTCCTCGAAGTTCGCCGCCTGTGCCAAGGCGGCCCCTCACCTCAAGGACCCACAGATCATCACCTCCGAAGTGGGCACGCACCCCAAGCCGGTGGCCGACCCCACCGTCGACCTGTACGCCCTGACCCACAACGAGACCTCCACCGGGGTGTCGATGCCGATCCGGCGGCCCGAGGGTGCCACCGCCCCCGCCGATGGAGGCGGATTGGTCGCGGTGGATGCCACCTCGGGCGCCGGAGGCCTCCGGGTCGACGCGGCCGAGTTCGACGCCTACTACCTGGCGCCCCAGAAGTGTTTCGCCGGCGACGGCGGCCTGTGGATCGCCCTCATGTCCCCGGCCGCGCTCGAGCGGGTGGAGCGCATCTCGGCGTCCGGTCGCTGGATCCCCACCTTCTTGGACCTCAAGACCGCGGTCGACAACTCGGTACTGGACCAGACCTACAACACGCCGGCGCTGGCCACCATCTTCATGCTGGCCGAGCAACTCGACTGGATGAACGAGAACGGCGGCCTGGAATGGACCGCCTCGCGCTGCGACCGCTCGGCCGAAATCCTCTACACCTGGGCCGAGCAGTCCGGCTTCGCCCGGCCCTTCGTGGAGAATCCGGCCGATCGCAGCCATGTCGTCGGCACCATCGACTTCGTGGACGCGGTGGACGCGGCGGCGGTCGCTGCGGTGTTGCGGGCGAACGGGATCGTCGACACCGAGCCGTATCGCAAGCTCGGGCGCAACCAGCTGCGCATCGCCATGTTCCCGGCGATCGAGCCCGACGACGTGGCGTCGTTGTGCGCCTGTGTCACCCATGTGGTGGGCGCACTGGCCTGACGCCATGACGCCCTGACGGAGCGCGAGCAGGCGCAGCGCAAGCAGGCGCAGCGCAAGCAGGCGAGGTTCAGTCGAGCGGGAAGCCGGCGGTGGCGAGGATCTGCTCGCTCTCGTCCCACAGTCGCAGTGCGGCGGCGTCGTCACGGGCGTGCTTGCCCATATGACCTGGCTTGGACCGGACCCAGTACTCGCCCGTCCGTGTGGCCACCTCGGGCGAGCTCGCCAGGTACACGGAGGTCTTGGCGCCGGTACGCGGGCTGATCTGGAAGGGCCGCATGGCCCGGAAACCGAAAGCGCTCCGGCCCGTGGTGTCGCCGTCCATGCCGAAGCGGCTCCGCACCCAGCCGGGGTGCGCCGCGTTCGCCGTCAGCCCGGTGCCGGTCGTCCGCCGCGCCAGCTCGCGGGTGAACAGGACGTTGGCCAACTTGGCGCGGCAGTACACCTCCATCCCGTCGTAGCCGTGCTCGCTCTGCAGGTCGTCGAAGCGCATGCCCTTGAAGGCGGCGTGGTGGCCCACCGAGGTGACGTTGATGACGCGGGACGGGGCGCTGGCCTGGAGCCGGGGAAGGAGCAGGCGGGTCAGGTAGAAGTGCGCGATGTGGCAGACGCCGATCGTGTACTCCAGGCCTTGCGCCGTCTCCTGGCGTTGCGTCCATGTCCCCCCGGCGTTGTTGTCGAGCACGTCGAGGCGGTCCCATCGGCTCAGGATGTCGTCCGCCGTCTTGCGCACCGAGGCCAGATCGGCCAGGTCGAGCGCCACGACGTGGACGTCGTCGTTCCAGGTCCGCTGGGTGACCTCGTGCGCCGCCGCTTCCGCCTTGGCCGGGTTGCGACAAGCCAGCACCGTGGTGGCCCCCTGCGCCGCCACCCCGACCGCGGTCTCGAGCCCGACGCCCGTGTTCGCCCCGGTGATGACGACGACCTTGCCTTGCATGCTCATGACGGACGACCAGTCTGGAGAGGGAGTGTGACGACTTTTTTAGCCTCGATCACGACAGCGCTCAGGCCCAGGCCTCTACGTCACTGCCTTCCATGATCTCGAGGTGGCGCTCGAGGGCGTTCCGCGTGCCGGCGCCCGCCCAGTGCTGGCGGAAGGGGGACAGCCACTCGTCGACCGCGCGCAACGGCTCGGGGCTGATCCGGTAGATGCGGCGCTGGGCGTCGGTGCGGGACTGGACCAGGCCGGCCTCCCGCAGGACCTTGAGGTGCTTGGAGACGGCCGGCTGACGCAGGGCGAGCAGGTCGACGAGCTCGCCCACGGGGCGCTCTCGTTCGGCCAGGAGGTCGAGGATGCGGCGGCGGCTGGGCTCGGCCAGGACCTCAAAGAGTGCCTCCACCCAGGATATATTCCTTTAACGGTATATACCCTGTCAAGGACCCTGGCGCCGGATGCCGGATCAGGTCGAGGCGGCAGCCCGGGCGGCGATCCGTCGCAGTGGCGGCAACGTCGGCGGCGGCTGCTTGCGCGGCGGCAAGGTGGCGATGAGGGCGGTCGTCGCCTCGGTGATCTGGGCCACAGCCCGCTCGAACGCCTCTGCGGTCTCGGCCGACGTCTTCTGGACGCCGCTGACCTTGCGGACGTATTGACGGGCCGCCGCCTCGATCTCCTCGGAGGTGGCCACGGGCTCGAGCCCGCGCAGGGTGGTGATGTTTCGGCACATGTCCCCAGCCTAAGTCCGGGTCGAGTTAGAGCCCCCGGCGGCGCAGCGCCCGGGCGTGACCTCCACCGTGACGCGGCTGCCGGTCCGGTTGTTCCGCACCTGCAACACGTCGCTCCCCCGGGCCGAGGTCACGCGCGCACCGGTGGTACGGGCGCAATACCCATGGCGGTAGTGCACCTGGGTCGGCACGAAGATCAGCGTCGGCGCGTGAATGCGGTGATTGGGCACGTACGCCATGTCGAACACGTCGGTCCCGGGCGAGAACGAGTAGCGCAGCGGGGTGCCGGCCACCGCTTGCGGATAGGTGCGGCTGAGAACGTCGGCGGTCGAACGCAAGCGCCCGTTGGCCATGACCAGGGACTCGTCGGCGCTTCCCGTCGGATCCCCGTAGAACTTCCAGGCCCAGTACATCCAACTGACTTGTTGCGCGTCGAGCGCGGCCGTGATCGGGGCCAGGAGGGCGGGGTCGCTGGTGGCGCCGAACTCGCTGACTATCCAGGCCGGACCACCCGGTTGGGCGGGCGAGGCCAACTCCGGGCGGTCCGAAGCCCGCCTCCCGAGGGAGCGCTCGTCCTGCGCCGCACAGGCCGCAATGTTGGTCGGGTTCCCGGTGACCGGACTGCGGGCGCCGCAGTAGATGTGGACGTTGAAGACGAGGTTGGGGAAGTCCATCGGCCCGATGAAGGTCGGCAGACCGCGGCTGGCGTAGTTGTCCGGCTCGTTGAAGATGAGGTGCGTGGGGTCGTCGGCCAGGATGGTCGGGACGACACCCTGGGCCGGATCGGCCTTGGGACAACGCAGGGCCGGCGCGCCGTGCGACGGGGTGCCCACGTGGGCCGTGCCCGTGTAGAAGCACTCGAGCTGGGAGTCGAAGTGCTCGTCGCCGAAGCGGATCAACGACGTGGAGAAGGGCTCGTTGAACGGGTCGTAGCCGAGGACCCAGCGGTTCCCCTTGAACGCCTTGGCCACGTCGCCCCACACCTGGTCGTACTGGCCCTGCAGATCGCCCTGGACGTTGTTGTGCCAGAAGTGGCTGAAGGCGATCCCCGCGGCCTTGGTGCCGTACTCGAGCGACCAACGACCCGGCGGGTCGGTGCTCGGGACGCCGTTGGTGCAGACGGCCCACTTGGGGGCGCCCTCGCCGTCGAACAGCTGGTTGTAGACGTCCTGGTGCATGTCCAGGACCGTGTAGATGTGGAAGCGCCCCAACAGATCGACGGTCTTGGTCAGGCGCGCCACGTAGCGATCGAAGACGACCTGGTTGAACTGGTCCGGGTTCGTGGGCGCACCCCGCTTGCAGATGGCAGGGTCGTTGGCCGGGGCCGTACCCGGTTCCAGTCCGCTCCACGTCATGCCCAGGCGGACCACGTTGAAGCCCAGCCGGGCCATCAGCGAGGCGTCGGCGGCGGAGAAGTTCCAGGGCTTCTTCGGGTCCGGGTAGAGCTCGTAGGGGGCGTACTTGTACACGGCGTTGACGCCGTGGAAGAAGACCACCCGGCCCTGGCTGTCGTAGAGGTAGGGGCCACCCGGCGCCGAGATCCGGCCCGAGACCGTGGTGCCACTGTCGTTGGGCGCCCGGAGGATCGGCGAGGACAAGGTCGGCAGGGCGACGGCGCTTCGGCGGACGGCGGTGGTGGCGCTCGCCCCGCTGGCGGCCGGGCCAATCAGGACGGCGCCGGCCAGGATCATCAGAGCGAGGGGCCGAAAGCGCACGACGCCAGTCTGTACTCAGGTTCCTCCCAGGTTGGCGCGGGTTGCTCCTCCTTCGGGCGGATCGTGCGATCCGTCGCCGTCCACATGGACGAGTGGGCCGAGCGATCCGACTCGGGTCTTTGACCGCCCACCGTTTTCAGGGGCGTCGCTCAGCACAATTGTCAGGTCAAGATCAGCCGCCTGAGGCGTCCTGCACCTTGGTCTTTCCGGCCGAGATGAAGGGCATCATGTCCCGCAGTTCCTGCCCGACCGCCTCAATCTGGTGGGCCTGGCCTTCCTTCTTGAGGGCCTCGTAGCGGGGACGCCCGGCCCGGTTCTCGGCGATCCACTCCTCGGCGAAGGCGCCGCTGCGGATTTCGTCGAGGATCGTCTGCATTTCGGCCCGCACCGCTTCGTTGATCACCCGGGGGCCGCGGGTCAGGTCGCCGTACTCGGCCGTGTCCGAAATGGAATAGCGCATGCCGGCGATCCCCTGCTCGTACATCAGGTCGACGATCAGCTTCAGCTCGTGCAGGCATTCGAAGTAGGCCGACTCGGGTTGGTAGCCGGCGTTCACCAGTGTCTCGAAGCCGGCGGTCACCAGGGCGGTCAGGCCACCGCACAGGACCACCTGCTCACCGAAGAGGTCGGTCTCGGTCTCCTCGTCGAACGTGGTGTCGAGCACGCCGGCCCGGGTGGACCCGATGGCGTGCGCGTAGGACAGCGCCAGCTCGCGCGCCTTGCCGGTGGCGTCCTGGTGCACGGCGATCAGCGTCGGGACCCCTCCGCCCTCGGTGTAGGTGCGGCGGACGAGGTGGCCGGGACCCTTGGGCGCCACCATGGTGACGTCGACGCCCGGCGGCGGCACGATCTGGCCGAAGCGGATATTGAAGCCGTGGGCGAACATCAGGCAGTCGCCGTCGTTGAGGTTGGGTGCGACGAACTCGTCGTAGGCGGCCTTCTGCTCGGTGTCGGGCAGCAGCATCATGATCACGTCAGCCTCGGCCGCGGCATCGGCCAGCGAGAGGACCCGCAGCCCGGCCTCTTCGGCCTTGCGCTTGGAGCTGCTGCCCTCACGCAGCGCGACGCGCACGTCCACGCCGGACTCGCGCAGGTTCTGCGCGTGGGCGTGCCCCTGCGAGCCGTAGCCGAGGATGGCCACCTTGCGGCCGGCGATCAGCGTGGGGTCTGCGTCAGATTCGTAGTACATCGTGGCCATATCTTCGACTCTTTCTCTTTGTGTGTGCGGTGTCAGTGGCAGATCTGGGTGCGGCGGAGGTGCCGGCGGTGTGGTGTGGCCGGGAGTGCTTGTCTTAGTGGCGTTCCAGCTTAGGCAGGGCGACGCGCCCGGTCCGTTGGAGCTCCTCGACGGTGTAGTTCTCCAGCAGGCCCTCGAAGTCGTCGATCTTCTCGGGACGGCCGGCCAGCATGACCGTGATGCGGTCGGCACCGACGCTGACCACCTCGCCGCCGAAGACGCCCACCAGCTGTATGACCTGGGAGCGCTCGGTCGGGCCGACGGCCACGGTGACCAGGACCAGCTCGCGCTCGACGGCCTCGGCGGGCGACAGCTCGTCAATGGAGACGACGTTGACCAGCTTGTCCAGCTGCATGATCACCTGCTCCAGGGGCGCTGACTCCACGTCGACCACAATCGTGATGCGGCTGAAGTGCTCGTCCTCGTCGGTGGGAGCGACCGCCAGCGAGTAGATGTTGAAGCCCCGGCGGCTGAAGAGGCCGGCCACCCGGGCCAGGACGCCGGCCTTGTTCTCGACCAGCACCGACAGGATGTGGTGACGCTGGCCGGGCGCAGGACGGCGACCGACACCGGCGCTGCCGGACAGGGCGTGCAGCGGGGAGGACGTCATCGGGCGGCCAGCTGGTCGGGGTGGACGACGATGTCGTCGTTGGAGGCGCCGGCCGGCACCATCGGGAAGACCTTCTCCCGGGCGTCGGTGCGGAAGTCGACGACGACGGGCCGGTCGTCAATGGAGTTCGCCTTCTCAATGGCGGGACCCACGTCCTCGGGTGTCTCGGCCTTGATGCCGACGCACCCCATGGCCTCGGCCCACTTGACGTAGTCGGGCAGATCGGGCGAGAGGTAGACCTCGGAATAGCGCTCCTCGTAGAACATCTCCTGCCACTGGCGCACCATGCCCAGGTAGGAATTGTTGAGGATGGCGATCTTCACGGGGATCTGCTCGGAGCTGGCGGTCACCAGCTCCTGCGCCGTCATTTGGAAGCAGCCGTCGCCGTCGATGGCCCACACGGTGCGGTCCGGGCGGCCCATTTTGGCCCCGATGGCGGCGGGCACGGCGAAGCCCATGGTGCCGGCGCCGCCGGAGTTCACCCAGGTGTAGGGGTGCTCGAACTTCCAGTACTGCGAAGCCCACATTTGGTGCTGGCCCACGCCGGCCACGACGATGGTGTCCTCCGCCGACGCGTCACGCAGCTGCTCGACGACATTCTGCGGCTTTATCGGCCCACCCTCGACGTCCTCGTAGTAGAGCGGGAAGCGCTCCCGCCATTGGTTGATCTGGTGCCACCACGGCGCCAGGTCCTGGACCAGCGGGCGCTCGCCCTCCATGGCCAGCAACATCTCCTCTATGACCAGGCGGCAGTCGCCGGCGATACCCACGTCGGGAATGCGCACCTTGCCGAGCTCGGCCGGATCGATGTCGACGTGGATCACCTTGGCCTCGGGAGCGAAGGCGCTGATCTTCCCGGTGACCCGGTCGTCGAAGCGGGCCCCGAGACTGATGAGGAGGTCGCTCTTCTGCAGCGCGGTGACGGCGGTGTAATGGCCGTGCATGCCGGGCATGCCGAGCGCCTGGGGGTGCGAGTCGGGGAAGGCTCCCCGGGCCATCAGGGTGGTGACGACCGGAATGCCGGTGCGCTCCGCCAGCACCCGCAGCGCCTCAGAAGCCCGGGCCTTGAGCACGCCGCCACCGACGTAGAAGACGGGGCGGCGCGCCTGGGCGATCAGCTCGACGGCCTGCCCGACGAGCACGGGATCACCGAACGTCACCGGGTGGTAGCCCGGCAGGTCGAGCTCGTCGACCGACGAGGGCCAGTACCACTCCATGGTGGCGTTCGAGATGTCCTTGGGCAGGTCGATCAGGACCGGCCCCGGACGCCCCGTGGTGGCGACGTGGAAGGCGGCGGCGACCACCCGAGGAATGTCATCGACGTCCTTTATGAGCCAGTTGTGCTTGGTGATCCCCATGGTGACGCCGGTGATGTCGCACTCCTGGAAGGCGTCGGTCCCGATGGAGCCGGTGGCCACCTGGCCCGACACGACGATCAGCGGGGTCGAGTCCATGTAGGCGTTGGCGAGCGGCGTCACGATGTTGGTGGCGCCCGGCCCGCTGGTCACGATGGCCACGCCGGGTCGCCCGGTGGCCATGGCGTAGCCCTCGGCCATGTGGCCGGCGCCCTGCTCGTGCCGCACCAGGATGTGGCGGATGGAGGAGTCGATGATCGGGTCGTAGACGGGCAGGATGGCGCCGCCGGGCAGGCCGAACATGACGTCGACCCCCTGCATTTCGAGGCTCTTGATGAGGGCCTGGGCCCCTGTCATCTTCATATGACTCCCCTGTTCTGCGCTGCTGTGTCTGGTGTGGCGGCTGTGATGGTGGCGGGTTGCGGATTTCGTCCGGAAATTGAAAAGACCCCCCAGGTTGGGAGGTCGTAAGGCACGCGTTCCGATGGTGGGCGCGTGCCTACGTTACGAGTACCAGAATCTCGGGACGAAAGCTACGTGCCTGCATGAGGTGCACATTGTGGCACGCCGGGCGCCGCACGACAACCCCCCTGTGGCGCCTAGGTGGCCATACCTCCGCCGAGCAGGGCCGGAAGGGCCGTGGCCCGCATGCGGCTGAGGACCCGGTCGGTCACCGGCGTCACGTCGGGGTGGACGCCGCCGTTGGCCTCGACCGCCTCCCGCCAGGCGGCCTCCCGACGTGCCGCCTCGGCCGGGTCGGCCAGCTGGGGGCAGTCGATGCGGTCCGTGTTCACGTCGATCACCACGGTGTCCCCGTCCTGCACCAGCGCGATCGGGCCACCGAGGAAGGCCTCGGGCGCCACGTGGCCGATGACCAGCCCGACCGACCCACCCGAGAAGCGGGCGTCGGTCATGAGGGCGATGGTGATGTTGCGCTGGCGGCACAGCGCCGTGATGCGCGAGGTCGGATCGAGCAGTTCGGGCATGCCGGGCGCACCCCGGGGCCCGACGTAACGGATGACGACCATTTCGTTGTCGGCGAAGTCGTCAGGATGATGGTCGAGCGCGTCTATGAGGTCGCGCTCGCCATTGAAGACCCGGGCCCGCCCGGTGAACACCCCGTCGGTGACCCCGCCCTCGACGCCGGCCACCTTGAGGATCGCCCCGCCGTCGGGCGCCAGGTTGCCCTGCAGCAGGCGCAGCCCGCCGGTGTCCTTGAACGGCTTCTCGACGCTGTAGATGACGTCGTGGTCGGGCGCCGGAGGCGCCAGCCGAGCCACCTGGTCGGCCAGGGTCTCGCCGGTACAGGTCATGGCGGAACCATCGAGGAAGCCGGCGTCGAGCAGTTCTTTGACGATGACCTGGAGCCCGCCCGCGGCATCCACGTCGACCATGGAGTACTCGCCGAAAGGCCTCATATTGACGAGGACGGGCAGCCGGCGGGCCAGCGCGTTGAACTCCTGCTGGCTCATCGCCTCGGCCCAGAGGTCGATGCCGGCGGCCCGGGCGATCTCGACGCTGTGCAGGACGACATTGGTGGAGCCGCCCATGGCGATGGCCACGGTCACGGCGTTGCGCAGGGAGGCCGGCGTCACGATGTCGCTGGGCCGGATGCGCCTCTCCGTCATGGTGAGCAGGCAGTCGACCATCTGGTCGGGGAAGTCGGTCAGGCGGCGGGGGTCGTCCGACGCCGGCGACACCATGTGCAGGGGCTCGAGGCCCAACACGGCGATGAACGTCTGCATGGTGTTGTAGGTGAACATGCCACCGCAGCTGCCCTGGCCGGGACAGGCGTGGAGCGCGTACCGGGTGCGCACCTCTTCGGGCTGGTCCGCCATTTGGAAGGCCGACACCAGGTCGATGGGATCACCCGTGGCGGGGTCGACGCCCGGATGGATGGAGCCGTCCGACAATATGACCGCGGGTGTGTCGTTCTCCAGCACGGCGGCCAGCGTCCCGACAGGGGGCTTGTCACAGGCCACCACCGCGATGAGGCCGGCGACGCCGTTGGCCGCCAGGTGGACGTCGGCCACATCGTGGACCAGTTCTCTTCCGATGAGGGAGAACCGCATCTGCGGCGTGCCGTTGAGCTGGCCGTCGGACACGCCGAGCGTGAAGGCCGGGGCGATCAGGCGGACGCCGAGGTCGTCCTCCGCGATGCGGCGGTGGAGCGCGGCCTGCACCGCCTGCACCTTGGCGGTGACGCCGAGATAGCACTGGCTGTCGCCCAGGTTGCCGATGACGGCCCACACCGGATCGTGGATCTTCTCGACGTCCTCGCCCAAGAACCTGGCCGTGCCGACCCGCTGCACGTCGCGCCCGGGGTTGAGTGAGACGAGTGTCCGTGTTTCGTCCGACGTCATATGGGCGTCCAGCATACGGGTCGCCCCGGGGCCCGATGGGCGGCGGTACGGCGGGGCGGACAGATCATCCAGTGGGCCGGTCCCGCGACGATCGACTGATTTCGGACGTCGACCGAACGTCGGCGACCGTTCTCAGTCCGATGCCCGACACTCCCGCAGACCATGGCCAACTGGGCGGCACCCTGATCAGCGCGGTGGCCGCCGCGTCCAGAGAGGAGCTCTGGTCGGAACTCGATGAGCTCTTCCGCGTGAGGGAGGCCACCGAAGGCAAGATCTCCCTCCGCTTGGGGGAGGCCGACCGACGCCAGGCCTTCAGGGACGAGGGTGCGACCTCGACCGCTCAATGGGCCGCGGAGCGCTACGGCATTTCGACGGCGACTGCACGGGCGCTGACCCAGGTCGGCGAGAAGGCCTGGGACCTGCCCCACCTCGTCGGTGCCCTCTGCGAGGGAGACATCTCCTTCGACAAGGTGCGCACGGTCGTCGACGTGGCGACACCGGAGACCGATGAGGGACTCAAGGATCTGGCCCGGTGCCGCACCGTGCGCGAGCTGGCGGACGTCGCCCGCACCTTGGCGCAGGTCGCCGCATCCGCCGCTCCGACCTCGTCGCGCTCCGATCACGATCGTCGCTTCGTTCGGTTCAACGACACCTTCCGCACCATGACGGCACAGTTGCCGGCGGATGCCTACGCCCAGGTGCGCACCACTCTGGAGGCCTTGGCCCGCGACGTACCCACCGACGGCGAGACGCCATGGGACCAGCGCGTCTGCGATGGCTTCACGGGACTCGTCGGATCGACGTCCGGCCACGGACCCGGCCGCAGCCCGAACTTCGTGGTCGTACATGTTCCGCTCGCCGTGCTCGTCGACGACGCGGTCGAAACCACGGAGCTCGCCGGAGAGCTCGAGCGAGACGGTCTCATCGATGGCGAGACCGTGCAGCGGATGGCGTGCGATGCCACCATCGCCGTCGCCGTCGATGACGACCTCGGCCACACCATGTACGAGGGCCGGGCCCGGCGAGAACCGACCGATGCCCAGCGCCGGGAGGTGATGCGGCGGGACCGCCACTGCCGGTTTCCCGGCTGCAGCAACGTGACCTTCACCAACGTGCATCACGTCGTTCCGTGGAAACCGGGCGGCCGGACCGATGTCGGCAATCTCGCGCTCATGTGCCTGCATCACCATCATGTCGTGCACAGCAACGGTTGGACGATGTCGGGCAACGCCAATGAGGAGCTCACCATCGTCGGCCCGAGCGGCCGGGTCATGGCGTCGCGGCCCTCTCCCCTCTGGGCCAGGGTCACCGCCGCCGTCCACCCCAGTGGAGGGGCGGACGAGAAGGAATCAGCCGCGGCGGCTCCGTAGCTCTGCCGCCACTTCCTTGCCGTTCGCCTTCCCCGAGGTGGCCTTCATGACCGCCCCGGTGAAGAACCCCATCAGCTTGTCGTCACCCTCGACGAAGCGCGCCCATTCGTCAGCGTGCGCGGCAATGACCTCGTCGAGCACGGCGCCCAGGGTGTCGGACGCCAGGGCCTCGAATCCCATCTCCTTGGCCAACTCGGCCGGGTCTCCGCCGCCGCGTTCGAGCAGGGCGCCGAGTACAGCCTTGGACTGGGTCGCCGAGAGCGTGCCGCTCGACTCCATGCCCAAGGTGGCGGCGTACGTCTCGGGATCCAAGGCGCGACCGGCCTGGCCCTGGGCGGCCACCTCATTGGCGGCACGGGCCAGGGCCAGCGGCACCGGCACGCCGGCATCGGCCGCCGCCGTCACCAGCGCATCGAGACCCTGATCCACCACCGCATGGATCTGGTCCGTCTCGGCATCGGTCGGCGCGCCGCCGAGCGCGGCGGCCAGGACGGCCCGGCGGTCCGCCGGCATGGCACCGAGGCCCGCCCGAACCCGCTCCTGCCAGGCCGCGTCGGGCGCCAGGGGCACCAGGTCCGGCTCGGGGAAGTAGCGGTAGTCGTTGGCCTCCTCTTTGGAGCGCATCGAATCAGTGCGTCCCGCCGCCTCGTCCCAGTGACGGGTCTCCTGGGTGACGGTGCCACCGGATTCGAGGAGGGCGATCTGGCGTCCCGCCTCGTACTCGATCGCCCGGCCCAGCGAACGCAGTGAGTTCAAGTTCTTGATTTCGCAGCGGGTGCCGAAAGGCCCGGTGCCGGCGGGCCGGACCGAGACGTTGGCGTCCACCCGCATGGACCCCTCCTCCATGCGCCCGTCGGAGGCACCGGTGGCGACGAGGATGCCCCGCAGCTCGCTGGCGTAGGCCCGGGCCTGGGCCACGGTCCGGATGTCGGGCTCGCTCACGATTTCGACCAGCGGGACGCCCGAGCGGTTGTAGTCGACCAGCGCGTGCAGAGCCGAGTTGATACGACCGCTCGCCCCGATGTGCGTGAGCTTGCCGGTGTCCTCCTCCATGTGGGCCCGGGTCACGCCCACCCGGAACCCATCGGGAAGCTCGAGCCACCCGTCGGCGTTCAGCGGGAGGTCATATTGGCTGATCTGATAGTCCTTGGCCTGGTCCGGATAGAAGTAGTTCTTCCGGGCGAACTCCGACGGACGGATCTCGCAGTGCAGCGCGGCGCCGATCCGCATGGCGAATTCGACCGCCTGCTCGTTCAACACGGGGAGCGAGCCCGGCAACCCCAGACAGGTCGGACAGATGTTGACGTTCGGCTCGTCGCCGAACGCGTTGCGGCAGCCGCAGAACAGCTTCGTGACGGTCTGCAGCTCGCAGTGCACCTCGAGCCCGATGACCATCTCCCAGTCCGACGGGCTCATGGCGCCGTCGCTTCCACGACTTGGGCCACCCGGAACAGCAGCGCTTCCTGCAGCGCCGGCGCCAGCACCTGCACCCCGACCGGGAGCCCGTCGGCTCCGACCCCGAACGGCACCGAGACGGCGGGGTGTCCCGACAGGTTGGAGGGGATGGTGCAGACGTCGTTCATATACATCGCCATCGGGTCGTCCACCTTGGCGCCCACATCGAACGCCGTCGTCGGCGCCGTGGCGCCCAGCAGGACGTCATAGGAGGAGTAGGCCCGGTCGAACGCCTGCATCACCAGCGTTCGCACCCGCTGCGCCTGCGCGTAATAGGCGTCGTAGTAGCCGGCCGACAACGCATACGTCCCCAGCATGATCCGGCGCTTGACCTCCGCCCCGAAGCCCGCCGTGCGGGTCGCCGTGTTCATGCGGGCGGCATCCTCGGCGTCCACGCGCAGCCCGTAACGGACCCCGTCGTAGCGGGCCAGGTTGGACGACGCCTCCGCCGGCGCAATCAGGTAGTAGGCCGACAGGCCGTACCCGAACTCGGGCACCGACACTTCCTCGACCTTGGCGCCCGCCCCGGCCAATGCGTCGGCGGCCTCCCGCACCCGGGCCACCACGTCGGGGGCGCACCCGTCGACCAGGTCGCGGCAGAGCCCGACCCGGATGCCCTCGACCCCACCGTGCACCGTGGCCAACGTCGGCTCCGGCTGCGACGGCAACGAGGTGCTGTCGAGCGGGTCGTGGCCCGCCAGGACGTCGAACAACAGCGCGGCGTCCTCGACGGTCGTGGCAAACGGGCCGATTTGATCGAGCGAGCTGGCGAAAGCGACCAACCCGTACCGGGACACGCGTCCGTAGGTGGGTTTCATCCCGACCACCCCGCACAAAGCGGCCGGCTGGCGGATGGAGCCGCCGGTGTCCGAGCCGAGTCCGAGCGGAGTGAACCCAGCCGCCACCGCTGCGGCGGAACCACCGCTGCTGCCCCCCGGAACCTTGCTCGTATCGCGCGGGTTGCGCGTCGGGCCGAAGGCGGAGTTCTCCGTCGAGCTGCCCATGGCGAACTCGTCCATGTTCGTCTTGCCCAAGGCGATGGCCCCGGCCCGGCGGAGCGCCTCGACCACGGTGGCGTCGTAGGGCGGGCGCCAGCCCTCCAACATTCTCGAGCCGCACGTCGTCACGGCCCCCCTTGTGCAGAGATTGTCCTTCAGCGCCACCGGTACTCCCGCCAGCGGCCCGGGGTCGCGGCCGGCGGCGAGCGCGGCGTCGACGGCATCGGCTGCGGCCCGTGCCTCGTCGGGCAGCAACGACAAGAAGGCGTGGTACTCGCCGTCGCCGGCCGCCACCGCGGCCAGCGCCTCGTCGACGACGTCGCGGGCGGATCGTTCCCCGGCGCGCACCGCTGCCGCCACGGCGGTCGCCGTCGTCACGACGGGTCCGCGCCGATGCGGGGCACGCGGAAGCGGTGGTCCTCGACCGAGGGTGCAGCAGCCAACACCTCGTCGCGGTCGAGACTCGGGCGCGGCTCGTCGGCGCGCTGCACGTTGCGGAGGGCGATCGGGTGCGACGACGGCTCCAGATGCGACAGGTCGAGCGACGCCACATCGGCGGCGTGGTCGAGCACGGTGCGCAGCTGCGCCGTGAAGAGCTCGACCTCCTCGTCACTCAGATCGAGGCGGGCCAGCCGCGCCACATGCACGACGTCCTCCCGGCTGAGCGGGATCCGCTCCTCGGTCACGCGGGCGACGGCGGCAGCACGCCGGTGACGAACGCAACCGTTCGTGCCTCGATTTCGTCCTTGTCCCAGTCCAGCGTGGCCACGTGGAAACTGCGCTCCAGCATGACCTGCTCCACCGGGCCCTTGGCCCGCTCGACCAGCTTCTGGCTCGAGACGGTGTCGACGACATGGTCGTGCACGCTG
>Ga0302154_10001260_pt1 | contig 20995 bp, 19 predicted proteins | sample I_Bog_N2_3_FD_193507 | JGI IMG/M metagenome (GOLD analysis project Ga0302154, IMG submission 193507) | Peat permafrost microbial communities from Stordalen Mire near Abisko, Sweden - I_Bog_N2_3 | ecosystem: Environmental > Terrestrial > Soil > Wetlands > Peat | place: Sweden: Abisko, Stordalen... | reverse complement strand
AACATTTCTCTCGGAGCCCTTCACCCTGCATGCCAACGAAAAGTTCGAGGTTCCCGACGTCGCTCTACCCATCGCCACGGCCGACACCACGATCGAGGTCAGCGCCAACAGCGCCCAGGTCGCCGAGCAGGAGCTCAAGATCGAGACTAGGCAGCGCGTACTCGGCGTCTTCCCCAACTTCTACACCAGCTTCATCTACAACGCCGCTCCGCTCAACGCGCGCCAGAAGTTCAAACTCTCGCTGCGCTCCACGATGGACCCCATCGCCTTCCTCAATGTGGGAATCGTCGCCGCCATCGAGCAGGCCCACGGCACCTTCAACGGCTTCGGCCCCGGCCCCGCCGGCTACGGACGCCGCTACGGCGCCGCTCTCGGCGACGAACTCATCGGACGCACTCTCGGCACCGCAGTCTTTCCGTCCCTTTTTCATCAGGATCCGCGCTACTTCTTTGAGGGTCCAGCCAACTCCGTCGGCAGACGGGTCTTCCACGCGATCCGACAGGGGCTCGTTGTACGCGGAGATAACGGACATCTTCAGCCGAACTACTCCAGGCTCTTAGGCAACGCCTCGGCTGGAGCCATCTCCAGCCTCTATCACCCCGACGCCAACGGCCCCGGCCAGTTGGCACTCACCAACGCTCTGGTCGGCATCGGCGGCACGGCCGTTACCAACCTGCTGCGCGAGTTTGTCCTCTCCCACGCGACCACGCACGTGCCATCGTATGCCAAGGGCAAGCCCGCTAATCTCCGCGAAGCACCCGCCGAAACCCCAGCACCTGCAACCAGCCCTTCAGTACCCGCCATAACCCCGCGCTCACGGTAGCATCTAAGGTGAGTGCGACTTCGCAGCTACTTCCCGGTGACAACCCCTTCATGCACCCTCCCCGTTCTACTTTCGCCTCGCTGATCCTGCTGCTCGCCGCAGCCCTCCCGCTCGACGCACAGAGCTTTCCTGATGCCCCCAGCTTTGTCCAGCAGGAGGCCTCCTCCATCGCATCGGATGCCTCAGGCATCATCCAGGGCGAAGTTACCGATGTCCACGGTGGCCTGGTTCCCGGCGCTTCCGTCACGCTCGAACGCCTCGGCCATACCAGCCTCCGCGACACAACATCGGACAGTGCTGGTCACTTCACCTTTCCCAACGCCCCCGCGGGTACCTACACCGTCCTCGTCTCCGCGCCTGATCTCAAGACTTTGCTGTCCAAGCCCTTCGTCCTTCGGCCGGGCGAGCACCTAGAGCTCCCCACCATCGCCCTCACCATCGCGCCCACCACCGCATCGGTCGACGTCTCCGCCGACTCCTCCGCCGTCGCCGAAGAGGAACTCAACCGCGAGACCCGGCAGCGCGTCCTCGCCATCTTTCCCAACTTCTACACCAGCTTCGTCTACGACGCAGCCCCGCTCAACACTCGCCAGAAGTTCAAGCTCTCCATCCGCAGCCTCACCGACCCGGTCGCCTTCATCGGCACCGCCGTCACCGCCGGCATCGAGACCGAACAGGACACCTTCCCCAGTTGGGGACAGGACGCTCCAAGCTACGGCAAGCGCTTCGCTGCAGCCTACGGCGACGAACTACTCTCTCGCATGTTCAGCTATTCCATCTACCCGTCGCTCTTCCATCAGGACCCGCGCTACTTCTACATGGGCCCTTCCAACAAGCTCAGCACACGCTTCTGGCACGCCGCTCTCTCCGGGGTGGTCACTCGGGGCGACAACGGCCACATGGAGCCCAACTACTCGCACATGCTGGGCAGTGCCTCAGCTGGCGCGCTCTCCAGCGTGTATCACCCCGCGTCGGACAGCGCCGGCTACCTGGCGGCGCTCAACTTCGGCATCGGAGTCGGCAGCCACGGCGTGCAGGCCCTCATCCGCGAGTTCATCCTTCCCCGCTTCACCACTCACGTCCCCGCCTATTCCAAAGGCCGCACACCACCGCCTGCAGCGCCGAATCCCTAGCCTTCGCGCTATCATCAAACAACCATGCGGCATCTCATCGCAAACCCGGTGAACTCATCCCGCGTGACCCTCCGTCACGACTTTGCCTAGCTGCGCTCATCCCTCGCCGTCTACTCCCTATTCCCCATTGCCTATTCCCTGCGACTCCGCAGGAGGAGCTTATGTTCGACCGTCTCGACCAAATCGAAGCCCGCTATGAAGACCTGGGCCGCCAGCTCAGCGACCCCGCCATCGTCAACGACCAGGAGAACTACCGCAAGGTCTCCAAGGCCCACCGCGACCTGGAGCCGACGGTCGAGAAGTTCCGCGACTTCCGCAAGCTCCGCAACGCCGTCGCCGACGCCAAGGCCATGCTCTCCGACCCCGACATGAAAGAGATGGCGGAGGCCGAGCTAACCGAGCTGGAGCCGAAGCTCGCCACAACGGAAGAAGAACTGAAGGTCCTGCTGCTACCCAAGGACCCCAACGCTGACAAGAACGTCATCGTCGAACTCCGCGCCGGCACCGGCGGTGACGAGGCATCACTCTTCGTCGCCGAGGTCTTCCGCATGTACCTCCGCTTCGCCGAGCAGCACAAGTGGAAGGTCGAAGTCCTCTCCCAGACCGACTCCGACGTCGGCGGCCTCAAGGACATCACCGCCATCTTTGAAGGCCACGGTGTCTACTCGCAGATGAAGTACGAGTCCGGCGTGCACCGCGTGCAGCGCGTGCCCGCGACCGAGACGCAGGGCCGCGTCCACACCTCCGCCATCACCGTCGCCGTTCTGCCCGAGGCCGAAGAGGTCGACATCAAGATCGAAAACAAGGACCTCCGCATCGACACCTTCTGCTCCTCCGGCCCCGGCGGACAGTCGGTCAACACCACCTACTCGGCCATCCGCATCACGCACCTGCCGACGAACACCGTTGTGAGCTGCCAGGACGAGAAGTCGCAGATCAAGAACCGCGATAAGGCCATGCGCGTTCTGCGCTCTCGCCTCTACGAGGTCGAAGCCGAGCGCATCCACCAGCTTCAGGCGAAAGAGCGCAAGCAGCAGGTCGGCACCGGCGACCGCAGCGAGAAGATCCGCACCTACAACTTCCCGCAGAACCGCCTGACCGACCACCGCATCGGCCTGACCAACCACAACCTGCAGATGGTGATGGAAGGACTGCTCCAGCCCACTGTCGACGCCCTCATCGCGGCGGAGACCGCGGAGAAGCTCAAAGCGCAGGTGGCTGCCTGATCCAGCTTCAACAGCTCCACAGCCTAGTCTGCGGTGTTCGGGATATCATTTCCCCTTGCACGTGGGCGCTCGCGCCCGGAATGAGGATTCGATGAAGACATCGCTACGTTTTGCCGCGCCGCTTCTGGTGTTGGCCCTGGGCGCAACCCCGGCCCTTTCTCTCCATGCACAACAGTATGGCCCGCCTCCGCCGCAACAGGGCTACGGTGGTCAGCAGGGTTACGGCGATCGTGATCGCGGCGGCTGGGATGCCCCACCCAACGACATCGTCTCGGATATTGCACGCCGTGGCTTCCACGACGGCATTGAGACCGCGCGGAGCGACTTCCAGCAGCGCTCGCGTCCCGACCCCAACCGCTCCCAGCTCTTCCGTCACCCGCCTGTCCCCCGCGGCCTGCGCAATGACTACCGCAACGGCTTCCAGCGCGGCTACGACGTGGCCACCCATCATCTCTACGATGGCGACCGCGGCTATGACCACGGCGGCTACCAGCACTAAATCGCTCCTCACGCAACACAAGCGGGACCCACGACGGGTCCCGCTTCTGTCTGGTGTAATCCTCCCTTACGCCGGGGGCAGGTTCTCCAGAATACTCTGTGCCACTGCGTCGATCTCGGTCTTCTCGCTCAGCTCCCTCACCCCTGGATCATTCGCCGCGCGCCCCAGTCCCATCTCGGTCGCAATCTTGCGGTCCATGCTCAGTACGGCCGTGATCTCCTTTTCGGTCAGCAGCAACACCTGCAGCATCAGGTGGTCGCGCTCATCCGAGCGCCGCCCCAGCCGCGTCTGCCTCATCAAAATGAAGCTCGCAATCAGGATCGCCTCCATCGCCACGCACGTCTGCAGCAGGCTGAAAGGTCTGGGATCAAAGTGCCGCACCCTGGGCAGCACGTTCCACCCGATCCAGCTTGCGTAAAGCGTCAGGTGCGCCGCAATGAACCCCGCACTGCCGATGAATCCGGCTATGCTGTCGGTGGCTCGCTCCCAGCGCGTACGCCGCGCCAGAAACTCCTGCTCGTGCTTGGCAATCAGTTCGACATGGTCCTGGATGTGCGTCTGCGACATGCCTGAATAAGATGCACTTAGGCCGTGGCTCGCGTACCCTAGCCCCATGAGATTAGTTACGATCCTGACTGCCACGGCGCTGCTCGCCGTGCCGCTCTGCGCCCAGCAAGCACCACCCGCTTCGCCTCAGCCGGCTCTGCCGCCAACCGCGCAACCCTTTACGCTGCAGCAGATTCTCAGCGCGCCCTACAGCACCACGCTCACCGCCGCACCCACCGGCTCGCTCTTCGCCTGGGTCGAGCACACCGAGGGTCGCAACAATCTCTGGGTCGGCGGTCCCGGCACACCTGCCCGCCAACTCACCCACAACACCGACGACGATGCGCAGGACATCGATCAGCTCGTCTGGTCGCCCGACGCCACCGCAATCGCCTACAGCTACGGTGCCGCGACCGGCGCCGACGGCGAACCCGCAAACCCCGCGCACCTACAACGCTCCGCGTCGCTCACCGTCATCATCCAGCCGCTGGACGCCTCGGCATCGCCCATCGTCATCGGCGAAGGCCGCGCTCCGATTTACACGCGCGACGGCAGCAGCCTGCTCTACCTTCGCGACGGACAGATCTGGATCGCCGAACTCTCCCAGCGCAAACAGTGCATGTTGCCCGAAGGCTGTCCCACCGCTCCCGCGAACCCCGCGACGCCGACGCACCAACTCGTCTTCGATCGCGGCACGGCATCGCAGCTCACCTTCAGCCCGGACGGCAGCACGCTCGCCTTCATCAGCCGCCGCCGCGAAAGCAACCAGCCCACCCACACCTTTCTCGCGCTCTACAACCTCGCCACGCACACGCTCACGTTTCCGGCGCCTTCCACTGGCAATGACTCCGCGCCGGCCTTCTCGCCCAACGGCAAGCAGCTCGCATGGCTGCACACGCCCTTTACCAGCACACCGGACTATGCCAACCCTCGTACCAGTTCCAGCCCGTGGTCCGTCCGTATGCTCTCCCTTCCGGACGGCAAGCCCTTCCCCTTCGTCGAGGCGGTCAAGGACGGCGCGGGCAGCATACTTCCGCATCTCGCCACCGGTGAGCCACGCATCTACTGGACGCACCCTGCGGAGGATGGCGCTCCGCGAGTGCTCTACTTCGACGAGTCCTCAGGCTTCCTCAACCTTCTGGCCCGGCCCTTCGGCGGCACGCACGCCGGCCCGCTGGACGACGCCGTGGCCGTAGGCCCATTTGAAGTCGAGGACACAAACCTCAGTGCCGATGGCCGCACCCTCACCTGGGCATCCAACAACGCAAGCACGGATCCCCTCGACGCCGACCGTCGCCATCTATGGCAGGTCGATCCCTCTGCCGATGACCTCAAGCCAGCGATGCTGACTCACGGCCTCGGCATCGAAACACAACCTGCCCTCAGCGGCGACGGCACCGCGCTCGCCGGGCTCGTCTCCAACGCCTCCCTGCCCATGCATCCGGCGCTCATCGCCAAAGACGGCTCCATCACGCCGCTTCATCCCGAATCCACTCCCCCCACCTATCCCGCCGCTACACTCATCACACCCCAGCAGGTCCTCTTCGACTCCGCTGACGGCCTCCATCTCCACGGCCAGCTATTGTTGCCCGATCAGCCTGCATCGGCAGTGGCAGCAGTTCCTACTGCTGCGGCTGCATCAGCTTCTTCACCTGTCGCTCCCGATGCCACGCCTGCAGGCGCCGCCGCCGTCAAGCGCCCAGCGATCCTCTTCTTCCACGGCGGCCCCAACCGCCAGATGCTGCTCGGCTATCCCGCGCTGGACTACTACTCCAACGCCTATGCCTTCAACCAGTACCTGGTCTCGCAGGGCTTCATCGTGCTTAGCGTCAACTACCGCTGCGGCATCGGCTACGGGTTCGACTTCCAGCAATGCCAGGGCTCCGGGCCAACCGGCGCGGCCGAGTACAACGACGTCCTCGCCGCGGCGAAGTACCTCCAGTCGCGACCTGACGTTGACCCCAAACGCATCGGCGTCTGGGGCGGAAGCTACGGCGGCTACCTCACCGCTCTCGCGCTCGCCCGCAACTCTGACATCTTCGCAGCCGGCGTCGACTTCCACGGCATCCACGACTGGAACCTCGAGGACGACACCTCCGGGTGGAAGCGTGGCAGCAACACTGAAAAAGACACTCTCGCTGAAAAAGCCTTCATCAGCTCTCCCATGGCCGACATCGACCACTGGAAGTCGCCCGTTCTGCTGATCCACGGCGACAATGACCCCACCGTGGCCTACGTCCAGACCCCGCTGCTGGCCGAGGCCCTGCGCTCTCGACACGTCCACGTGGAAGAGCTCATTTTTCCTGATGAAACGCACGACTTCCTGCTCCACCGCGACTGGCTCGCCGCCTATACCGCCGCCGCGGACTTCTTCCAGCGCACGCTCCACCCCGAACCCGTAAAATAGGAGTTGCTGAGCGGCGACAGCGGAAAGCCTGCCTTTCTACTCCCTGCTCCCTATTCCCTATTCCCTGAGGTTTCATGTCCACCATCGCCGCCCCTGCACCCGCACTCGAAGCCGCCGCTAAAGCCGCTGGCCTGACCCTCGTCGCCGACGAACCCGGCACCGACTTCGCCGGCACGCCCACCACCCGCGCAGTCGTCGCCCTGGCCTCCGACCAGACCAAACAGCTCGTGCTCGAGCTCAGCGCTGCCTTTGACGCTGCTAATCCCAATTTCACCTCCGGCCTGGCCACCTTCTTCGCCGAAGCCGCGCAGCGCCTGCGCAACCCGAACCCCGACTGCTACCTCACGCTGCACGGCCTTCCACTCAGCTTCGGAAACTTCGCTTGGCCCTTCCACGGCTCCACCTCCGGCGCCGACACCTACATCGTCCACGGCGACATCCACCTGGCAGACGGCACCGACACCGCACTCTTCGCCAAGATCTCCGCGTCCATGACGCAGACCTTCGCCACCGTCGTGCCCGCGCTGGAGCAGCCCTTCGCCGAAGGCTTCATCTACAACGCCGTGCGCAAGACGCTCGACCAGGGCCAGTTGGAACTCGTTAAGTCCGGCAACCGCCAGCCCGTCCCCGTCACCACGCGCTACTACTCCATGAAGCAGCAGGTCTTCATCTTCAATGACACCACCGCGCTGCAGCGCCATGACTTCCTCGCCGCCAAGGTCTTCTGGCTCTCACACGTGCTCGGCGGCGGCGCTCCCGTCTGGATCGCCGACCCCCGTGATGCGCAGTACCTGAACACCACCGTCGCTGAGCTGCACGCCACCGCCGTTACCCTCGCTGGCGAAGGCCTCGTTCTCCTCGACGGCGAGTGGGCCGCGGCCACCGACACCCTCCGCACCGAAGAGGACGCCTACCGTGCCCATGTCGCCGAAGCACTCGCCTTCATCAAGCCCAGCTTCAACGAAGAGATGCGCGCCGGACATACAAATATGTAAGGAACAGAGGAGTAAGGAGCAGAGCGAGCGCAGTCATTTTATCTACTCCTTACTCCTTACTCACTACTCCTTCCAGCGCCACAAACCCCTCCCACGCCGCATCCTCCACAACGACCCCCAGTCGCATACTCTCCTCGCGCGTCGCGAACGTACCCTCGCCGGGATACCTCGCCGGCTTGCCCGCCTGTACCGGCGTCGCAGCGTGAACCGCCGCAATCGCACCGTCAGCAACCGCACTCAGCTCCTGCATCGTTGCAAGGCTCTGCGGAGCAATCGCGAGAAATATCTGCGACTGTCCCACCTCCTTGCGCGGATCGCGCGAGAACTGGTACGTCGCCTGCCCGCCGGTGAGCATCGCACCCAGCACATCCAGCACAAAGCTCAGCCCCGAGCCCTTCCAGAAGCCGATCGGCAGCGCGCGCTGCGTGCGCTCGATCGCCGCCGCATCGGTCGTCAGCACGCCGTGTTCGTCATACCCACCCGGCACCGGCAGCGCCTCACCCTTCGCCGAGTACTTCGCCAGCGAGCCGTAGGAGAACTGGCTCATCGCCATGTCCAGCACCACAGCTCCGCCCTCGCGCGGAATCGCCACCACCAGCGGATTATTTCCCAGCGCCGGCGTGCTCGCGCCCCACGGCGGCAGGTTGGGCATCGTGTTCGACCAGCACATCGCCGCGAACCCCGACTCCGCTGCCTGCCAACCATACGTCCCAGCTCGCATCCAGTGGCTGGTCTCACCCAGCGCGACGCATCCCAGCCCATGCGCGGCAGCCAGCTCCATCGCACGCTGCATCGCCGCATGCGCGGCGAGGTTTCCCGGACCGCGATGCCCCGTCCAACGCTCGATGGCGCCAAAGGCCGCCGTTCGCTCCGGCTGTGCCTTGGGATCAATCAGCCCATCGCTCACACCCTGCGCAAACCGCGGCAGCCGCGCGACTCCATGCGTGCGCACGCCGTCGCGATCCGTCTCCGCAGTCAGCCTTGCGCTCAACGCTGCGCGCTCAGGCGCCAGGCCTAATCCCAGCAGCGCGCGCTCCATCCTTCCGCGCAGCTCGTCAAACGGAATCCGTATCATCGCATCTCTCCCGCACCATTAGACAACACACTTTCTTTCCGGAAATTAACATCCCGGAGATAGACTGTTGGCTGCAACCCGCCCCACCATTCCGTACCCACGGAGAGCCCGCCGATGAGTCTGCACTTCCTCTGCCGTTCCGCATTCGCCGCTCTGACTCTGGCCTGCTGCTCCGCCTCAGCCCAGACCCCCGCACACTCCACCACGGCCAGCATCCTCATGCTCTCGGATATTCACCTCGATCCCTTCCACGACCCCGGCAAAGCCGCCGCGCTCATCGCCTCCCCGGTCAGCGGCTGGCAGGCAATCCTCGCCGGGCCGCCTTCCACCAATCCACCGGTCACCTTCGATCAGCTCCAGCAGGATTGCAACTCCAAAGGCGTCGACACCCCCTATGCGTTGCTTGCCTCCAGCCTCGCCGCCGAGCAGGCGCAGCTCCCGACGCCTGCCTTCGTCACCGTCTCCGGCGACCTGACCGTGCACAAGCTGGACTGCCGCCTCAAGATCCTCGCACCCACCTTATCCGCCTCCGACTACTCCAAATTTGCCGCGAAGATCGTCGAGTTCGTCGCTCTCGAACTGCATACCGCCTTCCCCAAGTCACCCGTATATCTCGCGTTGGGCAACAATGACTCCGGCTGCGGCGACTATGAGGAGGACCACAATAGCGGCTACCTCGACCGCGACGCCAAGAGCTTTGCCTCCGCCGTACTGAGCAAGAGCAACAAGGACGATATCGAGGCTGAGTTCCCCGACCTCGGCGACTACAACATCAAGCTTCCTGCGCCCTTCAAAAGCACGCGCCTGATTGTGCTGCAGGACATCTTCGAATCAAAGAAGTACCAGACCTGCAAGGGCAAAGACTCAGAAAGTGAAGCCAAGCAGCAGATCACATGGCTCGACTCGCAGCTAAAGGACGCCAAGGCCAAGGGGGAGCATGTCTGGGTGATGGCCCACATCCCGCCCGGCATCGACGGCTACTCCACCGCCAACAAGGGCAACATCTGCACCGACGGCGGCAAGCCCACCGAATTCCTCGGTTCTGAAGCGCTCGGCGATACCTTCAGCGACTACACCAGCACCATCACGCTCATCCTGCTCGGCCACACCCACATGGACGAGATGCGCCTCTACTCCTCAAAAACCGGAGCCATCCCCGCCCGCCTCACGCCCTCCATTACGCCCGTCGACGGCAATAATCCCTCCTTCACCATCGGCCTGGTCGACCCGAAGAAGGCCGAGCTGCTGGATTACACCGTCTACGCCGCCAGCAACCAGACCGGCATCGGCACCACCTGGAGCGAGGAGTACGACTTCGGCAAGACCTACGGCTACTCCAGCTTCTCCGCAAGCGCGCTCAAAGGCCTGACCCAGGAGTTCATCGCCGACACCTCCGGCACCAAGAAGAACAGCCAGTCCTACCAGAACTTCTACTTCGTCATGCCCGATGGCGGCCCCTTGGCCAACGTCGCTAAGTCCGCGGAGTGGTCCACGATGTGGCCCATGTACACCTGCTCCATGACCCAGGACCACAAGAAGGACTACATCGCCTGCACCTGCCCGGCCAAGCCCCAATAGAGCATTCGCCCGCTCATCGGCGCTATCATCAACACTTGCACCCATGAGCGCCCCGCAACCCAACTCGACCCCCGGTTCTGCATTCCGCGCCGCTGTCACAGCGGAGCACCCGCTGCAGATCGTCGGCGCCGTCAACGCTCTGCACGCGCGCATGGCACAGCGCGTCGGCTACCGCGCGCTCTACCTCTCCGGCGGCGGGGTCGCTGCGTCCTCGCTCGGCGTGCCCGACCTCGGCATCACCACGCTTGACGACGTGCTCACCGACGTCCGCCGCATCACCGATGTCACCACGCTGCCTCTTCTTGTGGACATCGACACCGGCTTCGGCGGCGCATTCAACATCGCGCGCAGCATCCGCTCGCTCATCAAGGCAGGGGCAGCCGGCTGCCACATCGAAGACCAGGTCGCCGCCAAGCGCTGCGGCCACCGCCCCAACAAACAGATCGTTCCCACCGCCGAGATGGTCGACCGCATCAAGGCCGCCGTCGACGCCCGCACCGACCCCAGCTTCGTCATCATGGCCCGCACCGATGCACTGGCGAATGAAGGTCTGAACGCCGCACTCGACCGGGCCGCCGCCTGCGTTGAAGCCGGCGCCGACATGATCTTCCCCGAGGCCGTCACCGAACTCCCGCAATACACCGCCTTCGCCGGGCGAACCCGCATTCCCATCCTCGCCAACATCACCGAGTTCGGTTCCACGCCGCTCTTCACGCTCGATGAACTGCGCGGCGCCAACGTCTCACTCGCGCTCTACCCACTCTCCGCCTTCCGCGCAATGAACGCCGCCGCGCTCAACGTCTACCAGCACATCCGCTCCGACGGCACGCAGAAGAACGTGCTGCCAACCATGCAGACTCGCGAAGAACTCTACGACCTGCTCGGCTACCACGCCTACGAACGGAAGCTCGACGAACTCTTCGCCAAAGACAACAAGACCTGACCACCACATACATCGCGTACATTGCGCCTGACATTGCGCACATTGCGTTCCCGCCTTTCGCTTCCTTCATCACCGCCCCTCAAGAGACGACTATGACCGAACCCACACCCTTCAAACCCAAAAAATCCGTCGCACTCTCCGGCGTTCCCGCCGGCAACACCGCGCTCTGCACTGTCGGCCGCAACGGCAACGACCTCCACTACCGCGGCTACGACATCCTCGCGCTCGCCGCGCACTGCGAGTTCGAAGAGGTCGCCTATCTGCTTCTCTATGGCCACCTGCCCACACAGGCGGAGTTGGTCAAGTACAAACAACACCTCCGCAGCCTGCGCGGACTTCCGCAGGGCGTAAAGATCGCGCTCGAGCAGCTTCCCGCCACCGCGCACCCCATGGACGTCCTCCGCGTCGGCGTCTCCGTGCTCGCCACACTCGAACCCGAACCGCATCTCGAAAACCTCACCCACGCGCCCGCCACCGGCCTACCCATCGCCGACCGCCTCATGGCCTCGCTTGGCTCCATGTTGCTCTACTGGCATCACTACGCAGTCAACGGCAAGCGCATCATCGTTGAAACCGACGACGACTCCATTGCCGCGCACTTCCTGCATCTGCTCCACGGCAAACCCGCCACGCCGGAGTGGGTTCAGGCCATGCAGGTCTCGCTCATCCTCTACGCCGAGCACGAGTTCAACGCCAGCACCTTCACCGCGCGCGTCATCGCCGGCACCGGCTCGGACATGTACTCCTGCATCGCCGGCGCCATCGGCGCACTTAAAGGCCCCAAGCACGGCGGCGCGAACGAGGTCGCCCTCGAAATCCAGCAGCGCTACACCTCCCCGGATGAGGCGGAAGCCGATATCCGAGAGCGTGTAGCCCGCAAAGAAGTTATCATCGGCTTCGGCCACCCGGTCTACACCATCAGCGACCCGCGCAACGTCGTCATCAAGAAGGTCGCGCACGACCTATCCACCACCGCCAGCAACATGGCCCTCTACAACATCGCCGAGCGCCTCGAGTCCGTCATGCGCGAGGTCAAGAACATGTTCCCCAACCTCGACTGGTTCTCCGCGGTCGCGTATCACGTGATGGGCATCCCCACGGCGATGTTCACGCCCATCTTCGCCATCGCTCGCACCAGCGGCTGGTCGGCACACGTCGTGGAGCAGCGCACCGACGGCAAGATCATCCGCCCCGCCGCCAACTACACCGGGCCGGAGGATGTGCCGTTCGTGACGATCGCTGAGCGCACGTAAATAGCCGCCGTCATCCTGAGCGGAGCCTTGCGGCTTCATCGCAAGGCGAAGTCGAAGGATCCCTGTATTTCGTTAGCGCCTGTACATAGCCCAAGGATTGCCCGTGTCCGTACCCGTCACCACCACCAATAGACCCTTCGACCAACCCCTCATCGACATCGTCGACTACGTCTTCGACTACAAGATCGAATCCCCGCTCGCCTACGAGACCGCGCGCTACTGCCTGCTCGACACCCTCGGCTGCGGCCTGCAGGCGCTCGACTTCCCCGCCTGCACCAAGCTCCTCGGCCCGCTCGTACCCGGGCTCACGATGCGCAACGGCGCACGCGTTCCCGGCACCAGCTACGAGCTCGACCCCGTGCAGGCCGCCTTCAGCATCGGCACGCTCATCCGCTGGCTGGACTACAACGACACCTGGCTCGCCGCCGAGTGGGGCCACCCCTCCGACAACCTCGGCGCCATCCTCGCCGTCGCCGACTACCTCAGCCGCAACTTAGCACTTACCACTCGTCACTTACCACTAACTATCCGCGACGTCCTCACCGCGATGATCAAAGCCCACGAGATCCAGGGCTGCCTCGCGCTGGAAAACTCCTTCAACAAGGTCGGCCTCGACCATGTGCTCCTCGTCAAGGTTGCGAGTACCGCCGTCGTCTCGCAGATGCTCGGCCTCACCCGCGAGCAGGCTCTCAATGCAATGAGTCTCGCCTTCGTCGACGGCCAGTCGCTGCGCACCTATCGCCACGCGCCCAACACCGGCTCGCGCAAGTCGTGGGCGGCAGGCGACGCCACTAGCCGTGCTGTGCGCCTCGCGCTCATCGCGCAGACCGGAGAGATGGGATACCCCACCGCGCTCACCGCCAAAACATGGGGCTTCTACGACGTGAGCTTCAAAGGCCAGCCCTTCAAGTTCCAGCGGGCTTATGGCTCGTATGTAATGGAGAACGTCCTCTTCAAGATCAGCTTCCCCGCCGAGTTCCACGCGCAGACCGCCGTGGAAGCCGCCATCACGCTGCATGCGCAGCTCGCCACGCGCGGCCTCACGGCTGCGGACATCGCCCGCGTCACCATCCGCACGCACGAGGCCTGCATCCGCATCATCGACAAGCAGGGTCCGCTCAACAATCCCGCCGACCGCGATCACTGCATCCAGTACATGACCGCCGTCGGACTGATCTTCGGCCGCCTCACCGCCGAGGACTACGACGACGCCATCGCGCTCGACCCCGTTTGGGGCAAGCGCATCGACCACCTCCGCTCACTCATCGCCTGCGTGGAAGATCCCGCCTTCACCGCCGGCTACCACGACCCCGCACGCCGCTCCATCGCCAACGCACTCACCATCGAACTGGCGGACGGCACCCTGCTCCCCGAGGTCGTCGTCGAGTACCCCATCGGCCATCGCCTGCGCCGCAAAGAAGGCATTCCGCTGCTGCTTGAAAAATTCAAACGCAACCTCATGCGCCTCTCGCCCGCCGTGCAGCAGAAGATCCTCGCACTCACATCCAATCAACAGAAGCTCGAAGCTACAGCCGTCGACGACTTTGTCTCGCACTTCGTCGTCTAACGCTACTTCACATCTATGACCTCAATCGTGAACGCCGGCACCGTATGCTGCCATCTCGCGCCCGCGATCCTCACCGCGCTCTCCACCGGCTTAATCCTCTGCGGATCAGTAATCGAGTTCGTCTCCTGAAAGCTCGCTCCGTGCAGCGAGAACATCTTCCCCACATGCGCGCCCGCGCCCAACCCCTTCAGTGCAATCTCCAGCGGCTGCGGCCGGTCGCTCGCATTCACCAGCTTCAGGTGCAGCATTTGGTCCTTCGAGGACACCGTCGCCGACGTATAGAACCTCGCCGCTGCACCGGTCAGAGTCGAACTCGCCAGCCCATCACCCAGATGCGCGCTGAACAGGCACTGCGCGTAGTAGCTGGGGCTGCCATAGCTCTCCATCGCATCAAAGCCGATCAAGTCCGTCTGCCACTGCATCGCTCCGGGACTCACGTTCACCAGCAGCGGCGCGTAGCTCGCCATCACAATCAGATCACTATTGCGCTCCAGGCCGGTCATCCACGCCGCATCGCCCAGCGCATCGCCCATATTCGGAGTCGGCGATCCCGACCGCGTCGCCCACTCGCCGACAAAGATCTTCGGCCCCGTCCGCGGAGCATCGTCGTAGCGCCCCACCAGCGCGAACATGTCCGCCGGCGACTTGTAGTAGTGGTCGTCGAGCACATCCGGCGCGGCGTCCGCATCCTCCTTCACCGGCGTCGTCGCAATCAACTGGTACTGCGGATACTTCGCCCGCAATGCGCGCGCGAACTGCGCAAAGCGCTCATCGTAGCTGCCGCTCTTGTCGAACTGGTCCTCGTTGCCGATCTCGATATAGTGCAGCGGAAACGGCGCCGGGTGCCCGTCCTTCACTCGCTCAGCGCCCCACTTGGTCGATGCATCGCCGGTCACGTACTCCACCTCATCGAGCGCCGACTGCACATACGGCTCCAGCTCTTTGCCCGGCTTCGCGTAATCGTGCTTCAGCGCATAGCCGGCGTACACCGCCAGCACCGGCTCTACCTTCAGGTCCTCGGTCCACTCCAGAAACTCCAGCAATCCAAAGTGGTCGGTCGACCAGTACGTCCACGGCGCCATATGTCCCGGCCGGTCCACCAGCGGCCCAACTGTGTTCTTCCAGTTGAACCAGTCCTGCATCGTATCGCCTTCGAGATAATTTCCCCCCGGAAGCCGAATGAACTTCGGATGCATCGCCGCCATCTTCTCCATCAAGTCGGTGCGATTCCCATTCGGCCTGTCGTTGAACGTCGGCGGAAACAGTGACACCAGTTGCAGGTGCAGGGTTCCCGCGCGCGCCACCGTGAACTCCACATGGTTTGCCGTCGAAGCCGCCGCAGCGCCCGTCATCAACCGAAATTCATATCGCGTCCAGCCGCTGCCCACCAGCTCGACCTGCGTCTCCGCCAGAGTCGTACCGCTGTTGTCTCTCACCAGCCGAACAGTCAGTGCCCCAACGTCACCGTCCTGCTTTGCATACAGCGATCCGCGATACACCGTATGCGGCCGTACCGCGATCCCCCAGAAGCCCACGTTGTTCACGCCCGCCTCGTTGCCCGGCGAAGCCGCATCCACAGCGATCTTCAGACTGGTCGGCAGCGCCGCGCTCGGCCCATCACTCTTGTCCACAGCGAATGTCGCCTTCGCATCACCGTGCAGCACCTCGCCCCAGCTCTCCACACCCATCCAGTTGCCGCGGAAGGTGTTGTTGCTGATGAGCTGCGCATATAGCCCGCCCTCATACGAGTGGTTAATCTCCTCGGTCATCAGCCCGTAGAGCGTCGGGCTTACCGGATGCACAATCGTCGCTGCATCTACGGTGAGCTGTGCTGGCTTTGCGGACTGCGCGGAGGAGGAGACGCACATCATCGAAAGCAGGAAGGCGAAGGCGGCAGGAGCGGCGAGCGTACGAATCATCTTGGTCATAGGTTTTTCAATCGTTCCGGATTCTATCCTCGCGCTATCCTTGGGGTCTATGCCCTCCGCCTCGCCGCCCAAATCGCCCGACTACCGCACCATGCTAGCCGTCGCGCTCGCCGAGGCCCGCACCGGCCTCGCGGAAGGCGGCCTGCCCATCGGGGCGGCAATCTTCCGCGCCGACGGAACGCTCATCAGCCGCGGCCGCAACCGCCGCATCCAGCAGAACGACCCCTCCATCCACGGTGAGACCGACGCCTTCCGCGCCGCAGGCCGCCAGCGCACCTACCGCGACCTCATCATGGTCACCACGCTCGCGCCCTGCTGGTACTGCTCCGGCCTCGTACGCCAGTTCGGCTTCCGCACCCTTGTCCTCGGCGAAAGCGTGAACTTCACCGGCGGCGAACACTGGCTGCGCGAACTCGGCGTGGAAGTCATCGACCTCGCCGACCCCGAGTGCATCGCCATGATGCGCGACTACATCGCCGCCAACCCGGCGGTGTGGAATGAAGACATCGGCGCCAGCTGACCCCGCGGCGTTTCTGCGTTGACTTTCCGAATCAGCTATCGCACCCTGTAACCAGCGAGGTTGTCGCGATGGCCCAACTTGAAGTCCCAGAAAGATACGCGGCTGAACTCAAGGAACTTGCCCTGCGTGACGACAGGCCTGTGCAGGATGTCGTCTCTGAGGCCATGGACGCCTACCTTAGCTTTCGTTTCACAGAGGCACAACTCACACCCTCTCAGCTAGAGCGGCTGAAATCAAGCCTTGCGCAGGCCGAACGCGGTGAGTTGATCTCAGAGGATCAGGTCGACGCCTTCTTCGACGACTGGGAAAAGGAATCCGCCTCCCGTTGAGCCGGTTCTATCTCAGTCCCCCCGCGATGGCTGACCTCGAAGACATCCGGCGCTACTTCACTCCAATCCCGGAACGTTTCGGTGCACCCATCCGGCGGGCATTGCGGACGATGTTCCATGAGATCGCCGCTAACCCTCAACGCGGACGCAGCCATAGCGAGGCGACCCGCTTCCTCGGACAGGACGTTCGCACGCGCGCCGTGCCTCCCTACCGCATCTTTTATAGAGAACTTGGTGGGGTGCCCGAGATACTCGCGGTTCTGCACACAGCCCAGGACATATCTGCAATTCTCCGCAAACGCCTGCAATAAGCGAGCACTACGAGCCTACCGCCGCGTTAGCCCCCGAATCCTCTCTGCTTCCCCTGGCCACTTCGCAATCAACTCCGCCGCGCCTGCGTCCTTATAGTCCGCAAACTCAAACCCCGGACTCACCGTACACCCCAGCAGCGCCCACTCATCCGCCCTTAACATCCGCGACCCCTGCCACACCCCGCGCGGCACCACATGCTGCGGCACCTCACCCGCGGCGATGTCCTTCCCAATCACCGTCACCTTCGAGCTGCCGTCCGCGAACAACTGCAGCATCTCCACTGCGCCGCCCAGGTAGTGATGGAAGATCTCATCGCTCTCCAGCAGATGCATCTCGCTGAAGGTCCCCGGCTCCAGCAGGTAGTAGATCGCCGTCGAGGTCCGTCGCGGCGCGCCATACCGCACCAGCTCTACGAACTCCGGCGCCTCCCACGTCCGCACGAACCACCCACCCTCGCGCGGATGCGGCGCTAGCCCCAGAATTTTCTTCACTTCCTTTGCTGTCATCTCCGCCATGCAGCACCTCTCACGCTATTCTGAACGCACACACCTTTTCCCAGAGTACACAGCCAGACTCCAGGAGCACGCCACCCGCATGCGCACCCGCCTCGAATCTTACTTCCGCTTCGCCGAGCACCAGACCACCTGGCGCATCGAGGTCCTCGCGGGTTTGACGACCTTCATCACCATGGCCTACATCATCTTCGTCAACCCTGCGATCTTGTCCCAGACAGGCATGCCCCTCGCGGCGGTGACAACCTCAACCTGCCTGTGCGCGGCCTTCGGCAGCATCCTGATGGGCGCGCTCGCTAACTACCCGCTGTCGCTCGCGCCCGGCATGGGCCTGAACGCCTACTTCACCTACACCGTTGTCAAGGGCATGGGCGTGCCCTGGCAGACGGCGCTCGGCGCGGTCTTTCTCTCCGGCGTCATCTTTCTGCTGCTCACCTTCGGAGGCATCCGCCAGAAACTCGTGGCCGCTATCCCCTACCAGCTCCACGCAGCCGTCGCCGGAGGCATCGGCCTGTTCATCGCCTTCATCGGCCTCATCAACTCCGGCCTCATCATCCGCAGCAACGCCACCACCGTCACCCTCGGCGACCTCCACCAGCACACCGCGCAGCTCGCCATCTTCGGAATTCTGCTCATCGCCATCCTGCAGGCCTACAAGGTCAAGGCCTCCATGCTCATCGGCGTCCTCGGCACGCTCGCCATCGGCATCCTCTTCCACCAGGTCAAGTACACGCCCAGCACCTTCAACCCCATGGCCATCCGCGCCACGGCCTTCCACCTCGACCTGCGCGGCGCGCTCCGCATGAACGCGCTCGAGATCATCTTCGTCTTCCTCTTCGTCGACCTCTTTGACAATATCGGCACGCTCGTCGCTGTGACCGAGCGCGCAGGGCTCATCAGCGAAGACCACACCATCCCGCGCCTCGACAAGATCTTCTTCGCCGACGCCACCGCCACCGTCGTCGGCTCGCTTGCCGGCACCAGCACCGTCACCAGCTACATCGAAAGCTCCGCCGGGGTCGCCGCCGGAGGCCGCACCGGCGTCACCGCCATCACCACCGGCCTGCTCTTCCTCGTGGCCATCTTCATCGCGCCCATCGTCGGCGCCATCCCGGATTTCGCCACCGCGCCCGCGCTCATCCTGGTCGGCGCGCTCATGCTGACAGGTGTACGCTCCATAGACTGGGATGCCCCCCGCATCGCTATCCCTGCCTTCCTCACGCTCATCACCATCCCGCTCACCTACTCCATCGCCACCGGCCTCAGCTTCGGCATGATCAGCTTCGCCGTGCTGGAGATCGCCACCGGCCGCGGCCGCCGCCAGCACTGGATGCTCTACCTGCTCGCGCTGCTCTTCCTGGTCCGCTTCATCTACCTGCATCCACCAACCTGATCCAGTTCCTGCCTTCCTTCGCGAAACTTTGCTCGCTTTGCGAACTTTGCGTGAAGGCCTTTGCTTTTGCCGTTAGCCCTGAAACCACCCTGCCCCAACCCGCATCTCACCAAACGCAGCACAAGGAGATTTCCCATGGACCGCACCGCATCCGCCGTCTGGCACGGCGACCTCAAGACCGGCAAAGGCACGATTACCACGCAAAGCAAGACCCTCAATGCCACTCAGTACAGCTTCAAGTCGCGCTTTGAAGAGGGCGTCGGCACCAACCCCGAGGAGCTCATCGCCGCCGCTCACGCCGGCTGCTTCACCATGGCACTCAGCGCGCAGCTCACCGGCGACAACCACCCGCCCACCCAGCTCGAAACCACCGCTGCCGTCACACTGGAGACCACTGACGCCGGCCCCACCGTCACCAAAATCCACCTCACCACGCGCGCCCAGGTCCCCGGCATCGAGGTCGACAAGTTCAACGAGCTCGCCAAGAAGGCCAAAGAAGGCTGCCCCATCTCCCGCCTGCTCGCCGCCGCCGAGATCACCCTCGACGCCCAGCTAGTCTAGCTTTCCATTGCGAACATCGCGCAAACATCGCGGCCTTTGCGTTCCCGTTTTTGCCGTTGTATGTTCTTCTCCCACACAACAGAACCCGCCATCATGGCGGGCCTTTGTCTTTCCTAACAACTAAGAACGAACAACTGACAACTTCAATGCGCGTGCGCATGCCCCGGCCCATGATGATGGTGCGAGTGCCCATCCACCACCGGTGCCTCCGGCGGCGACACGCAATCATGCACCGTCGCGCAGTCCGTCACCTCCAGCTGAATCGTCGCATGCTGAATCCCGAAGTGATCCTTCAGTTGGTGGTTCAGCCGCTCCAGCACGGCAGCGCACTCCGCCAGTTGCATCTCTACGACCTGCACATGGCACGCCAGCGCGTGGCTCTGCGATGTGAGACTCCATACGTGCAGGTCATGCACGTTAATCACGCCCTCCACGCCGCTCATCGCCGCACGCACCTCGTTCAGGTCGAGCGACCGCGGCGTGCCCTCCAGCAGAATATGCAGCGTCTCGCGCACAATGCTCCATGAGCTCGCCAGGATCATCGCCGCAATAATCAAGCTCAGCAGCGGGTCAATCCACTGCAACCCGGTCAGCGCAATCGCCAGCCCGCCGACGATCACTGCCGCAGTCGAGAGCGTATCGCCCAGCATATGCAGAAACACGCTGCGGATGTTCACGTCGCCGCTGAACTTCCACAGCAGCGCGGCAATCACGCCGTTCATCACCACGCCGGCCGCAGCCACGGACATCATCAGCTGCGGCTCCACAGTCACCGGATGCAGAAACCTCCCCACCGCCGACACGATGATCCACACCGCCAGCACCATCAAGCCCAGCGCATTCACAAAACCCGCCAGCACCCCGGCCCGCTGATACCCAAACGTCCGCCGGTCGGTCGCCGGCCGCGTCTGCAGCCACACGGCAATAAAGCTCAGCGCCAGCGCCGCAAAGTCCGACAGGTTATGCCCAGCCTCTGACACCAGCGCCAGCGAATGGGCCCGCAGCCCGAAGTACAGCGTCGCAGCGATATACATCGCGGTCAGCGCCAGCGAAAACTTCAGTATCCGCTGCATCCCGCCCTTCGGTTTCGAGCTCGGCTTGGCATGAACATGCACCTCCCCAGTGTAGAACGTCTGCCCCGGTTCAGCGCAGGCGCCCCGTATCGCCACACCCCTCAAGCCCAACCCCCTCCCGGACGATAGACAACGCAGGGACTGCTTCCGCAACCCCGAAGCATACCCGCGTCGAACCCATGGCCCCGCCCAACGCCATCCCGCAGCGCTCCCCCCGCCTCAGCACCGGCGCCTCGCTCTTTCTGGACGCAGTGCGTCTCACCGCGGCAATCGTCGTCGCCGTCGGTCATCTCTCCAAGCCCGCATTCTCCAACGGCTGGAA
>Ga0302154_10001254_pt1 | contig 21050 bp, 20 predicted proteins | sample I_Bog_N2_3_FD_193507 | JGI IMG/M metagenome (GOLD analysis project Ga0302154, IMG submission 193507) | Peat permafrost microbial communities from Stordalen Mire near Abisko, Sweden - I_Bog_N2_3 | ecosystem: Environmental > Terrestrial > Soil > Wetlands > Peat | place: Sweden: Abisko, Stordalen... | reverse complement strand
CCGACCCGCCTGCGCAGCAGCGCACCCGCAACGAAGGTCTGGATATAGCAGGCGATCGTGATGACGGCCGCGAGGCCGAAGGCGATATCGGGCCGCTGCAGCTGGGCCGCAACAGCCGCGCCGGCGAAGAAGAGGATGGACTGAAGGGTCTGGAACAGGAACGGCGTGCGGGTGTCTTCCATCGCGTAGAAGGTGCGCTGGTAGATGAAGAGGAACACCGATGGGAGCAGGCCGACCAGGTAGATGATCAGCACCGTAGCCATCCCGCGCACCTCGGTTACGCTCCCCGGCGAGAACACCGCCGCGAACGGGTAGGCCATCACGATGAGGCCGACACCCGCGAGACTCACGAAGAGGCCGACGTTGCGCATGGAACGAACGAGGTCGGCACGGATTGCCGCAAAGTCGCCTCGTTGCGCATGCCCGCTCATCCGGGTGAAGTAGGGCGTCATGATGGGCAGCGTGATCAGCCCGTGCGGGAGCATCATGATGAGCCAGGCGTTCCTGAGCACCGTGTTCGACGGGTTGTGGCTGCCCGCGAGGGTTGCGACGACCGACTGAACCACGCCGGCGACCTGCGTGATCAGGATCATTGAGAACGTCCACCCGGCGGCCCTGCCGACCTTGCCAAGTCCAACCCCGCGCCAGCGGAAGTTCGGGCGGAAGCGCACACCTACCCGGCGCCAGAACAGCAGAAGGAACAGGCCCTGCCCGGCGACGCCCAGGGTGGCCGATCCGGCGAGCAGCGTGATCATGCCCGTTGTCCATTGGCCGGAGCTCCGGAGGGCCGCATCGCTGGCCACGGTCGAGAACAGGACGTTGAAAGCGGTGAGACCGAGGATGACCACGACGTTGTTGATCACCGGCGCCCAGGCAAAGGGTCCATAGACGTTCCGTGCGTTGAGAACCTCGCCCAGAAGGCTGTACAGGGCGTAGAAGAACACCTGCGGCAGGCACCAGTAGGCAAACGCCGTCGCCAGCGCGATGTCCGCCGACGAGAGCCCGCGACCCGAGCCACCGGACTGCTGTGCCGAGTACAGGTGCACCAGCAACGGAGCGCAGAGTGTCGCCACGAGCGCGATTGCGAGGAACAGCACCACCCCGAGCGTGACCACACGGTTGATGAACTTTTCGCCGCCATCCGGGTCGGTACGGGCCCGCACGATCTGCGGCACCAGCACCGCGCTCAGGAGTCCACCGGCGACGATCGCGTACACGTTGTTGGGCAACTGGTTGGCGATCGTGAACGTGTTCGAGGCCGCGGACTCGGTGCCAAGGGTGTTGGCGAGTAGCACGACACTCACAAAGCCGAGCACGCGCGACACCAGGTTGCCCGACGCGAGGAGGGCACTCGCCCGACCGAATCCGACCGGGCGTCCGGGGGGCGGTATTACCTCCTCGGGCGGCTCCGAAAACTCTGCACTGCTCACTCGTCCACAGCCCTGCGACGCCTCCGGATGGTCCGGACGATCCCGAATGCGAACAGTGCGGCGACGAGCGCAGCGAAGATGAGGGTTCCCGTGGTCTCCCAACCGGCGTTGACGTTGACCTGAATCGTGACGCTCTGGCCCACCTGCACCCCGGTGCTCGAATACAGGGTCGCGACGATTTCCGCGTTCCCATTGGATACCGCCTCGATCGGCACCTGCACCCGGCGCTGCGAGCTGTCGTCGACAGTGATCACCTGGGACCTGGAATTCCTGTCGACCGAAAGCAGAGCAGTGCGCGACCGGATCGACAGCACGACGGTGACCTCCTGGTCGAGGTTGTTGCTGATCGTCACCGGCAGAGCGGTCTGGTTGGCGATCACGACGATCTCGCTGCTGGGGGCAACCTGCACCGAGCCGGTGATCTTCGACGCAGAGCTGAGGAACGCCTCAGCCGCGGTCGGCCAGGTGGAGGTGGTCCATTCGTTGGACAGTGCGGCCAGCAGCCTCAGTCTGGTACTCGAGGTGATGGCGTCCGGTGTCTTGGCGATGGGAGCAAAATTGGCCACGCCGGCTTCCGCGTTGAGCATCGACTCGACCAGGCCCAGCCGGGCCGCGGACTCCCGTTCGGGGGCGATAGTGACCGCGGCGGGAGCCCCAGCGAACAGGCTCGCAACCGTCGAGGTCGAGGTCCAGGGGCGCGCGTAGACCTGGCTGAGGCTCCGCACGAAATCTGACTCATTGGTGGCCCAGTTGCTGCCCAGTGTCAGCAATATCGTGTGCGGGGTTGATCCGGAGGCGATGCTCGCTACAGCCAGCGACGTCGTCAGCTCGGTCAGAGCCTCGGTTGAGTTCGCGCGCGTGCTGGACTGGATGGCCGACCTCAGGTAACCGGAGAGCACGTCATCCGAGATGGCGATCCCGGTGTCGCCCGACTTGGCGGAGGCGCCCCCGAGGCCACCGGCGCCCTTAACGTTCGCGCTCGACAGGATCACGTTCGAAATGCCGGCCTGGGCCAGCTTCGGCAGGTCCGAGGGAATCACACTGTTCTCGGCCGGCCACGACAGAAGCGGCATCGTGTAGTTGAACTGAACGAGGCTCGCCGAGGTGGGGACGACCGGGGTCACAACTCCCGGCGTCGGAGTTGGGGTCGGTGTGGCCTGGGTCGCCGGGAACAGGCCGGGGTCGATGGCGTAATCGAGGGGCTTGGTCTCAAGCACGGACGTCTCGCCCGCATGCAGCGGTGCGGTGAGGTCGGCGTCCGCCCAGGGCAGTGGAAATGTCTCGTTCGGCAGGACTTCAAGCTGGCCCAGCCAGTCCAGCGCCGTCTGCGGTGCGGTCTTACCCAGGATCCGGATCGACGCGATAATGCGCGGGTCAATTCCCACCGCGACCTGCGTGCTCTGCAAATCCAGCAGTTCGCGAGTCAGGATGCCGCCGGGGGCCGTGTACTGGGCCAGTTGGGTGGCGGTCAGGAACTCCGATCCACTCGCGGGTGCCGTGAGCGGTACCGCGACGGCTACAGGAACCGGTGTGCTCGCCGTCACGCTCCAGGCGACAGCGGTGTGCGCGACCCCCAGCACCGTCGTGCCGCTGCCGATGCTCACCGAAACCGGATACACCCCGGCGAGCGTCCACGGCAGCGCGCTCGCGGGCACTGTGACCTCGATGCCGCTGTCGATTCCCCCCGCGACGGAAGGAAAGGGCGACGACCCCACCGGTGAAGACGCGAGCGCGCCCGACGTGCTCGTGAACCATCCCGCCAGGGTCGCCCTCACCGTGATCGGTACGGTTCCCACCGTTACCGTGGCGGTCGCATCCGCGGTCGGCGTAACGCCGGTGTTGTCGAGCGAAACGACGAGCCGAAGCGGGGTGTCCGAGCCCAGGTCTCCGGAGTCGGCCGGCGTCGCCGAAACCGTGATCGTCGCGGCCGGTGACGCGGCCTCAACCGGCGCAGCGAACCCCATGATGGCGAGGCCCAGCGTGACGGCGACAAGGCCGACGAGCTTCTTTCCCGGCCGGCGTAGGTAGGAACGTGCGGCCGGCATGACCCCCAGTCTATGGGGCGGCCTATGAGTCACCCCTGAGGCTTATGCCCGGGTGCGTGCACCCCGCTGTGGCAAGCTAAAGCACTATGGACAGCGTCGCATCCGCCGTGCAGCGACTCGACGTGCTGGCAACTTCGCCCGTGGTCGACAGGCTTGCGCGAGCCTTCCGGGCAGCCGGACATGAGCTTTCCCTCGTCGGCGGCCCGGTGCGTGACGCATTCCTCGGCCGCGCGGTCAGCGACCTGGATTTCACCACGAGCGCTCGCCCGGATGAGATCCTGCGAGTCGTCACACCGATCTCCGAAACCCAGTGGGACATCGGCCGCGACTTCGGCACCATCGGTGCCCTCATCCTGGGTGAGCCCGTCGAAATCACCACCTACCGTGCGGACGCCTACGACGGCGAGACGCGTAAGCCGCTGGTCGAATTTGGCGACACCCTCGAGGGCGACCTGGCCCGGCGAGATTTCTCCGTCAACGCGATGGCGCTCCGGGTTCCCGAGCGAGTGCTTGTCGATCCGTCGGGCGGAATGGAAGACCTGCTCGCCGCACGACTGCGCACCCCGTCGTCGCCCCAGGTATCGTTCAGCGACGATCCGCTGAGGATGCTGAGGGCCGCACGCTTCACCAGCCAGCTCGGCTTCACCGCGACCGGGGAGACGGTTGCCGCCATGATCGAACTTGCGCCCCGGCTGTCCATTGTCAGCGTGGAGCGGATCAGTTCCGAGCTATCGAAGCTGCTACTCACCGACCTGCCGGCAGCGGGCATCCAGCTTCTCGTTGACACCGGGCTCGCCCAGCAGTTCCTGCCCGAGGTGCCCGCGCTGAAGCTCGAAATCGATGAACACGCCCACCACAAGGATGTCTACCAGCACAGCCTCACCGTTCTCGAGCAGGCGATCGGATACGAGAAGGCCCGCGGCCACTCGCCCGACCTTGTGCTGCGCCTTGCCGCGCTGCTGCACGACATCGGTAAGCCCGCGACGAAGAGAGTCGAGGCACGGGGGGTCGTGACGTTCCACCACCATGACGTCGTCGGGGCAAAGCTTGCGACAAAGCGGCTGACCGCGCTGCGGTTTGACAAAGACACGGTGACCGCCGTGTCGAAGCTGATCGAACTCCACCTGCGGTTCTTCGGGTACACCGAGGGGGCATGGACGGATTCGGCGGTGCGACGCTACGTCCGAGACGCCGGCCCGTTGCTCGAGCGACTTCACATCCTCACCCGCGCCGACGTCACCACGCGCAACCGACGCAAGGCCGACCAACTGGGGTTCGCCTACGACGACCTCGAGGCTCGCATCGCGGAAATCGCGGAAGCGGAGGGGCTGGCGGCGGTGCGCCCCGACCTGGACGGTGAGCAGATCATGCGGATCCTTGAACTGAAGCCCGGCCGCGAGGTCGGGGAGGCGTACCGGTTCCTGCTCGACCTTCGGCTGGATGAGGGCCCCCTCGGGTCCGAGGTCGCCGAGCAGCGCCTCCGGGCCTGGTGGGCATCCCGTCCCTGAATACTCTTTTCAGGAAGTTGTGTGGGTGGTGTTACCAGTGTGGTCGGTCACCCCACACACAGTAACTCTGGCCACAGAACCTCCTGAAAAAGGTAGTCAGGAGTTGTCGGCGATGAAGCGCTCGAGAAGCTCACGAGCGACCGGGTCGGGGTACTGCACCGGGGGCGACTTCATGAAGTAAGCCGAGGCCGCCTCGAGCGGGCCGCCGATCCCGGCTTCGAGGGCCATCCCCGCCGCGCGGATAGCGTCGATCACCACGCCGGCGCTGTTCGGCGAATCCCACACCTCCAGCTTGTACTCCAGGCTCGTCGGCGCATTGCCGAAGCCGTGCCCCTCGAGCCGAACGAACGCGAGCTTGCGATCCTGCAGCCACGGCACATGGTCGCTGGGCCCGATATGCACATTGCCGGGATCGAGCGTCGCCGAGATGTTGCTGGTGACCGCCTGGGTCTTCGAGACCTTCTTCGACTGCAGTCGTGACCGCTCGAGCATGTTCTTGAAGTCCATGTTGCCGCCGACGTTCAGCTGGTAGGTGCGATCGAGCACAAGCCCGCGCTCCTCAAACAGCCGCGCCAGGACACGGTGGGTGATCGTCGCCCCCAGCTGGCTCTTGATGTCGTCGCCCACGATCGGCAACCCCGCGAGGCGGAACTTCTCCGCCCAATCCGGATCGCTGGCGATGAACACCGGAAGCGCGTTGACGAGGGCGACCCCCGCATCCAGGGCCGCCTGGGCGTAGTACCGCACCGCATCCTCCGAACCGACCGGCAGGTAACAGACCAGCACCTGCGCACCGGATGCCCGCAGAGCGGCGGCGACATCCACAGGAGATTCCGGCGACTCGGTGACAACCTCCCGGTAGTACTCGCCAAGCCCGTCGAGGGTAGGCCCGCGCTGTACGGTGACACCCGTGGGAGCCACCTCAGCGAACCGGTAGGTGTCGTTCTCACTCGCCCAGATGGCGTCCGCGAGATCAGTACCGACCTTTTCGGCATCGACGTCGAACGCGGCGACGAACTCGATATCCCGAATGCGAAAGTGGCCGAAACGGGAGTGCATGAGCCCCGGCACCGCCGTCTCATCGTCGACAGGCGAATAGAAGGTGACGCCCTGCACGAGTGCATTAGCGCAGTTGCCGACTCCGGCGATCGCAACCCTGAGGGTCATTGGTGCAGTGCTCCTTGGTGGACTACTTGAAAATCTGACTAGAATAGGCAGGTTGTCTTGGCCCATGTGGTCATAGGCAACAACGTCAATACCCTCCTGTCGCAGATCGTCTGCGGCCGTTCTAGTCCAAAGGAGGTGGGTTTGTGACGCATCAGTACGAACTAATGGTGATCCTCGATCCAGAGATCGATGAGCGCACCGTGGCTCCCAGCCTAGACAAATTCCTGAATGTCATTCGCAACGATGGTGGAACCATCGACAGCGTCGACATCTGGGGACGCCGTCGCCTGGCTTACGAGATCAACAAAAAGACCGAAGGCATCTACGCCGTCGTGCAGCTGACCGCGAATGCGTCTGCGACGGTCGAGCTCGACCGCCAGCTGAAGCTCAGCGAGGCAGTCATGCGCACCAAGGTGCTTCGCGCGGAAGAGGCAATCGCGCAGGTGGCCGAAGCCGCGAAGGTCGCCGAAGAGAAGGCTGCCCGCAAGGCGGCGTCCCCGTCCAAGCCCGGTGCTGCTCCTGCAGCAGCGACCCCGGTCGAGGCTCCTGCAGCGGAGGCGGCCCCCAAGGCCGCGCCGACCGCATCCGCCAGCGCTGAGGTCGCGACCGGGGCAGAGGCCGACGCAGAGGCAGACGCTTAGACATGGCCGGAGAAACCGTCATCACGGTCGTGGGAAACCTCACGAGCGACCCCGAGCTGCGCTACACGCAGAACGGGCTTGCGGTTGCCAACTTCACCATCGCCTCCACTCCTCGCTCGTTCGACCGCGCAAGCAACGACTGGAAAGACGGCGACGCCCTCTTCCTTCGCGCGAGCGTGTGGCGCGAGTTTGCCGAGCACGTCGCGGGATCCCTGACCAAGGGCTCGCGCGTCATCGCTACCGGCAGGCTCAAGCAGCGGTCCTATGAGACGAAGGAAGGCGAGAAGCGCACCAGTATCGAGCTTGAGGTCGACGAGATCGGCCCAAGCCTGCGCTACGCCACCGCACAGGTCACGCGTACCTCCTCGTCCCGCGAAGGCGGCGCGGGCGGTCGCGGCGGTGCGCCGATCGCGGATGAGCCGTGGGCTTCCAGTGCCCCGGATTCCGCGGGCGGCGACGTGTGGAACACGCCGGGCAACTACTCAGACGAAACACCTTTCTAAGGATTTAAGGAACAGACCATGGCAGGAAAAAGCAGCGGCGACCGCCGCAAGCCGCTCCGCAACGCGAAGGGTGGCAAAAACGCTGCCCCCGCGAAGGCGATTCGAGTTGGCGTCATCGACTACAAGGACGTTGCGACCCTTCGCAAGTTCATCTCCGAGCGTGGAAAGATTCGCGCTCGCCGTATCACCGGTGTCTCCGTCCAGGAGCAGCGCCTGATTGCTCGCGCCGTCAAGAACGCGCGCGAAATGGCACTGCTCCCCTACGCCGGCTCAGGCCGCTAAGGAGCCCGACTATGTCCAAATTGATTCTCACCTCTGAGGTCACCGGTCTCGGTGCGCCCGGCGACGTCGTCGACGTCAAGAACGGGTTTGCCCGCAACTACCTCATCCCGCAGGGCTTCGCCGTTGCGTGGACCCGTGGTGGCGAAAAGCAGATCGATTCCATCAAGGCAGCGCGGGCGGCACGCGAGCACGCCACGCTCGAGGAGGCCCAGGACCTCAGGGCCAAGCTCCAGGCGACTACGGTCACGCTGACCGTCAAGGCCGGCGAAGGCGGACGCCTGTTCGGTTCGGTGAAGACCTCGGATGTCGCTGACGCGGTGTCCGCTGCGGGTCTCGGCACGGTCGACAAGCGCAAGATCGAGATCGGCTCCCCGATCAAGTCGACCGGAGAGCACGAGGCGACCGTTCGCCTTCGTGATGACCTTGTCGCGACGATCACGCTCAAAGTAGTCGCTGCAAAATAGCACACGCGCGCGCATAATTCGGCGGTTCCGGGTATCCGGAGCCGCCGTTTTTTGCGTCGCGGTCGGCACTTTTGTACACAGGTCGCTTTGTCAAGAGCTAAGTCTCAAGTGGCACTGTAAGCCTGTTTCTACACACATGGTGTGAAGAGTAAAAGTGCTGGTCAGAGCAGCTATCACCGAGAATATTCGTCGGTATTGCACAGCTGTATCCACAGGTTGCCCACACTGGCTCCGGCGTTTCTCGCCAGTTGTCCACATCCCTGTGCACAGGCGCGTTTGTGGCGCCGCGTGCTTGTTCATACTCTTGGCGACGCGGCACGCGGCGGGCGTGATTCCGCCCGCCGCGCAATCGTGCGTGTCGTTGGTCGCGGATAGCTTTTTCGCGACTAGACAGACAGAAGACCAGACAACCAGAAGGGACGGTTCCGATTGTCAATTGCTCATCTTGGCCTGGCGAGTGATTCGCGCGGGGGAGACGCCAGGGGCTCGGGCGACTCACGCGGCAGTGACTCGCGGGGTGACCGCATTCCGCCTCACGACCTGCTCGCCGAGCAGAGCGCGATCGGCGGCATGCTGCTGAGCAAGGATGCCGTAGCGGACGTCATCGAGAACGTCCGTGGAGTCGACTTCTACATTCCCAAGCACGAGATCATCTTCGATGCCATCCTCGGGCTCTACTCGCACGGCGAACCCACTGACGTGATCGCGGTCACCGACGAGCTCACCAAGTCGGGCACCATCACTCGCGCCGGCGGCGCGGAGTACCTGCATACGCTGACCGGCCTCGTCCCGACGGCAGCCAACGCGGGGTTCTACTCGACGATCGTCGCCGAGAAGGCCGTGCTGCGACGCCTCGTCGAGGCGGGCACACGCATCGTGCAGATGGGGTACGCGAGCGAGGGAGAGGTCGTCGACCTCGTCAACAACGCCCAGGCGGAAATCTACGGGGTGACCGGGGGCGTCGAGAGCGAAGACTACGTACCGCTCATCGAGGCGATCAATGCCGCAACGGACGAGATCGAGGCAGCGGCGGGCAGGGATGGCGCGATGGTGGGCGTTCCCACCGGATTCGCTGAGCTCGACGCCCTGACCAATGGCCTGCACCCGGGGCAGCTCATCATCCTCGCCGCCCGACCCGCAATCGGCAAGTCGACACTTGCCCTCGACTTTGCGCGGGCGGCGGCCGTGCACCACGACATGCCCACCATCGTGTTCTCCCTCGAAATGGGTCGCAGCGAGATCGCGATGCGCCTGCTTTCGGCAGAAGCGTCCGTTCCCCTCCAGTCGATGCGTAAGGGCACGGTCCACGTGCAGGACTGGACCAAGCTCGCCAGCGTGCGGGGGCAGATCGCGGATGCGCCGCTGTACATCGACGACAGCCCCAACATGACCCTGGTTGAGATTCGCGCCAAATGCCGGCGGCTCAAACAGAAGGTCGGGCTCAAGATGGTGGTCATCGACTACCTGCAGCTCATGACCAGCGGCAAAAAGGTCGAGTCCCGCCAGCAGGAGGTCAGCGAGTTCTCTCGCGCCCTCAAGCTGCTGGCCAAGGAGATCGGAGTTCCGGTCATTGCGATCAGCCAGCTCAACCGTGGCCCCGAGCAGCGCGCCGACAAGAAGCCTGCGCTGTCCGACCTTCGGGAGTCCGGCTCACTCGAGCAGGACGCCGACATGGTCATCCTGTTGCATCGCGAGAGTGCGTATGAGAAAGACAGTCCCCGCGCAGGCGAAGCCGACCTCATCATCGCCAAGCACCGTAATGGGCCAACTGACACGATCACGGTCGGCTTCCACGGACACTTCTCCCGGTTCGTGGACCTGCCACCCGGTACCTAGCGCTTCGGCGGTTGGTCCACTGCTCGCTGGCAGCCTGTACCCCAGACAGGACCGACCAGCAGCAAGGCGAATACAACGGGAGGGATCCCGGGCTGGCTCCGATCCCCGGCCGGCTCGGATCACCGGGCTGGCTCCGATCCCGGCTGGCTCCGATCACATCCTGTCGACCGGCCACGGCATCCTGCCGGGAGCACGTGCCGGTGGCACGGATGCACCCGACAAGGCCCCAGCTTGGCGCGGGTAAGCTATTCGCTTGTGGCCAGCTCCGTATACACAGCAGAGGACGCGGCCTACTGGTACGCGCCGCTCGCTCGCGCGGTCCCCGCGGCTGCGCTGGCGTGCGTGATCACTTTCGCGGGCGGTTTCTACACCCCCGAATACGGGTTGGCGACGTTCGGTGGCTATGCCATCCTGAGCGGGGTGCTCGGAGCGATTCTTGGCGCGCGGCTTCTTGGTTCGTCGGTGCTTCGCACGGTGTTCCTCATCCAGGGCGTCGTCTCGGTCGCGGCCGGGATAGCTGCGTTGATCGGGATGCGCGGTGGCCTGCCCGTCCTGCTCGTCGTTGTCGCGCTGTGGGGAGTGGTTACCGGGTTCCTTGAGCTGTACGCCGGCATCCGGACTCGCGGCAGGCGCGCTGTGGCGCGAGACTGGACGTTCATCGGGGCGCTCACCGTGGTACTCGCGGTTGTTTGCCTGGTCATCCCGCCCGACTACGTGCAGCACTACAACGCGCCCGGCGACGGCGGACCCCGCATCCTCAACGCCTCGGTCATGATCGTCGGGATTCTCGGCGTCTATGGTGCGATCGTCGCCGTCTACCTGGCCATCGCCGGGTTCTCGCTGCGCTTCGGCGCCTCAGCCCTCAGTAAAGACGGAGCAACTTCGTGACGGACCCCGTACCAACGCCGCCGAGTCGCCGGGACCGTTTTCGACCAGTCGAGTTGCTCGTGTTGTCGGCGATCGTGGCGGTCTTCGTTGGCCTCGTGGTCGCTGCCTCGGTGCGTGATATCCGGCTGGGCGCGATCTTTGGCGGGGTTGCCTTCATCGTCGCACTCGTTGTGCTCGCGACCCTCGCCATCACGACCAAACCCGATGAGGAAGAGCGTCGCGACATCGACGACCAGGATCGCGCCGGTCACTGACCCGCCCCGGCTGGTCGCCCTCCTCTGCCCCCTCTGCGCCCACTGCGCCCCTCCACTCCCGCTCTGGCGGCCCGAGCGGCGGGAGATAATCCGCCCTTCGGACGGAGATATGACCCCGCGGCGGGAGTTACAACTCCGTCCGGGGTGCAGTTTCTCCCGCCACCAGTCAGCGCTCGAGGTGGTCTACCAGTTCGCTCGCGAGCCCGACATAGGTACGGGGTGTCAGCGCTCGCAGGCGGGCCTTCGCGTCGGCCCCGATGTCCAGGGCGTCGATGAACTCGACGAGTTCCCTCTGCCCGATGCGCTTGCCACGCGTGAGCTGCTTGAGCAGGGCGTACGGGTCGGCGATCGAACTGCGCCCGGCCGTCACCTCTGCGCGGATAACCGTCTGGATCGCCTCGCCCAGGATCTCCCAGTTGGCGTCCAGGTCGGCATCCAGTTTTGCTGGGTCGACAGCGATCTCGGTGAGGCCGCGCAGCACGTTGTCGAGGGCGAGCAGCGAGTGACCGATGGCGACGCCGATATTGCGCTGGGTCGTCGAGTCGGTGAGGTCTCGTTGGAGGCGTGAGGTGACAAGGGTGGCCGACAGCGAGTCGAGGAGAGCGCTCGACAGCTCGAAGTTCGCCTCCGCGTTCTCGAAACGGATGGGGTTGATCTTGTGCGGCATTGTGGATGACCCGGTCGCACCCTCCTGCGGGATCTGCGTGAAGTACCCCATTGAGACGTAGGTCCAGATGTCGGTGCACAGGTTGTGCAGGATGCGACCCGCATGGCTGATACGCGAGTAGAGCTCCGCCTGCCAGTCATGCGGTTCGATCTGGGTGGTGAGTGGGTTCCAGTCGAGGCCGAGCGAGAGCACGAATTCCCTCGAGATCGCGGGCCAGTCCTGGCTGGCGTCTGCGGCGACATGTGCGGCGAAAGTGCCCGTGGCGCCGCTGAATTTGCCCAGGTATTCGGTCGACTCGACCTGCGCGGCCACCCGCTCAAGGCGACGAACAAAGACCGCGAACTCTTTTCCGACCGTGGTGGGTGTCGCCGGCTGTCCATGCGTGTGCGCCAGCATCGCGTCCCCGCGGTGCTCGAACGACCACGTGCGCAGCGCATCGATCACGGCATGCAGCTTCGGCAGCCAGATCTCGCGCACGGCCGCGCCGATTGTGAGGGCATAGGAGAGGTTATTGATGTCTTCGCTCGTGCAGGCGAAGTGGGTGAGCTCGGCCACGGAGGAGAGCCCGAGCTCGGCGAGTTTGCCCCTGACCAGGTACTCGACGGCCTTCACATCGTGCCGCGTCGTTGCCTCGAGGCGCGCAAGCTGATCGATTTCGGGCTGGCCGAATTCAGAGACCAGCTCGCGAAGCCTGCGGGCCTGCTCCAGGTCGAGGCGGCGCGACCCGAAAAGCTCGTGGTCGGTGAGGTAGAGCAGCCACTCGACTTCGACGCGTACGCGAGCGCGATTGAGTCCGGCTTCGGACAGGTGTTCGCCGAGTTCGCCTACTGCGCTTCGATAGCGCCCGTCGAGCGGACTGATGGGCTGCACGGGCAGCGGGCTCATGGCGTCTCCTTGTGGATTGCGTGAGGCTTTCGGATCCCGGAACTGACCTGGCGGAACAGGGAGCCGCAGGCTTTCTCGATCATCGACAGGACGAGGTCGAAGAGGGCGGCGTCGGAATAGTAGGGGTCGGGAACTTCGAGGGCACCCGTCGCATCCGAATCGAAGGTCATCAGGAGCTGCACCTTCGACCGGTCGATGTCGTTGTTCGCCCAGGCTCTCAGGATGCGTTCATGGCTGCGGTCGAACCCGACGATGAGGTCGAGGTTCTCAAACCAATCCGGGTCGAACTGCCTGGCGCGATGCCTGGTGCCGTCGAGGCCGCGGGACGCGAGGGCGGTCACCGTGCGCTCATCAGAGGGCTCGCCGACATGCCAGTCTCCTGTGCCTGCAGAGATGACAGCGACGAGGGTGTCAAGGCCGGCGTTTCGAACCAATTCCTTGAAAACTGCTTCGGCCATCGGGGATCGACAGATGTTGCCCGTGCACACGAAGCAGATACGGAAGAGCGCCGACTCATCGAGAGTGCGGTCGAAGCTCATGGGACTAGTCTCCCGCAGTTTCCACTGCTCCACATGCCTAGTCGGAGCGCCGCTCTCCCCAGATCTGGAGTAGCGAGCCCCTGCGGAGCCGATCTCGCCTTGACTATCGGCATGGAGGTCGACGGATGGATGTAATACCGGGTGGGATGTCCGCAAACGCGGGCGCGGTGGCTGAATTGACGCACTTGCACCAGCATCTTCTGGAGGTGCGAGATCGCGTGAGACATGCCGCCGGCGCGGCACCGCACGATCTTCCGAGCGGATGGAGCGGTCCGGCTGCCCGCGCATTCCTGCGCGCCCGGGACGACCTGTACGCAGAGCTTGCGTGCGTGCACAACATGCTGCAATCCGCGGCCGGCCTGGCTGAAACAGCGCTGTGGGCGGTGACGCATGACTGACCTGCCCGACCCGCCCGGCGGGCAGGGACTCCGCGTTGCTGCCCCCATCCCCGGCAGTGGACTTGTCGTTGTGGCTAGTGATGCACTGCTCTCCCAACTTGATTCACTGCGAAGTCTGGGTGAGACGCTCCAGTCCTGCGCAGACGTGCTGTCCAGCGTCATCTCCGAGAGCCATTCGGGGTCCCTCGCCGGTCCGGGTACCGAACCACCCGAGCTGGCCGAGGTCAGAAGGTTGGTGAGAGCCACACTGCAGTTGCTGGGCGACGCAGCCGATCGCGCCACCGGGCTCGGATGCGGCGTTAGGGGAACGCTCGCGCGGTACGAGAACTCGGAGCGCCAGATTGTCGCGATCGGTCATCTGGCCGCGGAGGGCATTGCCGAAGTGCTCGGATTCGAGGTGCGCCAATTCGCGCTACCGCTCGCAACCATCGCGGCAGTCGCGATTGGTGGAGTACTGCTGAGCGCTGCAATCACCGGGCGATCCCCGGCAGACCTGGCCGGCGACGTGCAGACGTTCCTCAAGGTGCACGGCCGGATCCTCACCAATCCACTAACGGTCATGGTGATTCGGGAGTTGGTGTCGGACGCCGATGGCTTCGGTGCCGGCTTCATGCTCGAGCCGCCGCTTCTCGCCACCATGAAGAGTGCGAGGGGCATTACCGGTGTTAGTTCGTCAGCAAACACGGTCGTCGACCTGGGGCGGCGCATTGGGCTCTTCGAACCCACCGGAGTGACCGTGCACAAGACAAGCAGCTTCGAGTACGGCTCCCCACCCGCCTCGCTCGTCGATCGCTCGAACTCGTTTCCGAGACCGCTCACAGACCCTAACGGTGAACAAATCCGGATCGACCGCTACGTGGAGCCCGGCAAACCCGACCGGTTCGATGTGTACATTGCCGGCACGGCAACATTCGATCCGAAGACGGGCGACGAACCGTTCGACCTGCAGAGCGACCTGTCGGGCGTCGGGCAGAAGCCGACCGCGTCGTGCCAGGCGGTGCTCGACGCGATGCATGAAGCCGGTGTGACGCAGCACTCACCGGTGGTACTCAACGGGTACTCGCAAGGCGGGCTGATCGCCTCGATGATTGCCGCGTCCGGCCAATACGACGTGAAAGGTGTGGTCACCTTCGGCGCCCCGTCGGCACAGGTGCACGTGCCACCATCAATCCCAGTGCTTACCGTGCGCAACAGCGAAGACCTTGTTCCAGCCACGAGCGGTTACGACGTCAACTCCCATGCCGTGGTAGTAACCCGTGATGCTTTCGCCCACCGGGCAGTACCGTCCGACGTCGCTGTGCCCGCGCACGAGTTGAGCGTCTACCAGGAGACCGCGGCGGTCGTTGACCGCAGCCGCAGCAGTGAAGTTCGCGACGTCCTTAACCCGCTGAACAGCTTTGGCGCCGGTGCCACCCGGGTCGATTCGACCCTCTGGGTGGCCAGGCGAGTCCCCGACCTGGCTTCAGCGGCGACCGGAGGACGCTGAACCCAGCAGCGGCCGCAGCACCAGCCCGATTAGCCAGCTGATCAGGGCGAGCACCAATGCGCCCCAGAATCCCGACCAGAAGGTATCGATCACGAGCCCGAACCCGAGCAGCGACGACAGCCACGCGACCAGCAGCAGGAGCAGCGTGTTGACGATAAGCGCGATCAGCCCGAGGGTGAGGATGTAGAGCGGAAACGCAACAATGCGGATCAGGGTGCCGATGACGCCGTTGACGATCCCGAATATCAGGGCCACGACCAGGTAGGTCACGATGATCGGGCCCGGGCCGGACGCGTAGGACACCACGTGCACCCCCGACACAATGAGCGTCGTCAACCAGAGAGCGACGGCGTTGATGACGAGCCGGACGAAGAATCTGCGCATAGGCCAATGGTAGTAACGACCGGCAGCGCGCGGCTGACCCACCGAACGCGAATTAGGCTGAGGGGCGTGACACAGCCCCGCGTCAGACTGCGCCCCGACATCGAGGTGCTCGAGCCCTACCGCCAGGGAAAGGCCGCCGCAGCGGACGCCTTCAAGCTTTCGTCGAACGAGAACCCCTTCGAGCCCCTGCCCGCCGTTCTTGAAGCGATCTCCAGCGCGTCCATCAACCGCTACCCGGATGGTGCCGCCACCGTGCTGCGCACCCGATTGGCCGAGCGGTTCGGCGTGACGGAACACCAGGTGCAGGTCGGCGCAGGGTCCGTCGCAGTTCTCGCGCAGCTCATCAGCGCAGCGGCCGGACCCGGCGACGAAGTGCTCTACAGCTGGCGAAGCTTCGAAGCCTACCCGGGGCTCGTCACGGTGTCCGGTGCGACAAGCGTGCGGGTGCCGAACACCGTCGACCATCGCCATGACCTCCCAGCCATGGCGCGTGCGATCACGGAACGCACCCGGGTCGTGATCGTATGCACACCGAATAATCCGACCAGCACGATCGTTACGCTCGCCGAATTCGAAGCCTTCATGGCTGACGTGCCCGCAACCGTGCTCGTTGTGCTGGACGAGGCCTACATCGAATTCGTGACCGACCCCGATGCGGTGCGCGGCATCCCGCTGCTCGACCGCTACCCGAACCTGGTGGTGCTGCGAACCTTCTCCAAGGCCTACGGGCTCGCTGGCCTGCGGATCGGCTACGCGGTCGGTCCCGAGTATGTGATGGATGCCGCCCGCGCCGCAGCCATTCCTCTGTCGGTCATCGAGCCCGCACAGCTCGCCGCGCTCGCCTCCCTCGATCACGAAGACCAGTTACTCGAACGGGTGCACCGCATTGCGACGCTGCGCGACGAGGTCTGGCGATCACTGGTTGACCAGGGCTGGGATGTCCCGCGGCCGAGCGGCAACTTCGTGTGGCTGACGACGGGCACGGCGACGGCTGAAGCCCACGAAATTTTCGCCAGCCACGGAATCATCACCCGCGCACTGGGCGAGGGCCTGCGCATTACGATCGGCGAAGCAGGCTCTGTAGATAAACTCCTACGAGCCGCAGCGGAGGTTATCCGAAACCTCCGAACCGCACCCTGATCGCGCGGTTAGATTGGGTTTCATGTCTTACACAGAGGCGACGCTGCAGCTGCTTTCGCCCGCAGGTTCCCTCGTGGAGAGCGATTCGACGGCAGAGTACCTGCCATTCATTGAACAACTCGGCGACGGCCGGCTGCGCGAGTTCCATCGGGTGATGGCCTTGACCCGCGCCTTTGACATGGAAGGCACCTACCTTCAGCGCCAGGGGCAAATGGGCCTGTGGGTTCCCAGCCTCGGCCAGGAGGCAGCCCAGGTCGGTTCCGGCTTCGCGATGCGCCCGCAGGACCACATCTTCCCGTCGTATCGCGAGCACGCTGTCGGGATCATCCGTGGCGTCGACCCGGTCGATATCGTTCGCCTGCTCCGCGGCCTCACTCACGGAGGCTGGGCGGCAGCGGAGCACGGCAATTTCCACATCTACACGATGGTGCTGGGTTCGCAGACCCTGCACGCCACGGGCTACGCGATGGGGATAACCCTGGATGGCAAGGCCGGCACGGGCGATCCTGAGGTCGATGAGGCGGTCATCACCTATTTCGGTGACGGGTCGACCAGCCAGGGTGACGTCAACGAGGCGCTGGTGTTCGCGGCCAGCTACCAGACGCCGGAGCTGTTCTTCCTGCAGAACAACCAGTGGGCCATCTCGGTTCCGGTGTCGAGGCAGTCGCGCACACCGCTGTACCTGCGGGCGGGCGGGTTCGGCATTCCGGGCATCCAGATCGACGGCAATGATGTCCTGATCAGCTACGCCGCCTCGCGCAAGAACCTGGAGGAGACCCGTGCTGGCGGGGGTCCGCGGTTCATCGAGGCACTGACCTACCGGATGGGAGCCCACACGTCGAGCGACGATCCGACGAAATACCGTGCCGACGCTGAGACCGCGCACTGGGCGGCGCTCGACCCGATCGCCCGGTTTGAGACGTACCTCCGCTCGCGCGGTGAGAGCGACGCGTTCTTCACCGAGGTGAAGGCTGAAGCTGCGGACTTCGCGGCGGATGTTCGTCGCCGTACGCTCGAGCTCGGTGTTCCCGCGGTGGACGCCATCTTCGACACCGTGTATTCGGAGCCGCACCCGCTCATCGACGAGCAGAAGGCGTGGCTCGCTAACTATGAGGCGTCGTTCTCCGAGGCGGAGGGGGCCTGATGCCGGGGCTCGAGTCACTTCCGATGGCGAAGGCGCTGAACGCCGGCCTGCGCAAGGCGATGCTTGACGACCCCCAGGTGATTCTTATGGGCGAAGACATCGGCACCCTGGGTGGAGTATTCCGGGTGACCGAGGGCCTGCAGGCGGAGTTCGGAGTGAACCGGGTGCTCGACACCCCGCTTGCCGAGTCAGGTATCGTCGGCACCGCGATCGGTCTCGCCATGCGCGGCTATCGTCCGGTGTGCGAGATCCAGTTCGATGGCTTCGTGTACCCGGCGTTCGACCAGATCACGTCCCAGCTTGCGAAACTGACCAACCGGCACGAGGGCGGCATCTCGATGCCTGTCGTCATCCGCATCCCGTATGGCGGTCATATCGGCGCTGTCGAGCATCACCAGGAAAGCCCTGAGGCCTATTTCGCTCACACTGCGGGGCTTCGGGTGGTGAGCCCGTCGACTCCTCACGACGCCTACTGGATGATCCAGGACGCGATCCTCAGCGACGACCCCGTCATCTTCATGGAGCCCAAGAGTCGCTACTGGCCCAAGGGCGAGGTCGATCCCGAGAACCGGGGGCAGCCGCTGCACACGACCGCTGTCGCTCGGGTGGGCAGCGAGGTGACGGTGCTTGGGCACGGCGCGATGGTGAGCGTTCTCCTGCAGGCTGCGGATATCGCGGCGGAGGAGGGCACGAGTGTCGAGGTGCTCGACCTGCGCTCGCTGTCCCCCATCGATTACGGGCCGATTCTTGACTCCGTTCGCAAGACGGGTCGGCTTGTGATCGCCCAGGAGGCGCCAGGATTCGTCTCGGTCGGCTCCGAGATCGCTGCGACGGTTGCGGAGCGCGCGTTTTATTCGCTCGAGGCGCCCGTGCTGCGCGTGTCCGGGTTCGACACGCCTTTCCCACCCGCCAAGCTCGAGTCGGTGTACCTGCCCGACGCCGACCGGGTACTCGAGGCTGTCGATCGTGCCCTGGCGTACTAACCACGACCGCGCTCTGGCGTAACAAAAAGAGGACTGACCATGGCTGACTCAGAGTTCCTGCTCCCGGATGTCGGGGAGGGCCTCACCGAGGCCGAGATCGTCGCCTGGAAGGTGAAGCCGGGAGACGTGGTCGAGCTCAACCAGGTGCTGGTCGAGATCGAGACGGCGAAATCCCTCGTCGAGCTGCCGTCGCCGTTTGCCGGTACGGTGTCGGCCCTGCTGGTCGAGGAGGGCCAGACGGTGGATGTCGGCACGCCGATCATCATTGTCGGCACGAGCGCCTCCGCGCCGGCCGTCGCTCCGGAGCCGTCGACGGTGGTCGACACGGCCGCGAGCATCAGCACCGACGAGAAGGCCCCCGCGAACCTGGTCGGCTATGGAGCTAAGGGTCACGTGCAGTCGCGACGGCGCAGGGCGGATTCCCCGGCTCAGGCTGCGCCGGCTGTGTCCGGCTCGCCTCGCCCCGCCACGCCCCGCCCCGCCTCGGTTCCCGCTGCAGCGGCGTCCGCCATCATTGCGAAGCCGCCGATCCGCAAACTGGCTAAAGATCTCGACGTCGACCTGGCGGGAATCGTGGGCACGGGGCTCGCCGGCGAGATCACGCGCGACGACGTCATCCGGCACGCCCAGCAGGCGAGCCTCTTCCGCAACATCGAGACGCCGGCCTGGTCGCCTGAGCGCGAGGAGATCATCCCGGTCAAGGGTGTGCGCAAGGCGATCGCCACCGCCATGGTGCAGAGCGCGTTCTCCGCACCACACGTGAGTGTCTTCGTCGACATCGACGCGACCCGCACCATGGAGTTTGTGGGTCGGCTCAAGTCGTCTGCTGATTTCGCGGGCATCCGGGTTTCCCCGCTGCTCATCGTGGCGAAAGCGCTCATCTGGGCGGTGCGCCGCAATCCGACCGTGAATTCGTCCTGGACCGACAAGGAGATCACGGTGCACCACTACGTAAACCTCGGAATCGCGGCCGCGACCCCACGGGGGCTGCTGGTGCCGAATATCAAGGATGCCCAGGAGTTGACGCTGCTGCAGCTGGCACAGGCGCTCGAGAACCTGACCATTACCGCGCGCGACGGCAAGACCCAGCCCGCCGAGATGGCGAATGGAACAATCACGATCACCAATGTGGGCTCGTTTGGTATGGACACGGGGACGCCCATCCTCAATCCCGGCGAAGCCGCGATTCTCGCGATGGGAACCATTAAGCAGAAGCCGTGGATCGTCGACGGGGAGGTGCGGTCCCGTTTTGTGACAACCGTTGCGGGCAGCTTCGATCACCGCATCGTCGACGGTGATGTGGCGAGCCGTTTTGTCGCCGATGTGGCCAGCATCATCGAGGAACCCGCCCTGCTGCTCGACTGACCCGGGCACCGATTTGCATCCGCGCCGCGGGTCTGGCATTGTGTCAGCGTGATGAGAATGATTATCAATAGCACAGCAGCAGCAGTCGTCCTCCTGGCGCTGGCCGGATGCTCGACGCAACCTGCCGCCCACTCGGCCGGCACCATCGTCGCCGTCGGCGCGGAGAACCAGTACACCAGTGTGATCAACCAGGTTGGCGGGCGCTATGTCGACGCCACCTCGGTGATGAGCGACCCCAACACCGATCCCCATACCTTCGAGGCCAGCGCGCGCGTTGCCGCCGATATCGGCGCAGCCTCACTCGTGGTGCAGAACGGTCTCGGCTACGACTCCTTCATGTCGAAGATTGAGGCAGCGTCTCCGAGTTCGTCGCGCACGGTCATCACGGCCCAGCAGGTGCTCGGTCTGCCCGATTCCACCCAGAACCCGCACCTCTGGTATTCGCCGAAGACGATGCCCGCCATTGCGAAGAGCATCGCAGCGGCGCTGAGCAAAATCCAGCCGAGCCATAAGGCCTATTTCGAGGCTAACCTCGCCGCGTTCGATGCGTCGCTCGCTAAGTGGACCGCAGCACTCGCTGCATTCAAGTCGGCGCATCCCGACGTGCCGGTCGCGACCACCGAGCCGGTAGCCGATTACCTGCTCGAGGCTGCCGGTACGAAGAACCTCACGCCGTGGGCGCTGCAGGCCGCGATCATGAATGACACGGATCCCGCGCCTCAGGATGTCGCCATCCAGGACGCCCTGTTCCGAAACCGCAGCGTGAAGGTCTTTCTCTACAATCAGCAGGTGACCGACTCCATTACGACCACCTACCTGCAACTGGCCAGTGCCAATCATGTTCCGGTGGTCGGCGTCTACGAAACCATGCCTACCGACGGTTACACCTACCAGTCCTGGATGGAGGCGGAACTCTCCGCACTCGAGTCCGCCGTCACCTCGGGCAAATCGACTGAGCGCCTGTGACCGACCGGGTCCCCGTTCCAACGCCCGCCGCTCCCGTCCTCGACGTGAGCGGCATCGGCGTGTCCTTGTCGGGGC
>Ga0302154_10001245_pt1 | contig 21143 bp, 15 predicted proteins | sample I_Bog_N2_3_FD_193507 | JGI IMG/M metagenome (GOLD analysis project Ga0302154, IMG submission 193507) | Peat permafrost microbial communities from Stordalen Mire near Abisko, Sweden - I_Bog_N2_3 | ecosystem: Environmental > Terrestrial > Soil > Wetlands > Peat | place: Sweden: Abisko, Stordalen... | reverse complement strand
ACGCCCGGCAAAGGCGGCACAACGCACGAAGGCTGGCCCGTATTCAACACCGTCGAAGAGGCCGTGAAGGAGACCGGCGCAAACGCCACCATGATCTTCGTCCCGCCGCCCGCCGCCGCCGACGGCATCCTCGAAGCCGCCGCCGCGGGCTTGCCGCTGGTCGTCTGCATCACCGAGGGCATTCCCGTCCTCGACATGGTGAAGGTCTGGGAGATCGTGCGCTGCTCGCCGTCACGGCTCATCGGGCCGAACTGTCCCGGAGTCATCTCACCCGGCAAAGCGAAGATCGGCATCATGCCCGGCCGCATCCACAAGGAGGGCTCGGTGGGCATCGTGTCGCGCTCAGGCACGCTGACGTATGAGGCGGTCTACCAGCTCACCACGCGCGGCATCGGTCAGTCGACGGCGATCGGCATCGGCGGCGATCCCATCATCGGCACCAACCACATCGACGCGCTGCGCCTGCTGAACGACGACCCGGACACCGAGGCCATCATCATGATCGGCGAGATCGGGGGCACCGCCGAAGAAGCCGCCGCCGAGTTCATCAAGCAGCACGTCCGCAAGCCCGTGGTCGGCTTCATAGCCGGGCAGACCGCGCCTCCGGGCCGCCGCATGGGCCACGCCGGAGCGATCATCTCCGGCGGCGAAGGCACCGCGGAGAGCAAGATGGCCGCGATGACCGCCGCAGGCATTCACGTCGTCAAATCGCCCGCCGAGATAGGCGAGACAATGGCGAAGGTGCTGGGCAAAGCCTAGCCTCGCTGACACCGCCGCACGTTACACTGGTAGGGTACCTCAACCCAAGGAGATTTCGTGTCCCAACGCACCTTCAGCATCATCAAGCCGGACGCCGTTCGCAAGGGCGACACTGGCGCCATCCTCGCCGAGATTCAGAAAGCCGGATTCAAGATCGTCGCCATCAAAAAGCTGTCGCTCTCCAAGGCCCAGGCCGAGGGCTTCTACTATGTCCACGCCGCGCGCCCGTTCTTCGACGAACTCACCACCTTCATGTCCTCCGGCCCCATCTTCCCGATGGTGCTCGAAAAGGACAACGCCATCGCCGACCTGCGCAAGCTGATGGGCGCGACCGACCCGGCGAAGGCCGACCCCGGCACCATCCGCAAGCAGTTCGCCAGTTCCATTGGTGAGAACGCCATCCACGGCTCCGACGCTGAAGACACCGCGGCCTTTGAGATTGGCTACTTCTTCGCTGGCTACGAGCTCAAGTAGCCCTCGCGCTATTTCGCAAAGAGCTTCAGGTCAATCGCATCGCCCATGGCCTTGTATCCCGCATCTTTGGGATGCAGGTGATCGCCGCTGTCATACGCGGGCAGGAACACGCTCGCATTGGCCGGGTCGCGGACGGCTTTCTCAAAGTCGATGACGCCGTCGACTTCCTTCGTGGTGCGTATCCACTGGTTCACGGCCTGGCGCATCACCTCGCCGGCGGGTGAGTAGTAATGCGCGCCGACATAAGGCGTGAGCGTCGCTGCGATGACCTTGATGCCGTGCGTGTGCGCGCGTCGTGCCATCTGCGTGATGCCTGCGGTCAGGTCATCGACTGAGACCACGTCATACGGCTTCACGGGGTCTGTCGCGTGGCCGATGTCGTTGATGCTCTCCATGATGATCAGGTACTTCACGCCGCTCTGCGCGAGCACGTCGCGGTCAAAGCGCGACAGCGCACTCGGCCCGGTCACATCGTGCAGAATGCGATTGCCTCCGATGCCCTCATTCAGCACGCCGATATGCTCAGTCTTCTTGTTGGCAGCCAGCCGTTCAGCCAGAACATTCGGCCAGCGCGCATTCTTGTCGCGCGTGCTGAGTGCGCCGTCGGTAATGCTGTCGCCAAATGCCACAATCGCGCCACTGTCGTTGCTGTCGCTCTTCACGTCGACGCCCTTGAGGAAGTCCCAGCCAAAGTCCGTCTTCGGGTCAGTCAGGCTGGCGCTGGTCACCGCGTCGCCGGGGACCGAATAGTTGGTCTGGTAGCCCGCTCCATGCCGCGTCAACTCCTTCAGCGGCTGCACCGGAACATACAGGCTCACCGCAACATCTGACAGTGGAGCCAGTGCCAGCGGGGCCGCATCGCTCACCACCAGCGCGCCCGGCGGAATCACAACCGACGCTCGCCCGCTGAAGGTCAATGGCGCGGCGCTACCCGGAGTAATTGCGCTATCGCTGGCCCGCAGCGCGACCTGTGCAGAGCCTATGGTCAGTGGCTCCACTCCGAACTCATTGCTCAGGATGACCCGAACCGTCGATCCGCCGATGGAGACGTGCACAATCTCGCGCAGCGTGGTGCCGGTGCTCGTGGGGTCGCCAAAGCTGCCGCTGGCGTTCTTGAAGCCCACGGGCGACGTCGCCCAGGTGCCGACCCAGTTGTCATGGGAGGTCTGCGCGGCGGCAGGCGAAGTCAACGCCACCGACAGCGTGGCCAGAAGCATAGCGGACGACAGGGCAGGGATCAGAGAGCGGCGAAACGATGGCACGGGATGACTCCTTTGGTGGGGGAGATGCGTACGCCGCACGCTTGCGACGGCGCAACCATCCTACAAGGGAGTCACTGGATTGTGCATGCTGCTGGCCAAAAAAGGAAGGTGTCCGGGTGCCGAGTTTAGCGGAAGTTGGCAATCTCGGCGTCCAGTTTGGTCACCTGGTCCGCATCCAGTTGCTGACGAATCTGCATCAGGATGTATGCGTTTTCCTTCTCCAGTTCGGCGCGCGCGCCGGCCACGCGGTCGATCTGCGCAAAGACCTTGCCCTGGTCCTGCAGGTCCTTGGCCGACATGGAACTCAGCCGGCTCTCTTCGCGCTGCAGGGTCGTGAACCGGTCCAATAGCTGGTCCCGGTTGGCCTCGAAGACCTTGTCCATCTTCTTCTGCTGGTCGTTGCGCAGGTTGAGACGCTTCGCGGTCCTGCCGTCATCCCACCAGCGTCCGGGCAGGCCCAGCGCCAGTCCTGTGCGAGGCGGCATGTGGGTGGCCATCGGTCCTCGGTCGCCCATGTTTCCGCGCGGCGCGCCGATCATCCCGCCGGCTCCACCGCCCGGTCCTCCGAAGCCTCCACCGCCTAGCCCTCCACCGCCGGGTCCACCGCCGCCCGGCCCTCCACCACCCGGACCGCCGCCTCCCGGAGCGCCTCCACCGCGCTGGGCGTGCGCCATAGTGGCAGCCATGGAAAGGCACCCTGTCAGCACAAGCAGTCGCATTGTCCGGCTCAACATCAAGATCGTTCTCAGTTCCTGCATGGTTCGTGGCAGCGTCTCAGTCCTGCATCTTCGAGTGGTAGCCGCGGAATCTGCCCGTCGACTCCTGTAGTCCCAGCGCTGCCTGATTGTCAGCACTCGAGTTTAATTCCTGATCAATCGCCCTCAGCATCTGGTTGTCGCGTGCAATCTGCTGCGGTGAATCCACGGGAGATGCACTCGCAGTCTCAGTCGTCGCAACCCCCTGGGCGGAGGGCTGATTCCGCGCCGCATCTGTGCGGGTCGCTTCATGGTGGAGTACCGGCACAGCCACGCCTACGGCCAGCGCCGCAGCCAGTCCTGCGCTCAGGGCAAACCGCTGTCTCCAGGCCGCGGCTGCACGGCTCTGGGCTGCCTCCAGGTCGCGCAACGGCATCGTCGCCGAACGCCGCTCGCTCCAGGCCAGCGTCACCGCACGAAAGCTGGCCAGCGGCATCTCCAACTCTGCGAGCGCAGCCTGGCAGGGCTCGCAGCCGGCCAGATGCGATGTGGCTTCAGGCGCAGGATCGCCAACCAGAAAGCTGTCCAGTTCATCCTGCGTCAGATGCGTCGCGGAAATCTTCATGGGGTCGTTCACCTCGGACCTCCTACCTGCGCCCTTACAGACTTCAAGGCCCGATGCAGATGGGTCTTCACGGTATTGATCGGCATTCTGGTCGTGGCCGCTATCTCACTCAGGTCCATCTCTTCGATGAACCGCATCAGGAATACGGTGCGCTGATTCGGCGAAAGGTGCTCCAGTGCCGCCTGTACCTGCCGGGCCTTCTCCTTGGCCAGAATACTGGTCTCCGGCGAACTCGCGTTGCTGGGTAGAAAGCTGGCCGCGTCGGTGATGTCGATCGCCGTCGCCCGCGCCTGCCGCCAGAACCGGAACTTCTGCAGCCGCTGCTGGTCGCGAATCAGGTTCATCGCGATGCTGGTCAGCCAGGTGTTCACCGAGCAGTCCCCGCGAAAACTCTCTCGTCCGTTGTAGGCCTTGAGAAAGCAGTCCTGGGTGATGGACTCCGCGAGGTCCGCGTCGCCGATCGAGAAAGCCACGAACCTCAGCAGCCGGGCACGATAGGTCCGCACCAGTGCGTCGATATCGTCCAGCTCCGAAGCGACTCGTCCGGCGGCGGGAACTTGGCTCATGGTTGCGTCGAGGGCTAGCTGCATATCAGTGGAGACGTGCGGCCTACCTGTTCAGGTTACACAAAAAGTCCCTATTTTCCTTCAAATATTCAACCACTTAGCCCGCCTCCGTGGAGGCTTCATTGGCGTCGTCCACATCCTTTTGCACCACGTATTCGTCAATCAGAACCGCCAGCAACGCTGCCGTCGGCACAGCTACCAGCGCCCCAACTACCCCACCCAGCTCCGATCCCGCTAGCAGGGCAATCAGCACGGCCAGTCCCATCAGGTTTACGCTGCTGCGCATAATCCGAGGCACCAGATAGGCGTTCTCCACCTGCGTGTAGATCGCGTAGAAGACGAGCACGGCAACCATCTTCTGCCAGGAGTCAATCGCCGCCGCCCCTGCAGCCAGAAGAATCGTAAAGATGCCGCCCGCCACCGGAATGATGTTAAAAAGCCCCATCAGCAGGCCCAGCAGAATCGCATAGCGCACGTGCAGCGCACTGAAGACGATGGTGCTGGTCACGCCGAGGATGAGCATCAAAGAGCCCTGTCCCAGCAGCCACTTGCTCATCCTCACCTCGGCGGCCAGCAACGTCCTCGCCAGCCTCGCACGCGACTTCGGATGGAAGAAAGAGAGGAAGTAGTAATAGGCGAACTCTCCCTCCAGCATGAAGTAGATGCACAGGATAAGACCCGCCACCAGGTCGAAGATCTTGGTCAGCCACAAGGGCGCGGAGGCCAGCAGATACTGCGCCGTTGAGCTCACCATAGTCTCCGAGCGCTCGGCCAGCGAGTCCACACCAATCTTGTCGGCCATGGGCAGCCGCTTGATCTTGGCCACGAGTCCCGGAATCCGCTGCGGCAGGTCTTCGGCAAAGTTCTTCAGATCGTGCAGCACCGGCGGTAGTCCCAGCATCAGGAAAAGGCTCAGCAGCAGTACCACTGCCAGTACAAGCGCTACAATCGCCAGCGGCCGCGAAGGGCTCCAGCGGCGAATCTTGAGACGCATAATGTGCTGTACCGCCGGCATCAACACCACAGCGAACAGCGCGCTCACATAGACCAGCTCCAGCACCGCGAGTAGCCGCCACGCCAGCAATACCGCCAGCACCACCGCTACGGCGAACACGATATGGCCACGTACGGTCACGGCCTGCCGGCTCCGCTCGGTCGCTATCGGATCAACTGGATTCGGCGAAGACAGGGTTCACGCTCCTGCGTACTCAGTGGGACAACGAATAAGATGCCGCGGGCGCCCAAGTTGGCTGCCATCTTGAATTTAGACGTCGCCTAACGGGTACGCCCAAGGGCCTCCAGTATCGCATCCGCGGCCTGCTCCACGCTGCGCTCTGCGGTCTCCACGTGGTGCCCTGCGATGCGCTCATATAGATGCCGTCGCGCTGCAAAGCGAGTCTCCGCCTGGGCCAACAGCGGCCTGCCCGCGGCGCCGGAGCGAGCATCATCCAGCTTGCAGCGGTCCAGCAGTGTCTCCAGAGGTGCGGACAGGTAGACCACCGCGGTGCGCGGCGTCTGTTCGAGCAGCAGCCGGTTGCCCAGCTCCTCAGGAGCACCGCCCCCCAGCGCAACTACCACCTTTCGCTGCCCCAGCAACCCGGCGAGTGCTGCGGTCTCCAGGTGGCGGAAGTGGGACTCGCCGCTCTCTGCAAATACCTGCGGCACGGTGCGTCCGTTGCGCCGCTCGATCTCAGCATCCAGGTCCAGGAACCGCCATCCCAGCCGTTCAGCCAGCACTCGGCCCACACTCGTCTTGCCCGACCCCATAAAACCGGTCAGCACAATGCGGTCGACTCCCGGTGCTGCTGCTCGCTTTCTCACGTTTTCTTCCAACTCCATTTCTGGTGCCAGTTCCAGTGTTGCAGTCATTGTCGTCTCCGTCAGGCCTCGTCAGGAAGCCAGGGTTGTTTTTCTTCGCCCAAATGCAGAAAACCGCAACCCTTGGGGTTGCGGCTCGGTGGAAGTGCTGTTGTTTCGGTCTTGTCTACAGACGCGCACAACTCCGCCGAGCCACTGGCTGATACCAGGTGCTAAATCGCGCGGAGATGCGGAAGGTCGTCATCGAGACAGAGCTTACTCGAAACTGAACGGAAATTGCAAACATTGGCATGTTCTTATAAGAAGGATGCACCCAACACAAACCTACATAGTGACTAGACTTTTCGTCTTGTGCTAGACTTTTGGTGTGGCCAGTCTCCTCTCTCAACTCGAAGCCCGTCGCCATCAACTCAGCAGCGCGATCCGCGAACTTGAGTCGAACTTAGCGGCACTTGATGTCGTCATAGCAGCGGAGCGCAAAGGCATTGGGCAAAGCGGGATCGAGTTACCTCCAGCTCCCGCCAGAATTAGCAATCCTCTCCGCTGGCGACCTGAAAGCCTGACAGGACAGGTTGAGTCGCTGATAAACGGATCACCAGACAAGCAGTGGACTTCCGGCGATCTCTATTGTGAACTTCGAGACAGACCCAAAGAGGACGGGGTCTACCATCTGCCTGGCGATCACCTAAAAGGGCGCAACGCTGTTTCGGCTGCGCTCAATTGGCTTTTCCAAGCGGGTCGCATATCTCGCGTGACACGTCCCATTGGAAGAACCCCGGCCGTTTACCGAGCAAAGAAAAAAGAGGTCTCCATGACAGAGACCTCCTAAATAGCTTTTCCGGGGAGTGGCGGGACTAGCTAGAGCTCTCTGCTCCAGTCCCCGGTGTCCGTCCAGCTCAAATGACCCTTGAGCAAAGTACAAGCTCTTGAATAAAAATGCTATTCTGCGCGGCGATTGGAGTCATGTATGAAAAAGGAAAAGCCTTCAGCCTTTAGCGAGGCCCGACCGCGAACACCGAAAGCCGCAGCCCTGATGCGCGATCGCGTGACTATGAACGCAATGCAGACGCTGACGGCTGTTGCGGATGAAGCGAAGTTCAAAGAAATGTTGACGACTATCTACCAGCTCAAGCCGGGACAGCCTCAGTATGAGGCCGCTTTGCGCGCTTGGCGGGAGGCGCAAGCTTTGCGCTGACCGCGTCGCTGACAAAGGCGACTAATTCGGCCGTCTTCGCGTTCTTTTCCTTCTCGCTAAGCCCCAGGCTGCTCATCTGATCTTCCAGAATGACCGCAATCTTGCGCAAGGCAGCTTCGCGCTTCGCTTCTGCCGGATCTGCCTCAGGCTTCTTGCCCGACCACCGCGCCCTTGCCGCCACCGATGCCGCTTCCCGCCGTGCCAGTGGAGACATATTGGCCGCCCTTCGCTTGCCGCCGATCTTTCCGCCTTTGCTGCCCATCTCGGCCATGACAGACCGCCCTCCCTTTCCATTGCGGACTGTACTTACAGTGACTCCCGGTGTGCGTAAGCGCTTTGGCATGTCCCAATCATGCAACGCTGCGAATGAATTTGCAAGTTAGCCTGGTTCAGGCTAGCCCTTTTTGCCATCCGCCGGCCGCTCTTTGAGCTCACCGGCCAGCTTGGACGCAATATTGGACCAGACCGCATCGCTCGGCTCGTGCACCGGCTCAAACAGGCTCTTGGCATGCTCGGCAATGGACTCCAGATCACTGACCAGAGCAGCGCAGTCCGGGTTGGCCTTCAAGAACACGGCAAAACGCGGGTCTTCTGAGACCTTGCCTCCGCCCATGGCGAAGAGCTCAGGCAGATACTCCTCGAACTCTGCTGCGGTCATCTTGTCGAAGTTGGCGGTGGCGAGGTCTTTCATCGCGCAACCTCCTTCAGCCCCTCTACCGGGCGCAGCTTCTCCGGCTGGCGCAGCAACTCACGCAGCTTCAGCCGCGCCTTGTGCAACTGCGATTTGCTGTTTCCGGTCGAGCACTCCAGCATACTGGCGATTTCATTATGCTCGAAACCCTCTACATCGTGCAGCACAAACACCATACGATAGCCCGGCGGCAACGTCGCTACGGCACGCTCCAGCGTCACCCGGTCCACCGAGCCCGCCAGTTGCGGGTCGCGTGAACCGAAGTCCCGCTTCGGTGCGTCCTCTTCGGAAGGATTGATCGTCTCCTCCAGGCTCACCAGGTTCAGGCCTTTCTTGCGCAGGTGCATCAGCACCAGGTTCACGGTCAGCCGGTGCAGCCAGGTGGAAAACGCACTCTCTCCGCGGAAGCTGCCCAGCTTGCGAAACAGGTGCAGGAACGCGTCCTGGGTCATGTCTTCTGCCTCGGAGACGTTGCCCAGCATACGCAGGCATAGCGTATACACACGCCGTTTGTGCAAGGCGTAGAGCTTCGCAAAGGCCTCGGCATCGCCGTTTTTGGCCCGCTCGATAGCCTCGGCTTCGCCGGCTATCGGGGGGTTCCGCTTGAAGAAGCCGGGGTTTGGTTTCGTCTGCATTGGTCGAGTGCCTTGGATTTCCATGGGTTCTAATCCGGACTGGGGTGCATCAGTTCTTTGCTGCCAGATTCGGCCTCAAAGGCGTTGAATATTGCGCCCTACTCACCTTTGAGCGTAACGCGTCCGCTGTGAAAAAAGGTTCCTTGCCCTAAGACACCCGGACGGGCCGCAGGGTTGTCCGCCACCTAGAGTTTGCCTCTCGTGGAGTATGCCGAGGGTTAATGCGACCGTGTCAACAGAGATGCTGCCTGAGACGAACTACAAGCCCAGATAGCGGGCATAGAGAGACCGCGCCACTCCGGGGTCGGTCGTGCCCTGTATCAGGGCTCTGCCGTCAGGAAACACCGTTAATGTGTACGGTGGCCGCTCAAAGCGAAGCAGCAATCCATTGGCCCGCACCTCGCCGAGCAACGCCAGACGCTGACGCAGCGCGACCAGATCCACCGGCCGGCGGTGCTCGTGAATCTGGACGGCGTTGCGCCCGCACAGCGTAATCTGCGGCCGTCCCTCGCCGCCCAGAGCGCGAAAAACCCGCCCGCCACAGACCTCGCAGTCCCTGCGCGGCGTCCCCGTGGCTATCTCCGAGTGCTCGCCAGTCCACAGATCGAAGGAGATCAAACTCCGCCGCATCTGCTCCGGCTGTCCGGTCAGCAATTTCATCGCCTCGGTCGCCTGCAGGCTGGCGGCCAGATTTACCGCCGTCGCCAGAATCCCGGCAGTGTCGCATGTCTCCACATTCCCGCCCGGCGCCTCCGGAAAGAGGCAGGCCAGGCAGGCGGTCGCTGGGCCCACATGGCCACCTAGCGGCAAAATGTTCATCGTCGCGGCATAGGCTCCCACGGCCGCAGCGTAGATCCACGGCACGCCCTCGCGCACGCACAGGTCATTAATCAGATATCGCGTCTCGAAGTTGTCGGTGCCATCCAGCACCACGTCCGCGCCGCGCAGCAGCTCTTCGGCGTTGCCGGGAACCATATCGGCGACCTGCGCCTCGACCCGCACGCTGGAGTTAATGCGCTCCAGATGCCGTCGTGCGGCCTCTGCCTTAGGCAGGCAGGCCAGCGCGTCTTCCTCGTCAAAGAGCGTCTGCCGCTGCAGATTGGAGGGCTCCACGTAGTCGCGGTCAATCAGCGTCAGCCGGCCCACGCCCGCACGAGCCAGTAATCCAGCAGTCGCAGCTCCGGTGGCTCCCACCCCCACCAGAACGGCGTGGCTCGCCCCCAGCCGCTGCTGTCCGCGCTCGCCTATCCCCGCGAACAGCACCTGGCGCGAATACCTCTCCCGCTCGTCGATTCCGTCTATGCTGTGCACGGCCATTTCTCGCAGTATACGAGCGCCCGCCCGGCAGCCTCGGCGAACCCGCAGACGCCATCTCGCATCTGTAAGATAAGGGCCAGATATGCAGGGCAGGGTTGCTGGCTTCGGGGTTTGTGGGATTCAGCGCCGCTCGGGTCTCCCGCTGATGAGAGATTGCATCTTCGAACTTGAGAGGACGGCGGCGTTGACGGGTCCAGAATGTATGAGCCGGCTTACTTTCACCTATGCCCTTCCAAAACGCCAGTGTCTCTCGCGCGCCTCTCTCGCACTCCTGGTTCTCGCCCTTATGCTGCCCGCCGGCCTCAGCGCCCAGGGAACCAGCAGCCAGCCTCCATCCTCTGCCGACAACGCCCCTGCTACCATCACCAATCCGCTCCCGCCGCTGCCGGTCAGCATCTGGTCGCGCAGCGGAGTCACGGTACAGGCCGTGCACTATGAGGGTGTCACCTTCAGTGCCAACAACGCCATCTTCGCCGAGCTTCAACAGAAGGCCGGCCAGCCGCTCGATCCCGTCAAAGTCCGCGCCGACCTCCGGCGGCTCTTCGCGACCGGGCGCTATCGCGACATCACCGTCTACGCAGAAGACAACGCCGGCGGCCTCACTCTGGTCTTCAGCGGCTCGCCGCGGTACTTCATCGGTCGCATCAACGTTGTGGGCATTAAGCAGGAACGCCTCGCCTCGCTGCTGGAGTACGCAACCAGGCTCGACCCCGGCACGGCCTACACCGCCTCGGAGCTGGCCGCAGCGGTCGATGGCGTCAAGCAATCGCTCGCTGCGAGCGGCTACTATCAGCCGACCATCTCCGTCACTACCGCACTCGACAACGACAACCAGCAGGTGAACGCCACCTTCACCGTCAACACTGGTCCCCAGGCTCGCGTCGGCAAAGTCGCCGTCACGGGTCAGGACCCCGGTTTGGATGTCGATACCTTCCGCAGCAAGGGTCACCTCAACTGCTCCCGTCTGGCCACGATCTTCAACCAGAGCTGCAAGCCCAAAGTCAGCCGTGAGACCACCAGCAATGCGCTCGCCGGTGTCCGCTCCTTCTATGAGAAGCAGAACCGTCTCGAAGGCACTATCAGCCTGCAGCAGTCCGCCTATGCTGCGCAGCGGCGCCAGGTGGACTACGAATTCAACGCCAGCCAGGGCCCCATTGTTCGCGTGGTCATTGACGGAGCCAAGCTCTCCCGCTCCCGCGTCAAGCTGCTGGTCCCGGTCTTTGAGGAGGGCGCGGTCGACAACGATCTGCTCAACGAGGGCGCCTTCAACATCAAGGATTACCTCCAGCAGCAGGGCTACTTCGACGCCACGGACAGCGTGGATCTCATCGGTAAAGGCACGCCGAAGGTTGTGGTCCAGTACACCGTACACGCCGGCACACCGCACAAAGTCACCCAGGTCAATATCAAGGGCAACAAATACTTTGACAGTGACACCCTCGGAGACCTGCTGCGCGTGAAGAAGGCCGACTCCTATAACCGTCACGGCCGTTACAGCGCTCAACTTGTCTCAGCCGACGTCTCCTCCATCGAGAGTATCTACCGCGCCAACGGCTTCTCCAACGTGAAAGCTGTCGAATCGGTACGGGACATCGACAAGGCCCGCGACGGTCGCCTGCTCAAGACCGCGCAGATTCAGGTCACCTTCACCATCGAGGAGGGCACGCAGCAGAAGTTCGGCGCCGTCAATCTCAGCGGGGTCGACCCCGCGCGTGAGCAGACCATTCACTCCATGCTGAACTCGCAGACCGGCCAGCCCTTTTCACTGATTACTCTCTCTCAGGACCGCGATGCGGTACTCAGCTACTACCTCTCCAAGGGCTTCGACCACGCGCGCATTGAGATCCAGCAGAGCGTTGAATCCGCCGACCCCACGCGCACGGATGTCTCGCTCATCGTCACGGAAGGCCAGCAGGTCTTCATCGATCACGTTCTGCTCTCCGGCATCCGGCACACGCGGCCCGCGGTGGTTCAGGGCCAGTTGCTGGTCCATCCCGGAGATCCGCTCGACCAGACTGCCTTGCTGCAGACCCAGCGCAACCTCTACAACCTCGCGCTCTTCAATGAGGTGAACGCCGCCATTCAGGACCCCACCGGCAACGCGCCCAGCAAGAACGTCCTGGTGCAACTCACCGAGGCCCGGCGCTGGGACGTCACCTACGGCTTTGGCCTTGAGGCCCAGACTGGTACCCCCGCCGTCGTTCCCGGTGAGACCCGTGGCGCCACTGCCGCACAGAACGGCAAAGCCGGAGTCAGCCCGCGTATCTCTCTGGACGTCTCGCGCATTAACCTGCGCGGCACACCGGACTCCCTCACACTGCACACTGCCTACGGCCTGCTGGAGACGGTCGCCACGCTCAGCTTCAGCAATCCCAACCTCTTCAACCACCGCAATCTGACCGGGACCGTCTCCGGCGGTTACTCCAATGTGCAGGACATCACCACCTTCGCCTCGTCCACTCTTCAGGGAGACTTCCGGCTCACGCAGAAGGTCAAGCGCGCGGACAACTTCATCTACGACTTCCAGTACCGCCGCGTCTCGGTCAACGCCGCCAGCCTGGAGATCACGCCGAACCTCATTCCTCAACTCTCAGAGCCGGTCACCGTCGGCGGTCCGGAGTTCACCTACTTTCACGATACCCGCGATCCCGGCCCGCTCAACGCCGGCAAAGGCCAGTACTTTTCTGTCCAGGAGTTCATCGCGTCTTCCAAGTTCGGCTCCCAGACCGACTTCAACAAGGTGGACGTCTCGCAGTCCACCTACTACACCTTCGGCAAGCGCAAGTATGTCTTCGCGCGCAACCTACGGGTCGGCTTTGAGAACTCCTTCGGCCCCAACCCGAACGCCTCCAATCCCGGCAACCAGATTGGCGTCGCTCCCACGGCCTGCGCGGGTACGCTTCTCCAGACCAACGCCACCTGCAACGCCATCCCGCTGCCTGAGCGTCTTTACGCCGGCGGCGCCTCCTCGCACCGCGGCTTCGGCATCAACGACGCCGGCCCGCGTGACCTGACCACCGGCTATCCGGTCGGCGGCTCAGGAACGGTCGTCAACACCTTCGAACTGCGTCTTCCGCCCCCCACACTGCCGCTGGTTGGTGACAGCATCTCCTTCGTGCTCTTTCATGACATGGGCAACGCCTTCCAGTACCCCGGAGACATGTTCACCAGCATTAAAAACTTTCATCAGCCCAACCGCGGCACCTGCCGAAATATCACCGTCCCTGCCGGGCAGACCGCTGACTCCACAGTTGGCACCTGCAACTTCAACTACTACTCCCACGCCGTTGGTCTGGGCCTGCGCTACGCCACGCCGGTCGGTCCCATCCGCCTCGACTTCAGTTGGAACCTGAACCCACCCATCTATCCGGTCTTTGACGATTACACCGGAGCGGCGCCCTACGTCGGCCAGGCCGGCCACTTCAACTTCTTCTTCAGCATCGGACAGTCCTTCTAACCATGACCCAGTCGCTCCATACCGTCGGCAGAAATATCAGCCTCGCATCGCTGGGTCTGGCCTTGTGCTTTGCTGCGTCCGCCATGGCGCAAGGCGCCGCACAAGGCACGGCGCCGTCCGACGCAGCAACAGCGACGGTCACACCTCCCCAGTTGCCCACGCTGCCCACGCCATCCGGCGTGCAGATGGATCGCGTCGTGGCCATCGTGAACGGCTCTCTTATCCTCGACAGCGACGTCGACCAGGAGCGCCGCTTCGCCGCCCTGCTGCCCTACGGCGAAGCCGCTGGGCCCTACTCTCGCGATGACGCCATTGACCGCCTCATCAACCGCGAGCTGATCCTGCAACAGATTCGCCTGCAGCCGCAGCAGCGAGTCTCCATCGACGCCGCGCAGCAGGACCTCGCTTCGCTGCGCAAGTCGCTGCCCAACTGCAAACAGTTTCAGTGCGAGACCCAGGCTGGATGGGAGAGCTTCCTCGCAACGGAAGGCTTTAACGACGCCTCAATCACCCAGCTCTGGCGCGAACGCATGGAGGTGCTGGGCTTTATCGAGCAGCGCTTCCGCATGGGCATGAAGGTCTCGCCTGAGGAGATCGCTTTCTACTACCACCAGACGCTGCTTCCGCAGTATGCAGCGCTGCACGCCACGCCGGCGCCGCTCTCCGCCGTCTCGGACCGCATCCAGCAGGTGCTGCTGGAGCAGAAGGTCACCAAGCTGCTCGATGACTGGCTGCAGAACCTGCGTGAGCAGGGCAGCGTCGTGGTGCTGCACCCCGGGGAGGTCGCGCCATGATCGAGACGCCCTCGACCCAATCGGCGACTACTACACCGTCCGCCGGCTCGCGCAAAGCCTGGCGCAAGCCTGCACGCTTTGTTGCCATCTTTCTTGGCTGCGTACTGGCACTGCTCCTCGCTGCGTCCTGGTACACATCCACAGACGACTTCCAGCATCGCGTCGGCGGTGAGGTCGTCAAGGTCCTTGAAGACTCCACCGGCGGCCGCGTTGAGCTTGGCCACATCTCGTTTAGCCTCTGGCATCTCGCCATCGAAGCCGACAATCTGGTCATCCACGGCACAGAAGGCCCAGACCAGATGCCCTATCTCTCCGCCGCGAAGATTGACATCCGCCTGCGCTTCAATACCTTCCTCACCCACATCCGTGGCGTGGGCCCGCAGTCGCGCATCGGGCTCTCCTATCTGCATATCGATCAGCCGCACCTTCACCTCATCGTCTATGCGGACGGCCACACCAACCAGCCCGTGCCGAAGCATCCCACCAGCAGCTCTGAGCCTCTGCAGGACACACTCCTCGACCTCCAGGCCGGTCAAATCGAACTCGCCAACGGCCTCGCTGTCTTCAACGACCGCGCCATACCATTCGATCTCGCTGCCCGCGACCTCAACGCCCAGGTGCACTACATCCGCTCCAGCGATCGCTACGGCATTACTCTCGATCTTGCCGACCTGCGCACCCGTATGGAAGCCGAGCCCGAGGTGCAGTCCAAGCTCCATCTCGCCGCCGAGTTTGGTCGCGATATGGTCGCGCTGGACAGCTTCGATTTCGAAACTGGCAACCACACACACCTCTCCGCCAACGCCGAGCTGCATGACTTCAACACCCCACAGTGGCAGGCCGCGACCGCCGGAGACATCGATCTCCGTCAGCTCGGCCTTCTCACTGGTGTGCAGGGCTTCAACGCCGGCTCGATCAACCTCTACCTCAAGGGCCACAGTTGCCTAATCACACCGAAGGCTGCTCAGCAGGCGACGCCCCCGCGCTTCTGGCAGCTCCATCGCAAATTTGCGCCCTCGGCGAAGGTCCTCCCGCCCGATCCCGACTGCACCACCGGCTATCTTCTCGTCGGCGCGATGAAGATGCACGACGTCGGCTATCGCATCCCCAACGTCAACGTTGCACACGTGAACGGCGGCGCGCAGTTGCACGTCACGCCGTCGGAGCTGCTCTTCACTGCGCTCACCGGAATCCTTCCCGGCGGCGGCGGCGCGGAGGGCCAGTTGAAGATCGAGAACTGGCTCGGCGAGCAGACGCACACCGCCGCTGGCAACAGTGCCCATGCTTACCTGACCGTCACCGTCAACCGCATCACGCTGCGCACCATCATGGACATCGTCGCGCCGGAGCACTACGGTGATCTCGGATATGACACCTCCGTCACCGGCCCGGTCACCGTCGAGTGGGGCGGACCCGCCACCAACATCGGCGATACCGTCCAGGTGGACGCCCATCTCCAGTTCGCTCCCACCGGTGCAAGGCGTCCCGGCGCACTCTCCAACGTCCCCGTTGCCGGTACGGTCGTCGGTCACTATGACGGCCGGCGCGAAGTGGTCAACGTCGCCGGCCTCGATCTACAGTCGCCGCAGACCACGCTGGTAGCCAACGGCGTACTCGGCGTGGCAAATGGAGACCCGCTCACCAACCTCCAGGTCAACCTCCAGGCCCACGACCTCGGCGAGTTCGACCAGCTCCTCCAGACGCTCGGCTTCCAGGTCAAGGGAAAGAAGGGAAGCGCCGCCATCCCAGTGGTGCTCCATGGTGCCATGGACTTCACCGGCTACGCCCGCGGAGCCGTGGAAGATCTCGATCTCAAGGGCCGTCTCCTCGCCAACGATCTCAACGTCCACCTCGGCTCGGACGTCGACATGCACATTGACTCCGTGGTCGCTGAAGCGGAGTTCTCGCCCGACAGCGGCGTCGCCATCGCCAATTCAACCATCAAGCGCGGCACGGCCACTCTCAACGCCACCGGCAACTTCCGCCCGCACCGCGTCGTCTCACCGCGCGGCGCGGTCAGCTACCTGTGGGACGACGATCTCGCCGTCGACGCCACGGTCAAACTCGCCGACGCGCAGTTGACCGACCTGCTGCAGATCGCCGGCCAGCAGCAGAAGGTAGCGGCCACCGGCACAGTCAGCCTCAACGCCCACGCCACCGGAACGCTGCACGACTTCGACGGCAGCGGCAACATCGCCCTCACCAAGGGCTCGGCCTACGGCGAAGACTTCCAGGCTCTCGACGCCGACCTCTCCGCGCGCGGGCAGCAGATCTCCGCTACCCGCCTGTTGTTTCAGGCGCACGGCATGACCATCACCGGACGCGGCGGCTACGATCTCGCCAGCAAACACATCACCGCCCAGCTCGCCGGCAACAATCTCCGGCTCTCAAAGTTCGATACCGTTGCCCGCCTCAACCCAGACGCCGACGGCGTACTCACCTTCAACGCCAGCGTCGACGGCACCGAGCAACAGCCCAACCTGCATGCGCGGTTCTCGCTCGCCGACCTCACCATGCAGGGCAAGCCGCTCGGCCAGCTCACCCTCAACGCAGACAGCTCCGGCTCCATGCTGAACTACAACGTGCAATCCAACCTCGTCGGCGCGCAGCTCGCGGCCACCGGCCAGACCTCGCTGCTCGGCGACTACCCCACCCAGGCCCACCTCAAACTCACCGGCTTTGACGTCGGCAACGCGATAGCGATCTTCGCGCCCGGCTCCGTCAAGGCCACATCATCCATCGCGGCGACGATCGACATCTCCGGCCCCGCCGCCAAGCCGCAGCAATTTGCCGGCAGTGCGCAGTTTGACGCCTTCGACCTCAAGCTTGAAGGCGTCGAGCTCAAGTCCGCCGAGCCCATCCGCGTCGGCCTCGCCAAAGGCATCGCTACGCTGGACGCCCTGCATATCACCGGCCAGGACACCGACCTCCGCGCCTCCGGCAGCTTGCAGGTCTTCGGCAACACCAACCCGCTCGGCGGCATCTTCAAGCTCAACGCCAACGGCAGCGTCAGCATGGCGCTGGCCCACACCTTTGACCCCGATCTCATCACCTCCGGCAAGGTCACCTTCAAACTCGCCGGCGACGGCCGCATCCACCAGCCCGGCCTCACCGGCAACGTCCTCTTTCAGAACGTGAACCTAGCCGTCGACGGCGTTCCCAACGGCCTCAGCAACATGAACGGCACGCTGGTCTTCGATGAGGACCGGCTCGACGTCAAAGACCTCACCGCCACCACCGGCGGCGGCCAGTTGAAGATCGGCGGCTATCTCTCCTATCAGAGAGGCATCTTCGCCAACCTCACAGCGACGGGAGACACCGTGCGCATACGCTACGCCGGCCTCAGTTCCACGGCCACGACGAACCTCCAGCTCCAGGGTGGCCCCCAGTCGATGCTGCTCTCCGGCAACGTCCTGGTCACGCGCTTCGGCGTCGGTCAGGACTTCGACTTCGCCTCCTTCGGTGGCATGGGTGGCGTCTCCGCACCGCCCTCCCCCAACTCCGCCACCAACAAGATCCGTCTGGACGTCCGCGTCTCCAGCGCGCCGCAGCTTGACTTCCAGAACTCCTACGCCAAGCTGGCGGGCTCCGTCGACCTCACCGTGCGCGGCACCGTCGCCGTTCCCACCATCCTCGGCCGCATCCAGATTACCGAGGGCTCGGCCACCTTCGCCGGCACCAAGTACGACCTGCAGCGCGGCTCCATCACCTTTGCCAACCCCGTACGCATCGATCCCACCATCGACCTCGACGCCACCGCCCGCGTCGAAAACTACGACATCACGATCGGCCTGCACGGCACCACCACCAACCTCAAGCCCACCTACCGCTCTGAGCCCCCACTCACTGAGGCTGACATCTTCAACCTGCTCGCCCTCGGCCGCACTCAGGAGGAAGCCCAGCTCTACCAGGAGCAGCAGGTGCAGGCCGGAACCGACCCCACCACCAGCGCCCTGCTCGGCGGCGCGCTCAACGCCACGGTCTCCAACCGTGTCGGCAAATTCTTCGGCGCCGGCTCGGTCAAGATCGACCCGGCCTTCGTCGGCACACTTGGCGGCAGCGCCGCGCGCATCACCGTCTCGGAGCCGCTCTCCAAACAGCTCACCGCCGTCTTCGCGACCAACGTCAACCAGACCGCCCAGCAGCTCCTCCAGCTCCAGTACCAGATCAATGACACTACCTCGCTGGTCGCCACCCGCGACGAGTCCGGCGTCTTCTCCGTGGTCTACAAAATCCGCAAACGCTACCGCTAGAGCATTCCAACACTGTCATCTCGACCGGAGCCAAACGGCCTCATCGTTTGGCGGAGTGGAGAGACCCCTGTATTTTGCTCTAGTTGCACGAGCCATTAACCGGAGGAAATCAACCCTAAGCCCCTTATCCTTTGGCCTTTATCGCTTCTATACAACCAAGTCCCCAATTTCAGCGTCCGACGAAATACTTCGTGTGTCCCATAGAGCTAGAGAGGGGTGGCCACGTTGAGCAAGTCCAGCCTCCGCCCATCAACTGCGCCCGGTGACCCGGCTGCGGTTCTGCCTCTCGCCGGTCAGGACCCAGCAAACGATTTCTCCGGCATGGCCCACAGCGGTCAGGAACTTTCTCCTGACGAGACCGGCTACCGCACCCTGCTGCGCGTCAGCACCGACCTCATCTGGACCACCGCAAATAACGACGGCCAGAAGACCACAGACCAGATCGAATGGCAGGCCTTCACCGGTCAGACGGACGCCCAGTCGCGCGGCTTCAGTTGGCTTGACGCCGTCCACCCCGACGACCGCGAAGCCACACTCACCGCGTGGAGCCACGCCGTCGCGGCCGGTACGATTTACCAGGTACAGCATCGCCTGCGCCGGCATGACGGTGTCTACCGCACCATGCAGGTGCGCGCCGTTCCCTCCCGCAACGCCGCAGGCAACATCATCGAGTGGGTCGGCATGCATACCGACATCACTGACCGCCTGGCTGCCGAGGCTGACGCCGGTCTGGCTCACGAACGGCTGGAGAACATGCTCACCGGCATGACCGACGGCCTCGCGCTCCGCGACAACCAGGGCCGCTATACCTACATGAGCGAACGCGCCGCTCAGATCCTCGGCGTGGACCGCAAAGACGTCTTAGGCAAGCTTTACTCGGAGGTCTTCCCCTCCACGAAATACACACAGATTGCAAAGCAAAGCCAGCTCGCCATCAGCACGCGCCGGCCCGTTCACTTCGAGCAGTACCTGGCTGAAAACGCCAACAAGTGGCTGGAGTACCACTACTATCCCACCGAAGAGGGCCTCTCGGTCTACGTGCGTGACATCTCCGAGCGCAAGCAGATTGAGGAGGCACTCGCCCGCGCCGAAGTCACCGCCCGTCGCGTTCATGAGACCCTGGAGGGCGTCCTCGCCGGCATGACCGACGGCCTCTCCATCGTGGACAGGCACTGGTGCTATACCTACTTCAACGAGCAGGGTGGCCGGCTCCTCGGCGTTCGCGCTCAGGATATGCTCGGGCGCTGTATATGGGATGTCTTTCCACCCGCCGAACAGAGCTCCTTCGGCCAGGCCTGTCACCAGGCCGTGGACACCGGAAAGCCGGTCCATCTCCTCGACTACTATCAGGAGCCGATCAACAAGTGGATCGAGTCCCACTGCTACCCATCCGCCGACGGGCTCTCCATCTATTTCCGCGATGTCACCGCGGCCAAACTAGCCGAGCAGGCCATCGCCGCCAGCGAGGCCGCCGCGCTCAAGGCCAACCTCAAGCTGGAGGCTGTGCTCGACAGCATGACCGACGGGCTTTCGATGCTGGACAAGGACTGGCGCTTTACCCACTTCAGTGAGCGTGGCGCCCGTATGCTGGGCCTGCGCGTGGAAGACAGGCTCGGCCTTCGTCTCTGGGATATCTTTCCTCAGGGTGCCGAGACCAAGTGGGGAAAGATGTACCTCCAGGCCGTGGCCACCGGCAAGCCCGTCTACTTCGAGGAGTACTTCCCGGAACCGCGCAACAAGTGGCTCGAGTGCCGCGCCTACCCCTCGGAGGAAGGGCTTTCGGTCTACTTCACGGATGTCACCGAGCGGCATCTCGCCGCGGAGGCCATCGCCGCCAGCGAAGCCGCCACGCGCAAAGTCAATGTAAAGCTGGAAGGCGTCCTCGCCGGCATGACCGACGGCCTGAACATCGTCGACACTGACTGGCGCTATACCTACTTCAACGAACAGGCCGCCCTGTTGCTCGGCGTCCGTGTGGAAGACATGCTCGGCAAGCGCCTGTGGGATATGTTCCCCCGTGCGGACGAGGTCTCCTTCGGCCTCAAGATGCGTGAAGCCGTCGCCTCCGGCACGCCGACCCACACCCTCGACTTCTATCCGGAGCCCATCAACAAGTGGCTGGATTGCTTCTACTACCCCTCCAGCGATGGTCTCTCCATCTACTTCCACGACGTCACCGCCAAACTGCAAGCCGAGGAGGCCCTGCAGAGGACACAGAAGCTCGCTACCGCCGGCCTCCTCGCTGCCAGCATCGCCGCTGAGATCAAGGCGCCGCTGGAATCGGCCGGCAACCTTATCACCCTCTCCCTGCAGATGACCATGAGCGACCCCGTCCGCTCCAACCTCCTCCGCGTGGAGCAGGAGATCGCCCGCGTCGCCCGCGCCACCACCCAGACCCTCCGCTTCCATCGTCACTCCACCACCATCCCCACCCTCGCCGACGTGACCCAGATGCTGGATACCAACTTTGAGATCTTCGCCCCGCGCTTCACCGCCGCGGGCATCGATGTTGAGCGCGACTACACCTCCGGCACCCGCTTGTTCTGCTATGGCGACGAGATCCGCCAGGTCTTCGCCAACCTGCTCAGCAACGCGCTGGAGG
>Ga0302154_10001230_pt1 | contig 21280 bp, 17 predicted proteins | sample I_Bog_N2_3_FD_193507 | JGI IMG/M metagenome (GOLD analysis project Ga0302154, IMG submission 193507) | Peat permafrost microbial communities from Stordalen Mire near Abisko, Sweden - I_Bog_N2_3 | ecosystem: Environmental > Terrestrial > Soil > Wetlands > Peat | place: Sweden: Abisko, Stordalen... | reverse complement strand
GGGGCTGGGCGGGGTGTTCCTGCGGCTTGGCGCCGAGCTGAACTGGAGCCGCATGTATCAGGGCCTGATTGCGGAATTCGACGAGGCGGCCCTGGCGGCGCGGCAGGCCGAAGCGCTGGCCAGGGCGGGGGTGCCCTTCGCGGCGTAGGGTGCGGGCAGCGCCCGTTCCGCCGATGGGAGCGGCCAGGGGCAGGATGAGACCGGCTGGAACATAGATTTCGTCGGTCGGCCTTCTTTGATCATTTTACCCCCTTGCCTCGCACGATTCCTTGCACCATGTTGCGCCGCCCTCGTGGTGGAGCAGAGTTCGGTTGGTCCCCCGCGGCCCCGGTTCCCCATTCGGATGCGGAAGGAATATTGCGGATGCGCCTAGCGGTGCTGAAAGAACGGCGCGCGTCCGAGACGCGCGTGGCCGCCACCCCTGAGACGGTGAAACGTCTTGTCGGCCTGGGGCTGACGGTGGCTATCGAAACGGGGGCCGGCGCGACAGCCGCCGTCTCCGACGCCGACTTCGCCGCGGCCGGCGCGGAGATTGCGCCCGACGCGGCGGCGGCTCTGGCCGGTGCCGGCATCGTCTTTGCCGTCCAGTTGCCGCTGCCCGAGCAGCGCGCGCTGATCCAGCGCGGCGCGCTTCTGGCCTGCATCGCCAACCCGTTCGGCGATCCGTCGGCCGTCCCCGACCTTGCCAAGGCCGGCATCGATGTCGCGGCGATGGAACTGCTGCCGCGCATCACCCGCGCGCAGGCCATGGACGTGTTGTCGAGCCAGGCGAATCTGGCCGGCTACCGCGCCGTGATCGAAGCAGCCAACGAGTTCCCGCGCGGCTTCGCCATGATGATGACCGCCGCCGGCACAGTGGCGCCGGCCCGCGTGTTCATCATCGGCGCCGGCGTGGCCGGGCTGCAGGCGATCGCGACGTCCCGCCGGCTAGGCGGCATCGTCTCGGCCACCGACGTCCGCCCGGCGGCGAAGGAAGAAATCAAGTCGCTCGGGGCCAGCTTTGTCGGCGTCGAAGACGAGGAGACCGCCGGCCAGACCGGCGCCTACGCCAAGGAAATGAGCGACGCGTTCCGCCAGAAGCAGGCGGAGCTGATGGCGGCCACGGTGGCCAAGAACGACATCGTCATCTGCACTGCGCTGGTGATGGGCCGCAAGGCGCCGACCATCGTGACGCAGGCGATGGTCGATGGCATGCGCGCCGGCAGCGTGATCGTGGATCTGGCTTCGGACGCCGGCGGCAACTGCGCCGCCACCGAGCCGGGCAAGCGCGTGGTTACGAAGAACGGCGTGGTGGTGCTCGGCTATTATAATTGGCCCGGCCGTATCGCCGTGGCCAGTTCGTCGCTGTACGCGCGCAACCTGCTCACCTTCCTCAGCACGTTCTGGGACAAGGAGGCGAAGGCGCCGAAGCTGCCGGCCGACGACGACATCGTCAAAGGCGTGCTGCTCACCCGCGGCGGCGCTGTCGTACATCCCCAGTTCCTGCCGTCCCAGGCAGCCTGATACCGGAGAGATTTCCGAACATGGACCCGACCCAGTTGGCCGAGGAGGCCCAGCGGCTGGCGGCGCGTGCCGCCGAGCTTGCCCAGGGCGCCCAGCAAGCGGCCGAAAGTGCCGGATTCACCGCCGCGACGGTGGCTCCGTTCATCTTCCTGCTGGCCATCTTCCTGATGGCCTGTTTCGTCGGCTACTACGTGGTGTGGAACGTCACCCCGGCGCTGCATTCGCCGCTGATGGCGGTGACCAACGCGATTTCGTCCGTGATCATCGTCGGCGCGATGCTGGCGACCGGTCTCGGCACCACCCACCAGTCCACCCTGTACGGCTTCTTCGCCGTCACGCTGGCTTCGGTGAACATCTTCGGCGGCTTCCTGGTCACGCAGCGCATGCTGTCGATGTTCAAGGCCCGCGTGAAACCTGCCGCGGCCGGCGCCAGCGCCGACAAGCAGCAGTCGTAGGGGCGGGAACAATGTCGGCCAATTACACGTCTCTCGCCTACCTGATCGCAGCCGTCCTGTTCATCCTGGCGCTGCGCGGGCTCTCCAGCCCGGTGACCTCCCGCCAGGGCAACCGCTATGGCATGATCGGCATGGGAGTCGCGGTCGCTGCGACCCTGCTGCAGCATGGCATGTGGCACGGCTACGGCCTGATCATCCTGGGCATCGCCATCGGCGGCAGCATCGGCGCCGTCGTGGCACAGCGCATCCAGATGACGGCGCTGCCGCAGCTCGTCGCCGCGTTCCACTCGCTGGTCGGTCTGGCGGCGGTGTTCGTTGCGGCCTCGGCGCTGAATGCTCCTGAAGCGTTCGGCATCGGCACCGCCGGCCACGTCCACACCCAGAGCCTGTTCGAGATGTCGCTCGGGCTGGCGATCGGCGCCATCACCTTCTCCGGCTCGGTCATCGCCTTCGCCAAGCTGCAGGCGCTGATGAGCGGCTCCCCGATCACCTTCAACAACCAGCACCAGCTCAATCTCGCGATCGCCGTCCTGATCGTCGTCCTGGTCGTCGCCTTTATCGTCTCGGGCGGCAGCCACACGATCTTCTGGCTGATCGCGGCGCTGGCCTTCGCGCTGGGTTTCCTGATCATCATCCCGATCGGCGGCGCGGATATGCCGGTGGTCGTGTCGATGCTGAACAGCTACTCCGGCTGGGCGGCGGCGGGCATCGGCTTCACCATCCAGAACCTGGCGCTGATCATCACCGGCTCGCTGGTCGGCGCTTCCGGCGCGATCCTGTCCTACATCATGTGCAAAGGCATGAACCGCAGCATCATCAACGTGCTGCTGGGCGGGTTCGGCTCCGAGGGCGGCGCCGCGGCGGTCCGTGGCGCCACCGACCGCACGGTGAAGAGCGGCAACGCCGATGATGCTGCCTTCATCATGAAGAATGCGTCGAAGGTGATCATCGTGCCCGGCTACGGCATGGCGGTGGCGCAGGCGCAGCATGCAGTGCGGGAAATGGCAGACGTGCTCAAGGGCGAAGGCGTGGAAGTGAAATACGCCATCCACCCGGTCGCCGGCCGCATGCCCGGCCACATGAACGTGCTGCTGGCCGAAGCCAACGTGCCCTACGACGAGGTGTTCGAACTCGAAACGATCAACAACGAGTTCAGCACCGCCGACGTTGCCTACGTGATCGGCGCCAACGACGTGACCAATCCGGCTGCCAAGACCGATCCCAAGTCGGCGATCTACGGCATGCCCATCCTGGACGTCGAGAAGGCCGGCACGGTGCTGTTCGTCAAGCGGTCCATGGCCTCCGGTTATGCCGGCGTAGAGAACGAACTGTTCTTCCGCCCCAACACCATGATGCTGTTCGGCGACGCGAAGAAGATGACCGAGGAGATCGTGCAGGCGCTGGGGCACTGATCCAAGGCCTCCGTTTGCGGCCCCCGGTCGTTCGGTAACGGCTGGGGGCCGTGACGATTTGACAGTGTACCCGCGGACCGCATCTGGAGTGGCGCTTTCCGGGTAGCGGTTTGTTGTCTGCATGCTACTATTGCGCTGATGACCACTTGGATTCGCCGTTCCGTTTTCGCGGCCTTTGTGCTGGCGCTGGCTGGCTGTGCTCACCAGCCGCCGCCACCGGTCGCCGCCAGCGCACCTGAGCCGCCGCCTCCTCCTCCTCCCGCGGCACAGCGCCCAGCGCATCCGGTGTTGCGTGCGCACTGGTCGTTCGACGCCAAGCCAGGCGGCTGCACCGCGTTGGCCGCCGCCGGCCGTGTCACGCTGCAGGTCTCGATCCAGCCCGCTTCTCCGGTCCGGCTGACCGTCACGCTCGGCGGCCTGCCCGCTCCGAGGCATGGAGCGAAATTGCGCTTCATCGGCCCGACCGGATATTGGCAGATCATCGGCAAGCCGGAGGGCAAGCACCAGTTGGCGGGCGAACTTGGCGCCGACGACACCGCGCTCGGCCGCGTCCTGGTACTGTTGAATGGGGGCGTGCTGGAGGTCGGCGAGCCGAAGCAGGCGCTGGCCACGCTGAACATTCCGGCGGGCGGCGCACCCGGGCAGGCCTGGTTCGACTGCGTAAGACGCCAGGCGACCTGATGAATCTCGTGGCCAAGGCGGGCCTCCCAACCAAGCGTCTCCGGGCCAGGTTTTCAGCGCGCGCGACGCTTTCGGCGGTCTCGAAGCGTCTGGCCAGGATGCGCCGGCCGCTCACTGGTCCGCGGCATATCGCCGCGAGATCGGCCGCGTTGCTGATCATTGCGCTGTTGCTGGTCGGTGCCTGGGCGGTGGCCCTCTGGCTGCAGGCGTGGCAGGCGCAGCGCGATGCCGCCGCGTCGCTGGCAATGGCGAGCGAGGCGGTCGCCGCGGCGATCGACGGGCCGCTGGAGCATTTCGTCACCCTGACCGACGGCGTGCGCGCCACGGATTTCCAGCCGCCCGACCGGGTCGCCGTCACCGCCCGGCTGCTCCGGCTGCAAAGCGCGCTGCCGCATGTCGGCGCCACCTTCATGGTCGCTGCGAACGGCCAGCTTTTGGCGGCCTCCGGTCCGCTGCCCTCGGGCGAGACCTTCGTCGGCGAGGCAGCGTGGTTCCGCCGCGCGCTCGCTGACAATCCCAAGCCGCTCGCGCTGCAGCGGGTTGACGCATCCTGGCTGCGGGCCGGCCCCACCGCGATCATTACGCGCGCCGTGCGCGATTCGTCCGGCCACCCGGCCGGCCTGGTCGGCGCCGTGCTGCGCCTGGATGAGCTGGCGCAAGTGGCCAGGCCCGGATGGCTCTCCCCCGACGTCAGCATCGGGCTGCAGGGTGCCGACGGGACGAGCATCCTGGACCTGCCCGGCCAGCCTGGCGAAGCCCAGACGCTCGATGGCGTCGCCATTGCCGGCACGCGGTTGATCGCAGCATTCGACCGGTTGGCCGGTTCGCCGAGCCAGGTCGCCGCCGTGGCCGGGCTTGGCGTCGCGGACGCCACGCTACAGGCGCGTACCGACCACGATCTGGCGGTTCGCCGCCAATGGCCGGACTATGCAAAGGGCCTCGGCACGCTCGGCGTCTGCCTGCTCGCCGTCTGGGTAGTCTGCCTCGGTCTGGCGCTGACGGTCCGCTCCCGGCGCGGCGCGGACCCTGCGGCCGCCGAGAACGGATTCGGCGTTGACTGGCAGGTCGAGCTTGACCGGCGCGGCGAGGTGGTCGCGGTTCACGGCTATGCGCCGGACATGCTGCGCGGGGCAGTCGGCCGGAAGCTGCTGGACGTGCTTGCCGCGGTGCCGGGTGGGGAGGCTGCCAGAAGCTGGTCCGAGGCGTTGGAGGCGCATGCCGCGATCGAGTCGTTAACGATCGCCCTGCCGACGGCGGACGGGCAGGAGCGCATGCAGCGCGTCCGCATCGACCCGCTCCCCGACGGGCGGCTGCTGTGCATCGGTCGTGACGTGACCAGCGAACTGCGCGCCGAGGCACGCGCCGAGGCGGCAGCCGCCGAACGCGGCGCTGCACGGGCCGAGGCCGAATTGATCACCGGCGATCGCGACCGGGTGCTTGCCGCGCTCGGGCACGATGTCCGCACGCCGATGAACAGCATCATGGGCATCTGCGCGCTGCTGCTCGAAAGCGAGCTGGAGCAGGAGCAGCGAACCTGGCTGGAGCGCATCCGCGCGAGCTGCGAGGCGCTGCTCGCCATGCTGAATGGGCTGCTCGAGATCGCCGGCGGCGAGGTCGGCGGCGGCGGGCTGCAGCGCGAGGAGATCGATGTCGTCTCCCTGGTCCAGGAAGTCGCCGAGGTGCTGGAGCCGCAGGCGCGCGACAAGGGGCTCGACCTGCGCACCCGCTTCGACGATCTGGTGCGCGGCCAGTGGATGGCGGACCCGACCCGGCTGCGGCAGGTGCTGTTCAACCTGCTCGGCAATGCGATCAAGTTCACGTCCAGCGGCCATGTCGAGGTGCGCGTCGCGGCGCTCGCCGGCGGAACCGGCGCCCAGGGGGGCGCAATCCAGCCGGGCACGGCGAACCATCCTGGCGTCACGCTCAAGATCGCCGTGTCCGACACCGGGCCGGGGATCTTGCCGGAAGAGCGGGACATCATTTTCGAGCGGTTTCGGCGCGGCGGCGTGCCGGTGGGTTCCGGGCATGAGGGACTCGGTCTCGGGCTGGCGCTGTGTCGCGAGAACGCCACGCTGATGGACGGCGCGCTGACGGTCGAGAGCGCGCTCGGAGTCGGCAGCGAGTTCACCTTCGAGTTCCCGGCCGAGCGGGTCGCCGACGCGGGCCGCGTCTTGCCATTCTCCGGCCGGACCGCGCTGATCGTCGGCGACGAAGACGCCATCTGCCGCACCGTCACCGGCGCGCTTGCCGATCTCGGGATCACCGTCGAAACCGCACCCGACGGTTATCTGGGCCTTGCGCTTGCCGAGCGGATGGAGGCGCAGCGTGGCGCGCTCGACCTGGTCATGGTGCGCAGCGACCTGGTCGGCATGCCAGCCGACGTGTTCGTCGTCCGTCTACACAGCACAACGTTCGTCAGCCGCACCCAATTCGTTTGGCTGGGGGAGGGCGGCGGTTCGGCCGAAGTGGACGCCCTCGTGCCCGGCCCGGTCGATCCGTTCATGGCTGTCTCGGCCGCCCGGCAGTTGCTGGGCCAGCGCTCCCCGCTGGATGTGCTGGAGCCGGCCGCCCTGCTGGCGCGCGGCGGTCGCATCCTGCTGGTCGAAGACGACCGCGTGAACCAGTCGCTGCTCGCCGCGGCGCTGAGCCGGCGCGGCTTCTCGGTGTTCGTCGCCGACAACGGCGAGGAGGCGGTGCGGCTGGCCAGCCGCGATAGTTTCGACGGCATCGTGATGGACATCCAGCTTCCTCAGATCGACGGTTTCGAGGCCACGCGGCGTATCCGCGGCCTGCGCGGCCGGGTCGCGGACATCCCGATCGTGGCGTTGACAGCACTGAAAGGACCGTTCCTGCGCAAGCGCTGCGACGAGGCGGGGTTCACCGCGATGCTGGAGAAGCCGGTCAATCTCGACCGGCTCGGCGCCACGTTGCGGCGGTGCATCGCCGACGAACGCAAGGCCGGCGATGCGGTGCCGCCGCCGGACCACTCGGTCGCGGCGCCGGGCGACGTGCATGTCGTTGAGGTGTCGGTGCCGTTCCTGGAGGAAATGGTGACGGTGATCGGCATCGATCGGTCACGTGCCTGCATTGCCGATTTCATTGCTGATGCGGTGCCGCGCTGCATTCGGCTGCGCGAGCTGGTGCCTGGCTGGGAGGTGGACGCGATCCTGCGAAGCTGTGAGGAGATCAGCGGGATTGCCGAGACGTGCGGCGCCACTGGCCTTGGGGACGTGCTGGAACAGATCGCCGGCGCCGTGACACGCAACGATCGGCAGGCGGTCGCGCCGCTGTTGGAGCGGCTGGAGATGGTGACGCGCCGCCTTGGCCCCGTTCTGACGGCGTGTCTCGACGAGGTCGCGCGGCGCTGGTTAAGCCGCGACACCAAGGCGGCCTGAACCCATTCGCCCCCGGGGTCTCCCCCGGGGTCGCCCCCTGGTCGAACACCTGCAATCGGAAGCGCCCCCGTCGCCCCCCCGGTCTCCCCCCCGGGGCGCAAGGCAGCAGCGCCCGCTGGCGTGCCGCGGCGCGGCGGGTTACAGCGTGGCGCGACAGGTCAAGGGGAGCGCATGCAGTCCGATCAGACCGTGATCGCCCGGCGCGACGGCCGTGTCGGGCGTATTCTGCTCAATCGCCCCGAGGCGCTGAACGCGCTCGACCTGCCCATGCTGCGCGCCTGCACCCGCGCGCTCGACGCGTGGCGGGACGACCCGCACGTGCATGCCGTCGTGATCGAAGGCGCTGGCGGTCGTGCGTTCTGCGCCGGCGGCGACATCCGTGTCATTCGCCAGCACCAGATCGACGGCGACCGCGATGCGGTGGAAGATTTCTTTCGCACCGAATACGCTTTGAATCTGGCGATCGCGACCTATCCCAAGCCGTATATCGCGCTGATCGACGGCATCTGCATGGGCGGCGGGATCGGCGTGTCGGTGCATGGGACCTATCGCGTCGTGACCGAACATGCGGTGCTCGCCATGCCGGAGACCGCGATCGGTTTTTTCCCGGACATCGGCGCGACGTTCTTCCTGCCGCGCCTACCGGGGGAGCTCGGCGTGTACCTCGCGCTGACCGGGGCGCGCTTGCAGGGCGCAGACGCGGTGCTTGGCGGCCTGGCGACACACTTCACTCGGCGTGAAAAGCTCGCCGGGCTGTCGCAGGCGCTGGCCAATGACGGTCCCGCGGCGCTGGCGCAGTTCGCCGAGCCATTGCCGCGGTTTTCGCTCGCCCCGCATCGCGGCACGCTGGATCATTGCTTTGGCGCCGAGACCGTCGCAGGTATCAGCCACCGGCTCGAATCGGTGGGCGATGACTGGTCGCTGGGGGTGGCGAAAACCCTGCGTGCCATGTCGCCCACGGCCCTGTGCTGCACGCTGGAGGCCATGCATCGTGGCGCCGAGCTTTCGCTGGCGCAGTGCCTGGAGTCCGAGCTGCGCCTCACCCGCAACATGATGCGGCATCCCGACTTCGCTGAAGGCGTCCGCGCCATGGTGATCGACAAGGACCGCAAGCCGCGCTGGCAGCCCGAGACGATCGAGGCGGTGAACCCTGGGGAGATCGCCGCGTTGTTCGCCTGATGCCCGCGTTTATATGCACGACCTGCGGCACCCAGTTTGCGCCTGCGGCGCCGCCGCCTGATGGCTGCGTGATTTGCCAGGATGCGCGGCAATACGTGAACCCGCTTGGCCAAGCCTGGACCACGATCGAGCAACTGTGCCGGGTGCACGTCAATGCCTTCCGCCGCTACGAACCCGGCCTTATGGGGATCGGGACCACGCCATCCTTCGCGATCGGTCAGCGGGCGCTGTTGTTGTCCACCGCGCGGGGCAACGTGTTGTGGGACTGCATCAGCCTGATCGATGCCGCGACGGTTGACATCGTCCGCGCGCTTGGTGGTGTCGCCGCGATCGCCATCTCGCATCCGCACTATTACGCATCGATGGTGGACTGGAGCCGCGCGTTCGGCGGCGCCCCGATCCTGCTCCACGCGGCGGACCGGCGGTGGGTGATGCGTCCCGATCCGGCGATCGAATTTTGGGAGGGCGAGACGCGAGAGATCTTTCCTGGCGTGACGCTGGTCCGCTGCGGCGGCCACTTCGCTGGCGGAACGGTGCTGCATTGGGCGGACGGGGCCGGCGGTGCCGGGGCGCTGCTGGCCGGCGATATCGTGCAGGTGGGGCCGGACCGACACGTCAGTTTCATGCGGAGCTATCCGAACCTGATCCCGCTCGATGCGGCCAGCGTGCGCCATATCGCCGAGGTGCTGGCGCCCTGGCCGTTCGAGCCGATCTACGGCGCGTGGTGCGACCGCATCATACCGGAGGGCGGCAAGAGGGTCCTGGCGGAGTCGGTGCAGCGCTATCTTGGCGCGATTGGCGGGCCGCCGTCAGACTGATGAAAATTGATCGTCTCGTAGGCAGGCCCCGGGTGCGGTCCGGATCGGCTTCGTTTGAAACTTGTCGTCGGTGTCGTCATCGTGCGTCGCACAGATTTGTGTTCGAACGCACGCGCCGTCCTACCCGCCAAGCACGATCAGCAGCACGCCGCCGACCACCAGGATCAGCCCCGCCACGTCGCCTCGCCGCAAGGTCTCCTTCAGGTAGAAGCGGCTGAACAGCAGGGTGAACACGATCTCCACCTGGCCGACCGAGCGCACCGGGGCGACGTCGGTCAACGCGAAGGCGCTGAACCAGCAGGCCGATCCGCACGCCGACAAGGTGCCGACCAACGCGGAACTCCGCCATGAGGTGACGGCTTTGCGCAACTGGTCCGGCTCCCGCCATGCCAGCCAGGAGCCTTGCATCAACGTCTGCAGCGTGTTGGTAACGACCAGCACGAACAGGGCGCGCACCAGCAGATTCGGCCCAGACAGAGCCTGGTACGCCATCTTGACGAGCACCGAGGTGAGCGCGAACAGAAACCCGGCACCCAGCCCGCACAGCGCCGCGGGCTGGAGCGTGGCGGCCAGCAGTGCGCGCGGCCGGGTCCCGCGTCCGTTGAGCGACAGCGTCACCACGCCCGCCAGCCCGAGCGTGATCCCGGCCCAGGCCAGCGGCCGCAGCACTTCGTGGAGGACGATCAAGGCGATGATGCCGCTCTGCGCCGCTTCCGTCTTAGCGTAGGCGGTGCCGACGGCGAAGTTGCGATACCCGAACGCCATGATCAGCAGGTTGGTGCCGATTATCTGGCACAGGCCGCCTGCCGCGCAGCAGGCGACGAACATCAGGGTCGGCGCAGGCAGCGTCAGATGCGTGACGGCGAGCGCCCCGCCGAGCAACGCCATCGCGGCCGGCGCGCCATACAGGAAGCGGACAAAACCCGCGCCGTTGATCGACAGCTTGTGCCGCAGCTTCTGCTGCATGGCCGTGCGCCAGCATTGGAACAGCGCGGCGGCAACGGTAATCGGGACCCAGAGCGGCACGACGGGGAAACCTAGGGCGAAGGGTCAGCGCGTCAATCACGCTTGCCCGCAGCGGCGCTCAAGGGCAACCTTGCTGCATGCATTGCAAGCTCTCTCGGGTTTTTGCCCTGTTCGTTGGCTTGGCCCTACCGGCGCACGCCGAGACGGTCCTGCGCCTGGCCGAGACAGCGACCGTGATGACGCATCCGGATCAACTCGAAAGCACGTTGCGGGCCGAGGCGACGGCCGGCACGGCGGCGGAGGCGCAGCGGCGGGTCAATGTCGCGATCGCCGAGGCGCTGGACCGCGCGAAACAGACCGCCGGCGTGAGTGCCACGACCGGCACCTATTCCGTCTGGCGGACCGGCGCCACGCCGCAGGACCGCAGCGACCATTGGCAGGCTGGTCAGGCTCTGGTCCTGAAAAGCCATGACGGAGTCGCGCTGCTGACGCTCGTCGGCGAGCTTCAGCAGAAGGGGCTCGCGGTGAGCGGGCTGTCCTGGCAGCTATCGTCCGAGACCGAGAAGCAGGCACGCGCGGAGGCCACGCGCCAGGCGCTGGCCGCCCTGCGCGGCCGGGTGGACGAGGCGGCGTCACTGTTGGGGCTGAGCTTCGACTCGTTCAAGGAAGTGCGGTTGGACCGCACGAGACCGCCGCCGGTGATGCCGCGCGCGATGATGGCGGCCGCGCCAATGGCTGCGTCCAGCCCGCCGCCGAGCGCGGAGGCTGAGGATATCGCGGTGACCGCCACGGCAGAAGCCGATGCCCTGTTGGTGAAGCGCTGAGCTGTTCGCCGTCTGGCCCCGGGGGACGCGGGCCGCATTTGGCTGGCTGCCGCCGAACAAACCTGCGCGATCAAGGTCCCATGCCGGCAGTTCATCCGGTCGGTGCAATCGGGCTGCCGGCAAGTGCCTTTACTGACCGCGGCTAATCGCGCGCCCTCTCGGCACCAGCCCTACCGATGCCAGGCGCCGAGGAATCGGAGCCGCGCGACGGCTATCGGTCGGCGGCACTGCCCGCCCCGGTCGGCGGCAACGGCAGGGCGCCGCCGGGAAGGGGGTCAAGCACCGACCAGCCCCGCAAGGAAGGCCGGCTCGGCTCGGATTAGCTCGACGAACGCTGACGACCGATGAGATCGGCTCAGGACTGGGCGTCGGGCGAAAGCACGATGCAGTTGGTCCGGCTGTGCGCCAGCTTCTCGCAGGCACGCACCGCGGAGTCGCGCGACAGGCCGGTGAGGCGGGCACGGTACAGCAAACCGTGACCCTGGTGGACGCCGGCGACGGTGGTGTGGGCAACGGCCAGGGTCTCATGCGCCTGCTGCTTCGCGCTGCCGAGGGCGGCGTGTGCCTGGCTCTCGCGGGCGAATGCGCCGACCTGGATCGCCCACTGGCCGCTGGCCGCTCCGTATCCATGCATCGGGACCGAGGCCGCGTAGGCGGAGCCGATCAACTGGAAGCCGCCGTGCGAGACGGCCGGGGGCGGGGGCGGGGGCAGGGCCAGCGCGGCGTAGGTCTGGGATCGCGCGGCCGTCGGGCGGGGCGGCGTGGGAAGCTGTGCCACCTGAACCGGGCTGGCGTAAGGCGCCCGTCCTCCGTTGCCACGGCTGCTGGCGAGTTGCACCGACCGGCCATAACGGGTGCCGCGCGGAATATCGATCGGCAGCGCGTTCATGGCGTATTGCTCGGCCGGCGAGCGGTTGATCGGATAAACGCCCTCGATATACGGCCCGATCGCTGCGACGTAGTGCCGCGTTTCGTCCGGCAGCGGGCGGTTGTTGCTGAGGTAATCGTCGAGTCGCGCCGGCCCGGCGTTATAGGCCGCCAGGAACCCGGGCGTACCGTAGATGTCGTACATCTCCCGCATATAGGCTGCGCCGGCCATGATGTTGTCGTGCGGATCGAACGGGTCGTCGCCCAGGTTGTAGCGGTCGTGCAGACCGTCGTACGTCGCCGGCATGACCTGCATCAGGCCCATCGCTCCGGCCCAGGACGTGACCAATTCCCCGCCATGGTACAGCTTGCCGCCCGATTCCTGGTGCATCACGGCGCGTATCCATTGATCGGGCACATCGAACCGAGCGGAGGCTTCCTGGATGTAGGGACCCCAGGGATCATCTGGCGGCCCCGGCGGGATGTAATTGCCGCGGGCATGGGCGGCGTACTGCTCCGCCTCCTGCCGCTGGGCCAGGTTGGCGGGCCGGTGACTCGCGCAGGCGGCGAGCAGGGCAAGCACGCCCAGGCTGGCAACAACGCGCAGCGCACGCGCCTGGCGCGCCGATATAACGCGGTGAGGACGAGACATCCGAATAGACCTCCGTCGTGGCATGGCCACAATGGCCGGGGGGCACGGCGACCGGATGGCCGTCGCTCAGGTAGGCACACAGGAAAGACGTTTAACGCCTTATCCCAACTCGCTGTTCCTGGCAAGGTCATATCGCGTTGGACTCGGGGGTCGGAATTTGCTCTCGACTTGTATCGAACCGCCCGCGGACGCAAACGTCAGCAGCGCGACAAACGAATTGTTAATGCGCAGCGTTCTTCATTTGTTGCCCGTGCTGGCGTTGCTTGCGGGGGCTTGCCGCGGGCTTGCCCCCCCAGATGTCGGAGGGCGGCGCCGCAGGCCGATTCGGTCCCTGCAGCCCGCGAAACGCGTCGTCATTCCGGTGGACCGGGTGACGCGAGTCGCGCGCTCGGGCCACCGGCAGCCAGGCGCAACAAGGCGGCGGTTGCAGCGTCGCGGCTTATGGGTTATCGCCGCCACGATCTTGATGAGCACAACTCTGACAACATCGTGGGACGCTCCCGACGCCGTCCTTGAGTTCACCGCGGGCACATCGGTGGCAGGTCGCAACCGGCTTGCGCTGCAGGACGTGGTGGAGGGATCGCGGCTTTGGCGCCTTGCGCTGACGCTCGGCTGGCTCGACATCAAGCTGCGTTATCGCGGCTCGATGCTTGGGCCGTTCTGGCTGACGCTGTCCACCGGCGTGATGGTTGCGGGTCTCGGCGTGCTCTATTCTGTCCTGTTTCACATGGACATCCACGATTACTTGCCGTTCCTGACGCTGTCGCAGGTGTTGTGGGGCTTTATCGCCGGAATGGTGGGCGACGGGTGCACCTGCTTCACCCAGGCCGAGGGCGTGATCCGGTCGGTGCGCATGCCGATGTTCGTGCAGGCCATCCGGACGCTGATTCGCAACCTGTTCGTTCTTGCGCATAACATCGTGGTCATTGTGGTGGTGTTCGCCATCTACCGCGTATGGCCTGGCTGGCACGCGCTGATGATCCTGCCCGGGCTAACGCTTTGGATGCTCAATTCGATCGCTTTGTGCCTGTTGCTCGGCGCGTTCTGCGCCCGGTTCCGCGACGTCGGGCCGATCGTCGCCAGCGTCATGCAGATCGCATTCTTCATGACCCCGGTGATCTGGAAGGCCGAGCAGATCGGCGCATATGCTGCGTGGATGCCGCTCAATCCGTTTTATGACTTGCTGGAAGTGGTGGGCGCACCACTGCTCGGCGGCACCGCCTCGGGCCCCGTCTGGCTCGCCGCGATCGGCTACAGCACGCTGCTTTGCGTGGTCTCGTGGTCGATGTTCGTTCGTGCACGCGCGCGCATCGCCTTTTGGCTGTGAGCCGGCGAATGAACCCAGTGCGCAGTCATGGCGGCAACGCGCGGGTCGAAGTGTCCGATGCGTCGGTGTATTTTCCGCTGTACCACGCGAGCGCGCGCAGCCTGAAGAAGATGCTGCTCGCGGCGGCGTCCGGCCGGCTTGGCCAGGACCAACAGCGCCGCGTGGTGGTGCAGGCGCTGCGCGACATCTCGTTCACGCTTGCGGGCGGCGACCGGCTGGGGCTGGTCGGCTCGAACGGCGCGGGCAAGACGACGCTGCTGCGCATGCTGGCCGGCATCTACGAGCCGGTGGACGGACATCTGCGCGTGCAGGGCAGCGTCAGTGCGCTGCTGGATCCCAATCTCGGCATGAATGTCGATCTCACCGGCCGCGAGAACATCATGCTGCGCGGCCTGTACAGCGGGCTGTCGAAAGCCTCGATCGCGCGGCTGGAGGAGGACGTGCGAGACTTCGCCGGGCTCGATGATTTCATTGAGATGCCGGTCCGCACCTACTCTTCCGGCATGGTGGTGCGGCTGGGGTTCGCCATGGCCACCGCGATCCGGCCGCAGATCCTGCTGATGGATGAGTGGTTCCTCGCGGGCGACGCCGCGTTCATGGAAAAGGCGAAGGTCCGGTTGGAAGACATGGTGCGCGGCGCCGAAATCCTGGTGCTGTCCACACACGCCATCCCGATCGTGCAGACCTGGTGCAGCCGGGTGATCTGGTTGGACCAGGGCCGCATCCGCGCCGACGGTCCGCCCGAGGAAGTGCTGCCGGCGTATCTTGGTCATCCGCTGGAACCGGCCGGCCTCGCAGCACAGTAGCGCGGCGGCCCGGGGTGGGCGGGGTCCGTTTACAGGAGAGATCCCCGCAAAGTTTGCATAGGGTGGGTCCCTATGCTAGACGATGGGGCATGACCCATACCGTCCGCGAAAAGCAGAAGCTGCTTGCCCGGGTGAAGCGTTTGCGCGGGCAAGTCGAGGCGATCGAGCGGGCGCTGGAGAACGAGGCTGGCTGCGAGCAGGTGATGCATCTGATCGCAGGCGTCCGCGGCGCCACCGCCGGGCTGATGGCGGAGGTCGTCGAGGACCACGTACGCACGCACCTCGTCGATGCGGACAAGCACCCCGGGGCGCTGAACACGGAAGCCGCGGAGCAGTTGATGGACGTCGTCCGCACCTACCTGAAATAGGAGGCCGACCATGGCCGGCCTTGAGGCGACACTGCAGCCGTCCGGGCACAGCCACATCTTCCTCGGCGAGCACCACCGAAGCGCCGAGACGCGGACCTGGGCCGTCATCTGGTTGTGCGGCGCCATGATGGCGCTGGAAATCGTGGGCGGCTTGCTGTTCGGCTCAATCGCGCTGGTCGCCGATGGTTTGCATATGTCCACGCATGCCGGCGCGTTGCTGCTGGCGGCTCTGGCTTATCGCTATGCGCGCAAGCATGCCGAGGATTCCCGGTTCACGTTCGGCACCGGCAAGCTCGGCGACCTCACCGGATTCAGCAGCGCGATCATTCTTGCAATGATCGCGCTGCTGATCGGCTACGAGGCGATCAGCCGCCTGTTCGCCCCGGTTCCGATTCGTTTCGCGGAAGCGATTCCGATCGCGTGCCTCGGGCTGCTGGTGAACGTCGTGTCGGCCTGGCTGCTGAGCAGCGGCGGGCACGATCATGGGTTCGGGCACGGCCTTGGACATGACCATGGTCACGACGCAGAGCACCGGATCGATGTGCCCGGCGGTTCGCTGTTGCTGACCATCGTCGAAGACGGCGTGCCGCCAAGGTTCAGGCTGCGTCACGACAATTCCCGGTCCGACGCCCTGGGGCCGGTGCTGATCGAGACCGAACGGCCGGACGGCTCGCGGCAGGTCTTTGCGATGGCCGACCGCGGCGGGTTTCTGGAATCGCTCGACGCGATCCCGGAGCCTCATGCGTTCAGTGCGTTTGTCCGGGTTGGACCGGAGACGATACCGGTCGCGTTCGAGGAGCACGAGGCCTCACACGGCGCTGCCCATCGCGACAACAACCTGCGGGCCGCGGTCCTGCACGTGATGGCCGATGCCGCCGTGTCCGTTCTCGTCATCTTCGGCCTGGTGCTCGCCCGCTGGTTCGGCTGGCTGTGGATGGACCCGCTGGCGGGTATCGTCGGCGCCTGCGTCATCGCGAGCTGGTCCTATGGCCTGATCCGGGATACCGGCGCGATCCTGCTGGATATGAACCCGGACCAGGCGATGGCCGCGAATCTCCGGGCCGCCATCGAGCGTGATGGGGACGAACTGACCGACCTGCATCTGTGGCGGCTAGGGCCGGGCCATCTGGGCGCCATTGTCTCGGTGGTCACGCGCAGTCAGCGTGGTCCGCGCCAGTATCGGGAGCGTCTGGCCCGGTTCAGGACGCTGTCGCATGTGACCATTGAGGTGTTGCGCCGCGACCGGGATGGTGGGACCGGAACGGTGGCGGCTTGAAGGCGGCGGCCCCGGTCCGACCGAGGCGTCGGCAAGCAGAGTTCGGCGCCTTCGACGGCCGGTCGGGATGAATGCGTGACTGCCGGCGACGTGCAACATGGCGGCCGACTCGATAGCCGAGCGTTGCCCGCTTCACGCCACCCCCGGGTGGGCGTACGGCACCCCATCTCACGCGATCTTGAGCAGATGAGGCGGTGAGACGGGCGTGCGGGAACTGGAGACTTTTCAGGCGGCCTTGAGGCTGGAGGTGCCGATTCCAAATCGCGCAGTCTTGTTCTTGGTCCCTGTGGCGGCGATCAGGCGCGTCCGTGACTGGTAGCCTGGTGACTGATAGCCTGGACCATCAACGGATGAATTGCTCTTCGGGGATGGCCGCCGGAACGCGCCGACTCACGCGGGGCCGAGGCAGCTTTCCGGCCAAGGACAAGTGGCCGCATTTCGCGCCGTTCGTTTCGTTCACATGCGACGGGTGGACGCCATGACCGAGCAAAGCACCGAGCCAGGTTCGATCAATGCGCAGCCGACAGCGAATGGAGATGCTGCGGCTGACCACGACGCGAAATCCGCGCAAACACCGCCGGAGTCCCGCCCCGTTCCGCAGGAGGCCCGAAAGGCTGCGCGGAAGCGAAAGCTTCTGGCCGGTGTGCTCGGTGTTGCTGTCCTGGCAGCTCTCCTGTTGTTCGGCATCCCGTGGGTCGAGGAGATGCTCAACACCGCCTCTACGGACGACGCATTCGTGAATGGGCACGTGACGTTTGTTGCGCCCCGCGTGGCAGGACAGATTTCCCGCGTTCTGGTGGATGACAACAACCGTGTGCACAAGGGGGACCTACTCGCCGCGTTGGATAAGGAGCCGTACCGGGTCGCGGTCTCCGAGAAGCAGGCAGCGGTCGACACCGCGAAAGCAGAGCTGCAAGCAGCGACCGCCGCGGCGCGCGCGGTCGAAGCGCAGGCCATGAGCCAACGCTGGAACCTGCAACGCGCCGTTGAAGGCGTCGATAGCCAGGTCGCTCTCCTGCACGCGCGGGTCGCTACTATCAACAAGAGCAAGGCCGCACTGGCGCTGGCGCTGGTTGAATTCGATCGGGCGAAGCAGCTTGTCGCCAGGGCCGATGTATCGCGTGAGGTGTACGACCGGCGGCAAGCGGAGCTGACGACTGCCGGCGCGGAACTCACCCAGACGCTGGCGGAGGTCTACCAGATCCGCGTCTCTCTGGGGCTGCCGGCGCAACCTGACGGGGGCGGCGATCTCGGCCAGGTGCCGCCCGATCTCGACGAGACCTTTTCGTCCGTCCGCCAGGCGCAAGCGGATCTCATTCAAAGTGCCGCGCAACTCGGCGTCGTGCACTCGTTCGACCAGGGTCCAAAAGCGATGCTCGACCAGTTCTATAAACTGGGCGACGTCGACACCACATTCGCCCGGTTCGCGGCCAATGCCCCGGCCGTCAGGCAGGCCGACGCGAAACTTGAAGCCGCCAGGCGCGATCTCGCGCAGGCCGAACTTGATCTTCGTTACACCGACATCATCGCGGACATCGACGGAGTCGTCACGCGGCGCAACGTCAATCCGGGCAACTTTGTCCAGGTCGGCCAGAATCTGATGGCGATTCGCTCGCTCGACGAAATCTGGGTTGACGCGAACTTCAAGGAAACGCAGTTGCGCGACCTGCGCATCGGGCAGCCGGTCGATTTGCGCGTCGACATGTACGGCGGTCAGCACATTTTCAAGGGACGGGTCGCCGGCTTCACCATGGGAACCGGATCGACCCTGGCATTGTTGCCGCCCGAGAACGCAACCGGCAATTTCATCAAGGTGGTCCAGCGGTTGCCGGTCCGGATCGATCTCGTCGATTACAACGCCGATCAGGCACCTCTGTTCATCGGCACCTCGGTCGTTCCCACCATCTATATCAATAAGCCGCCAACAGGACCCGATGCCGGGAAGTTTCTCCAGGCCCATGTTCCGGGGTCTCCGAGCCTTGGTCCGACCGCCAGTGCGTCGGGCGCCCGGCAATGACTAACGCCGTACTGTCGTCGACACCCCTGAATTCCCGTTCCCGCGCAGCGACAAACCCCTGGGTCGTCGCCGCTGTCGTCGTGGTGCCGACCTTCATGGAGGTGCTCGACACCACGATCGCGGTCGTGGCGCTGCGATATATCGCTGGCGGCCTGTCGGCCACCGTCGATGACGGCGAATGGGTCATCACCAGTTACCTTGCCGCCAACGCGATCATCCTGCCCATCACCGGCTGGCTGATCGCACATCTTGGGCGCCGCAACTATTTCCTGCTTTCTATCGCCGTATTCACCCTCGCCTCGGGACTGTGCGGCACCGCCACGAGTCTCGGCCAACTGATTCTGTTCCGCGTCCTCCAGGGTCTTGCGGGCGGTGGTCTTCAGCCATCCAGCCAGGGCGTGCTGCTGGACGCCTTCCCGGTCGAGCGGCAAGGCATGGCCATGACGCTGTTCGGGCTGGCCGCGCTGATCGCGCCCGTCGTCGGACCGACGCTCGGCGGCTGGATAACCGACAGCTACTCCTGGCGGTGGGTGTTCTGGATCAACGTCCCCGTCGGCCTCCTGGCCCTGGCTGCGTGTGCCCTCACACTCCAGGACCCCGATTACCTCACCGCACAGCGCAGGGACTTGCGGAGCCGACCGTTCAGCTTTGACGGCGTTGGCCTGTCACTGCTGGTCATCGTCATCGTCTGTTGGGAGGTGATGCTTAGCAAGGGCCAGGAATGGGACTGGCTGGGCGACCCGTCCTGGCGTGTGCAGACCCTGGCGATCTTGTTCGCCGTCGGCCTGGCCGGCCTGATCTTCTGGGAACTGCGCCATTTGAATCCGGTCGTCAATGTCCGTCCGTTGCGAGAGCGGAATTTCGCCGCCTGCTGCATCATCATTTTTGGCGCTTTCGCGGTGCTGTACGCTGCCAGCACCTCGTTGCCTGCCTTGCTCCAGTCGCTGTTCGGCTACGATGCACTGAGCGCCGGACTGGTCATGTCGCCGGCCGGCTTCTTTGCCGTCATCGCCATGCCGTTCGTGGGGCGCATGCTCGGTCGTGGAACCGATGCGCGGTGGGTGATTGGCGCGGGTCTCTTGACCATGGCCGCGGGGAATTACTGGATGTCGCAGATGAACCTGGACATCAGTCCGGGGGAGGCCGTCTGGCCGCGGGTGGTGCTGATCATCGGGCTTGCGATGTGCTTCGCCCCCGCAAACGTGGCGGCCTACCTCTACACGCCGGTCGCGCTGCGCGGCGCGGCGGTCGGCCTGTTGAGTCTCCTGCGCAACGAGGGCGGCAGTGTAGGGACCTCGCTGGCTCAGACGATCCAGGAGCGCCGTGACCAGTTCCACAGCCTCCGTCTTGGCGAATCGCTCGATCCCTTCAACCCGGCTGCGCAGACCTTCCTTGATCACGCGTCCGGACCGTTCCTGCAGCAGACCGGCGATCCGGTCGCCGCGCAGCAACTGGCCTTGCAGACGCTCGCTAACCTGCGCGAGCAACAGGCATCGGCGCTCGCCTACTTCGATGTGTTCTGGGTGCTGGCCGTTGTGATGTTTGCGCTGGTGTTCGTTGTGCTGTTCATGAAGCGCTCCGTCGCAGAGAAAGGCGCCCGGATCAGCTCCGGGTAACTCGGATCGGCCCCGAGTAAAGTGAGCACGCGCCCGGTTGGAAAAATGGGTTCCTGCTATTTTGGAATCATTCAAGATTTTGGCTTGGTCAAGGAGATTTGTTATGGAAGACCGAGAGATTCGAGCGGCTCTGGATCGCCACTGGACCGCCTCCGATGCGAACGGCTTCGAGAAGGAGCACCAGATTTACCGAGAGGACGCGGTGCTCGAATATCCGCAATCGGGCGAGCGCATCCGCGGGCGGCAGAAGATTCAGTCGTCCCGCGCCGCGCAGCCGAACCAGAAACGCTTCACAGTGCGGCGGATAATCGGCGCGGGCGAGCTGTGGGTCACTGAATTTGTCCTGACCTATGACGGTCGGCCGTCTTACACCGTGAGCATCATGGAGTTCCTCGATGGGAAGGTGGCCCGGGAGACCCAGTATTTCGGCGATCCGTTCGAGCCGGGGCCTTCGCGCGCGCAATGGGTCGAGCGGATGCCCTGAAACCTGGCTCTGCCGCTCTCTCTCTCGCTCGGAGCTGCCGATTGATACGGTCTTTCTTGCCCGCTATCTCATTGGCAAAGTATTGGTGCGGGAGTTGCCGGAAGGCGTCGCCAGCGGCCGTATTATTGAAACGGAGGCGTATGTTGTCGGTGACGCCGCCGGGCACGCCTACCGGGGGATGACCCGGCGTAATCGTTCGCTGTTCCTGGAGCGTGGGCACGCCTATATTTATCTCGCCTATGGCATCTCATACATGCTGAATGTCTCGAGCGAGATGCCTGGGATCGGCGCTGGCGTCCTGATCAGGGCGCTCGAGCCGCTCGAAGGGATCCCGATCATGCGGTTAAATCGCGGCATCGAGCGCTTGCGCGACCTGGCGCGAGGACCAGGAAGGCTCACCGCGGCGTTGCGGGTCGATCGTTGCCTCGATGGACTCGATCTTTGCCGAGAAGGCCCTCTATGGCTCAGATGCGATAACCACGAACCCAGCGAAATCGGACAGAGCGTTAGGATCGGCATTTCGCGGGATGCGAACCGCCTCCTGCGATTTTATCTTCGGGGCAGTCCCCTCGTTAGCGGTCCGAGATCGCTCAAGGAATAATCGGCAGGCCGCGTCCGCCGAAGCGAGGAGATC
>Ga0302154_10001217_pt1 | contig 21416 bp, 9 predicted proteins | sample I_Bog_N2_3_FD_193507 | JGI IMG/M metagenome (GOLD analysis project Ga0302154, IMG submission 193507) | Peat permafrost microbial communities from Stordalen Mire near Abisko, Sweden - I_Bog_N2_3 | ecosystem: Environmental > Terrestrial > Soil > Wetlands > Peat | place: Sweden: Abisko, Stordalen... | reverse complement strand
AGTCCAATCCTGCAGACGCGCCCGTGTTGACACTCGCACTAACGTCAAAGGAGATGGCGCTCTCTCAGGTAGAAGATCTTGCTGATACGCGTCTCGCTCCCAAGATCTCGCAGATCTCAGGCGTTGGTCTTGTCAGTATCTCCGGTGGACAAAAGCCAGCTGTACGCATCCAGGCAAATCCAACTGCGCTGGCTTCTTACGGGATCAATCTGGAAGATCTGCGCAATGCGCTGACCGGAACCAGCCTGAACTCGGCGAAGGGGAACTTCGACGGACCCGCGCAGGATTACACCATCAACGCCAATGACCAGTTGCTGACCAGCGGCGATTACAAATCAGTTGTGGTTGCCTATCGTAACGGCGCGCCTGTGATGCTGACAGATGTCGCGCGTGTTGTCGATGGTGTTGAGAACACCAAGCTTGCCGCGTGGATGAATACGACTCCCGCTGTCATTTTGAATATCCAACGCCAACCGGCGGCGAATACCATACAGGTTGTCAACAGCATTGAGAACCTGCTTCCGCAGCTGGAGGGAACACTGCCGCAGTCGGTGCATGTAACGGTTTTGACCGATCGCACGACTGCTATTCGCGCTTCTGTAAAGGATGTGGAGTTTGAACTTCTCCTGGTCATCGCACTAGTCGTGATGGTGATCTTCCTTTTCCTCAGGAGCCTATCGGCGACGATCATTCCGAGTATTGCAGTGCCGCTTTCGCTGGTTGGAACGTTCGGCGTGATGTACCTCGCGGGCTACAGCCTGAACAACCTGACGATGATGGCACTGACCATCTCCACCGGTTTTGTGGTGGATGACGCCATCGTCATGATTGAGAACATCTCCCGGTTCATTGAAGAGGGAGATGAGCCGATGGAAGCCGCACTCAAGGGCGCGGAACAGATCGGCTTCACCATCATGTCCCTGACGGTTTCACTGATTGCAGTTCTGATTCCATTGCTGTTTATGGGCGATGTCGCCGGCAGACTCTTCCGGCAGTTCGCCGTCACACTCGCGGTGACGATTATCCTCTCTGCATTCGTCTCACTGACTCTGACTCCCATGATGTCCGCCAGGTTGCTGCGCCACACACCGCCAGCACAGCAGGGGCGTTTCTATCGTGTGTCGGAGGATATTTTCGAACGAATCATTGCATTTTATGGTCGAACACTGCGCTTTGTCTTGCGCTTCCAGACCATCACACTTCTGGTCGCAGTCGGGACACTCGTATTAACGGTGTTACTGTACATCACCATTCCCAAGGGCTTTTTTCCGACGCAGGACACCGGAATCATTCAAGGCATCTCACAGGCATCTCCATCTATCTCTTTTGCCTCAATGACCGAGAGACAGCAGGCGCTGGCGAAGGTCTTGCTTGACGATCCCGCGGTAGATAGCATTTCTTCGTTTATCGGCGCTGACGGAACCAACACCACGTTGAACAGTGGACGCATTCAAATTAACTTGAAGCCGCTTGGCGATGGCAAGAACGAGCGCCACATCTCGGCAACTGACGTCATCGACAGGCTCGGACCCAAGCTGGAAAAGGTGGAAGGCATAAAGCTCTACATGCAGCCTATCCAGGACCTGACAGTAGATGATCGCGTGAGCCGGACCGAGTATCAGTACACACTGGAAGACCCCAATCAGGCTGAATTGGACCGAGTAGCACACAGCCTGGTCACAAAATTAAAGAATTTGCCTGAGCTGGCTGATGTGGTTACAGATCAACAGTTGGGAGGAGAGGCAGAATCACTCATCATTGACCGACCCACAGCTTCCCGATTCGGCATAACTCCTTCCACGATCGACAGCACGCTTTACGATGCCTTTGGGCAGAGGCAGATCAATACGCTCTACACGCAATTGAATCAATACCACGTGATTCTGGAAGCAGACCCGCAATTCCAGGTCAACCCAAACAAGCTGGATGACATCTACATGCAGTCTTCGACAACAGGTACTGTAGCTGCGCAGGCCTCGAATACGGGTGGATCTTCGTCTGGAGCAGGTGCAAGCAACGCATCAACTACGAGCAGCTTGTTGACCGCGAGCACGACCAATGGAGTCTCTTCAGCGTCTGCTTCAACCTCGACACTTACATCGGCCAGCGGCAATTCGAATCCAGCGAATTCCAGCGTCAATGGAAGTTCTGCAATGAACACTTCTGGGGCTTCTCAGGCTTCGGTTCTGTCCAACTCCAGTTCGTCAGGCAGCATCTCTTCAAGCGCAAACACGTCTGTCAGCGGAACTACTCGTTCAAGCACGTCCAGCTCCGCAAGCACCGGCAGCGGTTCTGGAAGCAGCGGAGGAGGGTCTGGAAGCAGCAGTTCGAGCAATACCGGACCTTCTACACCAGTACCTCTGAGCGCACTGGCACACTTCCAGACGCAGAGCGAGTCGCTCTCCATCAATCATCAAGGTCAGTTTCCAGCGGTTACGATCTCGTTCAACCTCTCTTCAGGTACTTCGCTCAGCCAAGCACTGGATGCGATGAACAAATCCATCGCGAATGCCAAGTTGCCACCGAGTATTGTCTCAAACTATCAAGGGACAGCTGCGGCCTTCGAGGGATCGCTGTCCAATGAGGGCCTGCTCATTCTAGCGGCACTGGTTACGGTTTATATAGTTCTCGGTGTTCTGTATGAGAGCTTTGTGCATCCAATTACGATTCTTTCCACTCTGCCGTCTGCCGGCGTCGGCGCGCTGCTTGCCCTGTGGCTTTTCCACCTCGACCTGGACATCGTCGCCATCATCGGCATCATTCTTCTTATCGGCATCGTGAAGAAAAACGGCATCATGATGGTGGACTTTGCCCTGGAACTCGAACGGAAGGAGGGCAGAGATGCGACCGAAGCCATCTATGAAGCATCCCTGCTGCGTTTTAGGCCGATTCTGATGACGACCATGGCCGCGCTCTTGAGTGGCATTCCACTGGCATTCGGAACTGGCATCGGGTCTGAATTGCGCAGGCCGTTAGGTGTGGGAATGGTGGGTGGCCTTCTTGTAAGTCAGGTTCTGACGCTCTATACAACACCGGTTATCTATATCTTCTTCGATAATCTTGGTGCTCGCTTTGCTCATCGGCGGACAGGCAGGAGCAATATGCCCAAGCCGGAGACGGGGGCGGCATGAATCCCTCGCGCATATTCATCGAACGTCCGGTCGCGACGACATTGCTGACTATCGCCGTCGCGATTGCTGGGATCATCGCATTCGTTGTGCTTCCGGTGTCACCGTTGCCACAGGTAGACTTCCCAACGATCAGCGTCGGTGCTGCTCTTCCCGGAGCGAGCCCCGATATTATGGCGGCTTCGGTTGCAACTCCGCTGGAGCGCCAGTTCGCGCACATTGCCGGAGTTACCGAGATGACGTCCTCGAGTTCCCTCGGAACGACAAGCGTTACGCTACAGTTCGATCTGAGCAGGGATATCAACGGAGCAGCGCGCGACGTGGAAGCGGGCATCAATGCCGCAAGATCCTACTTGCCGACTAATCTTCCAGCAAATCCGACCTACCGCAAGGTTAATCCCGCCGACTCACCGATTATGGTGATCGGTCTCCAGTCCGATGTCTATGACATTCCGACGCTCTACGATGAGGCATCGACTGTCATCGAGCAGCGAATCTCACAGGTTTCCGGCGTTGGCCAAGTGACTGTCGTTGGCGCATCGCTGCCAGCGGTTCGGATTGAGTTGAACCCGAATCAGTTGGCAAGCTACGGCATCAGCCTGCCTGCGGTGAAGCAGGTCGTTTCAGGACAGAATTCGAACTCCGCGAAAGGCCAGCTCAATATCGGAGGTGTTACCGAGGATATTCTCGCCAACGATCAGATATCGAAGGCAGCGGCATACAAACCACTCATCGTGGGCTATCACAACGGCGGAGCCGTTCGGTTGCAGGACGTCGCTGATGTTATCGACTCGCAGCAGACGATTCGTCAGGCAGGCTTTCTCAATGGAAAGCCCTCAGTGAACATGTTGATCTTCCGACAACCTGGCGCGAACATCATCACTACTGTAGACGCAGTAAAAGCTGCTATCCCGTCATTGCAAGCCTCGATTCCGAGCGGCGAGCACATCTTCACTATTCTTGACCGGACGCTCACTATACGGGCATCTGTGAAGAATATAGAGACAACATTGCTGATCTCCGTGATGCTTGTGATCCTGGTGGTCTTTCTGTTCCTGCGCAACCTTCCGGCAACTCTGGTGCCTGCAGTAGCGGTGCCGGTTTCGCTGATTGGAACCTGTGCCGTGATGTACCTCTGCGGATTTTCCCTGGATAACCTTTCACTCATGGCCTTGGCAATTGCCAGTGGGTTTGTCGTCGATGATGCCATTGTGGTTATGGAGAACATCTCCCGGCATGTAGAACAAGGCTTGACGCCGATGCAGGCGGCGCTCCAAGGTGCCCGCGAGATCGGTTCGACGGTCTTTACCATTAGCATCTCGCTCATCGCTGTCTTTATTCCACTACTTCTCATGGGAGGCATTATCGGGCGGCTGTTCCGCGAGTTTGCGGTCACACTCGCGACAGCCATCCTTGTCTCCATGGTCATCTCCCTTACCACGACGCCAATGATGTGCTCTCGCGTGCTGCGCTCGAAGGAGCGTGCAAAGCACGGCGCAATGTACAACTGGAGCGAGAGGATCTTCAACAAGATATTACGCGGGTATCGCAACAGCCTTGCGTGGGTGCTGGACCATCCTGCATTGGTCCTGATTGTATTTGTGTGCACGCTGATACTAAACGTCTTCCTGATACTGGCTGTACCCAAAGGTTTCTTCCCGACGCAGGACACTGGCGTGATGGCTGGTGGAATGCAAGGTCCCCAGGACACGTCGTTTTACGCGATGCGCACTGCTGTGCAGCAGGCGGTTCGCATCATCAAAGCCAATCCTGGCGTGCAGAACGTGATGGCCTTCACGGGAGGACAGGGAGCGACCAACAACGGGTTCACCTTCATCGCCTTGAAGCCGCTAAATCAGCGCAAGGACAGCGCATCAAAAATCATCGACGAACTGCGGCCTCAACTGGCGCGCGTTCCGGGAGCGGCAACATTCCTGAATCCCGTACAAGATATTCGTATCGGAGGCCGACAAGCTAACGCTCTTTACCAATACACTCTGGCGGCCGAAACTACCGATCAACTGCAGCAGTATGGTCCTTCGCTGCTATCAGCGATGAAGAAGACTCCAGGGTTCGTCGATGTGAGTACAGACCAGCAGAACAGCGGCCTGCAGGCGCTGCTTACCTATGATCGTCCCACAGCTGCAAGGTTGGGCATAACGCCGCAACTCATCGACGATACGCTGTATGGTGCCTTTGGCCAGTCCGAGGTTTCGACCATCTACACGGAGCTCAACCAGTACTACGTGGTGATGGAAGTTGCTCCCAAGTACTGGCAATCGCCCGAAGGACTGAAGGACACCTACGTGATTCCCAAGTCAGGAGGAGGTGCTGTTCCTCTGAATTCGATCCTGAAGTACACACCTTCAACAGCTCCACTCGCGGTAAATCACACAGGCCTTTTCCCGTCGGTTACGGTGAACTTCAATCTCGCGCCTGGAGTCTCGCTGGGTCAGGCAACCAAGGAGATTGAAGCCATTCAGCAGAAGCTCGGTGTTCCGCAATCCGTGCATGGCGAGTTTTCCGGCACCTTGCAGGCCTTTACGCAGTCGCTGGGCAGCGAGAAGTATCTGGTGATAACGGCGATCCTGGCTGTGTACATCGTGCTGGGCATTCTGTATGAGAGCCTTGTGCATCCGATTACCATCCTCTCCACGTTGCCGCCGGCGAGCCTGGGTGCGATTCTGGCGCTGCTTATCACCAAGACCGACCTGAACGTAATGTCCATCATCGGCATTATTCTGCTCATCGGCATCGTGAAGAAGAATGCGATCATGATGATCGACTTCGCGCTACATGCTGAGCGAACCGAGGGCATGAATACACGGGACTCGATCTTTCAGGCCTGCATGCTCCGCTTTCGTCCTATCCTTATGACCACGATGGCCGCGCTGTTCGGCGCAATTCCGCTGGCTGTGGGAACAGGAATGGGTTCGGAGCTGCGCCGTCCGCTGGGCATCTCCATCATCGGCGGGTTGCTGGTAAGCCAGGCGCTTACGCTCTACACAACGCCTGTGATTTACCTGTTTATGGACAATCTGCGTCTCAAGATACAGGGCGACAGAAACGCACGACTGTTCACTGTAACTCCTGCGGAGGCTCATTGAGACAGTTGTTAGTGGTTCGTGGTTCGCAAGGAGCGGAAACGATGTGGATGAGGCATTCAACACAAGGCGGTCTTAGCGCAGTTGGTCTGGCGTCTGTGGCGCTGACGCTGCTGGTTGGTTGCCGCGTCGGGCCGAAGTATGTTGCGCCGAATGCGCCTGCTCCTCCAGCGTTCAAGGAGTCTTCGCCCGCGGTTTATGCAACGGCTCCGCAGGGAACGTGGCGTCCGGCAGATCCGCAGGATGCCGCGCTCAAGGGCAAGTGGTGGGAGATGTTCCACGAGCCGGAGCTGAACGACCTGGAAGACCAGTTGGACATCAACAACCAGAACATCGCAGAGTACTTCCAGAACTTCATGGCGGCGCGAGACCTGGTGCGCGAGGCGCGTGCGAGCTACTATCCGACGCTGACCACCGATCCTTCCTACTCCAGGCAACACACACCGGGAACACTGCACAATGCAGGCATCTCCACCGGAACTGGCACTGGAACCGGAACCACTGGCACAGTGAGTTCCAGCGGCTCGACATCCACGGTGCTGTCGCTGCCGTTCGACGTCTCCTGGGAGCCTGACCTGTGGGGCAAGATCCGCAACACCGTGCGCGAGTACCAGAACGCTGCGCAGGTGAGCGCGGCTGACCTGGAGAATGAACGGCTGACCGAGCAGGCCGATCTCGCCGAGTACTACTTCGAGCTGCGCGGACAAGATGCTCTGCAGGACCTCTATAACAAGACCATCGAGGCGGACCGCAAGGCGTTGGACCTGACCAAGGCGCTGTACGAGACCGGCATCGACAACGATGAGGCTGTCGCGCAGGCTGAGGTTACGCTACAGAACGCCGAAGAGGCTGGAACTGGCATCGCAACCAATCGCGCCATCTATGAGCACGCGATTGCGACGCTCATCGGCAAGCCCGCGCCGAGCTTCTCGCTGCCGGTGAAGCCGCTGACAACGGCCGTTCCCGAGATTCCGGTCGGAGTTCCGTCCGAGCTGCTGCAGCGGCGACCTGACATCGCAGCCGCGGAACGAACCATGTCCGAGGCCAATGCGCTGATCGGCGTGGAGAAGGCCGCTTACTATCCGAACGTCTCGCTCACCGGAGGAGGCGGATTGGAGTCCTCGACCATCAGCAGTCTGTTCTCGGTTCCAGCGCTGTTCTGGTCGGTCGGCGCTTCCGCCTCGGAGACCATCTTCGACGCCGGATTGCGGCGAGCGACTGTCGCGCAGTACACAGCACAGTACAACGCGGACAATGCGGCCTATCGGCAGACGGTGCTGACGGCGTTCCAGCAGGTGGAGGACTATGTTTCCACGCTGCGCGTCACATCCGCGCAGACCATCCAGCAGGAGCAGTCCGTGAACTCCGCGCAGCGCTACCTGACGATTGCGACCTCGCGTTACGAGACAGGTCTGGATCCTTACCTGAACGTGATCTCCGCGCAGACTAATCTGCTGACTAACCAGCAGACACAAGTGACGCTGCACGTGAACGAGATGACCGCAGCGGTGGAACTGGTACAGGCGCTTGGAGGCGGATGGAACGTCAACCAGCTGCCTTCGGCGGAGAAGATCACCTCGAACACAGCGGCGAAACAGGTCTCGACAACACCTTGAGTGGAAGATCGCATGTGTCCTGCGCAGCAGTTGTTCACAGCACGCAGAGCTTTGCGGTGGGTGAGTTCGCACTTTAGAGCCGTTCGTAACCCGCTTCTGGACCCTCACATCTGGGGGTACCCCCTCCTTTTATTTTCTGGAGGGTCTCTGGAATCAACGACTTAGCGGGTGACCTCGGGGTCAAAGTATTGATGGTGGAGACTTTACAGGCAAAGTACTGATCCTCCTGGGTTTAGGTGTGGGTTTCTGTTCAGTTGAGAGTTCCGAGTCGGTGAGTTTCGAGTTAAAACGGGTCTCAGTTATGCTTCGAGCCCTGAGCGAATGCGCTTTGAGGCAAAGCAAAAGCTGCAAGCGGCTTGTGCCGGTTGCAGCCCTGGAAACTTCTTGTTCTTAACCCTACTTGTTAAGAATAGCAGAACGGACAATATAACTACGCCAAGTTTTTGCAATCTTTATTTCTTATATTTTGCAATGAGTTAGGCGATTTAGGAGGCCTTAGGGGGCTTGACAAAAATTTTCAGCCAAACTCGAGGGTGAACCCTGCTAAGCGATTGATAGCTGGGGTTTTGATGAGCCTAGAGATGTTGAGATTAGAGGAGAGGCAATAGCAAATGCCTTAACGCAGAGGCCGCGTTTGGTTCGCAGGCTAACGTGGGAGAGCGCTGCGCCGATAGGCGGGTATGGAAGGTCGTCCGCCGCGCCATCTCGAACTGAATAACCCGCTCACTATCTCGGGGACTTGCATTAAGAAGCATACTCGTAACTTACTTAAGGCGCTCTCCCCCAATAGTGGCATCCAACGGAGCAGGCGGGTGCCGTACCGTCCAGTAGAGGACGTGAATATGCAGACGTCAGGGCCCCGCAGCTATACGTACTACCCTTTTTCCGTTCCGTCCAGCTATAGATCCCAGCTAGTCGCCACCCGGTGGACGTATCTCGCCCTGCTGATCCTGGCGGTGGCGTTCCTTCTGACCTCGACGCGCGCCCGGTCGCAGACGATCTTTCCGGGGACGACGACGGTCGGTCAGACGTCGCTTCCGCAGACAGTCACCATCACCATCACAGGCTCCGGCACAGCGAGCGCCCCGAGCGCGCTGACGGAGGGAATTGCCAACCTGGACTATCAACTGGTTTCGGGCGGGACCTGCGCCTCGGGAGTCGCCTACAGCGCCGGGCAGCAGTGCACGGTCATCGTTGATTTCAAGCCGCTGTATCCGGGAGTCCGCAGCGGCGCGGTAGTCATCACCAGCGGTGGACTGGTGCTGGGCAGCGCGGGGCTGAGCGCTGTGGCCGCAGGACCGCTCTCCGTGCTGGTGCCGGGAACGATCAACACAATTGCCGGAAACTACTTCTGGGTGTACGGCGGGGACGGACAGGCAGCAAATACCTCCTCGATCTTTCTGCCCCTGGACGCGGTAGAAGACGCAGCAGGCAATGTCTATCTCTCCGACTCCAACAATCAGCGGATACGACGCGTGGACGGTGTGACCGGGCTGATCTCGACGGTGGCGGGCACGGGGTCCTCAGGCTACTCGGGCGATGGCGGGCCGGCGACGTCTGCGATGATTAACGCGCCCAGCGGACTAGCGCTGGACGGCGCGGGCAACCTCTACTTTTCTGATGCCGGTAACCAGATCGTGCGGCGCATTGACGCGGTGAGCGGTGTGATTACGACCGTGGCGGGCGTGCCGCAGACGGTGGGATATACCGGCAACGGCGGGCGGGCCACCAGTGCGACGCTGTCCGCGCCGCAGGGACTGGCCTTTGATGCATCCGGAAATCTGTACATTGCGGACTCAGCGAACAACGTCATCCGGATGGTGGCAGCGGGCACGGGAACGATTTCCACGGTGGCCGGGACGAGCAGCTTTGGTTACAACGGCGACGGCGGGCAGGCGACGACGGAGCAGTTGTACACGCCGTGGAGCGTGACGGTGGGCGCGGACGGCTCGCTGTACATCGCCGATCTGGCCAATAACCGCATCCGCAAGGTCTCGACCGGCGGCACCATGACCACCGCGGTGGGCAGCGGAACCGCGGGATTTGCGGGGGACGGCTCCAGCGGGCAGAGCGCGCAACTGGACAATCCGGCGGGCGTGGTGCTGGACCCCGGAGGCAACATCTATATTGCCGACTCTGGAAACAACCGCGTTCGCAAGGTGAGTGGAACCACAGGAATTATTACGACGATCGCCGGCAATGCGGACGAGTCGTTCGGCGGTGATGGCGGGCCGGCGCCGAAGGCGGGATTGTATGGGCCGTACTCGGTGTTTGTGGACCAGACAGGGGATCTGCTGATCTCGGACCTGTTTCATAACCGCGTGCGCGAGATCAGTTCCAACGTGGCCACGCTGCCGGAGTATGCGACCATCCGGGTGGGCAAGGTCTCGCCGCCGCAGGCGCAGGGCTATGAGAATGACGGCAACGGCAACCTGCTGTTTCCGAGCACCAACTTCGAGGTGCTGAACAACTCGTCCTTGGACCCGACGACCACTACCTGCGATGCAGGCGCGACCCTGGCCATTGACGTGCAGTGCAACCTGGGCGTGGATTTCGCGCCGACGGTGACCGGCATGCCGGTGTACGGCACGCTCACCATTAACTCCAATGCAGCGAATACGCCGACAGTGATCAACCTGAGCGGCAACGTGCTGAGCGTAAACCCGACTTCGATCTCACTGACCTCCAGCACCAACCCGAGCGTGGTGGGCGCAAGTGTGACGTTCACAGCGACGGTCACCAGCTCCAACACAGCGCTGACCGGGTCGATTACCTTCTATGACGGAGCGACGCAGCTTTGCAGCGTGGCCATCAGCGCGAATGCTGGCAGTTGCACGACGTCTGCCCTGACGCTGGGCCAGCACAACATCACGGCCGACTACGGGGGCGACTCGCAGGATGCGGCGGTCAACTCCAGCGTTCTGATCCAGATTGTGAAGCAGCAGAGTGTGCTGGTCTTTACGCCTTCACCCAACCCGGTCGTCGTAGGCGCGACCCTGACACTGTCGGCGACTGCGACCGCGCCAACCGGGACACCGACGGGTAATGTGATCTTCTATGACACGGCGGGAGCGCTGGGGAGTGCGATTCTGAGTTCGGCGGGCGTGGCGACGATCCAGATCAACAACCTGCCGGCAGGAACCTACAACATGTGGGCACTGTACCAGGGCGACAGCACGAATACGTCGGCCACTTCCAACTATGTGAGTGAGGTGGTGCAACTGGCGACCTCCGGGACGACGCTGACGGCCAACACCGCGAGCGCCACCGTGGGAACTCCGGTGACGTTTACCGCTACCGTGACGAGCAAGAATGGAACGACCCCGACCGGGACGGTGCAGTTCGCCGAGGGCTCGACCGTGCTGGGCAACGCGACGCTGAATGCCAGTGGCGTGGCGACGCTGACGATCTCCACGCTGCCGCCGGGGACGAACCCGATTGTCGCGACCTATGGCGGCGACACCAATAACAGCACGAGCGCGTCCGCAGCCTTTACCGAGACGACGCTACAGATCGGCACAGTGGTAACGCTGGCCAGCAATGCAAACCCGGCGCACACCGGGCAGATCGTGACCTTTACGGCCAACGTTGCGATGGCTGCCGGCTCCACGGCGGATGGAGCGATCACCGGACAGGTGACCTTTACCGATGGAATCGTGACGCTGGGCGTGGTGGCCGTTGACGTGAACGGCAATGCGACGGTGAGTGTGAGCACGCTCGCGGTGGGCACGCACAACATTGTGGCCAGCTATGCGGGCAATACGAACTATGCGAGCTCGAGCTCCAGTCCGCTGGCGGAGGTGATCCAGATCTCCAGCACGACGACGGTAGGGAGCTCGACGAACAACTCCACGCTGGCGGGCGAGCCGGCGACGCTGAATGCGACGGTAACGAGCGCGACGGGCATACCGACGGGCACGGTGACGTTCTATGACGGCGCGACCATCCTGGGAACGGCGCCGGTGAATGCACAGGGCGTGGCTACGCTGACGACGTCGACGCTGAGCGTTGGCACGCACACGCTGAAGGCGGTATACGGCGGCGACCCGAACTACACCGGTAGCACCTCCGCGACCTGGACGCAGACGATCAGCCTGGCGACTACGGGCGTGACGCTGAGTGGGCCAACGACGCCGGTGGACGCCGGCAATCCTGTGAATCTGAGCAGCACGCTGACGACCAACGGCGTTGCGCCGACCGGGACGCTGACGTTGCGCGACGGCAATACGGTCATCGCGACGCAGACGGTCACGGCGGCGGGGACGTTCCCGTTCAGCACAACGACACTTTCTATCGGCACGCACACCCTGACGATGACCTATAGCGGCGACGCCAACAACGCGACTGCCGTTTCACCCGCGATTACGGTGGTGGTTCAGCAGGCGCAGACGACGACCGCCCTGACAAGCAGCAGCAATCCTTCACCGCTGGGACAGCCGGTGACGCTGACCGCCACCGTCAGTGCAGACAACCCTGGCATCTCGGGGAGCGTGACGTTTGAGGATGGCGGAGCGGTGATCGGCACGGGCACGGTGAGCGGCGGGATCGCGACGCTGACGACGTCCGCCTTCAGTGTGGGCATGAACAGCCTGACCGCGGTGTACTCCGGCGACACGAACCATGCGACCTCGACCTCTCCTGTATTGGTGGAGCAGATTACCGAGGTGTCGACGGAGAACCTGTCCTCGAGCATTAACCCGACGGTGACGGGCGTGAACGTGGTGTTTACCGCGACGATCGCAGCGGTAGGCGGAATCGTTCCGACCGGCACGGTGGTCTTCGCGGATGGCGGCACGACCATCGGCACCTCCCCGGTTGGCGGAACGGGGAGCGCAACGTTTGCGACCTCTACGCTGAGCGTGGGATCGCACACCATCACGGCGACGTACAGCGGCGACAAGAACGATGCGCCAGCAACCGCAACCCTGATTGAGACGATCCAGAACGCGAGCACACAGATCTCGCTGACGGCGAGCAGCAACCCGGCGACCTATGGGACGCCAGAGACGTTCACAGCGACCATCCTGAGCAACGGCGGCGTCGCGACGGGCGTGGTGACGTTCACCGACGGCGGAACAGCCATCGGAACCGGCACGCTGAACTCGAGTGGTGTGGCGACGCTGACCACTTCCACACTGGCACCGGGCGCGCACACCATCGTGGCGAACTATCCGGGCGACGGTAAGGCGAGCGCTTCTGTCTCGACGCCGCTGACGATCTCGGTGCAGGAACTGACGACGGTTGCGGTGACCAGCAGCGCCAACCCGGCGCTGACGCTGGCGCCGATTGTGCTGACCGCGACGGTGAACAATGCCGGCGTGGGCGTGCCGACCGGAACCGTGACCTTTACGGATGGCTCGGCCACGCTGGGCACAGCGACGCTGAATTCGAGCGGAGTGGCGACGCTGAGCCTGGCTTCGCTGGCGGCCGGCAATCATGCGATCCAGGCGAGCTATGCGGGCGATACGAACAACTTCGCGAGCGTCTCCCCGGCGCTGTCGCAGGCGGTGCAGTTGCGTCCGACTACGACAGCCGTGTCCTCCACGCAGACCAACCCGAACGACGCCCAGCAGGTGACGCTGATTGGGACCGTGGGCTGGACCGGACCGGTCTCCCCCACAGGGACGATTACCTTCACGACCGGAACCACCGTTATTGGGACCTCGCCGTTGAACGGAAGCGGGCAGGCGACGATCAACATCGAGCTGCAATCGACGGGCGAGAGCGTAGTGGCGACCTATAACGCTGACACGGTCTATGCGGGCTCCGCGTCGGCGATCACGCAGATCACAGGCGGCGGAGTGTCGCAGTTCTCCATCCTGGTCGCACCGGGATCGATGACCCTGCAGAGCTCGCAGCATGGCGTGGTGACGGTCACGCTGACCTCAGTGCATAACTTTACCGATACGATGCAGATCGGCTGCCTCGGCCTGCCTGTCGACGCAACCTGCACCTTCAGCGCCGATATGGGCGTGCTGGCTGCCGACGGCACCATGGTCGGAAAACTCACCATCGACACCGGCGATCCGCTGGGTGCCGGTGCAACCGCGAAGAACGAACGCAGCGGTGGCAGCGGTGTGCTGCTTGCCTTCCTGCCGGCGGGGCTGCTGGCTTGCCTGATCTTCTTCCGGTCGAAACGGCGCTCGCTGCCGATGCTGATACTGCTGCTGGCGGCAATCGCCGGAACGCTGGGCGCGACCGGCTGCGGCGGCATCAAGATCAACAGCACGCCGGCTGGAACTTATAACTTCAAGGTCACGGCCTACGGCACCGGAACGGGCGCAACCGAGACGCAAGACGTAACGCTGATTGTGACTCCGTGAGGCCGGCGATGAAGAGAACGGTTCGATCTTCGTGCTTGGCCCTGGCGGCGCTGGCTGTGCTGCTCTCCGGTGGCCGCAGTCTGCATGCGCAGGCTACAGCCACAGCGACCGGGCCGGGTAGCCTGATGGCCATCGGAGGCGAGGCCTCCTACTACGAGACGGTTTATGGACAGCAGAAGCTCGGCGGCGTGGGACTCTTTGCGGAGGTGGACCCCGCGTGGTGGTTCGGCGTTGAGGCCGAGGTCCGCTATGTGCGCTTCGGTGCCGATGAGAATGTTACCGAGAGAACTTACCTAGCCGGGCCGCGCATTACCCTGAGCAAGCGGCCTGGAAGACTACGTCCCTATGCGAAATTCCTTATCGGGTCGGGACACATCAACCTGCCCTTCAACTACGGGGTGGGCAACTACCTTGTCTATGCACCAGGCGGCGGCCTGGACTACACCATTAATGACCGCTGGACCGTTCGCGTGGTGGACGCGGAGTACCAGATGTGGCCGCAGTTTACCTTTGGCTCCATCCATCCGTATGGCATCAGCGCGGGGATTGCCTTCCGGCTCAATCCGGTAGAGTTGCTGCCGAAGCACGCCACCGAGCATCGCTGGTAGTAAAGCGCCGGACGGCTCCACCCGGATACACTTTCAATATGGATGTCCTGTACGGCCTGCACCCGGTCGAAGAAGCGCTGCGCGCGGGGGCGCGACAGATCGACCACGTAAGCGTGGCCAAAGAGCGTAAGGACCCGCGGTTGGAGCGAGTGCTGGAGTTGTGCCGAGCTGCCGGAGTGAGCGTCCACACGGAGCCGCGCGACCAGCTTACCCGGCTGGCGAAGACAGACACGCACCAGGGGGTGGTCGCATTTCTGCGCAAGCGAGAACTGCTGACGCTTGAAGACCTGCTGGATGCGCCGATGGTGCCTTCGGGCTACAGGTTCCTGCTGGCACTGGATGGCGTGGAAGACCCGCACAATCTGGGTGCGCTGTTGCGCTCGGCTGATGGTGCGGGCATTGACGGCGTGGTGCTGCCGGAGCGCCGCTCGGCTCCGCTGAGCGGAGTGGTGGCGAAGAGCTCGGCGGGCGCGGTGGAGCATGCGAAGATTGCGCGGGTGACCAACCTGGTGCGCGCGCTGGAGGCGATGAAGCAGCGGCACATCTGGATCATCGGCCTGGATGAGCGCGGCTCGCCGGAGTACAGCGACTTTGACTTCCGCCAGAACTGTTGCCTGGTGCTGGGCAGCGAGGGCAGCGGCCTGCACGACCTGGTAAAGCGCAACTGCGATTACCTGCTGAAGATTCCGATGGCAGGCAGCGTGAGCTCGCTGAATGTGTCCGTGGCCGGTGCGGTGGTGATGTATGAGGCTATGCGCCAGCGGCGCGGCAGTGCCCTTCCTGCGGTTGCGGAGTCCAAGCCAGAGAGGCCGCGCAAAGGTTTGGGATCGTGACGAGAGTTCTGCTGAGGCGGCTGACGGGTGCGGTGGCTCTATCGCTGGTGAGTGCGTGCGCGATTCGCGCGCAGCAGACGCAGCCGCCATCCGCATCAAGCGCGAGCACAGAACAGGAGGCGCCTGCGCCGAAGCGCACGGTACTCTTTGAGCGGCATGCGGACCCGGATGCGACAGCGCCCAATGCAGCCACACCCAAGTCATCGCCGCAGGAACCAGCGAGTGCTTTGCCGGCAGCGAGCGGGCCGGAGCTGACCGACGACGAGCGCACGGCGATCACCATCACAGCCTACGATCTGGATGCGCAGTTGAAGCCTGCGAGCTCTGGCCTGCAGATGCGAGCACGCATGACGGTACGCAACGACGGCAGCACGCCGTTGACGCGCGTGGCATTGCAGATATCCTCCACACTGACGTGGGAGAGCGTGAGCGCGCTGCCCGCCGATGGCGGCGCAGCGCAGAAGTTGCCGCTGGCACAGCATCTGATTGAGACCGACGCCGACCATACGGGAAAGGCGAGCGAGGCCATCGTCTCGCTCGAAAGGCCACTGGCTCCGGGGACGAGTGTGACGCTGGACACGTTCTACTCCGGTGCGATCGCCGCCAGCGGAGCGCGGCTGGAGGCGATTGGCGCAACACCCGACGCCGCGATGAGCGCGGACTGGGATGCGATTGCGCCGATGCCGAACGGCCTGCTGACCGCGCTGCGCGGGATGGGCTCGGTGTTGTGGTACCCGGTAGCTGCACCGCAGCTCTTTCTTGGGGATGGAGCGAAGCTGTTCCAGTATCTTGACGCGACGCGGCTGCGAGAAGCGAGCGCGACAGTCCATCTCCGCGTCGCGGTGGAGTACAGCGGCGAGCCGCCTGCGGCGGTGTACTTCTGCGCGCGACGGCAAGCGATGACGGCGATCAGCGATGATGCGGACTCGCCCGTCGTAGCGGGACACGGCATTGCGACGGCGGAGTTCCCTGCCGAGCCGCTGGGCTTCCGGCTACCCAGCCTGTTCGTGGTGGCACATGCGGAGATGATGATTGCATTCGCTCCGACGATGAGAGATGGTTCGGCACAGAGTTCCAGTTCGTCCGCGACGGCGCCTTCGCCTGCCATTGACGAAAGAGTTACAAAGCCGGAGAGCGATGCTGCAGTTGATGAACAGGCGCCGATGGTTGCTCTGGAGACTGATGACTCGGGCGTTTCACTGCGCCTCACTGACTCCGCAGAGAGCGTGGCTCCACTGCTGCAAGAATGGTTCGGACCGCGGCCGCTGAGTGCGTTGACCGTGCTGGACCACGATGGCCAGCCCTTTGAAGATGGGCCGCTGCTGGTAGCCCCTGCGGCAGGACTCGCCGGGTCAACTTCGATGGGTGCGCTGGCACACAGCATGGCTCATGCGTGGGTGCAGACCGGTGTGCCGTGGATGGACGAGGGCCTGCCGCAGTTCGCGGAGCTGCTGGAGGTGGAACAGCAGCAGGGCCGCGATGCGGCGATAGCACAACTACAGGAGCTGTTGCGGCCACTGGATCTGGCAGAGGTCGTCATCGAGCCGGGCAAGACAGCAGACGAAGGCGAGCCGCTAGTTGCTGCCAGCGACGAGCTGTACTACCGCCGCAAGTCCGCGGCAGTGTGGTGGATGCTGCGCGACATCACGGGTGACGATGCCCTGCGTGCCGCGCTGACTGCGTGGTGCGCGCAGCCAGTCTCCCAGCAAAGTCCGCGCGAGCAGGCGCTGGCGTTCGAGCATCTGCTGGAGAAGACCAGCGGCAAGGACCTGAACTGGTTCTTTGCCGACTGGGTGCTGCGCGACCGCGGATTGCCGGACCTGAGCATCACGGGCGTAGAGCCGCATCTGCTGCCTGCGGGAGAGACACACGCGAGCGGATGGCTGGTCTCCGTAACGGTGCGTAACGAAGGCGGAGCGGCGGCCGATGTGCCGCTGATCATTCGCTCAGGGACGTTCAGCACCACGCGGAGGATGCGCATTGCGGGATTCGCCAGCAGCACCGAGCGGGTGCTGGTGGAGACGCCGCCGAGCGAGGTGGTGGTGAACGACGGCAGTGCACCGGAGATCCGCAGCTCAACGCACAAGCAGGAGATTGCTCCACCCGCACAGTAGATTGACTAGCGGCGGCGGTGCTTGCCGGATCTGCGTGGCGCGGGGGCGGCCACATCCACACAAGTCTGCGGCGCAGGCCACGTGCGCGAACAGGTGAGGTCAATGCCAGTGGCCACGTTGGTGAGCGCAGGCAAGGACTGCGTGACGCCGTCGCTGACAGGCGGAAAGTCGTTGGCCAGGTCCGCAATCTGCGCCGGAGTTGCTGTTCCGTTGAGGTGCAGCGTGTAGCTGCCTCGGCTGGCCGCGCCTTGCAGGGTGAGCCTTGCAGGCGTTTCACCCGTCGCGGCCGGAGGCAATGTGGCCGGAAGCAGTTGCAGCGTAAGTTGGGGGTTCGGCGCGTCAGGCACGACGAACGTGAAGATCTGCGAAGTGGGCGATGGTGATGCGCCGGCGCGGCCTTCGTGCGCAGGAGCGGACGATTGAAGCGTCGCGGTGAGTCCGCCGCTCCAGCCGGGACTCTGCTTGCTGCCTGCGGATGGCGCGCCGCTCCAGTCGAGCTCACCATCCACGCTGCCCTGCGGATTCATATCCTGAGGGATGCGCAGCGAGAAGAGCCGCGCCCAGTTAAGTACCGTGGCGAGCGGGAGAGCGTTGAAGCGCAGCGTGGTTGCGGCCTGCAGCGGTTGCTCCAGAGGCAGCACCGCGGCGCTGAGCGCGACGGGCTGGGTGTCATCCACGGGAAGCGCGCAGTGCAGCTCCGTCAACTGACTCTGCAGCAAGGCGGCGGCCGCCGAGCAGTTTACAGAAATATCGAGCAACTGCGCGGGCAGGAAGTTGGCGCGGCGCACATCGTTGAGGTGGATGCCGGTGGTGAGGTTTGCGTGGCCCAGTGTACCGGTCAGCGTGGAATCGCTGTTGAGCGTGCCACGCCAGCCGGCGTCGTTACCGGTGAGCAGGCGGCTGGCGTCGCCGAGCTGGGCATCGTGCCAACTGCCCTGGAGGTCGATGCGCGCGTCTTCGGTCTTCGCGGCGCGGACGAGCGAGCCTTCGAGGCGCACGATGCCGGTCTCTGTCACATTGCTGTCTGTGCGCTCGGGGTGGGCCTCGATGCGGACGTTCCACTGCTGCGGCGACGGCAGCCAGACGGCGAAGTCCGCGTCGGTGAGCGAGAAGGGCTGCTTCTCCTGGCCGAGCTTGAGGTTCACACGCGCATTGCGCGCCTCAATATACGGAAAGCGCGGTGCAAGGCCGGGCCGAAGCTGCGTGGTAGGCGCGGTCTCCAGGCTGGCGGCGTGCATCAGCAGCGACTGGATGTTCCACTTACCCTGCGCGTTGCGCACCAGGTTCAGGCTGGGCTCAACGAAGCGGATGGTGGAGAGCTCGACCTGCCGCCGCCACAGCGAGCTGGGGCGAAGCGTAATCTCCACGACATTGGCGCGGATGATGGGCTCATAGCCGAAGGCCGGGTCTTCGCTGACGACGAGGTTCTCCAGCGTGAAACCGGGCACCGGCAGAACGTTCAGCCGGACGCGGTCCAGATGCACCGGACGGCCGAGACTGGCGCTCATGCTGGCCGCGATGCGGCGACGCAGGCGGTTGACCTGCACCAGCGGCGGGATGATGGCGAACATCAGCACCAGTAAGAGGGCGACGAGCGTCCAGAGTAGCCGGCGGCGGCGCGGCCGCGCAGCAAACGGATCTTCCGGTTCGGGAATCGGTGCGGGACTCGCCATCGTCAGGGCTATCGGATCACGTGGAAGGTTCGCGTCCAGCGCGTGCCGTCAAAGATATGGATCACAACATGGAACATGAAGCTGATGCGGTCTGCGATGCCGGTCTTGTCTTCCTGGTCGGCGGGCGTCTGGAATGACCAGTAGACGAACAGCGGTCGGCCCATGATGTTCTCCTGCGGAACGAAGCCCCAGAAGCGGCTGTCGAGGCTCTCGACGCGGTTGTCGCCCATGGCAAAGACTTTTCCGGGCGGGACGACGAGATCCGTGCCAACGATGTGGGTCGGCAGGTCGAGACGCCACACGTCAGTGAGCTGCTCATCGGCGCCGGGCGTGACGGTGGGGAAGTCGTCGCGATAGGGCTCGTAGGAGTGGCCGAGGACGCCGTCGTCACTGGGCATGGCTGCGTAGGGCTCACTCTGCGCAACGCCGTTGACGTAGACGATGCCGTGCTGCAGATGAATGCGATCGCCGGGGATGCCGATGGCGCGCTTGACCAGTATCAGGTCCGGCGACTCCGGGTTGGGCTTGAGAAAGACGATGACGTCGCCGCGCTGCACGGGGCGGTAGTGCACGAAGGGCGCCCAGGCCGTCGGCGGGGCGAGCGTGGTGCGGTCGACGACGACGTGGTCGCCGATGAGCAGTGTCTTTTCCATCGACGCCGAGGGAATCTCAAAGTTCTGGGCGACGAAGGTCATGATGAAGAGCGCAACGACGAAGACACAGCAGATGGAGGCCAGCGCTTCGAGCGGCGTCTCGGAGTGCTCCTCGGGCTGGATGGTTTGTGAGGCCGTTGCGGCTGGCTGTGTGCTCAAGACGGTAGTTCTCCCTGGTTGCAAATCACCTGATTCGCGGCTCTGCCAGTGTACCTTGCGCGCTGACGAACCCGCACGCCGGGCCGCTAGCGCAGAATGCGCAGGTGGCTGAGGTCTTCATGCAGCCGGTGGGTCAGCGAGGCGGGCCTTGTCTCTTCTGACGGCGGCCGCAGCGAGAAGTACACCAGCAGCGGCCGGCCAACAATCGCGCTTCGCGGAACGAAGCCCCAGTAGCGGCTGTCCTCGCTGTCGTTACGATTGTCTCCCAGCACAAAATACTGGCCCTCCGGGACGGTCACCTCGCCGTCGTGCATGGCGTGGCGCAGTTGCGACCACCACGGCGGAGCCAGCGCGGGATCCACCGGCGGCAGCCAGGGGAAGTCGTCGCGGAACGGGTTGGCCACCGCGGGCTTGTAGAACGCGTAGGGCTCGGCGATGGGCTGCTCATCGATCCAGACGCGGCCGGCGCGCAACCGGACGCGGTCGCCGGGAACGCCGACCACCCGCTTGACCAGGTAGAGCTGCGGGTCGACCGGATAGTGGAAGACCATCAGGTCGCCGCGCGCAATCCGCGCCGGAGGAAGCAGGTGTGAGAGCAGACCCTCGGGCTCAAACGACTGCTTGTCCGCGAGGCCGAAGTCGCCGGCGAAGAGCGTCGGCTGCATGGACGCGGAGGGAATCCGGAACGGCTGCACGATAAAGGTCACGATAAAGATCGCAATGACCAGAATCTCAAGCACCAGCCGCAGCAGGATCAGCGCCTCGCCAAAGAAGGAACTGCTGCGCTTGCGTCGGCGTGCGGGACGAGGCGCTACGGATGCCATATCCACTGGGGAGGCGGCGCTCACGGAGCAGCCTCAGGGCGCGGGGCGGCGGCGACATGCCACTGCGCCAGCGCGATCTCGGCGGCACGCTGCTGGGCCTCTTTCTTGCTGGGGCCTTCGGCGGCGGAGAGCACGCGGACGCCTTCGGGGCTCTCCAGTTGCGCCTCGACTTCAAAGCGGCGCTGGTGCGCGGGGCCGCTCTGCGCGATGTCCACGTAGCGCAGCTTGCCGGCTGCGGAGGCCTGCACGCGCTCCTGCAGCAGTGTCTTGTGGTCGCGCATGGCGCCGCGTCCGGCTTCGGCGGCGAGCGCGGTGCGCATGGCCGCGATCTCCGGCTGCACGAGGTAGCGCAGCACGATGGCCCGCACCGCCTTCAGGCCG
>Ga0302154_10001213_pt1 | contig 21449 bp, 26 predicted proteins | sample I_Bog_N2_3_FD_193507 | JGI IMG/M metagenome (GOLD analysis project Ga0302154, IMG submission 193507) | Peat permafrost microbial communities from Stordalen Mire near Abisko, Sweden - I_Bog_N2_3 | ecosystem: Environmental > Terrestrial > Soil > Wetlands > Peat | place: Sweden: Abisko, Stordalen... | reverse complement strand
AGGGCCTCGGTCCGAGAGGCCGAGGACATCGAACTGGGTGATCGGGTAGACGTGGTGCTCGAGGTCGGCGACTCGCGTTGAGGTACACCGCATAGTGGGCATCCGATCCTGACCTGTCGCGAACCAATGACGAGAATGTAATGGTTCCTTGAACTTCGCCGATCTCCATGGCCGGTAACACGGTGAGTGCTCCCGTGGGAGGTCCGAAGTTCGGCTCGCTCAACGGCAACGCCCCGATGATCGACTTTCGGATTCCGACTCCCCAGTCACGTCAGAGGAGCGCATCGATCTGAGAGATCGCTTGGGTAAGCCCTTCTTCCATGCCCATCGAGATGAACTGTTCCATCGCTGCAACCGATGGGAACAACGTTTTTACTGTGAGGCGCGTCACTCCGTCCGAGCGTTCACTGAGCAGGATCTCCATCAACATGAACGGCATCGAAGGATCTGGGTTGCCATCATCGCCGGCGATGCCATTCTCAAACACGAGTCGTTGTGGCGCTTCGAGCTCGAGTATCCGCCACCAGCCACGGGCCAAATCGCCGTCAGGCCCGGTCATAAAATATGACATTCGACCGCCAGGAGAAAGATCGTGGTCGATGAACGTCGCCGGATAGGCCAATGGACCCCACCAGCGCTCCAATTTTCTTGGATCTTCGAACAGATTCCAAACTTGTGTCATACCCGCATGAAACTCGGCGATGATGGTCATGGTTAGGTTGCTGGCGTCTTTTTGTACATCGGTCACGCTCACGGCGCACCTCCTTGCTTTGTCGTTTCTTTGAGGATCTGACTCATGCGATTGAGGCGACTTCGCCACATCGTTTCAAACTGCTCAAGCACCGCCAACGTCTGCTCAATCGCTACCACGACGTCGCCCCGCACCAACTGTTCACGACCTCGGCGACGCTTGGTGACCAATTGAGCCCTCTCCAGGACCGCAACATGCTTTTGCACCGCCGCAAAACTCATGGGGTAGAACGAGGCCAACGTTGAAACCGAGTGCTCGCCCTCGAGACAGCGAAGAAGGATGTCGCGTCGTGTTGCGTCGGCCAGCGCGTGGAACAAGCGATCAGCCGTCTCGGGTGCTGTCATATCTACAACCATATGGTTGTATGATAGCGCACCGACCGAACCCGATCGGACGGGCGATCTCGACGATTCGTGCGATTCATCGCGCTGACTGCGTGTCGCTGATGGTTCGCGGCTCCATGAGATCTCCGACTTCGAGTGACGAGGTCCCTTTGAACCCGAGGTTGTGGCAAATACCGCAGTCGGCGTTGCCGAAGGGGCGTGGATAAAACGCACCGAACATAGGCAACGGATGTGTGTTTTCCGCGCCGAGGATAGATCCGAGACGAGTGTCGCTCTAGCTTGAGAAACAGCCGGTCGCGGGCGAAGCAGTGCCGAAGGATCCATGTGAGGCCGTACCCGTGGTTGGAAGAACACTCAAGGTAACCCCGTTCCATTCGATTTGGTAGCCCACCGCCGTCGTCGACCACGATTGGAGAATCGGGGAGCCGCTGGCTTTTGACGTGGCCCACGCGGTCCCGGCGGGTGGCTTAACGCCGTGCAGTGCTTGATACGTCGCAATCGCCGTGCTCATTTCCGAATAGTTAGCCATACACGCGGCGATCGTCGAAGCTTGGGTGTCAGCCCCGACGGTCTTGGCAGTTGGGGTCGTCGTCGTGGTCGCCAACGCGGTTCCCCCGAGAGCGTTCGGAGCCGAACCCGGATGATTGGCGATCGCAATGGTGATGATGACGCCGAGGATGACGACGACGATCAACGTGGACAACATGGCGACACCACGCTCTGAATTCGTTCGCGTCGGCGTCGTGCGTCGAAATCCTCGCGGGACTTTCATTCGCCGAAGAACCGTGTCATTCCCGTCGTTCGCCACGTCCAAATGGTAGGACCCCTCGTGGAGATACCGCGGTCTTTGTCCCGAGCAAAGACTCTACTTTTGAACAAACTTTCGCGGTGATCTGACGGAGATCAGGGAAGCGTGGTTGTCGTTGTCGTTGTAGTCGTTGTTGTCGTCGACGAAGTCGAAGCCGGTGGTAGCGGCACCGTCATGATCAGCGCGCCGCTATCGGTCGAGAGTTCCGTGAGCGATCCGGTACTCGCCCCGGGCGTCATGCTATTTGCCCCCGAGCGACTCGCCACCCAGAGATTGCCACCGTCCAGTGCGAACGCCGAAAGCAAGGAGAAGTAGTAGGGACCGTTGGTATTGCACATGTACCAACTCGGTTGACCACTCGTAGCGGAAACCTTGGTCACCATGGGACTGGATCCAAATGGGCTCGCGACGTAGACGTAGCCGCCCGTGGCGATCACCATCGAAGGCGATCCAAAGCCATACTGCCCGTCGCTGTCCGTTTCAGTGACGACTGCGGCACCCGTCGCTGCGTTTATTTCAGTGGCGGAGTTCGCCGCGCTGTTAGACACCCACACGTTGCCGTCTTCCACCGCGATCCCGTCGGGAGCGTCGAGACCTTCACCGGCGATGACTCGCACTAAACGTCCAGTCGCCACCGTCACTTCGGTGACCGAATTGTTGTTCTCGTCGGCGACGAAGACGGTAGGGCCCGAGACGCTCATCGCCTCAGGATTGTCGAAGGCGAACGACGGCCCCTTGATGGTCCGCACTAGCGATCCTGTTCGCGCGCTCAATTCGGTGATCGAACCTGTCGAAGACGCGCCCGGCCGACCGGCGTTGAGCACCAGAAGGACGCTGCCGCTCGCCGTTATCGCCACCGGGTCGGCGAACTCGGAGCGCGTGCCAGTGATGAGCCGTATATCAGCGCCAGTGCTCGCGCTCATTTCAAGGACGGATCCGGCGGCGTTGGCCACGAAGAGGGCGCCGCCGGCGTGCGTGATGGCCGTTGGTCGGCTGAACCGGTAACCGGCAGCGCGTGTGAATGTATTTAACAACGCACCAGTCGAGGGGTCGATTTCGGTAACGGAGTTTCCGGCCTCGTTGGTTACCCAGAGGTGACCACCCGCGACAGCGAGACCCGACGGGGCGTCGAATTCGCGGGCACTGGCGAGCTTCGGCGACGCGGCACCCGACCACGACACGGTCCCCAAGCACGTCACCGTCGCTACCAGTACTCCCAGTTTTCCGACGACCCGATACATGCTCAGAATCCTACGGCGCAATGGCGTAGTAGCAACGGCGGCGCAGCTCGGTCCTCCAGACGCCACGGCACCGTTGACCAGCAGTGATACTGGACACATGGAGTCATCACGTCCTACGTTTCCCAATTACCCAGAAAAGTACCGCGGGACTGCGCTGATTCGACCGGAAGTCATCGTCGCGAGGCTTCTCGACAACCCGGAACGGCCCATACCCGAATGCGTCATCCTGGGCTACAGCCCTCGACTTCGGCCGCTCTTGCGCGCCCGGGGGTTCTCGCTGATGACCGGTTATTCGGCACCGTGGCATTCAATGTGGCTACAGGAGGGTCCGGAGATTGCCGCGGTGGGGGTGGTGGAAGGTTTCGGTTTTGGTGCCCCGGGCGCAGCCATCGTCATTGAAGAACTCGCGGCGCTGGGCGTGCAGCGTTTCATCACGCTCGGTTTTGCGGGCGCTCTTCCCAACGACGTCGGGTTCGGCGACGTCGTGTTGTGCACCGGGGCGATCCGTGACGAGGGCGTGTCGCACCACTACGTGACTCCTGCGCGCTTCGCGTACCCGAGTGAGTCGTTGACGGGTCACGTCCGAGCGGCGTTGGCGAATTCGGGCTCGCCATTCGTTGAGGGTTTTACCTGGACGGTGGACGCAATCTATCGCGAGACGATCGAGGAAGCGCAGCTCTACCGCGACGAAGGTGTGATCACGGTAGAGATGGAAGCGGCCGCGCTCTTTACCATTGGCGCGGTGCGAAACGTCGACGTCGCCGGTCTCTTTACTGTTTCAGATCACCTGCTCGCGTCGCCGCAATGGCGGGCCGCGCCGGATAAGGGGGTGCTCACCGAAGGGTTGCGACGGATTCTTGACGTGGCGCTTCGGGTCTTGTCACCCCACGGCCATTTCGAGTCACGCGCGGTGAACGCGGAGGTCGAGGAGCCGGAGAACCCGTTCGAATGAAGCCGAAGCGCACGGCCAACGGCTGTCGTTCTTGCGCCGCACGTTACGGGCCGCCAGCGCCGTGGCGCCGAGTCGAGCCCGCTAGCGAGAAGCCGTCCTAGTATCGTCGAGAGACCGAGCGTGCGTATGGCTTCGAGTTACGGCGGCAGCGCGAATTCTGGTTCGAGGAGGGATGTTCATGTTTGACATCGTGGTCGTCGGCGCCGACGGATCAGACACTGCTCGTCGCGCCATCGAGGCGGCGACGGAACTCGTCACCATGTCCGGTGGGCAGCTGCATATCGTCTCCGCAGTCGAGCCCAGCTCCAAGCGGGATAAGCACGTACCGGACGCATTTCGCTACTACGGGCCAGACGGCGAATCCGATGCCCTCTTACAGACGCTCTCGTTCATCGCGAAGAACCGTGGCATCGAACCCACCATGCACGCGGTGGAGGGCGATCCCGCCGAGGCGATCATCAAAACGGCGGAAAAGGTGCACGCCGACCTCATCGTCGTCGGGAATCGAGGCATGCGCGGTGTGCGCCGAGCGCTCGGCAGCGTACCGAACACGGTCGCGCACGGCGCTCCGTGCTCAGTAGCCATCATTGACACGACCGAGTAGTAGCGGCCGCCGCGTGGGGGCCGAGCGAGATTGGGGGTGCGCATGAGCTCTACTTCGCGAGAGATTGGTGCGATTACGTTGCTGACCGACGACGTGGCAGCGTCACGGTCGTTCTATATCGACGTGTTCGGTGTGCCACTGGTCTACGAAGATGAGGTCTCGGCGGTGTTTCAGTTCGCGGCCACGATGATCAATCTGCTCGACGTTGCCGCGGCGGACACGCTCTTTGATCCACGGCCCGTGGGCACCCACAGCGATGGTGCTCGAGTGCTGTTGACCGTCGGGGTTGATGACGTGGACGCCGAATGCGATCGCCTCCGTTCACTCGGAGTGGCGCTCTTAAATGGTCCGATGGACCGACCGTGGGGGATTCGAACCGCGAGTTTTCTCGATCCGAGCGGTCACGTCTGGGAAATCGCGCACGACCTGCCACAGCCGGTGGGCTGATTCGCTCCTCGATCCACCGCTGCGTACGTCTAGACGCGAACGAGTTCCACCACTGGTATCACCCGAGGGGTCTTGGTTTGGTATTCCGCGAACTGCGGGCTGAGCGCGGCTTGTTCGGCGTAGACGGTGTCGCGGGTTTCGCCTTCGAGCGGCGTAGCCACCGCCTCAAAGGTCTCGCCACCGACTTCCACGATGACGTGAGGATTAGCGAGCAAGTTGTAGTACCAGTCGGGGCTGTTTGGCGCACCGGCCTTGGATGCAAACACGTACATCGCCGTTTCCTTTGGGAGGTACATCACCGGGTTAACCCGCGGTAGACCACTCTTCGCCCCATTGGTGTGCAAGAGCAAGACCGTGGCGCCAGCAAATGGTCCGCCGAGGACGCCGTTATTGGCACGGAACTCCTCGATGACCTGTGCGTTCCAGTCGTTTAGCGAAGGCGGAGCCTCACTGGTCGTTTCTTCATCACTCACCTGGTACCACCTTCGTCTCGCGTCGTCATCCTTAGACTATCCATCGCCACCGCGGTCGCGACCAGCGCTCGCCGCTGCTTTGGGGCTGGTGGCGCGGGGCGCCGCGCCAAGTAGGTTCATCTCATGCGTGGCTCGGTGGCTCTCCTCTTCTGCCTTGGCCTTGGGGCGTGCGTGAGCGCATCCGGTGTGGCCTTTGCCGACTCAACGACCACGACCACGACGTCGGGAACGCCAAGTACGACGTCCACCACGAGCACGACGACCACGTTTTCTGCGCCAAAGGTTCCCACCGCGCCCCTGACGGGCTTACCCGATCCGCACCACGTCACCACCTCTCGTTCCGCACTGACGATCAAGATTGACAACACGCCCCAAGCGATGCCGCAGTTCGGAATCCAAGACGCGGACGTGGTCTACGAGGAGATTGTGGAGGGTGGGATCACGCGTCTGGCGGCGATCTTCAACTCGCGCACGCCAACGGTGGTGGGCCCGGTTCGCTCCGTTCGTCGTACCGATCGCGAGATCGTCTTTCCCATTGGTGGGATCTTCGCGTTCTCGGGCGGTGCACAGTACGCGGTGCGAAGTATCGAGACCGCGCCCGTCAAGCTGTACGACCAGTTCAACGCCGGCGACACCATGTTTCGCGACGCCACTCGTCCACCGCCCCACAACCTCTTTGCCAACGCGGCACTGCTGATGAAAAAAGACGGCCTGCCGCGACCGCCGCCGGCGCTCTTTACCTACCGGTCAGCTGGGCAGAACGCGCTCGGGCCCCGTGTGAAGTCCTTCGTGGTGGGTTTTGAGAGTGGCTACGAGGCCTCCTACGCCTGGAATTCGACCACCCGATCCTGGGACCGGTCACTCTTCGGCGCGCCCGACGTCACCGCCAACGGCGCGCGGCTTTCCCCGAAGAACGTGATTGTGATGTACGTGAACTACGTGGGGGGAGTGGGCGTCATTGACTCCTACGCCCAACTCATCGGCTCGGGGAAAGTCGAGATCTTCACCGATGGCCGAGTAGAACGAGGGACCTGGCAGCGCGCGAACCTCCGCCGCCGTACGGTCTATCTCGACGCCGCGGGAAGGGCGATTGGACTGACGCCCGGGCAAACGTGGGTGGAGTTGCTCGACGACGCTGAGTCAGTCACCGTGACGCCACAGTCCTAGACCGCCCGCACCACCAACGCGGCCGGGCGTCAACTCGACTTTTTCTCTTCCTTCTTCACGTACGGAGGAATGTCCGGATGGTGCTCGATGATGTGGTCGAGCTTGGCGTGGAGCTCCGCCGTACCGTCGCTGATGTGTCGCTTGATAAAGATCTCAACGGCTCGTCGCAGCGGTGGGTAGAAAATCGTCGTGGCGATCGCCGCGAGGATGACCCAGATGAGGGTGGCGACGACGTCCCCGGGGATGCCGCCCGAGCCGCCCGCGGGCCAGACCCAGCGGTCGAAGAAACTTGTCGCAATCATTCAACTCCTTAATTCAGATGCTCGTGCATGGCGGGATGAAGGAGTTTGTGCTGTTCCTTCAGGGCTTCGTGGTCCTCGGTCGTCGTGTGTTTGTGACACGTTTCATAGTGGGTGCCCTGGACCTTGCCGAGACCGCCTTTGAGGACCAGACGGGGGCAACTTTGGCACTTGTTGCGCTTGTAGACGGCCCAGATGGTCCCGAGGAGCAAGAAGTCGGGAATGGAACCGCCAAAGCCCGACCAAAATCCGTACCACGAGCCACTCTCGTCATTGGTCCCCGTGAAGGTCAAAAACCAGTGAACGATGACCATCGCATTGCCCTTTCTCGTGTGATGACGGCTCGCACGTCGTTAAGTGTACGGCGTGGGGTCAGAAATTCAATGATTGACGGGGTGAATCGTGGACGCGACGATGCTCACCAGCCCGTTGGTGAACAGCCCGCTTGATCCGGCACCCACCCGTGGGTCACGCGCATGCCGACCAATATCTGCTGGTCGCGGGTCGCCTCACCCGCTAAGGGGGCGTAACGGGCGCCACCGAAGCGGTACCACGTGGCGTTGGAAAACCCGATCCCCGAGTACTCCGGACCGGTCATCGACCAGTTCCCATCTACCTCACAGATCGCCACGCGCTGCCACTGCGCGCGCAGGAGCGGGACGGAAACCCCGTGCACCACGGCATCGGTGTGCAACGCCCGTGAGGCGTCGACGTCAAGCAACTGGTCGTGTCGAAGGACGGCGGCGGGCTTACTGTCGACGGCCCCGCCCGCAGGGAGCGTCGAGAGCACAGTGAGCACGCCCGCGAGAAATAACCCGGCACCTAGCGCTGATCGCACGAGACTCTCCTTGCCTACGCCAGAGCCGTGCTGCGACGGTGATGTAATCACGGAGGCAACGCACGAAACCTTGTTGGATGTTCGGTCCCGCAAGGGGCGTAGTTTGGTCGGTCACCGATTCCACAACTCTGTGGGGCGACGCGGCAGGCACTGCTGCCAACGACCAGCCTAGGGATGGTCTCGTGACGAGTATGTCATCCCGAACACCGTTGACACTCCCTCTGACCAGGAAGTATCTAAAACCCAGATAGTCGTTACCACTTCGGATCCCCACCAGAACCCCGCGGATCGCTTCGATTCACGTTGATCGGGTGACACGGCATCCTACCTGGTCAAGCCGATTTACCGAGAATGCAGTCTTGGCCCGTCGCCCGTGGTGCCCAGCGATGCCAGCGCGCGTCCTCGGTGATGACGATATGGTCACGCCGTAGGCGAGAACTCCGCTTCGATCGTCGAAACGGAGAATGGAGGGTCGAATGACCACTGTGCTGATTTTCCACCAAGTCGACGACGTGGACCACTGGCTGGCGTCGACCAAACGCGCTGAGGTCTTTGGTCCGATGGGGATCACCGTTCGAACCTTCGTCGAGCAGGTGCCCGATCACCGAGTCGGCCTCGTCGTGGAAGCGCCGGACCTCGACACGTTCCAGCGCGCTATTGGATCCCAAGCCGCGGCCGAAGCTATGGCCGCCGACGGCGTTCGACCCGACACGCTGGTCGTGCTCGTAGAGCAGTAACCCAGAACGTCGACGCCCTGGGCGTTCTACGCTCGGGGCATGTGTAGAAACATCACCACGCTTCGGGGCCTTGCCCCCGCGGCCACGCAAGAAGAAGTCGTCGCCGCGGCCCGACAGTACGTGCGCAAGGTGAGCGGCGTCACCAAGACCTCGAAGGACACCGAATCAGCCTTTGAAGAGGCCGTCAGAGGGATTGCCCATGCTACGAACGAGTTACTGGCGAACCTACCGCCGCGCCGCCAACCTCCCCCCACGTTGCCACCCCTTCGGCGCGGTCCCACCTCTCCTTCGTGAGGCCGAGGGAGACCTCCCACGTGGTTCGTTCCCGTGGTGTTCGATAACGTACAGAGCGGAGCGCCGGGAAGCCTGGTCGGCAAGTGTCAATGAAAGAAGACCGACATGGCGCTGGCCGGCGTTTCATTTCTCAGCGGAGCCCTCATCAGCCTCGCCACCAGTTGGTTGCTCGTTACCCGCCTCGAGCGCGTCGGTGAACGCTTGGGGATCTCCGAGGCGCTCCTTGGGATGGTCGCGGCGTTAGCGGCTGACGCCCCCGAGATCACGTCATCGATATCCGCCCTCTCCCAACATCAATTCGGCATCGGCGTCGGCGTGGTCGTCGGTTCGAATGTTTTTAACATGGCCGCGTTGCTCGGACTCGGCGCGGTCGTCGCGGGCTCGATTCACCTCCATCGGCGCGTCGTCGTGTTCGCGGGAGTTATAGCCCTCTGGTTCGCGGGCACCACCGTCGCCACCTCCACCGGCGCGATCTCGCCGTTCGTGGGCCTCTTTTTCGTCGGGGTGGTCTTGGCGGTGTACCTCACCCTCATGGGGCTACGTGATCATCAGCGACGACGACTGCCGCTGCCCCCACGGTGGATCAGCTGGCTCTGTGGGGCGATCGACGACAAGGAGAGCGAGCTCAACGAAAGCATCCGACCCGTTCGAGGCCGTCCCCTGGACGCCGCCGTCGCGATCGTGGCGCTCGTCGTCGTGGTCGTCGCCAGTGTCGTGATGGAACACGGCGCCGCCACGTTGGGTCACCACTTTCACGTGGCCGACGCGATCATCGGTGGCGTGGTCCTCGCCGCGGTCACCAGTCTCCCCAACGCCGTTGCGGGGGTCTACCTCGCCGCGAGGGGCCGAGCGAGCGCGGCATTGAGTACCGCACTGAACAGCAATAACCTCAACGTCTTCGCGGGCCTCTTGATACCGGGCGCGATCCTCGGACTCGCCGCACCGTCGCGAGTCGGAACGGTGACGGCGGTGAGCTACTTGCTGTTGACGGCGCTGGTGGTAGTGGTCGCGTACGCGAAACGGGGGCTGGGGCGTTCTGTGGGGTGGCTCATCATCGGGCTGTACGCGCTCTTCGTGGTCCTCGTCGTCGCCCTCGCCTGAGCCGACCGCTCGGGAAGGGGCCACGGCGGGGTGTAGGACCGTTGTTACTACCATTACGTCCGAGGTGTCACGTGTCCCAACTGCTGTTCGCGGCTTTTAGCAATCGTCCCGACGCGGTCGAACTCGCGCACCAGGTGGGCGACGAACTGCTGCGCGACGGCATTACCTCCGAGGTGTACCTGTTGGACTCCAACACGCCGCCGTCCCTCGACGCCGCCACGGTCGTGGTGAGCCTGGGCGGCGACGGTACATTCCTCAAAACGGCCCGGCTGGCCCACGCGGTGGGCGCACGCGTGGTCGCCGTCAACCTGGGTCAGTTGGGGTTCTTGTTGAACGTGCCCTCATACGACATCGTCGAGAACGTCAAGAGCGCCCTCGTGAGTGACTCGGTGTCGGAACGACTCGCCTTGCAGATCACCCGCTCCGATCAGGACGAGGAGGAGTTCGCCCTCAACGAAGTGGTGGTCGAACGCGCGAGTGCCGGACACATGGTACGAGTGAAGACCTTCGTCGATGACGAGGAGTACCTGACCTATTCGGCCGACGGGGTGATGGTCGCCACACCTACCGGCAGTACCGGCTACAACTTCTCGGCCGGCGGACCGGTCGTCGACGCGTCATTGGCGATCATGATCCTGACGCCCATAGCGCCACACTTCACCATCGACCGTTCGATCGTGGTGCCGGTCAACAGCGTCATACGGCTCCTGGTAGACAACAAACCAGCGATCCTCGTCGCCGACGGGAGAACGATCGGTTCGATCGAACCGGGTCAGTACATTGAAGTCCGACAGAACCCGACCCCGGTGCACCTCGTCGCGACCCAGCGTTTCGATCTCGCGACACGGTTGCGGCGCAGCCTTCGAGAGGGTCATGCCTAAAGCCCAACTGCTCGAGCTCTACGCCCACGGCCTCGGGGTAATCGACGACGCCCGCTTGGAGTTCGGACCGGGATTCAACGTGATCACGGGTGAAACCGGGGCGGGGAAGACCCTATTGCTCGGAGCGCTGGCGCTCTGTCTCGGAGGCGACGCGGGTTCGTCTCGCTACGCCATCTCTTCCGACACTCGAGCGGTAGCGCTCTTTGAAGCCGCGAACGGAGAACTCGCCTTCTCGCGCGAGACGACCGCCGCGGGGAGGCTGCGAAGTTCGGTGAACGGAGCGCCCTCGAGCGCGGAGGCGTTGCGGCACCTGTCGAAAGAACTCATCGTCATTCACGGCCAGCACGACTCACTCGCGTTACGCACCCGTGGCGAGGTTGTACGCCTTATCGACCAGCGCGGCGCCATCGACACGTCCGAACTCGACGACCTACGCGCTCACGTGCGCGAGGCGCGACGGATCCTCGAGGACTTTGGCGGGGACAAAGACTCACGAAGGCGCGAATTCGACTTCCTCGTCTTCCAGCTGAACGAGCTCGACGCCGCCGCGATCGTCTCAGAACACGAGCTGCGCGCGACCCTCGATGAACTCGTTCGCCTGACGACGCTGCGCGACGGCCAAGCCGCCCTCGCCGAGACGTTGGAACTCTTCGACAACGACGGCGACGACTCCGCACTCGGTCGCTTCGCCCACGCGTTGACGCAACTTCCCGACGGCGCGGTCTACGACGGGGTGCGAGCGGCGTTGCGTTCGTCCCTCGTGCAAGCTCGTGACGCGCTGCACGAACTCGCGGCACTGGCCGATCCTGACGCGTTCGACCCCAAGACGCTCGAGGAACTCGACGCTCGAGCGAAGGCCTTACAGCTCATCGCTCGAAAGTACGGCGGCACGCTGGGCGCGGCCCTTTCAATGGGCGAGACGTTGCGCGCGGAGCACGATCGATTACTCACGGAGGTCGCTCGCCTCGACGGGCTGGATCAGGAGATTCTCGATCTCGAAGTGAAGGTGAGCCGCTCGGCCGCCGCCGTCCGGGCCCAACGCGACGCCGCCGCCGCCGAGTTGACCGCCGCGGTGCAGGGCCAGTTGCGACGCGTGGCGTTAGAGCACGCGTCGCTGCGTTTCGTCGTCGGGGGCGACGACGGATCGGACGCGCAGATCCTCTTCACCCCAAACCCCGGGTTACCGGAGGGACCACTGAGCGCGGTGGCGAGCGGGGGAGAGTTGAGTCGTGTTCTCCTCGCGCTCTCCTTGGAGAGCGCGGACGCGGACGTCGTGGCGGTCTTTGACGAAGTGGATGCGGGACTGGGTGGTCAGGTCGCCCAACAGATTGGCGACTGCCTCTTCGAGGTCGGTCGTCACCAACAGGTTCTCGCGGTGACCCATCTCGCCTCGGTCGCCGCACGAGCGGATCACCACTTCTTGATTGAAAAGACCGTCGAACGTGGCGTGACGCGCACCGAGGTCCGAACGCTCGAGGGTGAGGATCGCGTGCGCGAGATCGCACGCATGTTGGCGGGGGACGAGGTCACCAGCGAGTCCCGGGCGCTCGCGAAACAATTACTGAAAAACTGATTGCGGGTCAGCCCCGACACGAGGTTCCTCCGCTAGGATGTTGTTCCGTGAGAAGCGCAGTTTTGCTATGACAAAGTACGTCTTTGTAACGGGTGGAGTGTCGAGTTCGCTCGGTAAGGGTCTCACCGCCTCCAGCCTCGGGCGCCTCTTGAAGTCACGTGGACTCAAAGTCACCATGTGCAAGCTCGATCCCTACCTCAACGTCGACCCCGGCACGATGAATCCGGGCGAGCACGGCGAGGTCTTCGTTACCGACGACGGTGGCGAGACGGACCTGGACCTCGGGCACTACGAGCGCTTCATTGACGAGTCGCTCTCGAAGATCTCAAACACCACCACGGGTTCGATCTATTCGAACGTGATCGCCAAGGAACGCCGTGGCGACTACCTCGGCAAGACCGTCCAGGTGATTCCCCACGTCACCGACGAGATCAAAGAGCGGATCCGTCGCCAGGGCACCCTCGGGGCCGACGTCGTCATCGTCGAGATCGGCGGCACCGTTGGCGACATCGAAATCGTTCCCTTCATTGAGTCGATTCGACAGTTCCGCCGCGACGCCGGGCGTCACAACGTCTGTTACGTGCACCTCACCCTCGTGCCCTACCTGGCACCGTCGGGTGAACAAAAGACCAAGCCGACCCAACACTCGGTCACCGAACTACGTTCCCGCGGTATCCAGCCCGACGTCATCGTCTGTCGCAGCGACCAACCGATCTCGGACGGTCTGAAGCGAAAGATCTCCCTGCTCTGCGACGTGCCAGTGAACGCCGTGATTTCGGCGGTGGACGAAGAGAGCATCTACGACATCCCAATCACCTTGCACCATGAGGGCCTCGACACGATCGTCTGTGACGCTTTGAACATCGACGTCGCCGAACACCCCATCGATCTCGGGCCCTGGGAAAGTGTCGTGCGACGCGTGCACAACACGTCGAGGAACCTGCGTATCGCCATCATCGGCAAGTACGTCACCATGCCCGACGCCTATCTGAGCGTGGTCGAATCCATTCGCCACGCCGGTTTCGCCATTGGCGCCAAGACCACCATTGAGTGGCTCGAAGCCGAACGAGTGCCCTCGGAGATTGACGCCGATCGCCTCAGCCAGCTCGACGGCATCATCGTGCCCGGGGGATTCGGCGAACGGGGCATCGAGGGCATGATTGCGACTGCCCGGATCGCTCGAGAGAACGACATTCCCTACCTCGGAATCTGCCTTGGTATGCAGATCCAGGTGATTGAGTTCGCGCGTCACGTACTCGGGCTCGCCGACGCGCAGTCGACCGAATTCACCCACAGCTCCTCCGCGCCGGTCATCTCCTTGCTGGCCGAACAGATGGACGTCACCGACCTCGGTGGCACGATGCGACTCGGCGCGTGGCCGGCGATGCTCGACGAGGGATCCCAGGTCGCCGAACTCTACGGGACGACGGTGGTCTCGGAGCGACATCGACACCGCTACGAGTTCAACGCCCGCTTCCGCGATCAGTTCGAAGCGGCGGGACTTCGTTGCTCGGGTAACTCACCCGACGGACGACTGGTTGAGTTCGTGGAGTTGCCGGGGCACGCGTTCTTCGTGGGCACCCAAGCGCACCCGGAGTTCAAGTCTCGTCCCGACCGACCGCACCCGCTCTTCTCGGGTCTCATCAAGGCGGCTGACGCGCGCGCCGAGGGCCGCGAACCGCACATCATCGATCCCTCGACGGTCGACAGCACGTTGTGAACGACTCCTTCGAGGTTGAAGGAGCCGACGTGGTCTTTCGCTCCCACGTCTTTGACGTCGAACGGCGCACGATTCGCCACGGGAAGTCGAAGTTCCGTCGCGACGTGGCCGTCCACCAAGGGGCGGTGGCGATTCTGGTGATCAACGACCGCGACGAGATAGGTGTCATCCGACAGTACCGATCGACGTTCGACAGATTTCTACTCGAGATTCCCGCGGGGACTCGTGACGTCCTTGACGAACCGGTCCTCGAAACCGCCCAACGCGAACTACTCGAGGAGATGGGTTACCACGCGAGCGAGTGGCGACTCCTCGGGCGATTCATGAACTCGCCCGGGTGGACCAACCAAGTGATGACGATCTTCGAGGCCCGTGGCCTCACCGAAGGCGAACGCGCGCCCGCCGGTCCCGAAGAAGAGTCCTCCACCATCGCGTGGCTCTCGCCCGAAGCGTTGCGCAGCGAACTGCGCGCGGCACCGGCCATTGACTCAACGACGGCCATTGCGCTGCAGCGGGTCTTTGGGACCTTCTTTGACGAACCGTAATCCACGGCTCGAGGAGTATCTCCAGTGGCTCACCATCGAAAAGGGTCGAAGCCTGGCGACCATCGCCGCCTACCGTCGTGACTTGAACGCCCTCGTTTCCTGGATGGCGACGCGTCACCTCGACGAGACCAGCGTCAGCGAAGAGGACCTCGAGCGATACTTCAATGGCCTGCGACGGGTGAGACGGTCATCGAGCACGGTGGCCCGCGCGGTCGCCGCGGTGCGGGGATGGTTCGCGTATCTCTACGACGAAGGCCTCGTACCACTCGACCCAGGTGCCCGGCTGAAGGGCGGTCGCCGCGGCCGAACACTTCCCAAGCCGCTCGCTGAGGAAGAGGTCGTGGCGCTGCTCGACTCGGTCCCCGCGACCAGCGCCATTGACCTGCGCGATCGCGCGCTGCTCGAGATCCTCTACGGCACCGGCGCGCGAGTGAGCGAAGTTGCCGGCGTCGAGCTCTCCGACCTCGATTTCGATGAAGAGCTCATCTTGCTGACCGGCAAAGGGTCAAAACAACGGCTCGTGCCCATTGGTTCGACACTCAAGGCTGCGCTGTTGGCCTACCTCGGTCCCGGCGGGCGTAGCACGCTCGCGGCGTCGAAGCGCAGTCCCAAGTTGTTCTTGAACGCGCGCGCGGGCGCCCTGACGCGCCAGGGCATTGACCTGGTGATCCATAAGCGCGCTCTGGCCGTGGGTATCGATCGTTCACGCATCAGCGCGCACGTCTTTCGCCACAGTTGCGCGACGCACATGCTGGCGCACGGGGCGGACATTAGAGTTGTCCAAGAGCTGCTGGGACACGCTTCGATCGCTACCACCCAGCTCTACACCGCGGTGTCGGTGACGACGTTGCAGCGCGAATACCATCACGCACACCCCCGAGCCCACGACTAAGAGGTAGCCAGCAATGAATCTCTGGGAGTGGTTCCTCTTTCTGGTGCCCTCGGTCATCCTGCACGAGGTCAGCCACGGCTGGGTGGCGAACTACTTCGGCGACCCCACCGCCAAGCAACAGCATCGCTTGACGCTGAACCCGCTGGCGCACATCGACCCGTTCGGAACCGTCATCATGCCCGCGTTGTTGCTCTTCTCACATCTGCCCGCCTTCGGCTACGCCAAGCCGGTACCGGTCAACATTGGGCGACTGCGGAATCCCCGCAAGCAGGCGCTCTACGTGGCCCTCGCGGGCCCCGTCGTCAACGTCGTGCTCTCGGCCATCGGCGCGGGGATCTGTGAGTACGCCATTCACGTCTCGAACAGTCAAGGGACGTTCCAGTTCGGCGAATACCTGGGACTGGTCAATCTCGTCTTGGCGGTCTTCAACCTGATTCCGATACCCCCGCTCGACGGATCGGCGATCATCGAACGCTTCCTACCTCGTCGCAGTCTCCCGCGCTACTACCACCTGCGCGCCCGGGCCCTGCCGGTGTTTTTTATCCTGCTGATTCTCTTCTTCACGTTCTCCCACCTCGGCGACAACTGGCTCTTCGACCTGGAGAACTGGTGGATCAACCTGCTCTTTAAGTAAGGCCCATCGCGCGCGCCGCGCGCTCGTAGACCGGGCCCGCCACCTGCGCCGCCTTCGCGGCACCCTGGTCAGCAATACCTTGGAGCACCGCCGGATCCGCGACGAGTTTCTCGTAGTGCTCGCGCAAGGGGGTGAGTGTCGCGACGAGTAGTGCCGCCACGTCGTTCTTCAACTCGCCATAGCGCGAGTACCGTCCGGCCACCTCGTCGGGCGTCTCACCGCTGATGCTCGAGTAGATCTCGAGCAGGTTCGACACGCCCGGCTTCGCCTCCCAGTCGAATCGAACCGAGCCCTCGGTATCGGTGACGGCTTTGGAGATTTTCTTCTCGATGTCGGAGGGGGAGTCGAACATGAGGATCTTCCCCAGGGGACTCGAGACGGACTTACTCATCTTGCGCGTGGGTTCTTGGAGGTCCATGACCCGGGCGGCGACGTTGGGCTGGACGCCAATGGGCACACGGAACGTCTCGCCGAAGCGGTTGTTAAAACGCATCGCCAGATCGCGGGTCAACTCGAGGTGTTGACGTTGGTCGTTGCCCACGGGCACCTCTTCGGTCTCGTAGAGCAAGATGTCCGCCGCCATCAACACCGGGTAGGTCAGCAGTCCCACGCGAAAACCCTCTTGGCGTTCGGACTTCTCCTTAAAGGCCACCATGCGAGAGAGCTCCCCGTAGGTGGCGACGCATTCGAGCAGCCAGTTCAACTGCGCGTGGTAGCGCACGTGACTCTGCACGAAGATCGAACAGACCTCGGGGTCGAGGCCCGCGGCCACGTAGGTCGCCAGCAGATCAATCGTGTTCGCCCGCAGCTCCTCAGGCGAGATCTCGAGCGTCAGCGCGTGCAAGTCCACCACGCAGTAGTACGCCTCGGGGTTCTGGGCCGCGACCCACGGGCGCAGCGCACCTAAGTAGTTGCCCAAGTGCAACGAACCAGAGGGCTGCATCCCCGAAAGTATCTTCATCGCTCAATCGTATTAGAGAAGTCCCGAGCGCCTCGCCAGTAGAGTTGACGGGTGACCTTCGTCGTGACGACGCCGTCCTTCAGCGGCCCCATCGAACTGCTGCTTCAGTTAATTGCCACCCACGAACTCGACGTGCTGGACGTGCCCCTGGCGCCCGTGGTCGATGAGTTCGTCGCGCTGGTGCGTGACGAGGCGAGCGTCCTCGAGATGGACGAGCTCTCAGAGTTCCTCTTGATCGCCGCGATCTTGTTGGAGATGAAGAGTCAACGACTCTTGCCCGGGCGTGACAGCGGCGAGTTGGATGAGGAGTTCGTGGGCTGGGAAGAGCGCGACGTCCTCCTCGCGCGACTCCTCGAGCTGCGCACGTACGCCGCGTTGGCCGACGCCTTCGTCTCGCTCTTCGAGCGCGCCAGTCGCGCCTATCCGCGCCTACGCGGTATCGACGACGGCTTCGTGGTGACGCCGCCCGACCTCCTCGCCGGAGTCACCACGGCGCAACTGGCGATGGCGTACCTGCGCGGCATCGAGGAGAAGCCGGTACGGGTCGTGCGCCTGCACCACGTCACGGTTGACGCCGTGACCGTCGCCGAAACGGTCGCAACACTCTCGCAGTGGCTGCCCACGAAGGGTCGCCTCACGTTTCGCAACTTGACCGAAGGGCTCACCACGCGGATCGAGATCATCGTGCACTTTCTCGCGATCCTCGAGTTGTGCAAGTTGGGTCACGTCGAACTCGGCCAGGGCGCGACCTTTGGTGACGTGCAGATCGAATGGATTGACTCCTCGTTGGGACTGGACTTTGGAGGGGTGGATAGCTATGAGGGATGAGTTCTCACTCGAACAACAACTCGAGGCCATGCTCACCGTGGCGCTCGAACCGATCTCGCCCGAGGAACTCGCCGACGTGGTCGACGTCGACGCCGAAGCGGTCGTCGCGACACTGCGCTTGTTGCGCGCGGAGTTCCAACGCGAGCGACGGGGCTTTCAGTTGGTGGAACTCGCGAGCGGCTGGGTCATGCAGTCAGCGCCGGAGGTGGCACCGTGGGTCGCGAAGTTCGCGAACCGCGACGTGTCGCACCGACTCTCCTCGGCCGCACTCGAATCACTCGCCATCATCGCGTACCGTCAACCGGTTTCGCGCGCCCAGATCACCGCGCTTCGTGGCGTCAACGTCGACGGCGTGGTGCGACTCTTAGAGCAACGCGGCTACATCGAAGAGTTAGGCCGAGCGCCCGGACCGGGTCAACCGATTCTCTACGGGACGACCGAGTTGTTCCTTGACCGGATGGGACTGGCGACCTTGAACGACTTGCCGCCGATTGAAGAGTTCATGCCGCCGATCGAAACGGCCAACGCGTTGGCCGATGAGTTGGGCCTCAACTTCGATGACACCGAGGTGTCCTAGTTGGACGAGGGCGAGCGTCTCCAAAAGACGTTGGCGCGCGCCGGCTACGGCTCGCGGCGAGCCTGCGAGCTCCTCATAGCGGGGGGCCGGGTCACCGTTGATGGACGCGTCGCAGAACTGGGTAATCGAGTCGACCCCGAAACCCAGATCATCTGCGTGGACGGGAAGATGGCTCCGACCTCACAGAGCAAGGTCTACTTCCTTTTGAATAAGCCCGACGGCGTCGTCACCACGGCGGCCGACCCCCAAGGCCGAACCACCGTGCTCGATCTGGTGGAGTCGCCGGTGCGAATTTTTCCGGTCGGACGACTCGACATGAACACCGAAGGTCTGTTGATTTTGACGAACGACGGTCGATTGGCGCACCTCTTGACCCATCCCAGTTCGGGCATCGCCAAGGAGTACCTCGCTCGGGTCGAGGGCGACCCGTCGCCGGGGGCGTTGCGTCGACTTCGCGACGGGGTCGAGCTCGACGACGGCGTCACCGCCGTCGCGCAGGTGTCGCGCGTCAGCGAGGGACTGCTGCGTATCGTCATCCACGAGGGTCGTAATCGTCAGGTACGGCGCATGTGCGCGGCGGTGGGCCACGAGGTCACGAGGTTGGTGCGCACGCGCATCGGTCCACTCCAGGACGCGACGCTGTCGCCGGGTTCGTTTCGCCAACTTTCGCTCCAAGAAGTTCGTCGTCTCATGGAAGCCGTTGGAATGACCGAGGAGCTGGCCTCTACGATGCCTTCATGACTTCGTCACGTCTACAGGGGCTGCGCGGTGCGTCGCGCTGCAAAGCGAACACCGCCGAGGAGATCACCGAGGTCACTCAGGAACTCCTGCTCGCGATGATCGAGCGAAACGACGTGTCCCACGACGACGTGGTGAGCGTGATCTTCACCACCTCGCCGGACCTCACGGCGGGGTTTCCGGCGGCGGCGGCGCGCGGTATTGGCTTCGGCGACGTGCCCCTGCTCTGCGCCAGTGAGATCGCCGTTCCCGGCGCAATGCCCTTGACGGTGCGGATCTTGCTGCACACCTATAGCGAACGCCGCCGCGACGAACTGCACCACGTCTACCTTCGAGACGCGCAGTCCCTCCGCGATGACCTCCCCGAGTAGTCGCCGGGCCCACGTCGTGGGACTCGGCTTGATTGGATCCTCGGTGGCGCTCGCTCTGGCCGAGACGGGTTGGCGCGTCAGCGGGACGGATCTCGACGACGCGGTTGTCGCCACGGCCCTCGAGGCGGGGGTGATCGACGGGACCGCTGTCACCGAGGAGCACTCACTCATCGTGGTCGCGACGCCCGCGGGGACGGTCGCGGCGACCGTGAGCGCGCTATTGGCCAACTCGACCAATGAGGCGCTTATCGTCACCGACGTCGCGGGGGTGAAGAGTGCGATCGTCGCCGCGGTTCATGACCCACGGTTTCTCGCCGGCCACCCCATGGCGGGCTCGGAGTTGCGTGGTCTCGCGGGGGCTCGCGCGGACCTCTTTCGCGGGTGCACCTGGGTGCTCACCCCCACCGCCGCCACCAAGCCGGCGACCTACACCACGTTGCACGGCGTGCTGCGCGAACTCGGCGCCAACGTCGTCGCGGTGGACCCCGATGACCACGATCGCCTCGTGGCCGTGGCGAGTCACGTCCCGCATCTTTTGGCCGGCGCGCTGATGAACGAAGCGACCCGAGTCGCCGAACAAGACGCCGTCTTGTTACAACTCGCTGCGGGTGGTTTCCGTGACATGACCCGAGTCGCGGCCGGTGACCCCGCGATCTGGCCCGACGTCCTCTTCGAGAACCGCGAGGCCGTGTCGCAGTCGCTCCAAGCCCTCGAGGACCGATTGGCCGCACTGCGCGAGGCGCTCAACACCGATGATCACGACGCGCTCGCGGGCGACCTTCGCCGAGCGGCGTCCGCACGGCGCCAACTCCCGGGCCGTGCGCTGGACTCAGACAACTTGGCCTACCTGCGAGTCGCCGTCAGCGACCAACCAGGGGTCCTGGCGGCGGTCACGCGCACGGCGTCGGAACTGCTGGTGAACATCTTCGACATCGAAATCGCCCACGGCATCGAGGGCGCGGGCGGTACGTTGCTCCTGGCGGTTGACGCACGACAGGCCGCGTCCTTTAGCGACGCGCTTCGCACGAAGGGTTACCAGGTCGGACAGGAATGAACGATCTCCAGCGCGTAGAACACCCGCGCCAACTTCGAGGTTCGATTCGGGTACCGGGCGATAAGAGCACGTCGCATCGCGCCCTCATGCTCAGTGCCCTCGCGAGCGGCCAGAGCACGGTGACGGGTCTCTCCCCGGGCGAGGACGTCGTCGCGACGCGGGCGATTCTCACGCAACTCGGCGCACGATTCAGCGACGACGACGGACTCGTGCGCGTCGTCGGTCCCGACAGCGGGCTGAACCCGAGCGGCGAGGTCCTCCAGTGTGAGAACTCCGGGACGACGATGCGACTCCTCTGTGGGCTCGTGAGCACGATTCCGGGTACCCATCAACTCGGTGGCGACGCCTCGCTCTCCAAACGCCCCATGGACCGAGTTGCCGCACCGCTCGGGTTAATGGGTGCCACGGTGACCGGTTCGGGGACCCGGATCACTCCGCCGCTGCACATCGAAAGTCCGGCGCGCCTGCGAGCCATTGACTACGTGGTCCCGGTGCCGAGCGCTCAGGTGAAGTCCGCGATTCTGCTGGCGGGTCTCGTCGCCGAGGGCACGACGGTGGTCAGTGAAAGCCTGCGAACGCGCACCACCACCGAGGACATGTTGCACGACGCGGGGGTCAC
>Ga0302154_10001211_pt1 | contig 21458 bp, 22 predicted proteins | sample I_Bog_N2_3_FD_193507 | JGI IMG/M metagenome (GOLD analysis project Ga0302154, IMG submission 193507) | Peat permafrost microbial communities from Stordalen Mire near Abisko, Sweden - I_Bog_N2_3 | ecosystem: Environmental > Terrestrial > Soil > Wetlands > Peat | place: Sweden: Abisko, Stordalen... | reverse complement strand
CGGCAGCCCAGGCATCACTGATCGAAACCCCGGACACGGCGACGGTGCTGCCAGCGCTGACCGACTTAGCGGCGGGAACGTTCACGACCAGGTCGTTGGGACCTGTGACGCCGCCGGAACCGGTGCTGCCGGTCGAGCCTGTGCTACCCGTCGAGCCCGTGCTGCCGGTCGAGCCGGTGCTACCCGTCGAGCCCGTGCTGCCGGTCGAGCCCGTGCTACCCGTCGAGCCCGTGCTGCCGGTCGAGCCCGTGCTGCCAGTCGAGCCCGTGCTGCCAGTCGAGCCGGTGCTACCCGTCGAGCCCGTGCTACCCGTCGAGCCCGTGCTGCCGGTCGAGCCTGCGGGCACAACCTCGATCAGCAGTGCATCGCCGCCCAGGCTGACTGTCACCGTGTTCGTGTTGTTGACGGTTTGGGTTGCCGTCGTGCCGGTGATCGGATCGAACACCTTGATCGCCGAGGCGTTTGCTCCCAGCGTCAGTGTAACGTTCTGCGTGGTGCCGGCCTCGTCCCAAACCGCGATCCAGTCGGTGCCGTCCGACTTTTGCATCAGCAACGAGTTCTCGCCGCTTCCGCTCAGCGTATAGTTCAGCGAGCCGGGCGTGAAACTTGCGGCTTTGCTGCCGGTATCCTTCAGCAGCGTGGTCACGTCGTGCAGTGCCAAACCGGCGGGCTTTGCCGTTCCGTCCTGGTTCATCAGCCCGAAATTGCCGGAACCGTCGTCGAACAGCGCATAAAGATAGGTCTTGACGTCGCCTTGCTGATAGGCGTCCAGCAGGCCGTCGATCGTGTATTGCGCAGCCAACGACTGGCTTATGGTGTTGGTGTCGTAGCCGAATTCGGTGTTGATGACAGGCCGCGAGGAGGCAGCCAGCAGTGCATCGGCGTTGAGCTGTTGGATGGCGGAGAGCGGCGCGCCGCTGGGGTAGGTGTGGGCGTTGGCGTAGTTGCAGTAGGCGGACAAGTCGCCGACCTTGTCATAGTCGCCATGCCAGTTGTTGGCCGCGGTCCAGCCTGCACCAAACGATATGTTAATCACCGGCAGTCCGAGCTGTTGCCCCGCCGCATAAACTTGCTGCTGGAAAGACGCCGCGGCCTGCACGCTGTTGCCAAGCCCGGCCGGGTAGGAGTCGTCTTCCTCGTTGCCGCCCTCAAGGTAATTCAGGATGCCCTGGGCGGCGAGTTGCTCGCCAATCGGCAGGGCGTTTTGCATGTCCGCGACGCTGCCCTCAGGCAAAAAGTCAACGAATTTGGCCCCCGTCGCGTTGGCCACCTGCTGCCATAGACCGTTGGCGCCGACATCCACCGAGCTCTGCGCCGAGTCGCGAAGGTTCGTTACCCCGAGGTAGTTGATCGCGGCCTCGGTGACCGAAAGGTTCTGATAGCCGTAATTCTGGAAGTCGAGATGCGTGTTCACGCCGATCGAATTGACGAAGCTTTGGGTAGTAATGGCCTGCTGCGTACTCATAAGACTACTTTCCTATCATGATGGCGCGCCGCTCCTTGGAAGACCAGAAGGCTAGGTCCACGATCCAGCAAATTGGAACGAGCGCGATTGCGATGATCCGGTGGCGAAAAAGTTGTCGGAGCCTCCGCTTCTCGAAAAAATGCCGAGCCTGCAAGGCCGGCATCACGGGGTTCGATCCTGCTGCCGATCGGTCGCGAGAAATTTACCGGTCATCAGGGGCAAACTCTGTCTACCGCCTTGCACCGCCGGAACACAACAGTTCTTGAGCGATGAACGGACAAAAGCAACTATTTCGAACTGCTCGCCAATCGCGGGCTATCGGTTTTGGGACCAAACTCCTATTATCACGCCAACGTGAGCGTCTGTTGCCCGGAAGCAACATGCTGTGGCAACTCAAATCACACAGGGGGATACATCAGCACTGTATTAACGCAACGTTACTGGTCGGCCTTATTCGTTGCGCCAGGACAATGCTGCGACAGTGCTTGCATCCAGCGCCGCCTGCAACGTCCAGGCTGCCGCCATCCGGTCGACCGAAGCAGCTCGCTTGCGCCGGCTGACGTCCGCCTCGGCGACCAGAAACCGGTTCACCGCAGCCGAGGACAGCCGCTCGTCCCACAGCGCCGCCGGCAGGCCGGTCGCCTCGGACAGCGCCATCGTCCAGTCCCGTGCCGCTTGCGCCGCAGGCCCCAGGCTGCCGTCCAGCGACAGCGGCAGGCCAACGACCAGGCCGCCCGCCCCCTCCTTGCGGGCGATCGCCAGTACCTCGGCGGCGTTGTCGCGCAGCCGGCCCCGCCGAAGCTGGCCATACGGACTGCCCACGCGAAGCCCGACATCGGACAGCGCCACGCCGATCACCTTTTTTCCGGGATCCAGCCCGATCAGCCGCTGCTCGTGAGACAGCGCCTGGCGCAGCGCGGTAATGGAAAGTAACGTCATGACGCGATGTTTACGGCATCGAAGCTGGATTGCCGATCGTCCGGTCAGGCGAATCAGAGCCGGAAGGCAGCAGCAGGGCGAACGCACCGGCCACCCCGCACAGGACCAAGAGCACGCCACCGCGACGTCGCACGTCTCCTCCTTGCGATGAGGCGGACCATGGAACCGGCGCCCCGTTCGCTACCGTGATGGATCAGATGTCAGCCTGCGGAACCGCGTTGGCGGGTGTCATGGTGCGCGGCTTGTTCTCAAGCGGCTCTCAGGCGATCGTATCGCGCTTCTGTTGCGGCCTTCGCGTCGGCAGTCTGCAAATAGGATCCAAAGCGCAGCGGGAGCTTCGTTTGCGCTTAGGGGCCGATCAGGGCGACGTCCGTTTCCACTATCGAGCAGCAGTGTGTTGTTGACTCCGGAGCACGGAAATAGGGGGCGAAAGTCTGTCCTCACCTGTTATTCGTTGCGACCTGCCGGTGCATCGAACGACTGCCGACTAACGCGATTCTGTCCCGCCCGGCAACGCTCTCGGACAAGTTAAGCGCCTGAAGGGGTCGGATTTATCGAAAATCCCCTGTGGACCAAAACGATTGTTGCGACCACTTTCCTATTGAACCGAGCCTGGCCGATTCCCTGGACGTTTACTCTGTTTCGTGTTCAGAAAGTCATCCGCCCTTCCCCGAGTCGTGCTTTTTATTGCAGATAATTATCTTTCTCGGGATCTATCGGCCATTCGCGGCCATAGGTTGAACCGGCGCATCCCCGCCGTTATGGTCCCGCCTCATTTTTCGTACAGGTCCGCACGCCCATGTCGCTCGATCCCGCGACCGTCCGCCGCATTGCCTCGCTCGCCCGCATCCGGGTCGCGGACGACGAGCTCCCGCGGCTGCAAGCCGAGCTGAACGGCATCCTGGGCTGGATCGAGCAGTTGAACGAGGTCAACGTGGACGGCGTCGAGCCGCTCACCGGAGCGGTGCAGATGGCGCTGGCAATGCGCGAGGACGTGGTGACCGACGGCGGCTACCCGGACAAGGTGCTGGCCAACGCGCCGGAACGCGCCGGCGACTTCTACGCCGTGCCGAAGGTGGTGGAGTGATGCTGACCGACCTGACCATCGCCGAGGCCCGCGACGGGCTGCGCGCCAGGAAATTCACGGCGCGCGCCCTGACCGAGGCGCATCTCGCCGCGATCGACGCGCTGAACCCGCGGCTCAACGCCTTCATCACCGTCACCGCCGAGCGGGCGCTGGCCCAGGCCGATACGGCGGACGCGGCGCTGGCACGGGGGGAGGTGGCCCCGCTCACCGGCATCCCGCTGGCCGTGAAGGACCTGTTCTGCACCGAAGGCGTGCGCACCACAGCCGGAAGCCGCATCCTGAGCCCGTTCGTGCCGCCCTATGAGAGCACGGTCAGCGCCAACCTGCTGCGGGACGGCGCGGTGTTCCTCGGCAAGGCGAACCTGGACGAGTTCGCCATGGGCTCGTCCAACATGACCTCGGCGTTCGGCGCAGTGGAAAACCCTTGGAAACGCAGGCAGGACGCCAGCGCCGTGCTGGTGCCAGGCGGGTCGTCGGGCGGCTCGGCGGCCTCGGTGGCGGCGCGGCTGGCCATGGGAGCGACCGGGACCGACACCGGGGGCTCGATCCGCCAGCCCGCGTCGTTCTGCGGCATTGCCGGCATCAAGCCGACCTATGGGCGGTGCTCGCGCTGGGGCGTGGTCGCGTTCGCGTCGTCGCTCGACCACCCGGGGCCGTTTGCCCGCACTGTACAGGACTGCGCGATCCTGCTGGGCTCCATGGCCGGCTACGACCCGAAGGATTCCACCAGCGCCGACGTCCCGGTGCCGGATTTCGAGGCCGCCTGCGCCCGCGGCGTGAAGGGTCTGCGCATCGGCGTGCCGCGCGAGTACCGCGCCGAGGGCATGCCAGCCGACATCGAAGCGCTGTGGCAGCGCGGCCTGGCCTGGCTGCGCGAGGCGGGCGCCGAGACGGTCGAAATCCCGCTGCCGCACACGAAATATGGGCTCGCCACGTACTATATTATTGCCCCGGCTGAGGCCTCGTCCAATCTGGCGCGCTACGATGGGGTGCGCTTCGGCCTGCGCGAAGACGGGGAGGATCTGCGCGACCTGTATGAGCGCACCCGCGCCGCCGGTTTCGGCCCCGAGGTGCGCCGGCGCATCATGATCGGCACCTACGTGCTATCGGCCGGCTACTACGATGCCTACTACCTGCGCGCCCAGAAGGTCCGCGCGCTGGTGCAGCGCGATTTCACCGACGCGTTCGCCAAGGTGGACGCCCTGCTAACCCCCACCACGCCGTCCGCCGCCTTCGCCCAGGGCGAGAACATGGACGATCCGGTCAAGATGTACCTGAACGACGTGTTCACCGTGCCGCTGAACCTGGCCGGCGTCCCGGGCATGTCGGTCCCCGCCGGGCTGGACGCCAACGGGCTGCCGCTCGGGCTGCAGGTGATCGGCAAGCCGTTCGACGAGGAGACGGTGTTCGCCGTCGCCGCCGCCATCGAACGCGCCGCGGATTTCTCGGCCCGGCCCCAGATCCGCGCGGGAGAGCCGTCATGAGCTACCTCATCGAGGGATCGACCGGCACCTGGGAAGTCGTCGTCGGCCTGGAGGTGCATGCCCAGGTGATCAGCCAGGCGAAGCTGTTCTCCGGCGCGGCGACTGAGTACGGCGCCCCGCCGAACTCCCAGGTGAGTTTTGTTGACGCTGCGTTCCCCGGCATGCTGCCGGTGATCAACCGCGTCTGCGTGGCGCAGGCGGTCCGCACCGGTCTGGGGCTGAACGCGTATATCCACCTGGTCAGCCGCTTCGACCGGAAGAACTACTTTTACGCCGACCTGCCGGCCGGGTACCAGATCAGCCAGTTCCAGCACCCGATCGTCGGCGAGGGCAAGATCGAGATCGAACTGGCCGACGGCACCACCAAGGAGATTGGCATCACCCGCCTGCACCTGGAGCAGGACGCCGGCAAGTCGCTGCACGACCAGCACCCGACCAAATCGTATATCGACCTCAACCGTTCCGGCGTCGCGCTGATGGAGATCGTCAGCGAGCCCGACCTGCGCAGCCCAGAGGAAGCCGGCGCCTATCTGCGCAAGCTGCGCACGATCCTGCGCTACCTGGGTACCTGCGACGGCAACATGGAGGAAGGCTCCATGCGCGCCGACGTGAACGTATCGGTGCGGCAGCATGGCGAGGCGTACCGCACGCGCTGCGAGGTGAAGAACGTCAACTCGGTGCGCTTCGTCATGCTGGCGATCGAGGCCGAGGCGAAGCGTCAGGTCGCGGTGTGGGAATCCGGCGGGGTGGTCGCGCAGGAGACCCGTCTGTTCGATGTGCCGCGCGGAGAGACCCGCAGCATGCGCAGCAAGGAAGACGCGCACGATTATCGCTATTTCCCCGATCCGGACCTGCTTCCGCTGGTGTTGGATGAGGACTGGGTCGCTGCGCTGAAGGCTGGACTGCCGGAACTGCCGGACGCCAAGCGTGCCCGCTTCGTCAGCCAGTACGGACTGCCGGTCTACGACGCCGGCGTACTGGTCGCCGAGCAGGCCACGGCCGATTTTTTCGAAGTCGTGGCGAAGGGCCGCGACGCCAAGCTGGCCGCCAACTGGATGATGGGGGATTTCTTCGCCGCGCTGAACCGCACAGGGGCGACGATCGAAACCAGCCCGGTATCGGCTGACGATCTCGGCGGGCTGATCGACCTGATTGCCGATGACACGATCAATGGCCGCATCGCCAAGGAGGTGCTCGAGGCGATGGTCGAGACCGGCAAGGACGCCGCCACCATCGTGGACGAGAAAGGCCTGCGCCAGGTCACCGACACCGGCGCGATCGACGACGCGGTGGACAAGGTGATGGCGGCGAACGCCGACAAGGTGGCGGAGTTCCGTGGCGGCAAGGACAAGCTGTTCGGGTTCTTCGTCGGCCAGGTGATGAAGGCGATGGCCGGCAAGGGCAACCCGGCGATGGTCAACGAGGCGCTGAAGAGGAAGCTGCCGTAGGCTCGCATCAATCCTGCTGAGCCGTCTTAACCTGGCTGCGACTTGTCACCGACCAGACCCTGAAAGCGTACGGTGGACAAGCGCTTGCCCCGTCCACCTTCTGTGCCTGTGCGGTGCATCGGGCTGTAAGAACGGTGGATGGTATCCACCCTGCGCTCCCGGACAAAACGTACGGTTGCGTCCGAAACCAGGAAAATCGTTCAAACCCGAGCGTTTTGGACAACCAGACCGTCGCTCGAGGAGGTATTTACCGCCGGCCCGGTCAACCGAATCGCGGTCCGCACCGACCCACCCCGACACGCTGTGTCGTACTCCCGACAGCGGAAGCCTTCGACCGCCCCGCCGCGCCAACAAAGTGTCCCAATTCCCTCGGTTTTAGCCTGATCACGCAGTTGGCACAGCGTTTGCGAACAAACTCACCGCGACCGATCGGCAGGAGATGCGTGTGGCGAACCTGATCACCCTGGAAAGTCTCGCGGCCCCCGCCAGCGCGGCCGACATGCGCGCCAAGCTGGAAAATGGCGGCTGTTCGTCCGGAAGCTGCGGCTCCTCCGGCGGTCCCGCCGACATGGCCCCCGAAATCTGGGAGAAGGTGAAGGACCACCCCTGCTACTCCGAGGAAGCGCACCACTATTTCGCCCGCATGCACGTCGCCGTGGCGCCCGCGTGCAACATCCAGTGCAACTACTGCAACCGCAAATACGACTGCGCGAACGAAAGCCGCCCGGGCGTGGTGTCGGAGCGTCTGACGCCCGAGCAGGCGGTGCGCAAAGTCGTCGCGGTGGCCAATACGGTGCCACAACTCTCGGTGCTCGGCATCGCCGGTCCGGGCGACGCCTGCTACGACTGGCGCAAGACGCGCGCGACGTTCGAGGAGGTCGCGAAGCGTATCCCCGACATCAAGCTATGTCTCTCGACCAACGGCCTGGCGCTTCCCGACTACATCGACGAGATCGCCGCGCTGAACATCGACCATGTGACCGTGACCATCAACATGATCGACCCGGAGATCGGCACCCGCATCTATCCCTGGGTGTTCTTTCGCAACAAGCGCTGGACCGGGCTGGACGCGTCGAAGATCCTGCACGAGCGCCAGATGGAAAGCCTGGACCTGCTCGCGGCGCGGAGGATCCTGATCAAGGTGAATTCGGTGATGATCCCCGGGATCAACGACGAGCACCTGATCGAGGTCAGCCGCGTGGTGAAGGCCAAGGGCGCGTTCCTGCACAACGTCATGCCGCTGATCTCCGATCCGGCGCACGGCACGCAGTTCGGCCTGACCGGGCAGCGCGGCCCCACCGCGATGGAGCTGAAGGCGCTGCAGGACAAGCTCGGCGACGGGGCGAAGCTGATGCGCCATTGCCGCCAGTGCCGCGCCGATGCGGTCGGCCTGCTGGGCGAGGATCGCGGCCAGGAATTCACCATGGACAAGCTGCCGGAGGAGGTCGAATTCGACCCCGCTCGGCGCGAAGCCTACCGTGCCGTGGTGGCGGAATCGCGCGGCGAGCACGCAACGACCAAGGCCGCCGCCGGCGCGACGCTTGCGGCGATCGAAACCGCGCCCACCGTGCTTGTTGCCGTCGCCACCAAGGGCGGCGGCCGTATCAACCAGCATTTCGGACACGCCAGCGAGTTCCAGGTGTTCGAGGTTTCGCCGGCCGGCATCACCCTGATTGGCCATCGCAAGGTCGAGAATTACTGCCAGGGGGGCTGGGGCGAAGATGCAACGCTGGACGGCTTGATTGCCGCGCTGGAAGGCGTGAGCAACGTGCTATGTGCGCGCATCGGCACCTGCCCGAAAGACACCCTTGCCGCAGCCGGCATCACCGCCAGCGACGCGCACGCCTATGACTGGATCGAAGCCGGCATCGCCGCGTGGTATGCGGCGACCTACCGGACCGAGATCCGTCTGACTGCCTGACCTGACATAACGGAGAAAGACTCGTCATGGCCTACAAGATCATCGCCTCTCAGTGCACCGCCTGTGGTGCCTGCGAATTCGAATGTCCGAGCGCCGCGATTGCGATGAAGCGCGAGACCTACATCATCGACGCGACGAAGTGCACGGAATGCGAGGGCAGCTTTGATAAGCCGCAATGCGCGTCCGTCTGCCCGGTGCCGAAGACCTGCGTCCCGGCCTGATGGGGCTCGCACGCGAGGAAGAGGTTGAACTGTCCAAACCCCCGTGCTTTTTGCCGGGGGTGAAGGTTCGCTCGACCAAATACGTCAAGAACGACGGCACCTTTGCCGGTGCCGATATTGGCGATATCCTGGTGTGCAAGGGCGACGTCGGGTATGTGCGCGACGTCGGCACCTTCCTGCAGCGCTATTACATCTACGCGGTCGATTTTGTCGATCGCGGACGCGTCGTCGGTATGCGCGCGCGGGAATTGGCGGCATTTGACGCGCCGCAGGAGACATCGCCATGAAGCTGACGATTCGCCGCTCCGACAAGGGGTTTTCCGCCTATCTGCCGAAGAAGGATCTGGAAGAGCCGATCGTCGAGACGGAGCTTGAGTCCCTCTGGGGCGGTTGGGTGAAGCTCGCGAACGGCTGGGTGTTCGAGCTGCCGCCGATGGAAGCCGAGCCGCGCCTGCCGGTCACCGTGGAAGCGCGCAAGCGCGCCGAGGACGACTGACGTGATCGCCGCGGACGTGCAGCCGATCGACGCAATCGCCGATCGGCTGCGTGCGGGGACGCTGCTGCCCTATCTTGGCCCCGAGATGTCGGAGCTGGCGGCCGGCGCCGTGCCGACAACCTACGCCGAACTGGCGGCCTGGCTCGGGACCAGGGTGGTGCTGCCGAAACGCGCACGCGGCAACGCCTGGTCCTCGGCACAGTTCATCGAGAGCAAGAAGTTCCGCGCCACCGTGGACAAGCTGATGGCGGAGGCGTTCGCATCGCCGGTCCCGCCATCGCCGCTGCACCTTCTGTTCGCGCGGCTCGATCTGCCGCTGATCATCGACACCTGGTACGATGGCGCGATGCGCACCGCTTTGGCCGGGCGCGACTCGTGGGGCGAGATCCAGGCGATCGCGCGCGCGCAGCCCGGCGAGGCACGCTGGTATCGCGCCTATGACGCGGCCGGCGCGCCGGTGTCGATTGATGCCGTCGAGGGCTGGCGGACGCTGCTCTACAAGCCGCACGGCGGCGCGGCGCCAGTGGGCAATTTCCTGATCACCGATTCCGACTATGTCGAGGTCCTGACGGAAATCGACATCCAGACGCCGATTCCTGACGCGGTGCAGCAGCGGCGCACGGGCAGGGGGATTTTGTTCCTCGGCTGCCGGTTCGACGACCAGATGCTGCGGACCTACGCACGTCAGATCATGAAGCGATCCGGCGGCCCGCATTTCGCCGTCGTGGACCGGGCGGTGATGACGCACAACGAGCTGAAGATGTTCGAGGAGCAGGAGATCCGGCTGCTCGATATGTCACTCCCGGCCTTCGCCGAGGCGCTGCTCTCCGTGTGCTGAACGGGTCTGTTGCGTATTGTCGGGGGCGATACGAGACCGACTGACAATCAGAGAACCAACGGCCCGAAATGATGGCAAACGCCCTCGCTTCGGGCCGCTTTGCATTGGCTCCCCGACGAGCGGGCCTTCGCATCGCTTGATCGCTCCGTGGATTGCGCAGGACCAGCGGCCCCGTCCGATGCCATTTTCGACCCCGGAGGGCGGGCCTGCGCACCGCAAGGTCATCCACGGATTTCGCAACGACGGCCTACCACCGAGACACGCTTTACCCACATGCCAAGCAAACGGACTGTCCCGATACCGTTCGGCGACCGAACGTCCGCACCGCAACGTCATCCGTGATTTTCGCGACGACCAGCGTACTGCGTAGGGTGGAAAAGCGAAGCGTCTTCCACCACTTTGCCGCTCATGCCCGTTCCCCAACCTCCATTTCCTCGCTACCGCCCATCCAAACGGCTGGATAGAGCCCCGCGGCCACACACCGGTGGAACGACGAAAACGGCCAATCCGCTGGGTGTGCCGCCAGTCCGTGCTTAACCGGATTGAAATGCGTGTAATCCATATGCGCGGCGTAATCCCGGTCATCGCGGATCGTGTGCTCCCAGTACCGCCGTTGCCAAATCCCCCGTTCGCCACGTTTGGTCATGATTTGCGATTGGGGTTCAACCGCCGGCAAGGACTTCGAAAATGCCTTCTTGATTGCCATCCAACGTCCGGGAAAGTTGGCGTCGCCTTCCGGCAAGGTCCACAAGCAATGCAAATGCTCGGGCAGGATGACGCAGGCGTCGATATGGAAGGGCGCGCGGGCGCGCACGGTCCGGACGGCTTGCCGGAATGCATTGATGTGCGTCACCAGCAAGTCCGAGCGGCGATCGAACAGGTTCACCGTGAAGAAGAATGTCCCGCCAGGGACACGGTTAAGGCGATAGTCCGGCATGCAGGAGAGTATGCGCGGAGGCCGTGCGTCCAGTCGAATTTTGGCGGACCGACCGCCGCCGGATGGTGGACGGCGCAAGAGCTTGTCCACCCTACACCCCATCACGAGACGTTCCGACAGTGCGACTGTCGGCCGTTTGTCGGACTCCGAACATCTGTGTCTCGTCGGCCAAACGCCCCATGAGGCGGCCTAACCATATGATTTCATGCCGATAATCATCCGCCGAACAGTTGGCACGCTGCTTGCTGCTGTCGGGTGTGCCTGGCCGCAAGGCCGACACTGCCTGAACTGTCAGAGGATGGGACAATGAGCGGACTGCGTCAGATCGCATTTTACGGAAAGGGTGGGATCGGTAAGTCCACCACCTCACAGAACACACTCGCGGCCCTGGTCGATCTCGGCCAGAAGATCCTGATCGTGGGTTGCGACCCGAAAGCGGACTCCACCCGCTTGATCCTGAACTGCAAGTTGCAGGACACCGTGCTGAGCCTCGCCGCCGAGGCGGGGTCGGTCGAAGACCTGGAACTGCAGGACGTGCTGAAGATCGGCTACAAGGGCATCAAGTGCGCCGAGTCCGGCGGACCCGAGCCTGGCGTCGGCTGCGCCGGCCGCGGCGTCATCACCGCCATCAACTTCCTTGAGGAGAATGGCGCCTACGACGACGTGGACTACGTTTCTTACGACGTGCTGGGCGACGTGGTGTGCGGCGGCTTCGCGATGCCGATCCGCGAGAACAAGGCGCAAGAGATCTACATCGTCATGTCCGGCGAGATGATGGCGCTGTTCGCCGCCAACAACATCGCCAAGGGCATTCTGAAGTATGCGCATTCCGGTGGCGTGCGGCTTGGTGGCCTGATCTGCAACGAGCGCCAGACCGACCGCGAGTACGACCTGGCGGTGGCGTTGGCGACTCGCATCAACACGCAGCTCATCCACTTCGTGCCCAGGTCCAACAGCGTGCAGCACGCGGAGCTGCGCAAGCAGACGGTGATCCAGTACGCGCCGGACTCCGCGCAGGCCGACGAGTACCGCCAGTTGGCGCAGAAGATCCACGACAACGCCGGCAAGGGCACGATCCCGACCCCGATCACCATGGAAGAGCTCGAGGACATGCTGCTCGAGTTCGGCATCATGAAGACCGAGGAGCAGGAACTCGCCGAGCTGGCGGCGAAGGAAGCGGCGGCGGCCTGAACAGCAGCCTGACCGATGTGCCGGCCGCCATGTGGCGGCCGGCAAACCCGCACTCCGAATGATGAGGAATACGATGAGCCTCGACGATTACAGCCACGACGGAGAATTCCACCAGCGCCTCATCGCGGAAGTGCTGGAAGCCTATCCCGACAAGACCAAGAAGCGTCGCCAGAAGCACCTGAATGTCGCCAAGACCAAGGCGCCGGCCGAAGGCACGACCGACGTCGCGACCCAATGCGACGTGAAGTCCAACATCAAGTCGGTTCCCGGCGTGATGACGATCCGCGGCTGCGCCTACGCCGGATCGAAGGGCGTGGTGTGGGGTCCGATCAAGGACATGGTGCACATCAGCCACGGTCCGGTCGGGTGCGGCCACTATTCCTGGTCGCAGCGTCGCAACTACTACACCGGCACCACCGGCGTGGACACGTTCGTGACGATGCAGATCACCTCCGACTTCCAGGAGCGGGACATCGTCTTCGGCGGCGACAAGAAGCTTGAGAAGATCATCGACGAAATCGACGTGCTGTTCCCGCTCGCCAAGGGCATCTCGATCCAGTCGGAATGCCCGATCGGCCTGATCGGCGACGACATCGAGGCGGTGTCGAAGAAGAAGCACAAGGAATCCGGCAAGACCATCGTGCCGGTGCGCTGCGAAGGCTTCCGTGGCGTGTCGCAGTCGCTCGGCCACCATATCGCGAACGACGTGATCCGCGACTGGGTGCTGGACAAGAAGGACAACGCGTTCGAGGCGACCCCGTTCGATGTGAACGTGATCGGCGACTACAACATCGGTGGCGACGCCTGGGCTTCGCGCATCCTGTTGGAAGAAATCGGCCTGCGCGTGGTCGGCAACTGGTCCGGCGACGCCACGCTGACGGAAATCGAGAACGCGCCCAAGGCCAAGCTGAACCTGATCCATTGCTACCGGTCGATGAACTACATCTGCCGGCACATGGAAGAGAAGCATGGCGTGCCTTGGATGGAGTACAACTTCTTCGGTCCCTCGCAGATCGTCGCATCGCTGCGGGAAATTGCCGAAAAGTTCGGGCCTGAGATCCAGGCCAAGGCGGAAGTGGTCATCGCCAAATACCAGCCGCTGGTCGATGCCATCCTCGCGCGCTACCGCCCGCGGCTCGAAGGCAAGAAGGTGATGCTCTATGTCGGCGGGCTGCGGCCGCGCCACGTGGTGAACGCCTACGAAGATCTCGGCATGCAGATCGTCGGCACCGGCTACGAGTTCGCCCACAACGACGACTATCAGCGCACCGGCCACTACGTGAAGGAAGGCACGCTGATCTATGACGACGTGACGGGCTACGAGCTGGAGAAGTTCATCGAGGGCATCCGCCCCGACCTGGTCGGCTCCGGCATCAAGGAGAAGTATCCGACGCAGAAGCTCGGCGTGCCGTTCCGCCAGATGCATTCCTGGGACTACTCGGGTCCGTATCACGGCTACGACGGCTTCGCGATCTTCGCGCGCGATATGGATCTTGCGATCAACAATCCGGTCTGGGGCTTGTTCAAGGCGCCCTGGAAGACCGTGGCCTGAGCCGGGGACAAGGAGAACACCCATGCCGCAAAGCGCAGACAAAGTCCTCGACCACGCTTCGTTGTTCCGCGAGCCGGAATATGTCGAACTGCTTGCCCGCAAGCGTCAGGGCGAGGGTAACCCGCCGGACGTGAAGGTGCAGGAGATCGCGGACTGGACCAAGAGCTGGGACTACCGCGAGAAGAACTTCGCCCGTGAAAGCCTGGTGGTGAACCCGGCCAAGGCGTGCCAGCCGCTCGGTGCGGTGTTCGCCGCCGCGGGCTTCGAGCGGACGATGAGCTTCGTGCACGGCTCGCAAGGCTGCGTCGCCTACTACCGGTCGCATCTGTCGCGTCATTTCAAGGAGCCGTGTTCGGCGGTGTCCTCGTCCATGACCGAAGATGCGGCGGTGTTCGGCGGCCTGCAGAACATGATCGACGGGTTGGCCAACACCTACAAGCTGTACAGCCCGAAGATGATCGCCGTCTCCACCACCTGCATGGCAGAGGTGATCGGCGACGATCTGCAGTCCTTCATCAGCAACGCCAAGACCAAGGGCTCGGTGCCGGAGGACTACGACGTTCCCTTCGCCCACACCCCGGCCTTCGTCGGCAGCCACACGACCGGCTACGATAACATGGTCAAGGGCATTCTGGAGCATTTCTGGAAGGGCAAGACGCGCGTCGACAACGGCTCCATCAACATCATCCCCGGTTTCGACGGCTTCGCGGTCGGCAACAACCGCGAGCTGAAGCGCATCCTGGATTTGATGGGCGTCAGCTACAACATCCTGTCGGATGTGTCGGACCAGTTCGACACCCCGTCGGACGGCGAGTACCGCATGTATGATGGCGGCACCCCGCTCGACGTGGTCAAGGACGCGGTGAACGCCAAGGCGACGGTGTCGCTGCAGGAGTATTGTTCGCCGAAGACGCTGGACTACGCTGCAAGCTTCGGGCAGGAGACGGCGTCGTTCCACTACCCGCTGGGGGTGGGGGGCACCGACGAGTTCCTGGTCAAGATCTCCGAGCTCAGCGGCAAGGCGATCCCGGAGGCTCTGGAGCTGGAGCGTGGCAGGCTGGTCGACGCCATCGCCGACAGCCAGGCGTATCTGCACGGCAAGACCTATGCGATCTTCGGTGATCCGGACTTCGTGTATGCCATGGCGCGCTTCGTACTGGAGACCGGCGGCGAGCCTCGGCACCTGCTTGCCACCAACGGCAACAAGGCGTGGGCCGAAAAGCTGGAGACGCTGCTCGCCAGTTCGCCGTTCGGCAAGGAAGGCAAGGTGTGGGCCGGCAAGGACCTATGGCACCTGCGTTCGCTGCTGGCGACCGAGCCGGTGGACCTGCTGATCGGCAACTCCTACGGCAAGTACCTGGAGCGTGATTGCGGCGTTCCGCTGATCCGGCTGATGTTCCCGATCTTCGACCGCCACCACCATCACCGCTTCCCGGTCTGGGGCTACCAGGGCGGCCTGCGGGTACTGGTAACCGTGCTCGACAAGATCTTCGACAGGCTGGACGACGACGGCAGCCAGGCGGGGGTGAACGACATCTCCTTCGATCTGACCCGGTAACACCTACGGCCAGGGGGTGGACACATGAGCGAGCCGCTCAAGAAGCGTGTCGAGGCGGCATTCGACGAGCCCGGCTGCGAGAAGAACCGCAGCAAGGACGCGAAGGAGCGGAAGAAAGGCTGCTCCAAGCCGCTCACCCCCGGCGCCGCGGCCGGCGGCTGCGCCTACGACGGCGCGAAGATCGCCCTGCAGCCGATCACGGACGTGGTCCACCTGGTCCACGGTCCGCTCGCCTGCGAGGGTAATGGCTGGGATAACCGCCATGCCGCGAGCTCCGGCCCCACGCTGTTCCGTCAGGGTTTCACCACCGACCTGACCGGGATGGACGTGGTGATGGGCAACGGCGAGAAGCGGCTGTATCGCGCGATCAAGGAGGCGATCGCGCGCCATAGCCCGGCGGCGGTGTTCGTCTATGTCACCTGCGTCACCGCGCTGATTGGCGACGACGTGGAGGCGGTGTGCCGCCACGCGTCCGAGAAGCTCGGCACGCCCTGCATTCCGGTGAACGCGCCGGGTTTCGCGGGATCGAAGAATCTCGGCAACAAGCTGGCCGGCGAGGCGCTGCTGGATCACGTGATTGGCACGCGCGAGCCGGACATTACGACAACGACGGACATCAATATCCTAGGCGAGTACAACCTGTCCGGGGAGTTCTGGCAGGTGCGGCCGCTGTTCGACCGGCTCGGCATCCGTGTCCACACCTGCATGGCCGGCGATGCGCGCTACAACGACATCGCGTCGTCGCATCGGGTGCGGCTCAACATGATGGTCTGCTCCACCGCGCTGATGAACGTCGCGCGGAAGATGGAGGAGCGGTTCGGCATCCCGTATTTCGAGGGCTCGTTCTACGGCATCAGCGATACATCGGACGCGCTGCGGACCATGGCGCGGATGCTGGCGGAGCGCGGCGGTCCGGCGGATTTGCCGGAACGTGCGGAAATTCTGATCGCGGCGGAAGAAGCGCGGGCCTGGGCGCGTCTTGAGCCGTATCGTGCCGCGCTGGCTGGCAAGCGGGTTCTGCTTTACACCGGCGGGGTGAAGTCCTGGTCGATCGTCGCTGCGTTGCAGGAGATCGGCATGGTGATCGTGTCTACCTCGGTGCGCAAATCGACCGAGGAGGACAAGGACCGTATCCGCGCGCTGATGGGCACCGACGCGCACATGGTGGACGCCATCCCGCCGCGCGAAATGTACGCGATGCTGAAGCGCGGCGATGCCGACATCATGCTGTCGGGTGGCCGCACGCAGTTCGTTGCGCTGAAGGCGAAGATGCCGTGGATGGACATCAACCAGGAGCGGCACACCGCCTTCGCCGGGTATGACGGCATGGTGTCGCTGGTACATGAATTGCACCGTTCGCTGAGCAACCCGGTGTGGGAGGACGTGCGCCGTCCCGCACCCTGGGACGCAGCGCCAGCGGATGTCGTGCAATGAGCAAAGTCGTCCATTCGCACAAGAGTTGTGCGATGAACCCGCTGAAGACCTCCACGCCGCTTGGCGCGGCGCTGGCCTATCTCGGCGTCGCCGGGGCGGTGCCGCTGTTCCATGGCGCACAGGGCTGCACGTCGTTCGGCGTGGTGCTGTCGGTCAGGCACTACAAGGAAGCCATCCCACTGCAGACCACGGCGCTGGACGAGGTCACCACCATCCTGGGTGGCGCCGACAATCTGGAACAGGCGCTGATCAACGTGCAGAAGCGGATGAAGCCGGCGCTGATTGGCGTCGCCTCCACCGCGCTGACCGAGACCCGTGGCGAGGACACGATCGGCGATCTGCGGCTGATCCTGGCCCGGCAGCCCGCGCTGTCGGAGACTCGCGTGGTGTTCGCCTCCACGCCGGATTACGACGGTGCGCTGGAAGACGGCTGGTCCCGCGCGGTGTCGGCGATCATCGAAGGCGTGGTGCTGCCGCCGGACCACGTTGCATCACTGCACCCCCAGGTGAACGTGCTGGCCGGCGTCCACCAGACCGCGGCCGACATCGAAGCGCTGGTGGACATAATCGAGGCGTTCGGCCTCGTCCCCGTTGTGCTGCCGGACATCTCCGGTTCGCTGGATGGCACGGTGCCGGAGCAGTATGTCGCCACCTCGCTCGGCGGCACGTCGTTGGACGACATCGCGCATATGGGCCGCGCGATCCACACCATCGCCATCGGCGAGCACATGCGCAAACCGGCCGACCTACTGCACGCGCGCACGGGCGTTCCGTCCACGCTGTTCGCGTCGCTCATTGGCCTGGAGCCGACCGACCGGCTGATCACCCTGCTGTCGCGCCTGTCCGGCCGCGAGGCGCCGGCGCGCATCCGCCGCCAGCGCAGCCAGCTTGTCGATGCCATGCTCGACGGACACTTCCATTTCGGCGGCAAGCGGGTCGCGATCGCCGGCGATCCCGATCTGCTTTTCGCGCTTTCCATATTCTTCGCCGGCCTTGGGGCGGAGATCGTGGCCGCTGTCGCGTCCACCCACCACTCGCCGCTGCTCGACCGGATTCCCGCCGAGCGCGTCCTGGTCGGCGACCTCGCCGATCTGGAGGACGAGGCCAAGGCGGCGGACGCCGATCTGCTCGTGACGAACAGCCATGGCCGGCAGGCGGCGGAGCGCCTCGGCATCCCGCTGCTGCGCGTCGGATTCCCGATTTTCGATCGCCTCGGCCCGGCACACCGGGCTACCATCCTGTATCGTGGCACGCGCGACCTGATCTTCGAGGTCGCCAACATCGTCCTGGCGGGGCTGCACGCGCACCGCCCGGAGGATTTCGCGACCGCCGTGCCGATCATCGAGGAGACCGCACATGCCGGCGCAGCGCCTGCAACTCATTGAGCCCGAAACCCAGGACAACGCGGCGCCCACGGATCAGTCCGTGCCGCGCCTGCGCATCGCCATCGCGACCAACGACCTGAAGACGCTGAACGCGCATTTCGGCTCGGCGCGTCGTTTCGCGGTCTATGACGTTACTCCGTCGGAGTTCCGCTTCATCGAGGCGCTGAGCTTCAGCGAGGTGTCCGGCGAAGACAGCAATCACCCGACCGACGGCGACGATCGCATCGGACCGAAGGTGGAAGCGCTGACCGGCTGCAACCTGCTGTTCGTGCTGGCGATCGGCGGTCCCGCCGCGGCGAAGGTGGTGGGGGCGCGTATCCATCCGGTGAAGCTGCCGGCGCCGGAGCCGATCGCTGCGGTCATCACCAAGGTGCAGACCATGATGGTCGGCAACCCGCCGCCCTGGCTGCGCAAGGCGATGACCGCGCAGGCCGGGCGCTCGATGCGCTTTCTGGATGAGGAATGAGCGATGACCGTCGCCGAAACTGCGGGTGCGCTTGCAACGCCCTTCCTGAAATGCCTGGTGGGCCGTATCCGCGCCGAGGACAGCTTCGGTGCCTGGGAGCACAAGAGCGACGCGGATCTTCTGGCCGAGTACGTGCTGAGCAAGGAGGCGCGGCGCGCGATCCCCATTATCAGCGATCCCGACCCGGAGACGATCGACCGGATTGAGAAGTTCTACCAGGCCGCGGGTCTCGCGATCGAGCGGGAGACCGGCGTGGTCGCGGCGCTCATGATGAAGATCAGCCACGAGGGATTCGGCCGCGTCGTGCTGATCGCCGGCAAGCTGGTGGTCTATGCCCGCAGCGTGCGGGACGTGCACCGCTTCGGCTTCGACAGCCTGGACGCGCTGGCCGCGGAGGGCGCGAAGATCGTCGCCCAGGCCGCGGCGATGATCGCGGAATATCCCAAGCTGGCGCGAGACTGAGAGACCACCGATGAGCGATGTCGAGCAACTGAAGGCCGACCTGAAGCGGGCCTCGGCCAAGGCCATCCAGGCCAAGATGGACCTGCATGATTTGTCGGAGGAGCTGCCGGTGAGTTGGGAGACGATCCCCGCGGTGGCTGCCCGTACGCACGACGCTTATGCCGAGCTGGCACGGCTGCGCGCGGCATTGAAACAAGCTGAAAGCGCCTGAGGAGAGAACGATGACTGCCGCTGCTACCCGTGATGGCCGCCCCTGGCAGCCGGAATTTTTGGTCCAGATCGACGACACGCTGTGTATCGGCTGCGGCCGCTGCTTCAAGGTGTGCGGCCGTGGCGTGATGACGCTGCGTGGCAAGACCGACGAAGGCGAGATCGTCGATCTGGACGACGAAGACGAAATCGAGCGCAAGGTGATGGTGGTGGATGATGGCGGCGCCTGCATCGGCTGCGGTGCCTGCGCGCGCGTCTGCCCGACCGGATCGCAGAAGCACTCGGCATCACCCTAGCTTTTCCCTCTGGCCTAACGGAGCACGTCGATGCAGCCTGCGGACGTCTATGCCTGGATCGCCGGGCCAGAACCGTGTGCCGGCTGCGATGCGTTCGACGTGCACGTGCTGGCGTCGATCCTGGCGATCGGTGTGTGGCAGGCGGAGACCTCGCGAACCAGCGTGGTTGACGCTCTTGGCCTGGATGGAGACGAACTGGCCGAGTTGACGGCCGCGTTCTTCCCGCACACCGCCGCCGTGTTCGACCGCCTGCGCGGCCGGGAGGCGTCGGTGTGCGAGGGTGACGAGGCCTGCCTGCGCGACCTGCTGCGCCGCTACACCACGGAAGGCACCGGGTTCCAGAACCGGCTGGCCGACATGGTGGCGCGGCGCTGCACGCGGCCGAACCATCTGTGGCAGGACCTGGGGCTACGGAATCGCAACGAATTGTCGTGGATGATGGCACGCCACTTCGAGCCGCTGGCCAGCCGCAACCGGTCCGACATGAAGTGGAAGAAGTTTCTCTACCGCACGATTTGCCGAGATGCGAGCTTCACGCTGTGCGCCGCGCCTAGCTGCGCCGAGTGCGACGATTTCGGGGTTTGCTTCGGCGACGAGAGCGGGGAGAGCTTGCTTGCGCGCACCCGCCGGGACGCTGAATTGCGGGCGTGATGCGGGGCCCCACCCTAGCCAGCGGCATCGACCACCGCGCGGCCCTCGGGCAGGAGCCTTTGCAGTGCGAAGTGTCATATCATCAAATCTCAAGCCGGCCGAAAACGCTGGCGGTGTTTTGGGACGGGGCGACCGCCCCTCCCGCCGTCGGCCCACGGCAGGCGCCATCACCCCAAACCAAGCCGCGCGCTGGTTAGACGCGGGTCGGCACCGCCGCCGACAGGATGCGCTGCGCAAGGCCATTCGAGCCGAAGATACCGTCATCCGATGTATCTTTGGGCTTTACCGGGGCCGTGTCGTGACCGAACCACATGTGATGCTGGCGTCCCTGATCCTCCCAGCTCACTGCCCACCCCACCAGCTTCGATGGTAGGAAAACTAACATTCATTCTAACATTTTGTCAAGCCCTGGCCGGTGCAGATGGGGAACCTCGGGCGTCGCGGGTGGATGATAGCCGGGTGTCGCGCAACGGACGGAGCCGCTTTCAGGCCCAGCAGCTTCGAGCGGCGGTAGAGAAACCGCTCGGGCATCGGCAGAGTGGCAAGCCAAGCGGGCGGTTCGACCGGTCCATAGGTGGCGGCCGAACCGGCCGACGGGGAATGGGCATAGCCCTGCAGTTCGGGTGCTGGTCCTTCGCCGGTAGCTTGAACGCGCATCGCATCATAGTATCTACGCGCGTTACTGGCTAGGTCTTATGCGCATGCAACTCTACGACACCGGGGCGGCCAAGCGTCCTGTCAACCTGACGCTGAACGGCGACCTGATCACCAGGGCGCGGGCCGAGGGCCTGAACCTGTCGGCGCTGGCCGAGGAAGCAGTCGCCGCCGCGCTCGCCCGTCGCGCCCGAGAGAAGCTGGACGCCGAAATTGCCCGGGCGTGCCGGGTCCACGACCAATACCTGGCCGAATACGGCAGCCTGGGGGAAGCGTTGAGAACGAGCGCCGATGCCGCCGAGTAACCCACGCTGGCTGAACATCGTGCGGCACCGCGTCCGCGGCTTCCGCGCCCCCTTTCTCCTCGTCGTCCAACACCACGCCGTCCCGGTAGCAACCAGGCTGGTGGCCCCCGTCACATTGCCGCTTCCGGGCGACGTCGATGTGCTGGCGCCGCGCCTGACCATCGACGGCACCGAGTATCGCGCGCGGATTCTGGACATGAGTGCCGACGCGGGCCAACACCGTGGCGTCCGCGGCTGATGACGCCGGCGCCATCATGGGTGCCCTGGACGTCGTCCTGCACGGCTATCCGGTCGGTATGCCGCTTTGACGCCAGTAGATTTTTGCCATTATGGTGCCTGTTGCAGAATCCGCCTCCGCAACGGACTTGTATCGGCCGCGCAGCATTTTTGCGTTGACCTTGGCGACTCGGCAGGATTCACTCCGTGGCACCCACCGACACGGACCGACCGATGGCCCA
>Ga0302154_10001208_pt1 | contig 21474 bp, 23 predicted proteins | sample I_Bog_N2_3_FD_193507 | JGI IMG/M metagenome (GOLD analysis project Ga0302154, IMG submission 193507) | Peat permafrost microbial communities from Stordalen Mire near Abisko, Sweden - I_Bog_N2_3 | ecosystem: Environmental > Terrestrial > Soil > Wetlands > Peat | place: Sweden: Abisko, Stordalen... | reverse complement strand
GCCAAGTCATGTCCTTGCTCAAACCGTACGTGCAGGCCGACTTCATGGCGCCATTCAAGATGCTGAGCGAGCGCTATCCGGTATAACTCCGGTTGTCGTCCTCGCACCCCACAACCGTCATCCTCGTCATTTCCTACCCCCGTCATCCTCGCCATGTCCTACCCCCGTCATCCTCGCCGCAATCGCGGCGGGGATCCGAGGACTTGCGGCGTGGTCAGCAAAAACCCTAATGGATCCCCGCTCTTCGAGCGAGGATGACGACAAAGGGGAGGATGGCGGCAATGGCGCGGCTTTAGCGCATGCGCCGCGCCAGCGCCTCGGCGGCGCGCAATGAAAAACTGTAAACCGAAATCTGCGGGTTAGCCCCGATGCTGGTCGGAAACACCGAACCATCAATCAGCGTCAGATTCGACAACTGCCAATGTCGTCCCTGATGATCCACCACCCCGCTACGCTCATCACTCCCCATTGCCGCCCCGCCCATCACATGCGCGCTCACCACCCGCGCCAAACCACTGGTCAGAGGTAAATCCCGAATCAAGCGCTGGGCCGCGCCCCAACTGCCGACCTCATGCGCCGACTCATGCACGGTCAACACCGAGCGCGCGCCGGCGGCAAACTGAATCTCGGCCATGGTGAGCCAACTACGCGCCAAGGCGTCCCACACCACATCGTTGAGCGGATAGTCGAGCACCGGACGGCCATCGCGATTCAACCCAACGCTTCCGCCTTGGCTATCGGGATGGAAACCGTCACGCACCAGCGCCAGCATCACCTGCAGATGTGGCAGATCATGCATCAGCGCCGCATGCGGCGCGCCAAAGCCCGACAACATCGAGGCCATCAGCAACGGGTGTACCGGCGGCACCTCCAGCTTGTAGCCCAAGGCGCCGTCAATCGGCCCGCCATGCATAAAGTGGTCCGAGTACACGGTTTGCGGCGCGCCATCAAACGCCTCGATCGGCTCGGCAAACCGCGCGCCGGACAGGGCCACCGGATGCAAAAAGGTGCGCCGCCCCAACACCCCATAGGGATCGGGCGCGTGACTGGCCAACAGCACGCCAGGCGTGCCGATAGCGCCGGCGGACAGCACCACCTGACGCGCCACAATGCGCACACGGCGCCCGTTGGGACGCAGGCCATCCGCCGCCAGCGCCTGACACTCGACCGACTCTACCCGGTCACCGGCCGGATTGAAATTCAAGGCCGCAACCCGCATGCGCGTCAGCAAGCGCGCGCCGCGATCCAGCGCCGCCGGGATCGTGGTCACCAGCATCGACTGCTTGGCATTGGTGGCGCAGCCCATGCCGCAATAGCCGAGATTCCAGCAGCCACGCACATTGCGCCGCACCTCGCCCACCGGAATTCCCAAGGCGCGCGCGCCGCGCGCCAATACTTGATTATTGGCGTTGGGCGCGGTTAACCAGGGACCGACCCCGACTCGCTGCTCCGCGCGCTCGAACCAGGGGTCCATTTCCGCCCCGGTCAAACTGACTAAGCCATGCTGCTCGCGCCACCAGGCCAAAGTCGTGGGCGGCGTGCGAAATGAACTGGTCCAATTGACCGTGGTGCTGCCACCGACCGTGCGCCCCTGCAGAATGCTGATCCCGTGATCGCGCGTCTTACGCGCCGCGGCCTCTTGATACAGCTCGGCATACGCCTGGCTTTCCATCAAATGGAAATCGCGCGAGCTTTTAAGCGCCCCCTCTTCAACCAGAATCACCGTCAGGCCATGCGCGGCCAGCACCTCGGCGCTAATGCCGCCGCCCGCGCCGCTGCCCAGCACCACCACATCGGCGTAGAGCGCCTCGTCGCGCGTCAGGCTCGCGCCATCGGTCACCTTCCAGCCGTGCGCCAGGCCCTGCTGCCATGGATCGGGAATCTGTGCGCGCGCGCTCATGACAACAACCTCACTATCGATTCTGGACGCTGGTAGCCCAGCGCCGGCCAACTGGCGGGATTGCCATACCAGGCGGCCATCACCAAGGCATGCAAAGCCTGATAGCCACTTTTCAACAGCATAAAGCGGCTGAACTGCCAGGCATGTAAAAAAGTGGCGACTTCATCCGGCGTTGCCCACGCCCAAGGGTTGGACACTCCCGCCAGCCAACGTCGCCCCCAGGGGTTGGTCAACAAGTCGAGCAACTGACGCAACTCCGCCTGCAAGGACAGCGGCAAAGCCTGAATCGCGCGATCCACCCCACAGAGCACCGCAGGCAGATCCAATGGCGTCACCGCCAGCATCACCGGCGCCAGCGCAGCAAACAACGCGGCATCATGCGCGGCAAGAAAACCAAAATGCGCATTGCTCGCCGAACCCAACTCGCGCGCGGGAGCGCCGAAATAGGCGGCGCCGGCCAACAACACCCCGCCGCACACCCCGGTCTTGATCAATTGACGCCGAGTCAACATTTCAGCTCCTTAGCATCAACCGCAGCAGATAGGCGATGCGCTTACCGTAAGGCGGGCGCAATAAGAAGCCACCATTGAACCTGTGCTGACGCATCACCGGCTTCATTTGCGAGAACGTCGCAAATCCTTCGCGCGCATGGTAGCGCCCCATGCCCGAAGCGCCGACGCCGCCAAACGGCAGGTCATCCTGAGCGACATGCATGATGGTGTCGTTCAGTACCACACCGCCCGACACGGTGCCATGCAACACGCGCCGCTCTAGCGCCGCGTCAAGGCTAAACAGATACAGCGCCAAGGGGCGCGGCCGCGCATTGATATAGTCCAGCGCCTGATCGACGCTGTCGTATTCCACCAGAGGTAAAATCGGGCCGAAAATTTCTTGGCGCATCAGTTCGCACTCATCCGGACACTGCCACACCACCGTCAGTGGCATCTTGCGCACCGCCGCCAGATCCTCCGCGCCCGAATTAGCCGAGGCCAGTTGCGCGCCCCGCGCGCGCGCCTGCTCCAACCACGCACACAAACGCGCGTAATGGCGCTGATTAATGATCGCGCTCAAGTCGGGATTGCTAGCTAGCGTCGGATACGCTCGCGTCGCCTCGGCAATCAAGGCTTGGACTAACTCAGCGCGGCGCGCGCGCGGCACCAGCACATAATCCGGCGCCACACAGGTTTGGCCCGCGTTAAGCATCTTGCCCGCGACAATCGAGGCCGCGGCGCGCGCCAGGTCGGCATCCGGTGCCACAATCACCGGCGATTTACCACCAAGCTCCAGGGTAACCGGCGTTAAATTCTCGGCCGCGACCCGCATCACCTGCCGCCCCACTGGCGTCGAGCCGGTAAACAGTAAATGGTCGAATGGAAGCCGGCCAAACGCCTCGGCCAGCGCCACCGGCCCATTGAACACGCGCACCAGATCCTGACCCAGAGCCTCGTGCAGCAAGGCTGCCAGCAAAGCGCCAAAACGCGGAGTTAACTCCGACATCTTGATCATCACACGGTTGCCCGCTGCCACGGCGGCGGTCAGCGGCCCCAGTGCCAGATAAAGCGGATAGTTCCACGGCACAATAATGCCCACCACGCCCAGCGGCTGCGGCACCACGCAATTTCGCGCGGGGAAAAACCAGCGCGAAACCCCACGGCGCTGCGGCTTCATCCACGACTTCAACTGGTGACGCGCATGGCGCAGCCCTTCCAGCGCCGGAAACAACTCGGCAAACTGCGTTTCCACCGGGCTACGCTGACCAAAATCCTGGTTGATCGCCGCCGCCAGCGGTGCTTGTTGCGCGCGCAAAGCAGCCGTCATCCGCCGCAAACGCCGTTGCCGGGTCTGCCAATCAGGATAGGGTTCCTGGCGATAGGCCAGAGTCAACGCATCGAATGCTTGGCGCAATCCAAAGTCCGTCCCTTCGATCGCCACCGGCTGCCGACTATCCATCTATGCTCCTTGATTCATTCGCTCAGCGACTCAATACAAACGATCGTTTAGAGCCGAGACTCTAACAAGAATACCAGCAAGATTTTAGTATGTCATCTAAATATACAAGTGCCCCACCGCTGACCTGAACCACCGGCCATTGCGCGCATCAAGCGCGACAAACGAGAATCCTCATCAATCAAGCCGAACCTCTCGATTTTATGATCCACCGTCGCAGCAAACCTCCGCAAAGGAAAACCAACAATGCGTACCGTGACCTACACCCCACTGCTAGCCCTACTGACCAGCTTGTGTTATGCCCAAAGCATTGACATTCCAATGGCGCTCACCAACCCGGCGCAAACCAGTGTCGGCTATATCAGCGCCGCCGACAGCCCCTATGGCCTGCTATTAAGCCCGCACCTGAGCGGACTGACACCGGAAATGGCCCCAGGAACCCATGGTTTTCACGTGCATGCAAACCCTTCCTGCGCCCAAAATGGCATGGCCGCCGGCGGACACCTGGATCCGCTACATAGCCAGCGCCACCTTGGCCCCTACAATCCCGCAGGGCACCTCGGTGATTTACCCGCGCTGGAAATCAACCCAGACGGTAGCGCTAACCTGCCGATACTGGCGCCGAGATTACACGTCAAGGACCTGGCCGGGCATAGTCTGATGGTGCACAACGGCGCGGACAACTACACCGACACCCCACCCCTGGGCGGCGGCGGGCAGCGAATGGTTTGCGGCGTGGTTCCCGCCATCGAGTAAACCGGCCTTCACTCACCAACCTGGAGGCCCAACCCCATGGCCATAGACAGTCACATTGTGTTACGCCTTGCCAAGAGCGCGACAGTATGCGCCATGGCCTTGTTCGCCAGCATGGCGGCGTTCAACAACATCACGGACCCAGCGGTCAATTTTGCCGCAGTCAAACACGCACTCGCCATGGATGGCATTTTTGAACACAGCCAACTCAGTTGGCGCTCGATTGAAAACCCGGTGATTGCCACGGGCTGCTTCATCGTCATCATTGCGCTGGAAAGCCTGACCGCGCTGCTGTGCTGGATCGGCGCCGCCATCATGCTCACCAAGCTCAATCAAGCGGAACACACTTTCAGATCAGCCAAATCGTGCGCCATCATCGGTTTAACCTTGGGCTTTCTCGCCTGGCAGGTGATCTTCATGTCGATTGGAGAGTGGTTTGTCATGTGGCAATCTGCGCAATGGACCGACACCGCGCATTCCGCCTTCAGAATCTTCATTACCTTTCTACTGGTACTGATATTTGTCGCATCGAATGAACCACGCAGGGAAACCACCGACCATCGATAACCGATAACCGATAACCGATAATCGGCCGCACGGTTTTTGCTTGACCCCCAGGGTAATTCCACCGAAATTAAGGAGATTGCACATCCAGAGCACGCCCATACCGCATGAATAGTCCGATTCCCTTTATCGCCAACGCCGACGACACCTCCAGCGCGGCCTGGGTGAACGCATTACAACAAGCCATGCCCGATGAACGGGTCGTGGCTTTTTCCTCATTAGACCCGGCCGCCAAGACCCAATGCACGGTCGCGATTGTCGCCAACCCCGAACCCTCTGCACTGCGACAGCTAAGCAATCTGCGCTGGGTACACAGTGTTTGGGCCGGCGTTGAGCGCCTGGTCGCCGATCTGGAAGCCTGTCAGTCCGACAGACCACCAGGCCACAGCGAGTTAAAAATCGTGCGCCTGATCGATCCGCAACTCGCCGCCACCATGGCCGAAGCCGTTCTCGCCTGGACCCTGTACTTGCACCGCGATATGCCAGCCTACGCAGAGCAGCAAGCGCAAGCGCGATGGCAGCCGCGGCCCTATATCCGGCCACAAAACCGCAGCGTGAGTTTGCTTGGACTGGGCGCGCTCGGCCTGGCCGCCGCGCGACAGCTGACAGCAACCGGATTCAAGGTTCGCGGCTGGAGCCAAACGCGCAAGTCATTGCCAGAGGTTGAATGCTTCGCCGGCAACTCGGAACTGGACGCCATGCTGGCCCAAACGGATATCCTCATTAGCCTGCTGCCACTCACCGAGCAAACCACCGGCATACTGAACGCGCGCACCCTGGCCCGCTTGCCCGCGGGCGCCGAACTGATCAACTTTTCCCGAGGCGCCATCATCGACGACCAGGCGCTATGCGCGGCACTGGATAGCGGGCACCTCAAGCACGCGGTACTGGATGTATTTGCCTTGGAACCGCTGGCCGAGGACCAATGGCAGTGGCGCCATCCGCGCGTTACGGTTTTGCCGCACTGCTCGGCGCCGACCGACCAGGCAAGCGCGGTGGAGATCGTGGCGCGGCATATTGCCGCCTATCGGGCTAGCGGCGAGATTCCGCCTAGCGTCGATTTAGTCCGTGGATATTAAGGCTCGGCGAAAAACATCGTAGAAGCGACCCACAATGACCGCTTGAAGTGACACAGGATTGAGTCGGGCCGCGCCTTGCCCTACACTGCGACCCAACGCGGAACACCGCTTGGCCATACGACTGACAACGGAAACACTCACCCATGACCCCCGAACCGCGCATCACTTTACCGCGCTGCAGCTTTAAACCGCGTTCAGTGGCCTATGCGCTGAAAATCGCCCTGGCCACCCTGCTGGTCTGGCCCGCCCTGGCGGCGGTGGGCATTCCACACCCGACCTGGGCGATTGTGACCATTGCCGCGGTCAGCGACCCCGACCTGTCCGCGGCACAGCAACTGGTCAAGACACGCGTAACCAACACCCTGGCCGGCTGCGTCATTGCGATACTGTGTGTAGTGCTGTTCGGCGCCACCCTGGCCTCGATGATCGGCGCGCTGATGCTATCAGTCCTCCTGGTCACCTCGATCGAGCACTACCCCTCCAACTGGCGCCTGGCGCCAATCACCGTAGCGATTCTGATGGGTGCCGCCGTCGGCGACAACAGCCAGAAAGAGGCGCTACTGCTTGCCTGGCTGCGCACCAGCGAAATCATCAGCGGCTCGCTGGCGGCGCTACTCATGGCCTGGATTTTCTCCCGCGTCATCCGCTGGCTCAATCAGAGCCATCAAACCCACGACAGCGCCCCTTCGGATGAATAGCGTGGAGGGATTCGGCCAGCCCTTCCGTGGGTAGAAAAATCCGGATAATATAGGCAAAAGTTAAAATTATCTTTGCCTGGTGAAAAAAAAATGGGCTCTTTGAAGCGTGGCGATGCGGTTGGCTATGCATTCCTAATGTCACATCTGGGACTATTACTCCCCGCACTGCCCCTCGAAGCCCGGATTAGCCCCGTAACCGCTATAACGACCACGACGGATGGCCTGCTGATCCCCACCAGCGTGGCGCCCAACACTGAATCCATTCTGGCTCACATTCAATTCGCGCTAAAACACGAAGGCACCAACCTGGCCGTGCTACGACTTGCCGTGCCCCGGATGGACCTCGAAGAACTTCAGCAAGCCTTGCGAGACTCCCCCAACAGTGGGTATCTGCGAATAGCCGGCTATCTTTACGAGGAATTTACCCAGACACCTCTCGCTAATATTCCTGAAATAGGCGGTGGCTATGTGGACATCTTCAACCCTCATCAATACTTCACTGGCAAAGCTGTCAAAAACACCCGCTGGCGCGTGAACTTCAATGGAATTGGATCCCTTGAGTATTGTCCTGTTGTGCGTAGAACCATGGAAATTTCAGCGCTTAAATCGCAAAACATTTTGGAGAAAGTCGCCGCGTTTTACGACAACAGTGACCCCATCATCTTGGATCGAGCACTTTCTTGGGCATATCTTTCGGAAACGGAAGGCTCTTTTGCCCTTGAACGAGAAGTGCCGCAGGAAGATAAAAAAACCATCTTTATCGGCCTATTGCGACAAGCACATCACCCCAGGAAAATGAGCGAGGACTATCTGGTTGAACTGCGGAATAGCGCTGTAACCAACCCGTATGATCAGGCAACGCAGTACCGAACCGAACAAAACTGGTTGCGTAGCGGCGGCATTCGCGGCCCGGCCGGGGTGAGTTACATCCCCCCCAAACCCAATGACGCGGCGCGGATGATGGACCACTTACTGGCGCTACTCAACAGCCAGCTGGAAGACATTGACCCCATCATGCTGGGTGCCGTCGTTTCATTTGGATTTGTCTTTATTCACCCATTCATGGATGGCAACGGCAGACTCAGTCGTTTTCTCATGCATTACGCCTTATGCCAGTCCGGCCTGCTAAAAAAAGGCCTGATGCTTCCCATTTCAGTCGCCATGAAACGCAGCCAACAAGACTACCTGGCTGCATTGCAAGGCTTCTCACGTCCAACACGAGCCCTCTGGCGCGTCAATATGCTCGATGCGGAAACCTATGAGTGCGAGACAGAGGCTGACGACACAATGTACAGGTACTGGGATGCCACCGATTGCGTCCATTTCATCTATCAGATGGCGTTGAGCGCACTTGAACGTGACCTCGCGGCGGAGACTCAGTATTTAGTGGCTTTCGATACCGCGTATCGCATGATCAATGAGGCCTATGATCTACGCAATAACGACCTCACCAACCTCATCATGTGGTGCGAGCAAACTCATGGGCAGGTATCTAGAAAGCGGCGAACGCAGCTGGGTCACCTCTATAGCCAGGAAATATTTGACGCGATAGAGATCGCCGTCAAAAAAGCCTTCCACAAAGGAAAAACGCCCGAGGCGCATTGATCTGCTCCCTAACCGCTCCGCCAGGCCCACCCCGGGTCGCTTCACAGGGGCGGCTACGGCAACACCTCAACCGTCAAATGCGACAAACCCTTGAGCGCGGCCAGGCGCGCGTGGTAGAACGCCGCGCTGTGCTCGGCCAGACTGCTCCGCACCGACAGCACCGCGCCATAGTGCCCCGGCCCCAGGCGCCAGACATGCAGGTCGAGCAACTGGTCGCCCGCGCCGCTCACCGCGCGCCGCAACTGCTGCTTCAGCGGCCCGGCGGGCGCCACATCGAGCAAAATCGCCCCGGTATCGCGCAGCAGGCCATACGCCCAGTTGGCAATCACCAGCGCTCCCACCAGCCCCGCCAGCGGATCCATCCACAACCAGCCAAACGCGCGCGCCAACAGCAGCCCGACAATCGCCAGCACCGACACCGCCGCATCGGCGATCACATGCACATAGGCCGCGCGCAGGTTGTGGTCGCGCGCATCCATGCCATGCGCCGTATCGACGTGCGTGTGCGCGGACGTGGCCACGCGCAGCGTATTGCCCGCCGACGCCACCTGGGTGTAGCCGGCGCGCGGCTGACTCACCAGCGGGTGCGGGTGAGCATGGGCATGGCCGTGTCCATGGCTGTGACCATGATGCTCGCCACCACTCAACAGCCAGGCGCTGGCGACATTAACGCCGAGCCCGACCACCGCAATCGGAATCGCCTGATTAAAATGAATCGCCACCGGCGACATAAAACGTAGCACCGCCTCATAGCCAATCAGCAAGGCGATAAACGCCAGAATAATCGCACTGGTGAATCCGGCCAGATCGCCCAATTTTCCGGTACCAAACACAAAGCGGTTATCATTGGCATGCTGGCGCGCATAGGTATAGGCCATGGCCGCAATCAGCATTGCGCCGGCATGGGTCGACATGTGCAAACCATCGGCCACCAGAGCCAGCGAGCCAAACAGGCTACCCCCGGCAATCTCGGCGATCATCATCGCACTGCACAGCGCAATCACCGCCCAAGTCTTGCGCTCGTTCTTTTCGTGGCCGGCGCCGAGAAACACATGGCTGTGACCCGAGGTAAATGGTTCATCATAAAATTGGTTCATTGCCGGCTCACTTAAAATAACTATGAACCACGGAAATCAGTTGCTCGCAGGCATCCTCTTCCGCGTGATCGTGCGTTTCTACATCCACCAGATGGGTGCGGATATGCTCTTCCATCACCACCGCCAGCAAACCGTTCATCGCGCCGCGGCAGCCTGAAATTTGCTGCAACACCACGCCACAGCCGCTCTCCTGCTCCAGCGCGCGCTCAATCGCCTCGACCTGGCCGCGAATGCGGCGCACCCGATTTAACAGCTTCTGCTTGTCGCGTACGGTATGACTCATGGCGGCCTCAATATAGGATAGGGGACTATACTATATTGAAGTTCAGCCGCTCTCAGCAAGAATATTAGCGATGGTAGTTGACATTTAATATTTGCAAGACATAGAATCGCCACATTATTCGTTATAGGGCTATCGCCTTGGACAGTCAGAGTAGTCGACCAGACAGATTTATTGCCTAGCCCTAAACAAGACCCGCATTAGCCGCCGTCTTGCATAGAGCAAGCGGTGCGCGCATCAGTAGTATCCCGCCCGTACCCCGCAAGTCCGTCCCGTCAGTACTGAAGCACGTATTGCGTACCGTCTTGGATTCGCCGAGCCCATGTCGCTCACCGCGCCTCAGCCGACCCACCGCCAAGCGACAGCCACAACGATATCTGTTTGATATTTGCGTGCCCAAGGCACGGAAAGGAGTGGTCATGCCCCCCGACGGCAAACCGTTACTGTTACCGATTCGCGGCTGATCGCGCTTCTCGCGTGGTCAGCCGCCCACCGCACCCGTGAGGAGTCAATACCATGCGCTACGCTATGCTGCTATCCGATCTACCCGTTACTCGCACCACCCGGCCAGACCCACATAACGATACGCCGAGCACGCCGCACAGTTTTCTGGCGCGGATGAGCCGCGCCTATCGCCAAACCATGCGGGGATTCGCCGCGCTCATCGCCAACCGTCACAAACCGTAGATAAAGGAACCGTCATGGACCCATGGCCCAGTAGCTCGGTCACGCAGACCGGAGAGGCACCGCCAGGCAGATAAACCCTTGTAGCACCCTGCCCCGCCCGCCCAGTCACATCCCACTCCTTCTGCGTGACCTCCCCTGGAATTGCGCGCTTAACGCGGCAAAACCAACACATTTGATTCAGTTGTTTCAGTTCAGGCCAGCAAGATGCCTAGATCTCCATTCTCCCGCCACGACGCGGAACCGAGAACCGAAATCCAAGCGCCTTAGGCACGACTGCAAACCGACCGACATTAGAACCATCGTGATTAGGGAAGTCCCATGTCAGAAAACAAAAACCCAACCGCCGTGCTGGACAGCGCTCACGTCGGCGACATCCGCGGCGCCTTCGGCACCATTCGTCATAATGACACCGCCGCGCGCACCGGCTGGCTAGCGCGGTTCAAAACCTTGCTGGCGATTCTCGGCCCCGGCCTGATCGTCATGGTCGGCGACAACGACGCCGGCGCCTTCAGCACCTATGGCCAGGCCGGCCAAAACTACGGCACCGCGCTACTCTGGACGCTGGCGATGCTGATTCCGGTACTGTATATCTGCCAGGAAATGGTACTGCGTCTCGGCGCGGTCACCGGCGTCGGCCACGCGCGCCTGATTCTGGAGCGCTTCGGCAAATTCTGGGGCGCGTTCAGCGCCATCGACCTGCTGCTATTGAACGCATTGACCATCGTCACCGAATTTATCGGCATCAGTCTGGGGATGGACTTTCTCGGGGTGCCAAGAATTGTGGGCGTCTGCTTGGCCGCCGTGTTCATCATGCTGTCGGCCAGTACTGGCGACTTTCGTCGCTTTGAACGGTTCTCGCTGTTTTTGGTGTTCGGCAGCCTGCTGCTGGTCCCGATCTTCCTGATGGTCCATCCGCCCATCACTCAAGTCGCGCACGACTTTATCGTTCCACAGATGCCGGCTGGCGCCAAAATGTCGGACGTGATGCTATTGATCATCGGCATCGTCGGCACCACCGTGGCGCCGTGGCAACTATTTTTCCAACAAAGCTACATCATCGACAAACGCATTACCCCGCGCTTCATTAAGTACGAGCGCGCCGATCTGTGGCTGGGAATCATTATGGTGGTCGTCGGCGCGGTAGCGATGATTTCCTTCACCGCCAAGATCTTCTGGGGTCACGCCGAGTTCGGTCACTTTCAGGACGCGGGCGCGATCTGCGCCGGTTTTGCCAAGTACTACGGCCGCCTGCCAGGCGTGCTGTTTGCCCTGGCCCTGATTGACGCGGCGATCATCGGCGCCATGGCGGTGTCGCTGTCCACCGCCTATGCGCTGGGCGACGTACTCAGCCTCAAGCACTCGCTGCACCGCAAACCGACCGATGCCCCGGGCTTCTATACCATGTATTGCGGTCTGATCGTGATTGCGGCGGCACTGGTGCTGATTCCGGGCGTGCCGCTCGGCCTGTTGACCAACGCGGTGCAAACCCTGGCCGGTGTCCTGTTGCCGAGCGCGGTGGTGTTCTTGCTGATTCTGTGCAACGACAAAGATGTGTTGGGCCCCTGGGTCAACAACCGCGTCACCAACCTGCTGGCCGCGGCCATTGTCGCGGTGCTGGTGGTGCTGTCGATCATCCTGACCTCGGCAGTGACCTTCCCCAACATTTCGGGCGAAACCATTACCGGAATTTTGATCGGCGGCTGCCTGGTGGGACTGGTGATCGCGATAGCGGTAAATGTGCTGCATGCGCGTGAAGAAGCCGACCGCGGCATCAGTCAGGTGGAACGCAAGCCCAGCCAGAAAACCATGGTCGAATGGCGCATGCCCAGTCTGGATATCTTGCGCAAAAAACCGATGGTGCTATCGACGCGCAACAAAATATGGATGGGCGTATTGCGGATTTACCTGATGGTGGCGCTCGGCATGGTGGTGTATTCGGTGATTCAAGCCTTCTAATCGATAGCGCTAACGCCGGTGGCTCGGCCGACTTGGCGCAACTGGATTACATCGCTGAGCGCCTATCGGCCAAATCACCGATCAAACAGGCCTTTCGCACCCCCTGCGCCAGCGAGCAAATCTCGCTGGCGCAGGGGGCCTGTCGGGCTTACATCGCCGCGCGGAAAATCGCCATAATCTGATCTTGATTCGCCGCCAGCGGATTAGTCAGACCACAGGCGTCTTTCAGCGCGTTTTGCGCCAACAACGGAATATCCTCAACCTTCACGCCCAGTTGGGCCAGCCCAGCGGGAATGCCGACATCGGCGGCCAACACACGAATTGCCGTCAAGGCGCTGGCGGCATCGGCCACTGACGCCCCAAGCGCCAGCGCAACATCCGCCAGACGCGCCGACGCCACCGAAGCGTTAAACGCTTGCACATGCGGCAACAACACCGCGTTGCACACCCCGTGCGGCAAATCGTACATCCCGCCTAACTGGTGCGCCATCGCATGCACATAACCGAGCGAAGCGTTGTTAAACGCCATGCCGGCCAGAAACTGCGCATACACCATCTGCTCGCGCGCTTCCAAATCATGACCATCCGCCACCGCGCGGCGCAGATATTGGCCAATCAAGCTCACCGCCTTGAGCGCGCAAGCGTCGGTAATCGGCGTGGCGGCGATGGAAACATAAGCCTCGATCGCATGCGTCAGCGCATCCATGCCGGTGGCTGCGGTCAGGTCAGCCGGCATATCCAGCATCAATTCCGGGTCGTTGACCGAAAAAATCGGGGTGGTGTGTTGATCGACAATCGCCATTTTCACATGCCGGCTTTCGTCGGTAATAATGCAGAAACGGGTCATTTCGCTCGCGGTGCCGGCGGTGGTATTAATCGCCACCAACGGCAACTGCGGCTTGGCCGAGCGATCCAGACCCTCGTAATCCTGAATTCGCCCGCCATTAGTCGCCACCAGCGCAATGCCCTTGGCGCAGTCGTGCGGAGAGCCGCCGCCGAGCGAAATCACCACATCGCAATCATGCTCGCGCAACAGCGCCAGGCCCTGCTCCACGTTTTGCGTGTCGGGGTTGGGCTTGACCCCGGAATACACCACACAACTCATGCCCAGAGCGCCCAAGCGCTCGACCATCCGCGCGCGCAAGGCGTCCAGATGAGCATGATGCCCCGTCACCAGTAACGCGCGCTTAAAACCATAACCGCGCAGACGTTCCAGTGCATCGGCCAAGCAACCGGCCCCAATCAAATTCGTCGACGGAATGTAAAAAACCGAAGCTGCCATGGTGAGACTCCTAGAGGATGAAAGATTTCGTCCTCTCAGTATCTTGGAGAAATGCCGTAGTAATCTTACTTAAGATCAAACAATGTTCTGTAATAAAACTAGATTTAACAACCCAGAAGATCGTGTGGGGCTTGGGCTTATTTACCGAGCGCAAAACGAACAGCGCCCCAAGTGGGGCGCCGCGCTATTTGCAGATCCGCGCCGAAGTGCCTCCGGCGCGGGTGGTTTAGTCCAGTTCAATGGCTCTGGGCTTGGTTCCAGGGTTGCCACCCGCCCTTCGGCGCTTGAATCGGCGCGGGCTTGTATTCGGTGTCGCCAACCGCTTGCGCCATCTCGATCAGCTGGAGTGCGGTCAGCACTTTTCCGACTGCGCCTTTGGCTTTCTCGGTTAAGTCGATACCCTTTTTCATGGTGGCTGTCGCTTTCCCGACCGCCGCGGCCGCGCTAGCCAATTTCCCGGCGAGTAGAGCGGCCTTGACACCTTTACCGACATACGGCAGTACCGTGCACAGGTCGCCGACGCCACTGAGGATCGCTTCAAGGATCTTGCCTTGCTTGGCCTTCTTGTAAGTGCCGTAGCCTGGGATGTATTTATCCGCCAGCGTATCCAAAAACTGTTCATCGCCGGTGGCCGCGTAAGCCTCGTCACGTGATTTTGACAGTTCCGTGGCGTGAATCGCCCCCGCCTTCTGCAGGGCGCTCTTCAGGCCGCCGTCGCCCAAAGTCGTGAAGGATGCCGCGCCTAGCCCGACAGTACCGCGTTGGCGCGCATTTTTTACGGTAATATCCTGCAGCTCGCGATTAAACAATTTGTCTTTGCTGGCGCGGATCCACTGATTCAGCGATTGCCCCTGGAGATCGACTGGCTGCAAGCCTTGCAACGGGGTTTCGATCGAATACCAGTAAAAACGTGGATCGTTGGCGCCGGCCGTGGTGTCTTCTACGATGTAGCCCAACGACGAATCGATGGAGACGGTTTCGAATGTGGTGGCGCCTGAATCTCCATAGCCGCCTTCGATCGACGAACTGCCCTGCGCTGGGTTCGAAATATTGTAGTTCAATGTTGGCGCATGAATCTTGAAGCGCGCATCGTTGCTGAGCGCGGTGTTGCCGAAGCGCCGGGAGAGCTGAGCCTGCAGCAATTGTTGCACCCCACTGCTGGCCTTGCTGGTGAAGGCGTCAAAGCGCTGGTCAAACTCATCATTAAGGCTAGGGAGACCCGCGAGATACGGCGTAACCTTATTCAAAAACCCCCCGGACATATAGACTTCATACCAATACTTTTTGGGCGCGCTGGCCTCATGTTTGCCGGCGCCCAGTCGTGGCGCCTCCCCGTAAGGATCCTTGCCGGCCGCGCGCATAAAATCGATCGCCATCTGTTTGCGGCTCGGGGGTTGATCCCCTAGCTGTTCCAATGCGGCGACGGTCTGGATCTCGTCGGCGTAGGCTTGCTCAATCACCGTTTTCAGCTTGTCAGCGCTCCCTTCCTGGCTCATATCAATGCCGTGCGCGCGCGCCAGCATGGCCAGCTTATATTGCGCAATCGGCATGGACTCCACCGTATCGGCATCGGTGCCCGCCAGTGCGCTCTGAGCCTCTTCAGTTTGCGCGGCTTGCACCAGTTCCAACAACTGCGCCGATGACAAACGTTGCGGATCGACGCCGTAATCGCGAGCCAACTGCATGCCGGTCGTCAATTCGATCCATTGGCGCGCGCCGTTGGCGACTTCGGACGACAGGTCCTGACGGTAAATAATTGGGTCAGGGCGCACGATCGGCGCCAATTGCTCGGCCAAGGCCGGCAGATAGCGAGAATATTCGCTGGCGACCGGGAAGTCAGACTTCAACTGTTGCGCCAAGTCGGCGATCACCTGGGCGCGCGTCTCTTTAATTGAAGCGCCGCTCAGGTAAGCCATCGGCCGCAGCGCCATGGTTTGTTCCAGCTGTTTCAAGCTGTCCTCGCCGACCAGGGCGCGCAAGAGTTGCGTGCTCAATGGCTGTTTCCAGTTCTGCGGCGCAGCGCCTTCGCCGTCGGCGCCCGGGATCTTGAATCGTTTTGCGAAGTCGTTCATCAAGTCGTCATTGAGACTGAAATCCAGAGAGCCATATTTTACGGCGTAGCGCATCACCATATCCTTGGTGTCGGCCCGCTGGCCCTGGAGGAATCCAAAGCCATTGCTGCTGGCGAACAGACTCAAGCGACCCACTAATTCGGCGGGGTTGATTTTCGGCATGGCCGGCGCCGGGGTGCTGCTGGCGGCACGGGTATTGACTGAAGACGACTGGACCTCGGTTTCCAAGGCGGCGCTAGAGGGATGCAGTAGGGTCAGTTCCAGCGCACGCGCGGCGGATGGTTCAACAGCAGCGGACCGTAACAGAGAGTTTGCCGGCGCGGATTGCGCCAGCGACTCTTGATCTGACGGCGCGTTAAAAGTGGACGCGTGAATCGATGGGGCAGTACGGGTAATGAGAGACATGTTGGACTCCTGGTTGGTTAACGCCGCCAGTATCCGATTTGATCACTCACAAAAATTTCAGATTTTGCTTAGGCGAAATCTGAAACTTATTTGTGAAGCACTGCCATGAAATAATGCTGAAAATGTCGATCATGCGGCAATTGTCCTACATTGCACTCACCGCCAAGTTTGAAGATTGAGCACCAAGGAGAGGGCAAAAATCAAAACGGTCCCGATCAGAACCCCTTTATTCACCAGCGACTCGTCGAGTGCTCGACCACTCGCCTTTTGCATGACGTAGTGGATATACGACCCGCGCGGCCGACCTTCACCCAGGGTTTGCTTGAGTGTCCAGTGCCCATCGGAGATCGGACAATAGCCGAAACCCAGCCAACGTCCCAAGATAAACCAGGACGCCAAGGTCAATAACATTAAAACCAAATGCAGCTCAAGCAGCGCGCTGAACATCCAGCCGACCATCACAAACAAAATGATGGACAGATGAAGGGCATGAAACAGCCCGTTGGCCATCAGATAAAACACTCGGCTCTTGTGCAATTCAATGTCCATTCGCGATTAAACAAGGCCTGACCCCGTCGTCAAGGCGCCAAAGTCGTCACTCTCACTAGCGCCCAACATCGTCACTCTCACTAGCGCCCAACGTCGTCATTCTCGCTCGAAGAGCGGGAATCCAGGCCTTTCTATGCAAACACCCTGAATCTCCACGCTACGCGTGAAGATGACGACAAGGGGTGCGCAGAGATGACAGTAGAGGAAATGGCGGGTTAGGCCCATCAAGCGCAATATCTTCTGATCACCGACGCATGCTCAATCCCCTTTTCAAACGCCAGTACGTACTGGTCAAGCAAGTCGGTCGATGCCAAAGGAAACGAGGGGCACTTCAACATCTCGCCATTAATTTTTTCAGTCAGCGGCAACGATAGCGCCGCGTAGTCAGGCGCCTCGATATGCTGCGCGCGCATCACATCCCAAAACGCGCCCTCGGTAAAAAACGGGGGTTGATGCCCAGTGCTTCCAGCCGCGAGGACAAATAGCGTAAATTCTGGTTGCGCCGCTGATTATTAGCCGGCAGCCGAGCCAGTTGATTGCGCGCAATCGCGGCAGAACAACATTCCGCCCTCGCCCGCCGGCGCCAGCTTGCCGCCCTGCAGGCTAAACACCGAGACGTCACCCAGCGACCCACAGCGTTGACCACGCCAAGTCGCGCCTTGCGCATGCGATGCGTCTTCGACAATTCTAAGATTATACTTGCGCGCCAACGCAAGAATGGCACTCATTTTGCACGGCACATCAGGCTTTCGTATTGGCTGGAAGACACCAAGTAGGCCGCGGGCCAGTTGTGATTGAGCACGGCGACCGGACCTTGCTCGGTTTCGTGCAGCACCCGGGCAAAATCACGCTTAAGTTCCGTCACACTGACGGTAACATTGGTCAAAACCAAGTCCATCTCCGTACTTCTCACTAAACCCGCAAGTAAAATAAACCCCTTATTTGACATCAAATATAGCGTCTAAAAAACAAAACTGGCAATTGAAAACTTTCTTCTGGAGGGGAAGCGCTACAACAGCGAACACCACATCCTGCCCAGCGAAAACGCCGTTGCAGATCGACCGTTGAGGCGTGGAATTGAGCTGCGCGATGCCTACGAAGAACTGCACGACAAACTCCATGCGCATCCGCCGGCGCTCCAGGTTTTTCTCGGCCTGGTGTTGAGTACGGCTGCGTTCTGGAATCCGGAGAAGATGCAGGAGGCGCGGGCCGCGCGCAGCGATCTCGCCAACGTCAATCAGCAGATTGCAAGGAAAGCGGCCGAACTGGCGACGCTGCTGGAGCAGCGCTCCGATCTCCACGACACATCCGGCTTCAGCAGCGACACCCACTACCACGTTTGCAACGTCATCGAAGCGGCGTCGCAGCACAACTATCTATTCAAGTCTTACGTCCAAGAAAAGCTGGACGCCCTTTGCTGCCAGTTTGATCTGAAATACTGGCCCTCCCTGGGCGAGTTCTTGCAGGAACTCGCCTCCGACGCCGAAAAAGCTGTCACGGAGGCCACGGCCCCCTTGACGGCCGCGGCCACAGCGGCGACGCGTCCGTCCAAGGCAGACTTCTTCAAGGCGCTGTTTGTCTCCATTGAAGAAAACAGTGCGAAGAGCTATGGCCAATTACCGAGGGGCTTCAAGCTCACCGACCGGACGCTGGCCTCGTTGGCAAACTGCGCCTTGGACTTGGGACCAGACGATCTGGTCGACGACGCGTACATGAAGCGACTCCGCCAGCGCCAAGGCTTCCTTGAGGCGCTGGGTCAGCAGCTTGTCCGCCTGGCTCGGCCCGGAATTACCGCTCGGATGATTGTGCGAAAAGATCACGGCCGCTGCGTTGTGATGCAGTGCGGTTTTTACGACTTCGCGCGGATAGACCGATGCTTGGTCGATGGTGCCGCGGAACATCTCCACGTATTCGATCAAACGGTTCTGGCTGTCAAGGAACAAGGCCGCAAAAACTTCGTGCTCGAAGCTGGCCAGCTTGGTGCGCAGGTAGCCCTTGACCAGCGCCGGCGAAGTAAACAGCGTCCCGCGCGGAATCTTCTGGTCGATGACGTAGCGCGCAACTTCCAGAATTTGGTCGGCTGTGGCCGGCAGATAACGCCCCTGGTCGTCACGCACCAGCAGCGAGGAATCGAGAGACAGAGAAAGTTGCGACATGATCGTGCTCCGGTTGCTCGGGCGAAATTGCCCGGAACCGGCTTCAGCACGGTGCAGGAAACAGCAAGACCGCCCCTACCCCGCCCGCAGAGACGACGGATTGGCTAGCGCGGCACGCAGGCCCACTGGGCAGGAGGCATCAGGGATCAAAGCCGGATGGCCGCGACTCGGCACGAGGCGCGGGGCGTAGTCCGCGAGCCTGACGGCGGCACGCCGGGATGCCCCACTAATGGGTTTTGCTAAACAGACGGTTAAAACCATAGTGGTGAACCAGTACCGAGGCGGGATCGGTGTTCATGGCGTCCGAAATAAACCTACAAATTTCGGACAGTCTCTTGTCATGTGTCCGAAAAACATATATAAATATCGGACAGGAGGAGTAATGCCCGCACTCAAATTCCACATCTCAGCCCTGATCGAAGCAGCCGAACCCGGACAAGTTTGGGTACCGACCGACTTTGCGCAGTTGGGCAGTCGTGATGCCATCGACAAAACTCTGCAGCGCATGGTGCAGGCGGGAGAGTTGCGTCGCATCGACAGGGGCCTCTATGACAGGCCCTCGCTCAACAACCTGACCAAGCGTCCTACTACCCCGGACTACCGCGCTGTAACCGAGGCCATTGCGCGCCGGGATCACCTGCGCCTGCTGATAGATGGCATGACTGCCGCCAATGACCTCGGCCTGACTGATGCGGTACCCGCTCGCGTCACCATCCATACCGATACCCGCCGCCGAGCAATTCAGCTAGACAAGCTCACCATCGAGTTCAAACAGACAGCACCCAGCCGTCTCTACTGGGCGGGGCGTCCAGCCATGCGCGTCGTACAGGCACTGCATTGGTTGAAAGACACATTGACTTCGGAGCGCGCTCCTATTCAGAGCAAGCTGACCAAGGTGCTGGCCGACCCTGTACATGGCGCCGCGATCCGCCTGGATCTGCTCGATGGCTTCAACGTGTTGCCGGCGTGGATGCAAAGCTTGGTTCGAGAACTACCCGGATGCGACCCGCAGGCTGCATCGACCGCAACACGGCAATCTCCCGGTGCCGGCAAGCCACCGTCCGTACGTCGCCGCTCGGCCAAACACGTGGAGGTCAGTTGAATCCAGCATTCCAACCTGTCATTGCCGCCAGCGATGCCGAACGGCGAGACTTATTTCTCGGTGCTGCGACCCGCCTCGGTACAGCGGTCCAGAACATCGAAAAGGATTTCTGGGTCTGCTGGACACTGGATGCACTGTTCAACGGTCAGGAGGTCGGTGGGCCCCGCCTGTTGTTCAAGGACGGCACCTCACTCTCCAAGGCCTTCGGCCTGATCTCCCGCTTTTCCGAAGACATTGACATCACGGTGTTCCGTGATGACTTGGGACAAAGAGCCGAGGTTGCCGATCTGGATGCGCTGAGCGGCAAGAAGCGCCGCGCACGTCTCGAAGCCATCCGCAATGCGTGCCAGGCCTATATCGCGGGTCCATTGACCACGCAGTTCACTCACCTCGCGGCATCGGTCATTCCCGAGAACCGCTTTCGGCTGGAACTCGACCCCGACGACAAGGATGGTCAGAGTTTGCTGTTCTGGTATCCCTCCGTCACAGCCACCACCGGCGACTACATCCGCTCAGCGGTCAAGATTGAGGCCGGTGCCAAATCGGCACTTGATCCGCATGTCGCGGCCACTGTCACGCCGTATGTCATACAGGATTTGCCCGACCTAAACCTGACCGTGGCAAACGTTGTCACCGTAAAACCCGAACGCACCTTCTGGGACAAGGTAATGATCTTGCACGGCCTGCGCCAATGGCATGATCATCGCGGGGAGCTGCGACACGGCGGGCAACGCGTCTCACGCCACTACTATGACGTGCATCAACTGATGCAGGCGCCATCTGCAGCCGCGTGGCAAGTCGATCACGAGTTGGCGATCGACTGTGCTCACCATGCGAGGTTGTTCTTCGGTAGCGCCGATCTGGGGCTTGATATTGCAGTACCCGGTACGTTTACGCTAACGCCAAGTCCGGCGATGCGAGAAGCACTTGAAAAAGACTATGAAGCAATGGCTGGCATGGTCTTCGGCGACGTTCCTCCACTCGACGCGGTGCTGCGCAGCGCAGAACACTTCGAGCAGATCGTCAATGGCGCTGCAATGGCCGCACTCACCACAAAAGGAACGTAGCGACCATGAGCGACTACTTCAGTGATCGAGAAAATGGCGCGCGCGCCCGCACCCATCAGGTGATCTCGCCGGTAGTGTGGACAGGCTTGGTGGGGACAGTGCAGGCATTGGTGAATAGCGGAGCTTTTGGCCTGCGATTTCCGGAGCGATGCCCGGATGGCCAAGCGGTCTGCGACTGCGACTCGGATGCACTTGCCGCATCCGTGATTGCAGAGATGCCTGGCTTGACTTGGCCGTTAGAAACGACGCGCGTTGAGGAAGACGGATTTTTCTCA
>Ga0302154_10001204_pt1 | contig 21599 bp, 18 predicted proteins | sample I_Bog_N2_3_FD_193507 | JGI IMG/M metagenome (GOLD analysis project Ga0302154, IMG submission 193507) | Peat permafrost microbial communities from Stordalen Mire near Abisko, Sweden - I_Bog_N2_3 | ecosystem: Environmental > Terrestrial > Soil > Wetlands > Peat | place: Sweden: Abisko, Stordalen... | reverse complement strand
TGCTGACATTCAGGATCGGACCCGCAGTAAACGTTCCGTCACCGTTTCCGAAGTAGATATCCACCGTGCTGTGATTGGTCGTGGGATTGATGCCGAAGTCCGAAACCGCGATATCGGGAATGCCGTCGCCGTTCAGATCGCCCACCGCCAGATAGCGGGGCAGATTCGCACTCGGCACCAGCGCTTGCGCGTTCAAGACGAACTTGCTGGACCCGCTCACGATGGGTGCAGTCCCCAACGCAAGATATGTCGCCGGAACCGCCGGTGGCCCCGCGCTCGCAGGTGTAAGAACATCGGACGTGTCGTAGAAAGTCACGGTGCCGGTCGGGTAGGCCTGGGTCGTGGCAGTCACCGTATCAGTCAAGGTATAGATATACGGCGGAGGGTTCGTCGCCGTCTGGACCGACGTCAGCACCGAACTGGTAGGAAAGGTACCACTGACAAAAAGGGTCGAGGCCGCAGAGGTGCTGCCGAGGTCAGCCGTCGTGGGCAGGAAGACCGCCGTGTAACTATGCGGCGTCGTCACGGGCGGAGTCGCCGTGTTAGGCGGCGTGATCGGGGGCACAAATGTGAAGCTGGCCGTACCGGCGGCCGTCAGCTGCGCAGTTCCGATCAGGTTGATGTCAGAGCACACAGGAGCTGTGCTGTTGCAAAACTTTACAGTGCCTTTGGTGACCGGCGTTGCTCCCGCTACGACTGTGGCCGTCAGCGTCACCTTCGCCGGCAATACAACGGTCCCACCAGAAGCGACCGTTACGCCACCGCTTGTGATTGTCAGCGTCGTTGTCGTGGCTGCCCCAGCGGCAAACGCAGGAACGCACCCCATCGCTGCCATCGCCACGCAGGTGGCAACTGCCCGCACAGACTTGCTCTTGAAAAAGGAACGACGTGCAAGACACTGAGAGAAACCAGCGGATAGCTGGGAAGGGCTCTTCAAACGCATGTGTGATATCTCCAAAACCAAAGCGGCATCCGATGCAAAATTGTTGTTATGAAAGCGATTAGACCTAACTCTGATTGAAGTTGCAAGGCATACTTTCCTGCAGTTACCAAAGTTCCAGAACGTAACCAGTCTGGAGTTTGCTAGTGGGAAACATTCTGTATACCTGAAGGAACAATCCGATGGATGCTTCACATCTTCAGACTCTTCAGATCGTCGCCCAGCAGGATTGCCTCTGCGATCTCCCGCATCGACTTCCGTCTCTCCCGGCTCTCACGCTGCATCAGGCGGTAGGCGTCACTCTCATTAACCCCGAAATCGCGTTGCAGCAGCCCCTTGGCCCGGTCCACTGCCTTGCGCGTCTCCAGCCTCTGCGAGAGTTGCAGATTCTCAGACTCCAGCCGGGCTCGCTCGATCTCCGCACCCACCAGAAACCCAAGCAGCGACATCATCCGCACCTCATGCTCGGTATGCCGGTAGCTCAGCCGGTGCTGCACGTTGATCACACCCACCACGTTGCCGGCGCAAAGTATCGGTGCACTCAGCATCGCCTCAAACTCGTCCTCGGGCAGACTCTTGAATGGAATGAACCTTGGGTCCGCTGACGCACGCTCGTCAATCACCACTGGCTCGCGATGCTCCGCTACCCATCCTGTAATACCCTGCCCCAGTCCCAGGTCCAGATGGTCCACCACATCCGCATGGGGATTGCGCGAGGCGCGCAGCACCAGCTTTTCGCCCTCCAGCACATATACGAAGCAGGAGTCGCACGGAATCGCTGTGGACACAAACTCCACTACCTGATTCAGGACTGCGCGCAGCCCATCGAAATTCGCTTGCTCCATCGCCTTATCCCTGCTGGCATTGGCGTTCTCACTACCGATGCCTGACCAGCTCAATGCGTCCGGAACCTAAGGCTTGGCCGTTGGCGTCAGTGCCACAGTCACCGCCACGGAACTCGTCGCGCTGACCGTGATCTTCACCATATTGCTGGCGTCAGCCGTTGATGCCGTGATGATGTAATCACCCGGCGTCAGCTTATAGTTCGCCACGCCGATCTGATCCGTCTTCAGCTTCTTCAGTGGAACTCCATGCACCGTAGCGATCTCCACCTGCGCGGCCGCCACCGGTTTGCCCTCCAGGGTCACATGGATCATCACCGCATACTCAATCCCGCGGCTCGCCTTCTTATTGCAAGCCGGCGTCTCAGCACCCCCCGCCCCCGCAAAACCAAACGCCGACAGCATCAACGCCCCTAAAGCAAGGGAAAGAACCAACTTTTCATTCGTGCGAACAGTCATCATTTCGTCCACTCCTCAGTATCTGAGCCTTGCATGGTGCTCCACGCGAGTCATCTCTAACAATGGCTTTGTTTTAGTATGAACCACTTCGCCGGATATCTATCGCGTCAACATGCCATCCCCGGATTTTCACAGCCGTGTTGATTTCTCTTGGACTACGCCCGGACTTGTTCTATGCTCTTGATTATCAATTAGAGATTTTCCTGGTTTCCCCTGTCCGGCTCATCGGACCTAACTCTGGATCCCCACATAGGGACCCATCTGTAATCCGTTCGAATCGCAAAGCTTTTCGTGCAGCGCTGCTACCCCAGTTTCACCCATTGGAGTCGACGCCGTGGTTCCTTCGGTCGCCAGCCACCCTCACGTCGATCTTCCAGCACTCCTCCACCGGCTCACCCCCGCTTGCTGAGCCGAACCCCGGGCCTCACGGTCACCATCCTGCCCCGGAACCATCAGCCTCTCGGCTGAAAAACAAGAAGCGTCCTGAAGGCGCAACGGTTGCAAACGATTTCCATCACCTTGGAGGCATCGCATTGGTGTATCTATCGCGTAAACTCACCGCATTCACCCTCGTCGGTATCGCCGTTCTCGGCCTAACGCTCTCCGCCGCTGCCCAGCAAACTCTCGGCGGCATTACCGGCACCGTGCTCGATCCCCAGGGAGCAGCCATTCCCGGCGTCGCCATTCAGGCCATCTCGCAGCAGACCAAGCTGGAGCGCGATACCACCAGCAACGGCCAGGGCAGCTACCAGCTCAACGACCTCCCCATCGGCACCTACACCATCACCTACACGCTCTCCGGCTTCGTCACCGAGAAGATTCCCGGCATCGTGGTTCAGGCCGACCGCACCGTCACGCTGCCTGCCCAGCTCACCATCGGCGGCGCCACCGACTCCATCACCGTCGAAGAGACCCCCTTGCTCAACGCCGTCGACACCACCAACGGCTACGTCCTCGATAAAGCGCAGATCGAATCCATTCCTCTGCCCACCGGCAGCTTCACCGGCGTCGCCATCCTCTCGCCCGGCGTCAACGCGGAACTGCCCAGCGGCACCGGAGCCAACGATGGCCTGGGCAACGCCCCCATCTGGGCTAACGGCCAGCGCGATACCAGCAACAGCTTCTCGCTCAACGGCGTCGACTCTTCCAACCTCTTCAACGGCAAGTCCACCAGCTCGGTGGCCTCAGCGCGCGTTATTAACAGCACCGGTGCTTCCGGCGGTAGTGCCGGCGGAATCATCCAGTCGGTCGCCTCGGTCTACCTCTCCATCGGCAACTCTATCCCGACGCCTGCGCCGGAGACCATCGCCGAGGTCAAGGTGAACGCCTCGTTATACGACGCCTCCCAGGGGTCTACCTCGGGCGCACACATCGACCTCAGTACCGCCTCAGGCACCAATGACATCCACGGCACTGTCTATGGGCATCGCGGGACCAGTTGGATCAACGCAGCTCCCTTCTTCTTCAAGCAGGACGCCGATATTCCAGCGAACCTTAAGAACCCGGCACTGCATCGCTACATTCTCGGCGGAACGCTGGGGGGCCCCATCATCAAGAACAAGCTCTTCGGATTCATCTCCTATCAGCACTTGCAGGTCGCCGATTCGGCGATTGGTTACAGCTTCCTGAATGTACCGGTGGGACTGTCCGACACCAACCGCACCGCCACCGGCATCGCCGGCATCGACAACACTCAATTTTCAGGCGAACAGGTGGGTGGCACAGCGCAGTTCCTGCCCACCCAGATCGATCCCACGGTCGTAAAACTGTTCAACTCACCCGCTCTGCCCGGCGAACCCGGCAAGTGGCTCATACCCAACGACACCAGCTCCGCCAGCCTCGGGCCTGCACAGGCCTATGACGCCTTCCTTCCCGGTACCGGCCGCTTCAAGGCCGATATGCTTGTCGCCGACCTTGACTACAACGCCACCGCCAAGGACACCGTCGCACTCAAGTACTACTACCAGCACGATCCAACGCTGGCTCCGTATGCCTATTCCAGCGTTCCCGGCTTCACCGAGCATCTCGACTCCGGTGCGCAGGTCTTCTCTGTCAACAACACCTATCTGGTTAAACCGAACCTCAGCACCCAGGAGACCATCGGTTTCCTCCGCGAGAAGACCTACGTCGACAATGAGCAGCCATTCGGGCCCAGCTCTATCCCCGGTGGCGCCTACGGCAACGCCTCCATCAACGTCTTTGGTTCGACCTATTTTCCTGGTATCTCCATCGTGAATACACTTGGCGACGCGGGCTACGCGGCTGGCGTTCCGTCCAGCGTCAATAATGGCATCTTGAACATCGGCCCTAACGCGGAAGCCCAGGCCTCCAACACCGGCGCCTTTCAGAACCGCATTCAGCCCTCTGGCAACGGCATTTGGACGCTTGGCGAACACACCGTCAGCTTCGGCATCAGCTATAGCTACACCCAGCTCAACACCATCGACCGCCGTACAGGAAAAGGCACCATCGCTGCGGACGACTTCAGCGCCTTTACGCAAGGAATCGTCAGCGCCGGCAGTCCCACCACCGACTACTACGTCAGCAGCTACCTGCAGGGCAACGCCAGCCGCTACTTCCGCGCCAACGAGCTCGGCAGCTACGTACAGGACAAGTTCCAGATCCGTCCCAATCTTAGCCTCACCGCAGGTATTCGCTACGACTGGGATGGCGGTCTTACCGAGAAGTATGGCCGCATCTTCAACTTCAACCCGAACCTCTACAGCTATAGTGTCGCGGCCGACACGATCAACAACTCCGGCCTGGTTATCGCAGGCAACAACACCAACGGTACCGCGGGAACCAGCAACACCACCCTCACCGGGCGGCAATGGGGCTTCGCCCCTCGTGTCGGCGCAGCCTGGCAGCCGGAGATGTTCCACAACAAAGTCGTCGTACGCACCGGATTCGGCATGTACTACGACCGCGGCGAGCTCTTCAGCTACTTCTCACCTGGCTATGCCATCGGCAGCGTGACCGGCGGTCCCTTCGGCGCGAACCAGCAGCTTCCATTCGTCAACGTGACCACCTGCCCGGTCGCCACTCAATCCGTTTATAACGGCTATATACCTGCCTGCGGATCAACCGCCACCACCCCCTTCGGCACTGCGGCCGGGGACGCCGCTGGCGACCTCGAAAATCCCTACGGCACGGTCCCGCTTGCTCCGCCCAACAACCCCAAGGCTTCCGGTCTCGCGAATCTGCTGCCCAATGCCAGTTCCATCGTCAATGCATATGGCCAGCCCATCTCCCTGGGAATCTACGACCAGACCAACAAGCTTCCCTACACCTACAACTACACCCTCGATGTGCAGTGGCAGCCGCGCAACGACCTCGCCATCGAACTCGGCTACGTCGGGAACCTGGGTCGCCATCAGGTCATTCCCGTCCCCTTCAACCAGCCGAACATCGCCACGCCTACCAGCCCTGCGCTTGCCGGAGGTGCTTACCAGCAGCGCTACAGCTACGGATACACCGTCGGCGGTCCTGCCGGTTGTGCCGCCAGCTTTTCCTGCACGCCTATCGCGCTTCCCGCCTACATGGGCATGGCGCAGGGCAATTACCTTCAGAACTACGAAGGCGGCAATCTCGACCTTCGAGTTCCTTATATCGGCTATGCGGCTGAGTCCATCGACTACAAGGCCGCAGGTGTCGATGCCTACAACGCCCTCACCGCGCACATTGAAAAGCGCATGAGCCACCACGTACAGGTCGCAGCCTCCTACACCTACTCCCATGCCCTCGATGAGCAGAGCGGCCTTGGCCTCTTCTACAACGGCAACAACGCGCTCAACCTGCGCAGCGGTTATGCATCCGCCGACTTCGACCGCACCCACGTCATCAACTTCACCTATGTCTTTGAACTCCCCAATATGGTCAAGGAACACAGCGTCGCAGGTGACTTCGCCGATGGCTGGTCGGTGGTCGGCCTCACCGTGCTGCAGAGCGGTCAACCTTATAGTGTCGTCGATTACTCGGGAGCCGTAGGCAGCGTCTACTACAGCACCTCGGACGGCATTACAAACCCCATTGTTCCACTCGCACCGGGTTGCACCGCCAAGAGCGCAAAGACTGGCTACTCGGGTGCCTTCGTTGTCGGCAATCCGAACGACGTCGCCCTCAAAGCCAACTGTTTTACCCTGCCCTTACTGGCTGCGGGTACCAACGGCATCCCCTCCAACGATCCGTTTGAGACCGGATTCATCCCAACTGGCAGTGAGCGCAATATCTTCCGCCAGGCCTTCCAAAAGCGTGCTGACGCATCCCTGGTCAAGCTGACCAGCTTCAACGAACGCTACTCCCTGAAGTACACCTTTGACGTCTACAACCTCACCAATACCTCTAGCTTCGACGTCCCTGGCAACGAAGTCTTTCAAAACGGCAGTTTCAATCTTGGTCCGGCCACCGGGACCCCTGTCCTGCCGGGCACATGCAGCGCAAGTGGTGTCGCCTCGGTGAATGGAAGCTTCTACAACTGTCCGTCGGGGCTGGGCGTGGTCAGCCACACCATCGGCAGCCCTCGCCAGATCCAGATGTCACTACAGTTCCTCTTCTAACCCTGCACCTCTTCTCCCAGCAGAGTGCCCACGTCAGCTTGCTGGCGTGGGCACTTTCTTGCCGACAAGCCGATTTAGGCCATCTGAGCCGTTTATCGCGCACTCCGTCCCAGACTTCGCGACCGCACCCCCTCCAATCGCGTCATACTAATCAAGAGACCTCGGTCTGCGGAGACCCCCTACATGTGGATCGTCCGGCTGGCGCTCAACCGGCCTTACACCTTCATCGTCCTTGCGATCCTCATCCTGATCGCTGCGCCGGTCCTTATCCTCCGCACTCCGACAGACATCTTCCCCAACATCAACATCCCTGTCGTCTCCATTGCCTGGCAGTACACAGGATTATCCCCCGACGATCTCGAAGGCCGCCTCACCACTCCCTACGAAAAGACCCTCACCACCCTGGTCGACAACGTTCAGCACGTGGAGTCCACCACACTCGACGGCCAGGCCATCTTCAAGGTCTACCTGCAGCCGGGCGCCTCGCTCGATACGGCCAACGCGCAGGTCTCAGCCGCCTCTGAGTTCGAACTGCGTCAGTTGCCGCCCGGCATCCTACCACCGCAGATCATCAACTTCTCCGCCTCCAGCGTCCCGATCCTGCAGCTCGGGCTCTCCGGCCAGGGCTTCTCCGAGCAGCAACTGAATGATGACGGCCTCAACTTCATCCGTCCGCAACTTGCAACTGTGTCAGGGGTCGTTATCCCCAACGTCTACGGCGGCCGTCAGCGCTCCATCATGGTCAATCTAGACCCTCGTCGCCTGCAGGCCGAAGGCCTCTCTCCAGTCGACGTGCTCAACGCAATGAATCAACAGAACGTCGTGGAGCCCGGTGGCACCGCAAAGATCGGCTCCATCGAATACGACGTCAAGCTCAACAGCGCGCCCAACACCGTGGCAGGCCTCAGCGACCTCCCGCTCAAGCAGGCAAACGGCGCCACGGTCTATCTCAAGGACGTCGCCAGCGTCACCGACGGCAGCATTCCCCAGACCAACATCGTCCGCCAGGACGGCCGCCGCGGCGTGCTCCTCACCATCCTCAAATCGGGATCCGCATCCACGCTCTCGGTAGTGCAAGGCGTGCTGGATGCCCTTCCGCGCGTCAAGTCCATCATTAACCAGCCCGGCCAGCCGCAGCTCAAGATCACGCCTATCGGCAATCAGGCCATCTTCGTACGCGCCTCGGTCAACGGCGTCGTGCGCGAGGCCGTCATCGCCGCCGCGCTCACCGGCCTGATGATCCTGCTCTTCCTCGGCTCATGGCGCTCCACGCTGATCATCGCGGTCTCCATCCCGCTCTCCATCCTCAGCTCCATCATCGCGCTCTCACTTCTGGGCGAGACCATCAACATCATGACCCTCGGCGGCCTCGCGCTGGCCGTCGGCATCCTGGTCGACGACGCCACCGTCACCATCGAGAACATCGAGCGCTATCTCGAAGAAGGCCATGATCTGCATGATGCCATCCTCGAGGGCGCCGCGCAGATCTCCGTCCCAGCGCTGGTCTCTACGCTCTCCATCTGCATCGTCTTCCTGCCCATGTTCTTTCTGGCCGGTGTCGCGCGTTATCTCTTCGTCCCTCTGGCCGAAGCCGTAGTCTTCGCAATGCTCGCCTCCTATGTGCTCTCGCGTACCCTGGTCCCCACCATGGCGATGTACCTGCTGCGCGTCCATGATCGTCACGCAGCTCACTCCCAGAACATCTTCGCTCGCTTTCAGCATGCCTTCGAGCATGCCTTCGAGCGTGTACGGTCTGCCTATGGCGTTCTTCTCGCCCGACTCGTGGACGCACGCCGCCTCTTCATCCCTGTCTTTCTGCTCAGTTGTGCAGTGCTCCTGCTTCTCATCCCGATACTTGGCCAGAACTTCTTCCCCAGCGCCGACAACGGCTCCTTCATCCTGCACGTCCGCGCCCGCACCGGCACCCGCATTGAGGAGACCGCCAGACTCTGCGATCTTGTCGAACAGAGCATCCGCTCCTCCATCCCCCCCGACCAGATGGACAACATTCTGGACAACATCGGCCTGCCCTACTCAGTACTGAACACGCAGCACACCACCAGCGGACTCTTCGGCTCGGCCGACGCCGACATCCTCGTCTCGCTCAAGCCTGATCATGACCCCACCCCCGACTTCGTCCGCACCCTGCGCAGCCGCCTGCCCAGCGAGTTCCCCGGCACCACGTTCTACTTCCTTCCCTCGGACATCGTCACTCAGATTCTCAACTTCGGCCTTCCCGCACCCATCGACATTCAGATAGACGGCACCGACGACGCCGGGAATCGCCGGGTTGCCGGCACCATGCTGCAGCAGCTCCGTCAGGTCCCAGGCCTTGTCGATCTGCGCCTCCAGCAGCCGGACGACAGCCCCGCACTCGATGTCACCGTCGACCGCACCAAGGCTCTGCAGGGCGGCTATACGGAGCGCGATGTCGGCTCCTCGGCGCTCAATATCCTTTCCGGCTCCACGCAGCTTACGCCGCAGTTCTTTCTCAGTCCGAAGAATGGTGTGACTTATCCCATCGTCGTTGAGACCCCGCAGTATCAGATCCAGTCGCTCGCAGACCTAGAAAACATTCCCATCGACTCCACCTCCGCCCGCACTCCCGAAATTCTCGCCGACGTCGCCACTATCTCCCGCGGTACCGAGTCACCCATCATCAGCCACTACAACGTCCGCCGCGTGCTGGATATCTACGCCAACGTTCAGGACCGCGACCTCGGCTCCGTCGCCCGCGAGGTCCAGCGCATCGTCAACCGCAATAAGGCATCGCTCAGCACCGGCAACTTCATCACCGTCCGCGGGCAGGTGGAGACCATGCGCAGCTCCTACATCGGCCTTCTCCTCGGCCTTATCTTCTCCATCGTGCTGGTCTATCTGCTCATCGTGGTCAACTTCCAGTCCTGGCTGGACCCATTCATCATCATCACAGCGCTGCCCGCGGCCATCTCCGGCATCGTGCTCCTTCTGTTTCTAACCCACACCACGCTCTCAGTGCCGGCGCTGATGGGCGCCATCATGTGCATGGGAGTGGCCACCGCAAACTCGATCCTCGTCGTCTCCTTCGCCAAAGACCGCCTTGCTGCCACCGGCAACGCCGTGCTCGCCGCCGTCGAGGCCGGCGCTACGCGCTTCCGCCCCGTATGCATGACGGCGCTGGCCATGATCATCGGTATGGTGCCCATGGCGCTCGGCGCCGGAGAAGGCGGCCAGCAGAATGCTCCGCTCGGCCGCGCGGTCATCGGCGGCCTAACCTTCGCCACCATCGCCACGCTCATCTTCGTCCCCGCCGTCTTCGCTCTGCTCCACGGCCACGACAACCTTCCTAACGCAAAGGAGACCTCTTCCCGCGACGGAGAGGTCTCAGACAACTAGCTCGCCACGCACTTCGGAGACTCCGACCTTGTCCACCGACTACAACACTGACGTGACAACGCCCTCGCACCAACCGGACACCACGCCCCGCCGCATCCCGCCCGGCGCGCGCCTCTTCGCCATCATCGTCGTTGTGCTTATCCTCCTCGGCATTGCATTCCGCATCTTCGGCCACATCGCCGACGAACACACCCTGGAGTCCGCGACTCGCGCCGGCGAAGTCCCCGTCGTCCGTGTCATCCAGCCCACCATCACCGGCGCCACCTCCGAGATAGAGCTCCCCGGCAACACCCAGGCCTATGACGACACGCCCATCTATGCCCGCACCAGCGGCTACCTCAAGCAGTGGTTTGTAGACATCGGCCAGCACGTCACCAAGGGTCAGCTCATGGCCACCATTGAGACGCCCGAGCTCGACGAGCAACTGCAAGTCTCACGCGCAGACCTCAAGAGCGCGCAGGCCGACCTCAACCTCGCCAACACCACCTCCGAGCGCTATCAAAATCTCCTCAAGTCCGACTCCGTCTCCAAGCAGGAGACCGATGTCGCCGTCTCCGGCGCCGCCGCCAAACGCGCTGCCGTCGAGGCAGCCGAAGCCAATGTCCGCCGCCTCGAACAACTGCAATCCTTTGAGAAGATCTACGCCCCTTACAGCGGCATCGTGACCCAGCGCAACACGGACATCGGCGACCTCATCGACTCCGGCTCTTCCACCACCAACAGTACCGCCAAGGAACTCTTCCGCATCGCCAGCGTCAACGAGCTGCGCGTCTTCGTCGCCGTGCCCGAGGTCTACGCGCCGGACATCCACAACAACGACACCGCCACGCTCACCCTCGATGAGTACCCGGGCCAGACCTTCACCGGCACCGTCGCCCGCAACTCCGGCGCCATCGACTCCAGCTCCCGCACCCTCAACGTCGAAGTCGACGTGAACAACAGCGACGCCAAGCTGCTTCCCGGAGCCTACGTCTTCGTCCACTTCAAAATCCCACAGCAGAGCCGCGAACTCTCCATTCCTTCCAATACGCTTCTCTTCCGCGCCCAGGGCCTTCAGGTCGGCATCGTTCGCGATGGCCACGTGCATCTGCAGAATGTCACCATCGGCAAGGATGACGGCAAGTCAGTAGAGATCTCCACCGGCCTCACCGCGGACGACCAGGTCATCCTCGACCCCTCCGACTCGCTCGCCGAAGGCCAGCCCGTAAAGATCAACGACAACCCCACGGGGGCCCAATGAGTCTGCCCCTCCATCGCGCACATTGCGTTCCAACATTGCGCACATTGCGTTCGCTTTTGCTTGTTTCTCGCCGTCATCCTGAGCGAAGCATCTCGCAACGCTTCACCGCGAGAGGCGGAGTCGAAGGACCCCTGTATTTGTCTTTGCTTCTGCTCCTCACCGGCTGCATGGTCGGCCCGCAGTACAAAATCCCCGCAACAGCAACCGCTCCGTCGTTCAAAGAGACCGACCCCAACTGGCAGCCCGCCAATCCGCAGGACGCGATGAACCGCGGCGACTGGTGGACGATCTTCAACGACCCCGGCCTGAACGCGCTGGAGCCTCAGGTCGCCACTGCCAACCAGACCCTCAAGATCGCTGATGCCAACCTCCGCGCAGCCCGTGCCAACATCCGCATCCAGCATGCCAATCTCTATCCCACGATCGGCGCCGGGCCCTTCGTCGGCGGCCTGCGCGACTCTGCCAACCAGCCCTACTTCAACTCCGCCAACGCCAACAACGGCGACGCCAACATCATCCTCCCACTCGATCTGAACTACGAGATCGATCTCTGGGGCGCGGTCCGCCGCAGCGTCAACGCCGCCCGCGAGGAGTCCCAGGCCACCGCTGCCGACCGCCAGACTGCGCTGCTCTCCCTCCAGGCCGAGCTCGCCATCGACTACTTCGAACTGCGCGCCGCCGACGCCCAGCAGAAGCTCCTCAACGATACCGTCGCCCAGTACCAGGAGGCCGTGCGCATCACCAACAACCGCTTCCTCGGCGGCGTCGCCGGCAAGTCTGACCTCACTCAGGCTCAGACCCAGTTGCAGGACGTAAAAGTCCAGGCAGCGGACATCGCCATCGCCCGCGCACAGTATGAGCACGCTATCGCCAATCTGCTCGGCGAACCTCCCGCCTCATTCAGTCTGCCGCCCGCGCCTCTGCCGCTCTCTGCGACGCCGCCGCCGGTGCCACCGGGCCTTCCCTCGGAGCTGCTCCAGCGCCGCCCCGACATCGCCGCCGCCGAGCGCCGCACCGACGAAGCCAACCAACAGATCGGCATCGCCCGCGCCGCCTACTTCCCCTCGCTCAACCTCAGCGCCACCGTCGGCCTGCAGAGCGCCGCGGCCTCCACGCTCTTCAACAGCGCCAGCCTCATCTACGCGCTCGGCCCCACACTCAGTCAGACCTTCTTTGACGCCGGCCGCCGCCGCGGCGTCTCCGAGCAGGCGCTCGCCGGCTACGACCGCGCCACCGCCACCTATCGCCAGACCGTCCTCACCGCCTATCAGCAGGTCGAGGACAACCTCGTCGCCCTGCGTGTGCTCTCGGATGAAGCCGCACAGCAACGCTCTGCTACCTCCTCTGCGCAGGAGTCCGAGCGCATCTTCAACAATCGCTACGTCGGCGGCGTCGACACCTACCTTCAGGTCATCACCGCGCAGACCACCGCGCTGAACAATGAACGCAATGACATCGACATCCTGCGCCGCCGCATGGATGCCACCGTGCTGCTCGTCAAAGTCCTCGGCGGAGGCTGGACCACCGTCCAGCTGCCACCCCAGTAAGGTCTCCCATTGCGAACATTGCGCAAACATCGCGGCCATTGCGTTGAAGCACTTTCCGTTGCTTGTTCTTCCTGATAGCTCATAAGCTCATAGCTCGAAGCTCATCAAGACCCATTGTCGCCACTACCTCCATGGCCCAACACCTCACCCGCCGCCGCTTCACCCTCACTGCCGCTGCCTCCATCGCCGCGAGTCGCCTGCCCGCGCAGTCCGCTCTCGCCAGCGTCGCTGAGATCGAGCGCCCGAACATCCTCTCCGAAGCCCGCGCCGCACTCACCGCCGAACCCCACAACCTGCTCGAGCTGTCCACCACCATCGCAACACTCACCGCCGCCTTCGTTCTCACGCAAGACGACGCTTATTCGCACCGCGCCGGCGCGCTCCTCACCACCTTCCTCAGCACGCCAGCCACGCGCCTCTCCTCACAACCCACCCAGCCCATCACCGAACTCGTCCCCTTCGCCGAGATCGCCGTCGCTCTGCGCTTCCTCGTCGACGCTCTTCCACCCGAAACGCTCACCGCCGCCAACAGCTTCCTTAGCGGTCTCCTGCTTTGGCTGACGACCGAACACTCCTATGTCGTCGCGCGCGACACCAAAGACCACCGCGCCTCCGCCTGGCTCTTGATCGTCTCCGCGCTCGCGCGTTCGCAGCGCGACGAAAAAGCCCTTGACGACTGCCGCCACCGTCTGCGCACGCCTACCCTGCGCAACCAGATCAACGCCGACGGCGCTTTCCCACAGGAGATGGCCACGCCCGACCCGCTGCGCAACACGCTCTTCAACTTCGATCTACTCACCGGCGCCTGCCAGCTACTCAACTCGCCCTTCGACGACCTCTGGCACTACGAGCTCATCGACGGCATCAGCCTGCGCTCGGTCGCCGCCGCGCTCTTCCCCATCCTCGGCGATCTCCGCCGCTGGCCTGGAGTCTCTGACGCGGAGCACTTCCGCGAGGTTCCCCTGCGCCGCCCCGGTCTGCTCTTCGCCGGCCGCGCCTACAACCGCCCGGAGTACATCGAACTCTTCCGCTCACTCCCCGCACCGGACCTGCGCACGCTCCCACCGCAACTCGCCGCAACCTTCCCCATCACCCAGCCATTGCTCTGGACCTCACGCGCAGCACACGGCCTCTAACGCCACACATTGCGAACATTGCGTGTAAACATCGCGCACATTGCGTTCCCGCTTTGCACACTTCCGCGACTACTCAGAGTTTCTTGCCCTGAACTCCTTCACAATCTCCAGGTACTTCTTCGCGGTCGCGGTAATCTTCTCCGGCTCTCCTGCGGCCATGGCCTTGGTGTCCACCAGGTCCGAGCCCACGCCCAGCGCGAACGCCCCAGCCTCCAGGAACTCCTTCGCCGTCGCCAGCGAAACCCCGCCCGTCGGAATCAGTTCCACGTGCGGCAGCGGCCCCTTCAGCGCGGTCAGGTACTTCGCCCCGCCCATCGCGCTCGCGGGAAAAACCTTCACCACATCGGCGCCGGCCTCCCACGCGGTCACCACCTCCGTCGGCGTCAGCGCTCCCGGCAGCACCGCAATCGAGTAGCGATGGCACATCTCAATCGTCTCCAGCTTCAGCGCCGGGCTCACCACAAACTGCGCGCCCTCCAGAATGCACATCCGCGCGGTCTCCGCATCCAGCACCGTCCCCGCGCCAATCAAAATGTCCGACCGCTCCTTCGCCAGCCGTTTCATCACCTCAATCGCGCCGGGCACGGTCATCGTGATCTCCAGCACCGTCACACCGCCGTCCGCAATCGCCGTCGCCAGCGCCAGCGCCTTCTCCACCGACGCCGCGCGCAGGACCGGCACCAGCCCAATCTTCTTCAACTCCGCCAGAACTTCCGCCTTCTTCATCATTCTCCTTTGCGTCCCTTTGCGTCCTTCGCGTTTGCAGTTCGTCTCTTGCCGTTACCGCTGCACGCGCGCGCCGCCGCCCTTCATCAGCCGCTGCACCTCATCAAACGTCGCCATCGTCGTATCGCCGGGAGTCGTCATCGCCAGCGCGCCGTGCGCGCAGCCGCAGTTCACCGCCCAGTCCGCGCCCTTCTCATTGAGAAAGCCGTAGATCAATCCCGACGCAAACGAATCCCCGCCGCCCACGCGGTCAAATATCTCCAGGTCCGGCAGCGGCTTCGCCTCGTGGAACGCACCCTCGTAGTAGCAGATGGCTCCCCAGTCGTTCACACTCGCCGTCTTGGCATGACGCAGCGTGGTGCCGACCGCCTTGAAGTTCGGATACGTTGCGCACGCCTTCTCGATCATCCGCCGGAAGCTCCCGCTGTCCAGCTCGCCGAGGTCGTCGCCCACGCCCTCCACCTCAAAGCCCAGCGCCGCGGTAAAGTCCTCTTCGTTGCCGATCATCACATCCACATACTTCGCCAGCTCGCGATTCACCTCGGTCGCCTTCGCCTTGCCGCCGATCGACTTCCACAAGGAGTCTCTATAGTTCAGGTCGTAACTGATGATCGTCCCATGCTTGCGCGCCGCGACCATCGCTTCCTTGCACACCTCGGGCGTCGTCTCGCTCAGCGCGCAGAAGATGCCGCCAGTGTGGAACCACCGCGAGCCCTCCTTGCCGAAGATCGCATCCCAGTCGATCTCTCCCGGCTTCAACTGGCTCACCGCGGTGTGTCCGCGATCGGAGCACCCCAGCGCCGCGCGCACTCCGAACCCGCGCTCCGTAAAGTTGATCCCGTTGCGCGTCGTCCGCCCCACGCCGTCGTACTTCTTCCAGATCACATGCCGTTGGTCCACGCCACCCTGGTTCATCATGTCTTCCAGGAGCCGACCCACAGGATTGTCCGCCAGCGCGGTCACAATCGCGGTCTTCAGCCCGAAACATCGCCGCAACCCACGCGCGACGTTGTACTCGCCGCCACCCTCCCACGCATTGAACTGCCGCGCCGTCGCAATGCGCACGTCGCCCGGATCGAGCCGCAACATCACCTCGCCCAGGCTCACCAGGTCCCACTGGCATGCATCCTTACGAATCTTCAACCCACTTGTCGTCACTCTATTCCCTACTCCCTATTCCCTATTCCCTGCTCTACCTGATCCCCGCAATCGTCAATGCATCCATGTCATCGTACTTCTGATTCTCACCACCCATGCCCCAGCAGAAACCATAGCTCTTGGTACCCACACCCGCGTGGATGCTCCAACCAGGGCTCACCACCACCTCGCGGTTACCCATCACCAGATGCCGTGTCTCATGCGCTGGCCCCATCATGTGCACCACGCGCTGGTCAGCGTCCACGTCAAAGTAAAAGTACACCTCGCTGCGCCGCATGTGCGTGTGCGGAGGCATCGTATTCCAGTTCGACCCCGGCGCCAGCAGCGTAAAGCCCATCACCAACTGGCAGCTCCGGATGCCGTCAAGAAAAATCGCCTTGTAGATCGACCGCTTGTTGCACGTCTCCACCGACCCAAGATGTACGGCCCCAGGCTGAAGCTCGGCGAAGGTCACCATCTTGGTCGGATACTCCTTGTGCGCCGGGTAGCTCAGCAGATAGAACGCCGCCGGATCCGCCGCATGCGTACTGGTGAAGCTCACCGCCTTGCTGCCTCGCCCCACGTACAGGCAATCCAACTTACCCAACGAGAACGCATTGCCATCGACGGTCACAATCCCCGCGCCGCCCACATTCAGCACGCCCAGTTCGCGCCGCTCGCAGAAGAACTCCGATCGCAGCTCCGGATGCGTCTCCAGAGTCAGCGCCTTCTCCGTCGGAACCGCGCCGCCAATCACCGCGCGGTCCAGGTCCACGTACGTCAGCACCATCTCGCCCGGCCGGAACGCATCTTCGATCAAAAACGTCTCGCGCAACTCCGCCGTCGTCATCCGCGGATACCGTACTGCATCCGCCATCTGCAACCATTTCATTGAGTTCTCCCAAGACCTGCGTCCTTAGTATAGCTATCGGAAACCCGTCCCCGTCCGGACCCAGCCGCTGCCCATTTGAAAAAGCATGTTGGAATGTGATTCACTTCCTCCCATGCTGAGAGACCAATCCCGCCGCAACTTCATCCGCACGGCCCCACTCGCCGCCGCGGTCGCCTCCCTCCCCCTCACAGACAAGCTGCTCTTCGCCGCGCAGTCCATCCCGCCGACCTCGGCCGTGCCTTTCCAACTCTTCACCGCAGCCCAGATCGCGGACGACGAAGCCAAGCTACAGGCCACCCCGGGCAACAACAACCTCTTCCAGGACAAGTCCCTCCCGCTCACCGTCGTCCTCACCGTGGAGCACCAGGCCACCGCGCGCGACTTCGAGTTCCACGAGGGCCGCGACCACATCGTCCAAATCGTCGACGGCAGCACGCTCTACGAGGTCGGCGGCACGCCGCAGGGCGCGCATGGCACCGGGCCCGGCGAGTGGCACGCGCCCACCTCTGCGGGCTCCACAACATACACGCTCAACAAGGGCGATATGCTCATCATCCCCCGCAACACGCCCCACAAACGCACCACCGCCAACAGCGTCACGTTCCTGCTCATCTCCACCCCCGGAGCCGTCAAGCCGTAACCTCTGGCAACTGGCAAACTGGGAACTGGCCAACTGGGAACTGAATCCCATAACCCCGGATGCGGGTGCCCCAGGTCTCGATTTTGAGACCTGGGTTCGCAGGATGTCCCCTCGCGTAAACTTGTCCTCATGTCCACCCCCAACATCCTCGATTCCTTCCGCCTCGACGGCAAAGTCGCGCTCGTCACCGGCGCCGCCAGCGGCCTGGGCGCGGCCATCGCCATCGCGCTCGCACAGGCCGGTGCCGAAGTCGCCGTCCACGGAAACCGCCGCGTCGCCACCGAGACCGCCGCCACCATCGGCTCCAAAGCCGCCGCCTTCCAGGCCGACCTCGGGACCGCAACCGGCGCGGAGACCCTCTTCACCGCTGCCCACGCCCACTTCGGCCACATCGACATCCTCATCAACAACGCCGGCACCATCCACCGCGATGCCGCCGTCGACACCACCCTCGCCAGTTGGGAGCAGGTCCTTCAGGTCAACCTCACCAGCGTCTTCCAGCTCTGCCAGCTCTTCGCCCGCGATGTCATCTCGCGCAATGCGGCCGGAAAGATCGTGAACATCGCCAGCCTGCTCAGCTTCCAGGGCGGCATCCGCGTGCCGGCCTACTCCTCCAGCAAAGGCGGCGTGGCGCAACTTACAAAAGCCCTCGCCAACGAGTGGGCTCCGAAGAACATCCAGGTCAACGCCATCGCACCCGGCTACTTCGCCACCACCAACACGGAAGCCCTGCAGGCCGACGAGACCCGCAACCGCCAGATCCTCGAACGCATCCCCGCCGCCCGTTGGGGCCAACCCCAGGACATCGCCGGCGCCGCGCTCTACCTGAGCAGCCCAGCCAGCGACTACGTGACCGGCACGGTACTCACAGTGGATGGCGGTTGGATGGGCCGATAGCTTTCAAGCGCCAACGGCGCGCCCTATACCAGCCTAGGGCAAAGCCCTAGGTTACGTGCCTATCCTGCGAATAGAGGGCTGTAAGCCCGACCTAAAATCTTGACCATCGAAGAGATATACATGGCAAACATCGAGAGCCACTTCAAGAAGATCCCCTACGACCAACTCAACGGAAAGCAAAAAGAGATCTTCAACTTCCAGAAGATCGCCCTACCTTTGCAGACTACGGCTTCAACTGCATCAAACTTGCAGACGACTGGCAAGCTGCCGACTTCCTCGCCTATCACCTAGACGGTGACAATACCTTGAGGGTCCAGCTCAAGTCGCGCTTGACCATCAGCAAGAAGTACCAGAACAAGAAACTCTGGATTGCCTTTCCGTTCAACCATCAGTGGTATCTGATCGAGCACGACCTACTCATCGATCTCGTGCGCGATAAAACGAGCTGGTTGGCCAGCTTGGCCTGGATCGACAAGGGCCTTTACCACTCCACAAGCATCAATCCCGGCCTGCTCGAGGCCCTTTCGGAGTTCCAAATAGGACAAGTCTACGGGCATGTCCTCGATACGGAAAGTTCCAGTGCCACTATGAACGTATAGCAGTTGCCTTATAGTCGTTGCGAATGACTGTAAACCGTGGTTGACATTTCTTCGAGACCCGCAATACCATCAATACCATGCTGGAACTCATCAAGAGTGCCACATTCGACCGCTGGCTCTCCGGTCTGCGCGACACAAGAGCAGCATCCCGGATACAAATCCGGCTCGACCGGCTCGCGATAGGAAACGCTGGTGATGTGAAACCAGTCGGCGGCGGCATCTCGGAGATGAGGATCACCTACGGCCCCGGCTACCGCGTCTACTTCATGCACCGTGGCAAGCTAGTCGTCATCCTGCTCTGCGGTGGCGACAAGTCAACGCAGAGCAAAGACATCCAGCAGGCAAAAGCCATCGCAGCCGAGTGGAAGGAGTAATCAATGTCCAGAAAAACGAAGCCAAAGACCAAAGAGACCTTCAGCCGCTACGACACAGCCGACTACCTAAAGGACGAGGCAAGCATCCTCGCCTACTTTGAAGCCGCTATCGAAGAAGCAGCCGATGACCCGACCATCATCACTGTCGCGCTCGGCAACATCGCCCGCGCCCGCAACATGAGCCAACTCGCCCGCGACACTGGCCTCACTCGCGAGGGCCTCTACAAAGCGCTCTCGCCCGAAGGTAATCCCAGCTTCGGAACAGTGCTCAAGGTAGCTAAGGCAATGGGTCTTAGCCTTACCCTTAAGGCCGCAGCCTAGGTCCTCCGCAGACCGAAAGCGCTCCAGCCTAGTGGTAAGATTCGCACATGCCACCGGCTCCTCAGCCGACCGTAGTCGCGCCACGCCACAGCCTCGTGGTGCGCATCACCCATTGGCTCACGGTCATCGCGTTCTTTGCTCTTCTGATTAGCGGGCTGGAGATTGTCATCTCCCATCCACGCTTCTACTGGGGCGAAACCGGCAACGTGATGACCAAACCGCTCTTCACGCTGCCCATCCCGTCCTCGCGCGACACCGTTCCCACCGCCTACAAGTTCGTCATGCCGGATCAGAACGGCTGGAGCCGGTACCTGCACTTTCAGGCTGCTTGGCTGGTGCTCCTTACCGGCGCTGTGTACTTCGTGGTGAGCCTGTGGAACCGGCACTTTCTCCGTGACCTGTGGCCTCCCGCAGGCCAGCGCAACCTGCAGGCTTATACCCGCGTCATCACAAGCTACCTGCGCGGCCGGCACAGGAGCATCGACGACGCGTCTTCCTACAACGTCCTGCAGCGAACCGCATACCTCGTGGTCATCTTCGTCCTGTTTCCGCTGATGATCTGGACCGGCCTCGCCATGTCACCCGCATTCGTGTCCGTAGCGCCTTGGTCCTCCGCAGTCCTTGGCGGCAAGCAGTCGGCCCGCACGCTGCACTTCGCCGTCACCTTCGCACTCACGTTCTTTGTATTCCTACACATCGTCATGGTCACGCTTGCGGGCTTCTGGAGGCGCATGCGCGCGATGACCACAGGCTTACCTGCATCTCCCGTCCACGAGGAGCGCCCATGAAGACCATTACCCGACGCAGACTCATCACAACCGGCCTCGCCGCCACCGCAGGCATCGCCGGCGTCACCGAAGCAGCGCGTCTTGCGAAGCGCTATGGCCTCGCGCCGCCCGACTGCGGAGGCATCTACGGCCCCGGCGAGACGCTCACCTATGCCGCCTCGCGTATCTTCGGTGCGCACGCAATGGCGCGCGAGTTTCCGCGCTCCATGATCTCCGAGAAGCCATTCGCCAACGAGACTCCCCCGTTGAGCGACGACTTCCACCAACAGCAGGCCGTCGGCTTCAAGGACTGGACACTCACCGTCGATGGTCTCGTGTCCCACCCAACGAAGTTCTCCATCGCAGACCTCAAAACGCTCGGCAGGAGCAGCCAGATCACCGAGGTCTCCTGCGAGGAGGGCTGGTCCTATGTTGCAGAGTGGATCGGCACGCCGCTCGCCGCGGTGCTACGCGAGGTGCAGCCCGCGCCGCAGGCCCGCTTCGCCGCGTACTTCTCCGTGCAGCGCGAACTCTGGGGCAGCATCGACATCGCAGAGGCCACCCACCCGCAAACCCAACTGACGTGGGCGATGAACGACGGCGATCTGCCGGTAGGCTTCGGCGGCCCGCTGCGCATACGCGTACCGCGCCAACTCGGCTACAAGAGTCTGAAATACATCGACCGCATCACCGTGACAGACTCAATGAAGCGCTTCGGCAAGGGCCTCGGCTCCGTCGATCCGGAGTATGGCTACTCCTGGTACGCCGGAATCTAGCGTTTGCCAAGCCCGCGACCTCACGCCGCCGGCAAAGCCTCTCCCGCCGCCTGCGCCCGTTTTTTCTTCCGCAGCAACGCCGCCGAAATCAGCGTCATCACCAGCCCCACCGGGAACGGCTCGATGAACGTGTACATCGCGTTCCACAGCGGGTTCTGATACATCACCTGGGACTTCTGCACCTGCGCGACCTGCGCCTGGATCACCGCCGCGCTCGCGCCCGACGCCTGTATCTTCTGTATCTGGTGGGCAAAGTAGCTGTCCATGAACCCGTGCAGGAAGTTGAAGTACACCACCTCCCAGGTCACGACGTAGAACGCGCACGAGATCAGCGTGATTAATATCCCGATCCCGAACGCCTTGCCGAAGGTGATC